>ERZ773138.1176-NODE-1176-length-26234-cov-31.576072_pt1 | contig 26234 bp, 25 predicted proteins | sample MGYA00511114_ERZ773138 | MGnify/ENA primary metagenome ERZ773138 (study PRJEB29015, sample SAMEA2737805) | human gut metagenome | biome: human gut; feature: human-associated habitat; material: faeces | place: China | collected 2012 ...
GTGTGCCATAAGTCCATGACACACCCTTTCTTTTGTTTCCATTGAATATTAAACCTTATTTCCCTCCTTAGGGAAAACCACGGTAGGCTTGAAGGTCTTAGCCTCCTCGAAATCCATCAGGGCATAGGCGATGATGATGACGGTATCACCTACCTGCACCTTGCGGGCTGCCGCACCATTCAGGCAGATGCAACCGCTGCCACGCTCACCCTTGATGATATAGGTCTCCAGGCGCTCGCCATTATTGTTATCCACAATCTGCACCTTCTCTCCTGCTATCAGGTTAGCTGCGTCCATCAGATCCTCATCTATCGTGATGCTACCCATGTAATTCAGGTTAGCCTCAGTTACTGTCACACAATGGAGCTTACTCTTCAATACTTCAATCTGCATAATACTTTTTTTTATCCTTTATACTTGATATGGTCGATGAGACGGATAGGAGTCTTGCCGCAATATACGGTGATGCAACCTACCACGTAGGCGCTATCCTCCCATGATGCCACATCCTGCAGGCTGTCGCCATCCACAATCTGGAAATACTCCACCTCCAGACCATCCACGGCATTGATGTCGCTCACCACCTTGTCGTGAGTTTCCTGCACGGTATGATTCTTGGCAAACTCTACGCTCGCCTTCAATGCCTTGTAGATATTCGGTGCGATGGCACGCTCATCAGCAGAGAGCAATGTATTGCGGCTGCTCTTAGCCAAGCCATCCTCATCACGGATGATAGGACACTCCACAATCTGCACATCACTGTTGATGTACTTCACGAGCTGCTTGATGACAGCAATCTGCTGCCAGTCTTTTTCTCCGAAATAAGCACGGGTAGGACAAACGATATAGAACAGGCGACTAACTACCTGGCATACACCATTGAAGTGGCCCGGACGCTTGGCACCCTCCATCACGGTACTTACCGGAGGGAACTCGAAGTGGCGGGTATCCGGTGTAGGATACATCTCCTCTACAGAAGGAGCAAACACATAGTCAGCACCACAAGCCTCGAGGAGCTTGCAGTCAGCATCGAGTGTACGTGGATAACGCTCCAAGTCACCCTTGTCATTAAACTGAGTAGGATTCAAGAAAACGGAAACTACCGTAACACCGTTTTCCTCAACACTGCGCTTTACCAGAGAGGCATGACCCTCATGAAGCGCACCCATAGTTGGCACAAGGCCGATTTCCTTTCCCTCCTTGCGACGATCGAAAAGTTCGTTCTGGAGGTCAACAATCTTATTGATTACTTTCATCTTCTTATCTGTTTTCGGGTGCAAAATAACAACTTTTTTCTCAAATAAGAAAGAAAAAACCTAAAAATATGCGAATTATTGCCGAAATTATTGAATTTCAGAAGAAAAATACGCTTTTTTGGAGTTTTTTTTGTACCTTTGCACCTAATTCGTAAGAATAATAATTAAATTTATGGCAAAGAAAGTATTATTTATCAATCAGGAGATCGACCCATACGTAGCCGAGACCCACATGTCTATCATGGGACGCGAATTACCTCAGAAAATGCAGGAAGCAGGTTTTGAGATTCGCACCTTTATGCCTAAATGGGGCACCATCAATGAGCGTCGCGGCCAGCTGCACGAGGTGATTCGCCTGTCTGGTATGAACCTTATCATCGATGATACAGACCATCCGCTGATCATCAAGGTTGCATCTATACCAACAACACGTCAACAAATCTATTTCATTGATAACGACGATTACTTCACCCGCCGCCAGATGGCAGCCGACGAGCAGGGTGTGGAATATAAAGATAATGGGGAGCGCGCCATCTTCTTCGCACGCGGCGTACTGGAAACCGTGAAGAAGCTTCGCTGGCAGCCAGACGTCATCGTATGTCAGGGCTGGGTAAGCGCTGTGGTTCCTTTCTATATCAAGACGGCATACGCTGAGGAGCCTTCCTTCGCCAACTCAAAGGTGATCATCTCACTCTATACCAACGAGCTGAAGGGCGAACTCGGCACACACTTCAAGCGCTGCGTGGAGTTCCGTGATGCCAAGTCGGAACTGCTCTCTGACTACAAGGAGGACTTCGACTTCATCGAGTTGGGCAAGATGGCCATCGACTACAGCGACGGCGTGATTGAAGGCGAAAGCCTGGCAAACAGAACTCTCTTGGATTATGCCAATGAGAAGAGCAAGCCAACCCTCGCTTATCCTGGCGATGACTTTGCGGATGCCTACAAGACATTCATCAACGAAGTATGCCCTGATGAGGAGTAAGCTTCAGAAATTAGACACATTTCAAGGATAATGAAGATTTTAAGACTATTTACAGCGTTATTTATAGCAGCGATGACTATTGCTGCATGTGATGACACCACCGACAACATCGGATCGTCAATCACCAACGACGTTGATAACATCTCTATCAAAGACCAGGTGTTCAACGTCACCTCACGCTCCATCGTTTCCGGCCCGGTTCTGAGCCGAAACAATACGGGTATGATCGGTAACGTGAAGGATCCTGAGACCGGCACCTACGTAGCTGGCGACTATATGACCCAGTTTGGCGTACTGTCATCATTCAGTCTGGACACTTTGGAGTACATCCGCAATGCACACGATGGCAGGATCGAGGCGGACTCATGCTATCTCCTGGTATCATACAGGACTACATACGGTGATACCCTCGCACCGATGAAGGCTACAGCCTACGAAATGAGCAAGCCGATGAGCGAGGATCAGGAGTATTACTCAGACTATGATGCCTTCAAGGACAACTGGGTGAGCGAGAACAACTATAAGTCGAGCACCACCTATAACCTGAACAGCACGACGATGGCTTTCAAGATCTATCTGAACAAGCAATATAAGGCAAAGGATGGCAAGACCTACAAGAACTACGGTTCTTACGTGATGAATACCTTCGTGGAGCACCCTGAGTACTTCAAGACCAACTGGGATTTCCTCAACAAGGTTTGTCCGGGTTTCTATATCAAGAATGCCGGTGGTATCGGAAACGTAGCCAACATCTGGAATACCGAGTTGCAGTTCTACTACAAGATCCAGAAGACGGTGAAGAACTCTGCGGGCAACGACAGTATCGTAACAGGTCTCGCCTTCAACCGCTTTGACGGTACAGAAGAGGTGCTGCAGCTCAACAAGATTACCAACGACACCAAGACATTGGCTAACTTGGCAAGCGATGAGAGTTGTACCTATCTGAAGTCTCCAGCCGGCATCTTCACAGAAGTAACGCTGCCAGTAGAGGATATCATGAAGGGGCATGAGAAGGATACGCTGAATACAGCTACCATCTCTTTCCCAAGAATGAACAATGTAGATAACAACAACGACTATCAGTTCAGCGTTCCTTCTACTATCCTGATGGTACAGAAAGACAGTCTGGATGCCTTCTTCGAGAAGAACAAGCTGACAGACAACCGCACTTCCTATACGGCTTCTTACAACAAGAACTCTACAGGCGTGAAGAATGCCTATACCTTCTATAACATCAGTAACCTGGTTACTGCGATGTACAGGAACAAGGACAAGAGTGAAAACTGGAACAAGGTGGTGCTGGTACCTGTGACATTGACCACAAGTACACAGAACAATGCTACCGTGATTACCAAGATTAATCACGACATGCAGCTCACCTCTACCCGACTGATCAAGGCGACGGATGATCCTGACAAGGATTACACCACCAAGGACGGCAAGCGGGTGGCTACAGGTCCTGTTCAGATCAAGGTGATCTACAGTAAGTTCAAGGAATAAATTCATGGCAGATAATTTTCTTGAACGCCACCGCGAAGATTACGAGCAGCGCAAGGCTGCCTGGCTGCGACGCAAGAAGCATCTTCCCAAAATCAAGAAGCCTGCCATTCAGCGTCCTGATGATGAAGCTTTATAAAAGATTCTATATGAAAAAATCCCCGCTGGAAGTTCTTTTCCAGCGGGGATTTTTTCATATCCTCAGTTTTATCTTCTTTCTATTATCTATGAGAGAATGGTGAACTTGGCAAACTTCAGAAGCAACTGCTTGGTTCCTGCATTCTGGAACTCTACGGTAGCCTTCGTGTTCTCTCCGGTTCCTTCTATCTTCAATACCCTTCCTATTCCAAAACGCTGATGCTCGATTCTACAGCCCTCGCTGAGAGAACCTGCAGCTGAGGAAGCTTTAGAAGCTGAAGAACCAGCTAATGCAACGGATGAAGAACTAGCGGTATCACCCATAATTCTATGTGCTGCATTCACAGCTCTTACAGATTTAAATCCTGGTTTAGGATCTGCCATGAACTGCGAAGCTACAGGCTTAGCGTTCTGATAATCACGTCTATAGCCTGACCGGTCTCTATCCCAAGGCATTCTTCCACCATAGCCCCCACCGAATGAAGATTCAGGAGTCTCTTCGCCTCCCTCTATCAGACTGGCATCAATCTCATCGATGAAGCGGCTCGGATTATCAAATTCCATTTTGCCATATCGGAAACGGTTCTTGGCATTGGTCAGGATGCAATGCTTCTCGGCACGGGTAATTGCGACATAGAGCAGACGACGCTCCTCTTCCAGCTCCCTGACAGAAACTGCAGCAAGCGGACTCGGGAAGATATTCTCCTCCAAACCTACTACGAAAACAGTAGCAAACTCCAGACCCTTTGCCGCATGAATCGTCATGAGCGAAACTCTCGGTTCATCCTTCTCTCCCTCACTGTCCGCATCCGTCAGCAGCGCCACGTCCTGCAGATAATCAGTAAGATAAGCTTCATCCATTCGTCCCTCTTCCTGGCGTCCTGCCACGAAGGTCTGCATACCACTCAGAAACTCCTCCAGGTTTTCCTGGCGAGCCAGGTCATCGGCATTCTTGCCCGACATGATATCCTCGCTGATTCTACTCTCCCTGATGATGGCATCACCCAGTTCATAGACATCCAGGGTATGCGAACGGTCGATGAACGAAGAGATGAGCAGGCGGAAATTCTCGAGTTTCGTCTGCGTACCCTTGTTGACATTCAGTCCGTAATGTTCCACATTACCTATCACCTCCCAGAAACTCACCTGGTTCTGATGGGCACAATCGGCAATCTTCATCACGGTAGTAGCACCGATGCCACGAGCCGGATAATTGATGATACGCTTGAAAGCCTCCTCATCGTCAGGATTGGCAACGAGACGGAAATAGGCGATGATATCCTTGATTTCCTTACGCTGATAGAAACTCAATCCACCATAAATACGATATGGGATACCCTGCTTTCTGAATTCCTCCTCGAAGCTGCGGCTCTGGGCATTGGTACGATAGAGAATGGCAAATTGATCGTATCCGCAATCATCCTGCCGCTTGATGCGCTGGATATTCTTCGCCACTATCAGTGCCTCCTCCTTGTCGCTGTAGGCTGGCTTATACAGTATCTTCTCTCCTTTATCATTTTTGCTGAACACCTCTTTCTGAATCTGATTGCGGTTATGATGAATCAGACTGTTGGCTGCCTCTACGATGGTTTGAGTAGATCGGTAGTTCTGTTCCAGCTTAAAGAGTTGGGTTCCAGGCAATTGTTTCTGATAATTCAATATATTGTCGATGTTGGCACCACGGAAGCTATAGATACTCTGCGAATCATCACCCACGGCACAGACACGCAGTTTTTCCTTACAGAGTTGCATCACGATAGACATCTGCACATGGTTGGTATCCTGATACTCATCCACCAGGATATAATCGAACCTGCCGGCATACTTCTGTCTGATTTCCTCGTGATCTCTGAAAAGCTGGAAAGTAAGCATCAGGAGATCATCAAAGTCCATCGCATTCGCCTGACGGCAACGCTGCACATATGCCACATAAATCTTTCCGATGGCAGGCATCTTGGCACGTTTGTTCTGCTCCAGGATGGCAGGGTCGCTATCGTAGGCTTCGGCAGTTACCAGGTTGTTCTTCGCCATCGAAATCCGGGCGTGAACAGCAGCAGGCTTATAGGTCTTGTCATCCAGTCCCATCTCTTTGATGATTGCCTTCAGCAGTGAGCGTGAGTCACTTTCATCATAGATGGTAAAGTTATTATTGAAACCGATATGCTCAGCTTCGGCACGGAGAATACGGGAGAATATGCTATGGAAGGTACCCATATAGAGATGCTGGGCGAGATCATCGCCCACCAGTTTTCCGATACGTTCCTTCATCTCCCTTGCCGCCTTATTGGTAAAGGTAAGCGCCATGATGCTCCAAGGCTTCATGCCCTGGCTCAGGAGATAAGCAATCTTATAGGTAAGCACACGCGTTTTGCCCGAACCTGCACCGGCAATCACCAGCGAAGGTCCGTCAATATACTCTACCGCAGCACGCTGCGCATCATTCAAGTCGTTCAATAAATCCATTTATCAATATTTGCAGGAAAAACTATAAACTACTCAAGTTTCGCAAGTAAGCCCCACACGCCCTGAAAGGGCAGAAGCTCCTAGCCCAGGGCATCGCCCTGGGTGTTTATGGACGCAAACCTGTCGCCCTGTAAGGGCAAAAGCTTTCAAATACCTGGCAATATACAAAGCTTTTGCCCTTACAGGGCGCCTTGCTGATTGCCATTATACCCAGGGCGATGCCCTGGGCTAGGAGCTTTTGGGCCTTCAGCCCGTACTTGAACCACATGCGAAACTTCAGTAAACTGTTAACAAACCATCACTTTCCCCTATATCCTCCTACAGCCGTGCTTGGGTCGTAGTCTTCACCCTCACGAGGGAACGAAGGGATGAATTTCATCTGATGTTCAATCTGTCGCTGGCGCTTCTTCATATAAGCACTCGGATACAGGGAGCTGAACTTTCTAGGATTAGGCAGCGTAGCAGCTATCAGGGCACACTCGCCACGGAAGAGATCCTGCGCTTTCTTGTTGAAATGATATTCTGCCACGGCATCGACACCATAGATACCCGGTCCCATCTCGATACTGTTGAGATAGACCTCCATGATGCGCTGCTTGCTCCACATCATTTCAATGAGAAAGGTGAAATACACCTCAAATCCCTTGCGGGTCCAGGAACGGCCCGGCCAGAGGAATACGTTTTTGGCGGTCTGCTGACTGATGGTACTGGCACCATGCACCTTACCGCCACGGGCATTATTCTTGGCAGCACTCTCGATGGCATTGAAGTCGAAGCCATGATGCTTGAGGAATCGGGCATCCTCGCTCGCCATCACCGCCACAGGCATGTGAGGGGATATCTTATCCATAGAAACCCAGTGATGATGCAAGGTAATACTTTCACCATCAGCTACTTGCTGAAAACAGCGGATAATCATCAACGGAGTAACATATACCGGAATAAAACGGTAGGCTACTACAGCAAGAATGGTGGTACTGAAAAACAGCACCACCACCCATCTTACGATATTTCTAATCTTTTTTAGAACCATCTATCTTCTTTTTCCCTTATCGGGAACCTCATTCGTTTTTACTTCAATGTACCATTGTTAGCAGCATTCACCATTGCCTGGCTAGCATACATGTAAACCTCTACACGACGGTTCTGAGCGCAGGCTGCTGTAGTATTCACCACAGGATTAGCTGAACCCAAACCCTCTACGCTCTTGATCTGGCTGCTGGTAACACCGCATGACTTCAAGTAGGTAGAAACGGCATTGGCACGATTCTGGCTCAAAGGCAAGTTGATGCCATCATTACCTGTAGCATCGGTGTAACCCTGGATAGCTACCTCGCAGTCGGCATTGTTCTTCAAGACCTGGGCAAACTGAGCCAAGTCGTTCTTAGCGCTTGCATTGAGCGTATATTTGTTGGTCTGGAAGAGGATACCAGAATCGAAGGTTACCTTGACAGCTGTCAAACCATTGGCATCTGTAACGGTAGAAACCTGCGCATTCTTCACAGCCTCTGCCTCAGCCTTAACCTTATCCATGTGCTTTCCAATCAAGTTACCCGCTGTACCACCAACAGCAGCACCGATAGCAGCACCTACCACTGCACCTGTACCACGATGGCTGTTATTGAGCAAACCACCAACCAAAGCACCAAGAGCAGCACCAGCACCTGCACCAGCAGCAGTACCAGTCTTCTGACTAGTTCCACAACTTCCCAAAACGAGCAGCATTGAGAGCGCTGCAGCAGTAAATTTCATCTTTTTCATACTATAATTCTCCTATATTTATGTTATTTAAATGCAAAGATACGTCTTTTTTCCCCAATATGGAGGGTTTTCTAATATTTTTTTGTAATTTTGCATGCAAATTTAAGGGTATTTGTCCAAATGGCGAAAGGAAATCGCCTATTTCGGGGCGGAAATTCCCTATTGACCGTGTTTTCACGCTCAAGATACATCGTGTTTTCACGCTCAAAATATATAGTAGAATTTAAAAACAAAATATATAATTAGTAATATGGCTAAAGAACTTAAGAATTTAACCAAGCGCGCTGACAACTACAGTCAGTGGTACAATGATTTGGTAGTAAAGGCTGACCTCGCAGAGTTGTCACCAGTTCGTGGTTGTATGATTATCAAACCATACGGCTACGCAATCTGGGAGAAGATGCAGCAGCAGCTCGACAAGATGTTTAAGCAGACAGGTGTACAGAACGCATACTTCCCTCTCCTCATCCCGAAGAGCTTCTTCTCTCGTGAGGCAGAGCACGTGGCAGGTTTCGCCAAGGAGTGTGCTGTGGTTACTCACTATCGTCTTCGTTCTACAGAAGATGGAACAGAGGTTGAGGTGGATCCTAATGCCAAGCTCGATGAGGAGCTGATCATCCGCCCTACTTCAGAGACCATCATCTGGAACACCTATAAGAACTGGATTCATTCATGGCGTGATCTCCCTATCCTCTGCAACCAGTGGTGTAACGTGATGCGTTGGGAGATGCGTACCCGTCCATTCCTCCGTACTTCTGAGTTCCTCTGGCAGGAGGGTCATACCGCTCATGCTACCAAGGAAGAGGCTGAAGCAAAGGCTCAGGAGATGCTGAAGGTATATGCTGAGTTCGCAGAGAAGTATATGGGTGTTCCTGTTTTGCAGGGTGTGAAGAGTGAGACTGAGCGCTTCGCCGGTGCTCTCAATACTTATACCATCGAGGCAATGATGCAGGATGGCAAGGCGCTGCAGAGCGGTACTTCCCACTTCCTGGGGCAGAACTTCGCCAAGAGCTTCGATGTTACCTATCTGAATAAGGAGAACAAGCCTGAGTATGTATGGGCTACTTCATGGGGTGTTTCTACCCGATTGATGGGTGCCCTCATCATGATTCACAGCGATGACAACGGTCTGGTATTGCCTCCAAAGCTGGCTCCTATCCAGGTGGTAATCATTCCTATCAACAAGGGCGAGGAGCAGTTGGCTCAGATTACAGCCAAGTTGCAGCCTGTTATCGACCAGCTCCGCGAGTTGGGCATCACCGTGAAGTATGATGACAACACAGCTAAGCGTCCTGGCTTCAAGTTTGCTGACTACGAGTTGAAGGGTGTACCTGTTCGTCTCGCCATGGGTGGCCGTGACTTGGAGAACAACACCATCGAGATTATGCGTCGTGATACCTTGGAGAAGGAGAACGTAAGCTTCGACGGCATCGTAGAGCGCGTGAAGGATATGCTGGAAGATATCCAGAAGAACATCTTCGAGAAGGCTCGTGCTTACCGTGATGCTCACGTATATGAGTGCGACAACTATGAGGAGTTCAAGGAGCGTGTAAAGAATGGCGGTTTCTTCCTCTGCCACTGGGACGGTACAGCCGAGACCGAGGCAAAGATCAAGGAGGAGACTCAGGCTACCATCCGTTGCGTGCCATTCGCTTACGAGCAGACTCCTGGTGTTGATATGGTGAGCGGCAAGCCTGCCGTAGCTCGCGTTATTATCGCAAGAAGCTATTAAATTTCCCTTACTTGCGAAATTTAAATATAAAAATATGAAGCAGCTGATACTCTACATCATTTTTCTGATGTCCATGGTTTTCTCAGGCTATGGAGAGGTATCTGCTGCTTCTGTTTCCAAGGTTACACCTCACCAGCAGGAGCAGGATGCCCAGCTGGAAGATGCATCCAATGCCGCCTATCGGGTTTGCAGCAGTCGTCCACAGCGTTTGTTGCCAAGTGGCAATATACATGGCAACCCATCTGCAAGCAGTAGATTGCTAATCCATAGAATCCGATTTTTATCATCCCTTTTATCAATCATAGAAGGTGCGAAGGAGCCTTTCCGCCAGGAAACTGCCCCTATCCACTTTGATGTCGCCAGCAAGTATTATGTCATTTGCCTGCGGCATCTTATCTGTTAGTTCTTCTTTATATATATTATAAAAGGTGTAAAGCTTTTGCCCTTACAGGGCGACAGGTTTGTGCCCTTAAATACCCAGGGTGTTGCCCTGGGCTAGGAGCTTCTGCCCTTTCAGGGCGTATGGAGCCATACTAGCAAAAAGTCGGCATATAATAAAGCCGGTATATAATAAAGCCAGTATATAATTAAGGTGTATGCATGGCATACGATTATTTACAAAAAACAGATTTATATATATATTTAAAGAAGAAATAAGATTATGGCTAAGATTAATCATTTAGATATGGGTGCGGAAGTATTGGCACTCGACGATGTACAGGTAAAGAAGGGTTTCATGGGTTTGACCATCAAGTTGATCTACAAACCAACCAACAGTGCTATCAAGATCAAGGAGAAGGAATATTCTGCAGAGGATGGCAAGAAGCTCATCAGCATCCTTAACTCTGCCCCTAGCGAGGTAGAATCTTCTATCAAGAAGTTTCCAGTATCAGCTATCAGCATGGGTAATATGAAGCTGCAGGCATGCCTCTCTGACGACCATCAGTTTGTAGCCACCCAGCTCCTTGCCTTCAAGGATTTCGGCTACCAGCCAGTTACAGAGATGGTAACCTATACAGGCAAGACAGCCGAGGCTTTCGCCCAGCTGTTCTAATATCCAACTGGTATCATATAAATTAAAAGGGTGCGTCACAGATTGATGACGCACCCCTTTTTCATATACGGATTCTTTCTTATTCCATACAAGAGAAGTGGTTAGAAACCCCACTTTTCCTTGACCGTATTCGGATCACAAGAAGCATTTTCTACATTTCTCTCAATGTCATCCGGAAGATTGCAGAAGAAATCAAGTCCTGTCAGCTCTTCCAGCTTCCTGATATTGACCACATGACCCTTTACCGTTTCAGACGAACCATAAGCGTTGTGGCGGAACCAGAAACCGATAGCCTGATAACCTTTGGCATTCTTCAGAAGAACCGCACAGAAGAAATACTTCGGAACGATATAACCATTCTTCGTATAATTCAGAATCTGACCAGAAGAGTCGATGGTGCCACCTTTGCACACATAAAGCGTATCATTGGCATGAGATGCCTGGGTACTCATATCGTAGGTAAGGAAATTACGGACCAGCTTCTCCATATCTTCCCAGATACCCGCATTGAAATTACGCATCTGCGGATACATATTGGTCATATAGAATGTCTGTCCATTGGCATCCTGACTGTAAACTCTATCCTCAGAAGCCACGATGTGACCACGATCATATCCACTTCCGCTAAACTCCCTGTTAACCGGTGGCTGGCAATCAGCATCTACCTCCGGATCTTTCTGGAACGGATCCCCACTCCATTTCTTGCCCATCCAAGTAGCACCTTCCCACTGCTTTCTGGTCCATTTTTTCTTATTATTAGACTGGCAAATCTGATAGCAACACCATCTTGGCGACTTCTTATCCAAATCGTAGTAAGTGGAATAGGTTACGCCATAGTCAGCCGTTCTGCGAACGAGCACTACATTTCTAGAAGTTCCATTCGCCACAATCTTAGGGAATTCTAACCCTGTTGCTTCTGTAGGAACAGAAGCAGAAACTACATTCTTATTCGCATTCGAATCTTTCAAAGAGCCCTGGTCATCACCGTCGCTACTACACGCTGAGAAAGCCAAGAGGAAACTCAAGGAAAGAAGATAAATCCATTTTGTCTTCATAACTACAATTGAAAAGCGAGAACATCACCTATCCAGCAACATTCTCGCTTAACCTTATTTATTTATTAAACTTACGTATCAGATTACTTTCCCTTAGAGAAGAGGAATGCACCACCTACCTGAGGAGCGTCCTTGTAAGATGTATGATAACCGATGATGGTAATCTTATCACCAAAGTTCAAGCCAAGCTCACCAGCCTTCTTGCCTTCACCACCCCAGCCTGCAGTCAAGCCATAGACGTAAGCAGAACCAGTTGCATCTGTCAAACCGAAGTTACCGTATGTCTTCAAATCATTTCTCTGACCGGCAAACTCTGTGATGGTACCTTCCAACATATAATATACGTTTTTGTCATCTTTCTTAGTCAGGAAGTCAGCTACAGAAATCTTGGTTACTACCTTCACAGCCTCCAAAGTAGCATTCTTCATCTGACCTGTACCATTATAGATGTCCTTCACACCAGTAAGTGTTACAACATCGCCTACCTTCAAACCCTTCTTCTCGAAGTCGCCCTTGGCACCGATACCGTAAACGTATGTTTCACCAGTAGCATCCTTGATGTAGCAATTACCATATTGAGCTTTAGCGACCTTGGTAATGACACCAGTCAGACGATAAACGGTAGAACCCTTCTCAGCCTTGTTGAAGTCAGCAATAGGGCACTCGATGATAGAACCCAACTGATAAGCTACAGCAGTAACAGTAGAGCTCTGCTTACCTCTGGTAGAAGTGAAACTGATGCTGGAAGAACGAGCACCACCTGCATTGGCATTGGCATGGAATGTAATCTCAGCCTTTGTACCACTGGTAACGATACCCTTAACAGACAACCAGCTCTGATCAGCCTCAGGGATATCAACAGTTACGCCTTCACCCTTTACGGTCAAAGTAACCTTGAAGTCCTCACCAGCCTTATCCAAGGTATCCTTATCGAGTTCTTCAACCTTGATCAAAGACTTAGTATAGCTCAAAACGGTTACATTTTTCAACTGAGGTGAACCTCCATAAGTGGTTCTAGGACCCTGGATGGTAACCTCATCACCTTCCTCCAGCTTCAAGCTAGCGAAATTCTGCGCACTACCATTGGCATCAAGTGTACCATAAACATATACTTCACCGGTAGCATCCTTGATATACCAGTTACCATATACGGTATTGGAAAGCTTGGTGAGCGTACCCTTCACCTTATAAGTCTCACCATCATTACCTGCCAGGATTTCAGCACAGGTAGAGAATGGAGGATTCAATACACCCTGAATCACGGTGATGTACTGAGTCTGAGCACCACTTACCAACTTGAAGGTACTATTGTTAGCACCCTTTGTAGCAGCAGCATTGAAGACAACATGAGTTGTACCTGCACTACCACCCTTGCAAGAAGAAGAAATCCAGGCAGGAATAGAATCCACAGGATTGCCCTTCTTATCGTTGGTAACAAACTTCCAGTCAGCAGCAGAAGTAACATCAAATTCAACCTGTCCACCCTCTACCGGAATAGAGAGAGAAGACTGAGAAAGCTGAATGCCATCAAGCTGACCTAAGTCCTTATCATCGCTACAACTTGCAAAGAAGCCTGCTACGGCGATCAATACGATGAATAAATATTTAAATTTCATAATTTCGATACTTTATTAATTAGAAGATGTAACGGAGACCCACTGATGCATACCAGCACTGACCGATAGCGTGATTTGGTACGAAAGTCTTGGTGTTACCATTGATTGACTTTGGAGTAGAGAAGGTTGCATAACCCTCTGCATCCTGACCCTCGTAACGCAAGATACGTGGATCTGAACCAATCTCTGGGTTCAAGTACTTCATGACACCCCAGCTAGAGTTGAAGAAGTTAAGCACGTTCTTCATATCGAAGCTCAACTGGATAGTGTTAGTGTGACCAGCCACATCAAACTTGAAGTCGTGCTTGTAGCTGAAGTCGATACGATGTACCCAAGGGTTGTAAAGGCTGTAAGCCTCTGCATACTCACCCTGATGGTTCTTCAGATAGCTGTTGGCATGTACATAATCCATGAAGCGGGTCTTATCATCCTCTGACTTGAAGCGGAACTCATTATCAGCTACCTGCTTGTCTGTTGGGATGTAGAGAGCATCATAGTTGTAACCATCATTATTGATATCGTTTACAGTCATGTAAGAGTAGTTGTAACCACCACGCCATGCCTCATAGATGAAGCTATAGTGGTTGTTGCTCTTGTCGTGGATCGTTGCAGAAGCAATGATACGATCAGGAGTTACATTCTGTCCGTTGTGCAACTTGATGTTGTTAGGACCATATACTGTAGAGATATAGTTCAATACAGAAGATGCGTTAGATCCAGGAAGTGATGTAACCTCCTTAGATACTGTATGAGTATAGGCTGCCATCAAGTTCAACCACTCCCATGGCTGAGCATTTACCTGTGCAGAGAAAGACCAACCGTAACCACGGCTTGTGTTCTCAAGTACATAAGCACTTGTACCTACGGTAGAACCCTTAGGATATACAGGACGGTTGTCGGCACCATTGAAACGTGGGAAGCCCTTGGCATCCTGTACGCTCCAGTCTGTCAATGTAGCTGCATTCAATGTCTTGTTGAAGATACCCTCAACAGAAACAGACATTGGGAATGAAACAGGAATCTGATAATCGACAGCGAAAGATGTCTTCCAAACCTGTGGCAACTTGAAGTTTCTATCTACAGCAGAGATTGCTGAAGGAACAGAACCCTCTTCAGGAGTGATGTTCTCTGGGTAACCCATAGAAATCAACTTGTCACGGAGAGCTGCTGCTGTTGGCTTACCATCCTTATCAACAACCAGACCACCTGCAAATGGAGTCATATCTACACCCTCTTTCTTACCTGTCTGAGGATTCCATGCCTTGGTTGCATTCAGCTGTGCCTGATACTGTATCATACCAGAGTTGGTTGGCAAGTTGGTGAAAAATACCAATGGCAAACGGCCCTGGAAGAAACCAGTACCACCACGGAACTTCAATGTCTTGTCACCAAATACATCATATACGAAACCGATACGAGGAGAAACAGTCAAAGAGCTGTTTGGCCACTTGCCAGAGTCGATGTGACGACCGTTATAGTCGAGACCGAGAATGGCATTGTTAGTCATCAAGTCAGAATTGTCGAAGAACAGACCATCCAGACGAAGACCATAGGTCAACTTAAACTGAGGAGTCATCTGCCACTCATCCTGAGCGTAGATACCAGCCTTGTTATACTGTACGCGGGCAGCAGGATTGTTGTTGCCACCATAACCATAAGTCAAACATACAACCTCTGGAATACCACCATTCAGGAAGTCGTCGAGACTCTTGTAACGATAGTAACCAGTACCATTACGCTGATAAGCATTGTCTGCCATCTGGTGCTCATAGTTGAGACCGGCGATGATCTTGTGCTTACCGAGATAGTAAGTTACATCGTCCTTGATATTCCATACAGTATTGTGTACGGCATTATTCCAGGTAAACAACTCATAACCCAAAGCCATATAGTTGTTGGTACCATCAGCATCAGCAGTTCCATCTACACTCTTCTGTCCGCCATCGAGGATATCGATGAATGGGAACTCTGAAGAATTTGTGTAACGGCTATCATCCAACTTAGAGTATGTGAACAGGAACTGGTTAGACAGATTATCTGTGAAACGGCTGTTCAAGTCAACAGTCCAAGAGTTCACGAGGTTGTCATTGGCATACATACTGTTGGCAAATGACATAGAGTACTGAGACATACGGCTACCAGATGCACGTGTACCACCATCCATAGATGATGCGTTAGGAGCCTGCCAAGAACGGTTCTTGGTATAGTTGTAGCGTACAGCCAAGTGATGCTTGTCTGTGATGTTCCAGTCAACACGGAAGAGGAGCTTGTAGTTGCTCTCGTCTGCAGGGAAGTTGGTCCATGAACCTGTATCGTAACCATACTTATCCTTAACGAACTTAGAAACTCTCTCCAAATCAGCAAGCTTGGTACGAGAGATATAGTTCACAGCATCACCAATACCATCCTCAGAACCTCTCCAGCGGTTTACCACTGTAGGAGTCTTGACCATTTCACCGTTAGCGAAGAAGAACAACTTGTTCTTGATGATAGGACCACCGAGAGAGAAACCCCAAGTAGTCTGCTGATCCTTCTCACGTGCACCAGAAATCTGTTCACGCTCGATAGCATCACCACGCATGTTCTCATTCTTGTGATATACGTAAGCGCTACCCTTGAAGTTGTTGGTACCAGACTTGGTAATAGCATTGACACCACCACCAACGAAGTTAGTCTGACGAACATCATAAGGAGAGATAACAACCTGCATTTCCTCGATAGCATCCAGAGAGATAGGAGCACCACCACCAGGAAGCTTTGAGCTCAAGCCGAAGTTGTTGTTGAAGTTTGCACCATCCACTGTGAAGTTGGCTGTACGGCCATCAGCACCAGCGAATGACATTCCGTTTCCACCATAAGGAGAAAGACGGGTGATATCTGTAATGCTACGGCTAACAGTTGGCATGTTAGCAATCTGTGCATTAGAGATGTTGGTAGAAGCACCAGTCTTCTCTACACTGAACTTGGAACCCTTTGCTACTACTACAACTTCGCCAAGCTGCTTAGCATCCTCATCAAGAGTTTCTTTCAAGTTGTAAGTTTCACCAAGCTGAAGGGTGACGTTCTTTACGACCTTAGTCTTGTAGCCGATGTAGCTGATCTTGACTTCGTAAGGTCCGCCGACACGCATACCATTGATAGTGAACATACCATCAATGTTGGTTACAGCTTTGTAACGAGTTCCAGAAGGAACGTGAACGGCCTCAATCGTTGCGCCAATCACGTCTTCACCACTTGCAGTCACAGAACCACTTAAACCAGAAGTAGTAATCTGTGCCATGGCTGTAGTAACCATAAAGGCCAGCAAAGCCATTAATAAATGCAATCTTTTCTGCATACCTTTTTTATAAAAATTAATTAATAATACGGGGAAAGGATCCCCAAAGATCGTTTTCGAGTGCAAATATAAACAAAAAAATCGATATAAATGTTACATCTGCATTAAAAATGATGTTTTATAACACAAAAAAAATCTGCGTTAAGCAAATAACGCAGATTTTCTTTAAATTGTTATTAATAACGGGGTGTTTGCTTATAGTTTTTTTGAGGGGTGCAGCTACTCCTTTCGCTGCCAGATACTCATTACCTTGCGACGGATTGCAACTATATTCAGAACCGAAACTACCAGGAAGAGGGCAAAGCCTAAGGCTATGGCTGGCAGCATCGTTCCCTCTTCGATGTCCGGGAAGAGTGCCTCGATGAAATCCATGTAGTATCCTCGCAGGAAGAAGAGGATGACCCAGGCGATGACCAGAACCACGATGTTCAGAGAGATGGTGAGCACCTGATATGGCTTCGCTACATTGCCCGGACTGTAACCTATCAAGAGCAGATTCTCCAACTTGGAAGAGTTCTTCTGTACCAGGAGATAGATGCTGAGCATCAGGATATAGAAACTCAGAACGGAAATCACAAGGCCGATAATCATCACCATCGATACCATCATACGGAGGAAATAGGTGGTCTTCTCGGCATCGAGCTTATCGGTCTCTACCTCATAACCGTTGTCATCTAGATATTTGGTGATATTCTCATCGCCCGGATTGCCTACCTCTACGATCAGACGGGTAGGATCGCTCTTCTGGTTAGGCGCAAACTCCTGGTTACTCCAATCCATAAACGCCTGTGGCACGAGAATCGTGTTGAGACGGGAGGAGAATCCAATGACCTTTCCCTTGAACAGTTCTTTCTTGCCACCAGCCTGAATGCAGATATTGAAATCAATCATTCCCATCAGACCATCACTGATCTTAGGAAGCGAATGGCTCTGGGCGAATCCGAAGTTATACATATTAATATAGGTACGCGGGAGGATAATTGGAACCACCTTCTCGCCAGGTGTGTATTTCCAATCCTTGAGCGGAACATCCACGAAACCATCAGGAACACTCTCGAAGAAAAGCTCACTGTTCAATACATTCACACCATTTACGCCCATCTGCGCATCTACCTTGTACTCGGTAGAGGTAAACTTGCCTATCTTCTTCACGAACTTCTGGTCGCTGACATCATCCATCTCTGCTCCCGAAAAGGTATTGGAGCGGCCGCTGATGGTATTGCCCATACCTATTTTCTTGCTCATGATGAGATAGTCGGCTTTCATAAAACTGTCTTGCTGAGTGAAGACAGGCAGCACATCCTGATAAAACTGAAAACCGAAAAGTACGATGAGCATACCGAAGAGATTAGCAAAGGCGAAGCCTGCAAACTGAGGTATGCTGATATGCTGACGAAGTAACTTCCAAACCAAATTCATAATCTAAATATATGTTCATAGTTTAAGTCCATGTGCTTACCGATACTGGTCACGATGACTCCAGCCCCCTGCTTCTTCGCCTCCTTCATCATGATTTCGCCCATGATGCGGGAATTGTTGTCGTCGAGGTGACTGATCGGTTCATCTGCAAGAATGAAATCGAAAGGCTGGCAGAGGGCACGCATCATCGCTACACGCTGCTGCTGACCGAACGACATCTTCCCTACCTTGGCATCCACCTTATCGGCGATACCAAGCATATCAAACCACTGCAGAATCTGCTCGCGGCTCTTGAAACCGGTAATCTTGTTCTTGATCTCAACATTCTCCATCGCCGTAAGCTCTGGGAAGAGACGGAGTTCCTGAAAGAGATGACTGATATGACGCTTTCGCATCTCTACCCAATCGGAAACCTTATAATTGGCGGTAACATCATTATCAAACATCACGCTTCCGCTGTAGTCGTGACGATAGCCGAGCACGTAGCTGCAGAAAGTACTCTTTCCGCTACCACTCTCAGCCTCAACCAGATAGAGATGACCTTTCTCGAAGGTAACATCCTGCTTCCATATCTCCGAATGCAGATCTTCACGCTGGGCGAAAACCTGAGGAAGAACGGAATGAAGCTGAATCTTTTCCACTTTGTTTTTTTTATTTAATGTTTTATCTTTTGACCTTTTGACCTTTTGACCTATTACTTCTTACTTCAAGGTATAAACCACAGAAGTAAGATTTCCGAAGACAGGAGCAAGCAGACCAGTAACAGTTGAGATGGCATCATCCTTGCCTGTGCCGCTGCCATCAGAACTCTTGGCGAGATTGATGACCATCGCCAGCTTCTGTCCCACGATAAGCTTCTGAATCTTGGCATCTATCGGATGATTGCTTGGCTTCACCGCATACTGAGCTGTCAGCTCATCGCTGCCGCTGAAGAACTGCTTGTCATCGGTTACGCCGAAATAGAAGGAAGTCTTGCCATCGGTATAGAAATAGGAATTCTTACCCCAGTTGGCAATCTTGGCACCAGCAGGACATGAAGTCTTCCAGTAATCTACATCACCCAACCACTTGCTATGCGCCAACTTAGCTGCCATCATCATCTTCAGGTCTTCATCGCCCAGTGTAGGCAAGACGATGGCCATATCGCCATCTACGCTTCGCATGATGTTATCCATATCCACCGCCTGGTTGATACCCATCAGGAGGGTCTGAAGACTGCGGTTGCTCTGCATCATCGGCAGGAACTGTTCACCATTTACATTCATGAAGATACCTGCCAGGGCATCATCCGGCATCGATTTCACATAACTGCCCTTGATAGGACGATAGTTTTGTGCCGCCTTCTGCAGCGCCTTGTCGATGGTTTCATTAAAGGAGAAAGTCTCACCCAGAATCTGCAGGATACCATTCTTTACCTTCATATCGGCAGCGATGACCACCTGCGAAGGATCGGTATCCTTAGGAGCACCCAGGGTAAATGGAGCTACAAACTTCTCAGGCAAAGCCTGTGCCTGAGCCACCATAGCCATAGGAGAAGAGAGGGTCTGCAGACGTTCGTACATAGGAGAAACGGTAATGCCATCCTCCTCTTCTGCTTTCAGATACTTTACCATCTGCTGCTGGAGCTGAGCCTGGGCATCAGCCACCACAGGTCCCATCACGAGGAGCGCCTGACCGGAGAAGCCCACGAGCCATGAATCCTTCAATACTGCGAAATGAAAGCCTTTGCGTTCCTTCACTTCCGAAGCAATGCGCTTCTTGGCAAGCGAGGCAAGCCAGTCTTCCACATCCCCCTCATCGCTCACCTTGGCACAGAGACCGAGGTTGCCATCGGCACTCTCGAAGAGATAAAGTTTTTCAGAGATATCGATGCCACACTTATCTACATCATCCACGTGGAGCAGAGACTTGAGCATACCCGCCTTGTCTTCCGCATTCTTATCGGAAGCCATCTGCTGCAAATCCACCGAGATAAGAGCTGTACTTTTCTTAGGAATGGCATTGAGATAATCGCTGCCAGAGCATGAGCTTAACACTACAACGAGAAGTGCTAAGCTCATCAAAACCAAATTCTTATACAATCTTTTCATCACAAAAACTAACACTTATAATTATTTTAAAGCTTTTGCCCTTTCAGGGCGCATTGCTATATCTATTATTACCCAGGGCGCTGCCCTGGGCTAGGTGCTTCTGCCCTTTCAGGGCGTGCTAATACAACTTGCTGGAATCCTACTACTTGCAGGAATTTCCTTATAGTCTTCTTGCAATATGCGCCATATGAACAGCTACAAGTCCCGCCGTTTCCGTACGAAGACGACTGGTACCCAGCGATACGCTTTCGTAACCATTCTCCAAGGCAAGACGAACCTCATCTATAGAGAAATCGCCTTCTGGACCTACCAATACCGTGATATCAGCAGCACCGGATTCCTGGGATGCAGATGAATCCAGAGATGCATCAGAATCCATACTGCACGAATTGATTTCCTGGAAGAAATCCTTCTTCTCTACTTCTTCGTAGCAATGACAGATAAACTTGCGACCCGGACGAGGAGTCTGGATAAACTCCTTGAAGCTCTCCAACTCATTCACGACCGGTTTCCACGCCTTGTGACTCTGCTTCACGGCAGAGATGACAATCTTATCTATTCTAGGAGTCTTCACTACCTTTCGTTCAGAAAATTGACAATTGAGGAAAGAGAGTTCATCGAACCCGATTTCCGTAGCTTTCTCAGCCATCCACTCTATACGCTCCATCATCTTGGTAGGTGCAATGGCAAGATGGATATGCCCCTTCCATGCACGTTTCTGAGGCATATTCTCCTTGATTTCATAAAGACAGCGCTTGCTGGAGGCTGCTGTCACCTCTGCACGGTAGAAAGACCCTTCCCCATCCATGAGGAAAATCTCATCACCACCCTTCAGTCGCAACACTCTCAGCGCATGGGTAGCTTCCTCAGCAGGCAATTCCACCTGATTTGCCGCATCCGGCACATAGAAATATCTAACCTCTTTCATTCGTTATCAATTATCTGTCATCAATGATCAATCAGTCAAGTTCTTTTCATCCTTTTCTTCCTGGCGGCGCTTCATCTCATCACGGATAAAGGAAGCTCCCTCGTAGTTTTCTTCTTCTACCGCTTTCTCCAGTGCTTTCTTGAGAAGTGAATCCGGTAATCCCACGATAGGAAGTGCCACACTCATCACATCCTTGCGGAAAGGTGTAGTGAATTTCTGAAGCACCTCCATATTGGTAAAGATCTCCAGACCGGCGGCCAACGCCAGCAGGACAGCCTCATCCTGAGGAAGAGAATACGCTGATCCAGAAGTAGCATTCACCAGTTTTGCCTTAGGACCGATGTTTCCATTAGCCTCGAAAACAACGTGATAGGCTTGAGGACCCTGTTCACAAATCATTCTAGCCAACACATCTACCAGATGCGGATGCTTGACATCCTTATCAAGCTGACGAAACTTGATTTCATTAGCCATCGGCTTATCTGTTACAATGGAGAGTGCACGTTCCTCCTCGGCATCAGTAAGAGTGACAACACAAGCCTCCTCTGCATCAGGAATTGCAAAAGCTCCCTGATAAACTAATTTTATTTTTTCCATTTTCATTATCCTTTCTTTGGTCTAAACAATACGGCAAAGGCAACACCGACCACGAGTGCATAACCTGCGAAGATAAACCAGCAAGTCTGCCAATCGCCCATCAAATACCCATTCTCCCAATGACAATAATGGTTGATCACCTGTCCTGCAAGAATTGTACCAACAGAGGCTCCCAAACCATTGGTCATCAGCATGAAAAGTCCCTGGGCAGAAGCACGCACCTTAGGCTCGCACTTCTGATCTACGAACAATCCACCCGATACATTGAAGAAATCGAATGCCACACCATAGACGATACATGAGAGTATAAAGAGGGTTACGCCTGGGAAAGCAGGGTTACCCAATCCGAAGAATCCGAAGCGGAATACCCATGCAAACATGGCGATGAGCATCACTACCTTGATGCCATAGCGCTTGAGGAAGTATGGAATCAGGAGAATGCAGAGTGCCTCTGCCACCTGGGAGATAGAAACCAGGAGAGTGGCATTATTGGCTGCAAATGTATCCAGCATCGAAGGATCGCCCTTGAAACTGGTGATGAACGGAGTAGCATAACCATTGGTTACCTGCAGGCTCATACCCAGCAGACCCGAGAAGATGAAGAACATCGCCATCTCGCGGCTCTTGAAGAGCTTGAAGGAATCGAAGCCCCAGGTCTCCATCCAACTGCGTGCCTCTTTCTTCACCAACGGGCACTGTGGCAGGCTGAAGCAGTAGAGGAAGAGGACGATGCCCAATACTCCAGATACCAGGAACTGGAAGTGGGTATATTGGAACTTATGTGCATTTTCGGTAAAAAGGAACATAAACGAACCGTTATCCCAGGTTGCACAGTTGACAATCCACATGGTAAGGATGAATCCTACGGTACCGAAGACGCGGATTGGAGGGAAATCCTTCACGGTATCAAGTCCATGATTCTTCAGAATGGTGAACGCCGAAGTATTTGACAGCGCCAGCGTAGGCATATAGAAAGCTACGCTGAAGGTATAGATCGTCATGAAGACAGTCTCGTTAGGAGTAGCACTCGCCTCTCCCATCAGGAAAAGAGCTATCATCGACAAGCCAGCCAGGAGATGGCAATAGCCCAGGAGGCGTTGCGGCTGCACATACTTGTCAGCTACAATACCCATCAATGTAGGCATAAAGATTGATACTATACCCTGGATGGTATAGAACCAGGAGATTTCAGCACCCATCCCGGCCTTGCCGAGATAGTTGCCCATAGATGTGAGATAGGCTCCCCAAACTGCGAACTCCAGAAAGTTCATCAGCGCCAAGCGAACTTTTAGATTCATTTTCTTATTATTATATTTCCTTATGGTTTTAATATTCTTTTTCTGTCTGCTGCGTCCTCCTTCTCAAGGGATACGCCATTGCAGATTATATCTTGCAAAGATACACAAAATCTCTTAAAGAACGCAGATTTTTTAAGAATATCCGCCAAAAAGCTAGTTTATTTAACAAATAATATGTAATTTTGCAGCCGAAATTAAAACAAAAGATAAAATGTTATTAAAGTTTTTCCTTACGTGTAATAAGATTGGTGCCTTTACGCTAGGTGGAGGCTACGCCATGATACCTATCATGGAGAGAGAATTCGTGGATAAAAACAGATGGATGGACAAACAGGAATTTATGGACATCATGGTGGTGGCTCAAACTACCCCGGGCATCTTCGCCATTGATATGGCGAGCCATATCGGCTACAAGATGAAGGGCGTATGGGGAGGCATCGTGGGTGCCATTGGCATCGCCCTGCCTTCTATCATCGCCATTCTCATCATCGCCATGTTCTTCCAGCAGTTTAAGGATAATTACTGGGTGGGCAAGTTCTTTGCCGGCGTTCGCCCTGCCGTGGTGGCGCTGATTGCGGCTCCTTGCTTCAAGATGGCAAAGACGGCGAACATCAACCGCTACAACATCTGGATTCCGTTTGTATGCTGTGCGCTGATTGCTGCATTCGGCATCTCACCTATCTATATTATCATAGCCGCCGGCGTGCTCGGGTGGCTTTACGGAAAATACAAGAAGCAAAGCTAATCATAAAGTTCAAAGTTCAACGCTCAAAGTTCAAAGTAAGAAAATGCTATTTCTAAAGTTATTTATCATATTTACCAAGATTGGTACATTTAATTTTGGTGGTGGATATGCGATGCTGTCACTCATCCACAACGAAACCGTAGTAAAGAACCAGTGGCTCACCAATGCCGAGTTTACGGATATCGTGGCTATCAGCCAATCTACTCCGGGTCCTATCGGCATCAACTGCGCCACTTATGTGGGTTATACCGCTTGTCTTCATGCCGGTTATCCTACCTGGGCAGCCTGGGCGGGCTCCTTCCTGGCATCCCTTTCCATCATGTGGCTGCCATTCATCATCATGATTCTCATCAGCCATTATCTGATGACTCACAAGGATTCCAAGATAGTAAAGGACATCTTCGCAGGTCTTCGCCCTGCCATCATCGGATTGATTGCTGCAGCAGCTGTGCTCTTGATGAATAAGGAGAATTTTGGATCGCCAACAGAAGATCCATTTGCTTTCGGTGCCAGCGTAGCATTGTTCCTGGGTGCCTTCTATTTCACCAAGGCCAAAAAGGCAAATCCGATATTGCTGCTTTTCATCTGTGGAATCATTGGATTGTTTATCTTCTAAACAACCCAAACACCTTCAAATAGGCACAAAAAAAAATTGATTGTCTCCCGACAACCAATCTTTTATTAACCTTAATAATCTAATACCATGAAAAACACGTTGCAAAATTACAAATAATCCTGCAACCTACCATATTTTATTGTAAAAACCTATAGAGAATTAACTCTCTTTAAAGGTTTTTCCATTCCATTTAAAACTTCTTTGCACTTTTATTGCACTAACTGCCTTTTTATCCTCGGCAGAGAGCAATGGCAAAGACAGGCGTACAACCAGCGAGTTTTCGTTCTGCAAAAGCAAGACACTCACTATTCTCGGTTCTATCATCGCCTTCAGTTCTGCAAAGCGAGTTTCGCTCATCGTATCCGGTTTCTGGATAAGGCTTTCTGCCAAATCCTCCATCCGCTTACCATCCAGGAGCCGAGTGGCATCCATCTTCTTCCAATCCTGATTATAGAAATAGAGCTCACTCTCCTTCTCGGGACCTGCGAAAGTCTTGACTACGCAGAGCACGGAATCTCCGTTTTCCACAGGCAACTTTTTCATCTGCAAGGTAGAAGCCTTGGTCATACGGATCTGCACGAAGTCCTGGGTCAGCGTATCCATCACGCTCACCTCTTCCAGGAGATTCTTCACTTCAGCCTTCACTCCCATCTCCTGCAACTCAGCAAATTCGAGTCGCATGTTCTTGTTGAGACAAGGCATTACTCCATCAGGCATCGAAACCAGCAGGTCTTTCATCGACTTGGCTTCCATGCCCAAGCTTGCCATCATCAGGCAAGCGCATAATATATATTTTATCTTCTTCATCACTACAATTCCTTAGACCACTTCTTTCCCCAAGGAGTAAAGAGCCAAATCAAAAATGCCGTAGCCGGAACTAAGCATATTGCGAAAGTTAAAGCCAATGTATTCATTTTTGAAGCCTTTAAATTATTTACTAAATTTCGCAAGTAAGCCCCATACGCCCTGAAAGGGCAGAAGCTCCTAGCCCAGGGCAACACCCTGGGGATAGATAATATAGAGATGGTAATTACGCCCTGTAAGGGCAAAAGCTTCCATACTACAGCTATATTTTTAAAGCTTTTGCCCTTACAGGGCGCAGAGCTACAACAACTATTACCCAGGGCGCTGCCCTGGGCTAGGAGCTTCTGCCCTTTCAGGGCGTGCCGGGAAATCGTCGCATAAATCATTACCAATCCTTCCATATTTCTCTATTTTCCGACAAAAGTACAGAAAATAAATGTAATCTGCAAATGATTTAATATTTTTCTTCTGATTTTTAACCTAAAAGAAACGAAAAAGGAGGAAAAAGTTCTATCAGAAGAAACGAAAAAGAGGAAAGTGCTCTATTATGAAACACTTTCCTCTCAAATTATCTAATCTATTAATCGTACTTATCTTCTTCAGAAAAGATTTACTCCTCAACAGCAGCCTGTGCCGCAGCCAAACGTGCGATAGGCACACGGAATGGAGAACATGAAGCATAGTTCATACCAACCTTAGCACAGAACTTAACTGATGAAGGCTCACCACCGTGCTCACCGCAGATACCTGTGCGGAGGTTAGGACGGGTAGCACGACCATTCTCTACTGCCATCTTGATGAGCTGACCAACACCCTCCTGGTCGAGAACCTGGAATGGGTCAA
>ERZ773138.1177-NODE-1177-length-26188-cov-4.127157_pt1 | contig 26188 bp, 29 predicted proteins | sample MGYA00511114_ERZ773138 | MGnify/ENA primary metagenome ERZ773138 (study PRJEB29015, sample SAMEA2737805) | human gut metagenome | biome: human gut; feature: human-associated habitat; material: faeces | place: China | collected 2012 ...
ACGTCGCCCGCCGCACCTGCGGCTACATCGGCACCCAGTTCTGGAACCAGGGCCGCACGCAGGAGATCAAGGAGCGCGTGCTGCATCTGTAAAGATCGAAGAATAAAAGTGCAGAGCAAAAGCGCAGACCCGAGCGGGTCTGCGCTTTTTGTGCCTTGGTTCATTTTTCCAGCAGCGCATGAAGCTCGCCTGCATCGGCGGCCAGCTCGGTCGCTTTCGCTTCCACGAGCTGTTCCCGGTCGCGGAAGCCCCACGTCACCGAGATGCAGGGGATGCCCGCGTTCCGCGCCGTCTCGATGTCCACCTCGCTGTCGCCGACGTAGACCGCGCGGGACTTGTCCGCGCCGAGCGCCGCGAGCGCGTCGTTCACCATGTCGGGCGCGGGCTTGCGGCGGCGCTGCGCCGTCTCGCCCATGGCGATGTCGGCAAGCGCGCCGAAGTGCTTCGCGACCAGCGGACGCACCGCCTCGTCCGGCTTGTTGGACACCACCGCAAGGCGGAAGCCCTCCGCTTTGAGCGCCGCCATCAGCTCCAAAACGCCCGCGTAGGGCTTCGTCTTGATCTGGCAATGCGCGGCGTAGTAAGGCTTGTAAAGCGCGAGCGCCTTCGCGACGGTCTCCTCGTCCGCGTCTGCGCCGAGGGCGCGGCGCATCTGCATCTCCGCGCCGTTGCCGACGAAGCGCCGCATCTCCGCGAGCGTCCGCTCGGGATAGCCCAGCTCCCGCAGCGTGTGGTTCGCCGCACCGCAGATGTCCTCGAGCGTGTCGAGCAGCGTCCCGTCAAGGTCAAATAGGACGGTATCAAATCTCCGCATGGTTCGTCAGCCCCTTTCTCCGGCCTGCACCCGCCGCGCGACCTCCTGCGTGAAGCGCGCGGTCGCCGCGCTCGGCGGCACGTCGCGCAGCGTACACATATCGACGGAGCGCGGCGGGATCTCAAAGTCTGTTTTCAGCTGGCGGATCGCGCCGCTCTCCAGCTCCGCGGTCACGAACTCCCGCGTCACGCCCGCCACGCCGAAGCCGATGCGGGCGAGGTCCACGAGCAGGCTCCTTGCGCCCAGCTCGATCTCCGGCGAAAGGGAAACGCCGTGCGCGAGGAAGTATTTTTCCAGATACACGCGCGAGCTGGCCTTGCGCTCGAGCAGAATGAGCGGCAGCGCCGCGAGCTCCTGCATCGAATAGGCGCGCTCAAAGTCGCAGGGATAGTCCGCCGCGGCGACAAAGCACGAGTGCGTCGCAAAGCACGGCACGCAGCTCAGTCCCTCGTCCTCGCTCGGCGACGAGGCGAACGCCACGTCCACCTTGCCCGAGCGCAGCAGGCCGAGCACCTTGTGGCTGCGCCCGCTGATGATCTGAATATGGATGTTCGGGTACTTCTTGTGGAATGAGTCGAGGTGCGGCAGCAGAAATTGGCTCGTCACCGTGTCGCTCGCGCCGATGACGAGCTTGCCCATCTGCAGGGCGCGCGTCTGCGCGAGCTTTTCCTCGCCCGTTTCCAAAAGGCCCATCGCGCTGCGGACGTGCTCGAAGAGCATCTGCCCGTCGTCCGTGAGCGTCACGCCGCGCGGGGAGCGGATGAACAGCCGCGTCTGTAAGGCGCCCTCGAGCTGCTTGACGCTCTGGCTCACCGCGGACTGCGAAATGTAAAGGTTCTGCGCCGCGGCGGAAATATTGCCCGTCTCCGCCACCTCGCGGAATACGCGGTACAGCTCTAACTTTGCCGTCATAGCTCTGTCCTCCTCAGATCTCGCGCCGTCCCTCGAGCGCGCGCATGAGCGTCGCGTCGTCGGCAAATTCCAGATGTCCGCCCACGGGGATGCCGTAGGCGAGACGGGTGACCTTCACGCCGAAGGGGCGCAGCAGCCGTGCGAGATACATCGCCGTGGCCTCGCCCTCCGTGTCGGGATTGGTCGCCATGATGACCTCGTCGATGCCGCCGGCGGCGACGCGCTCGACGAGGGACTTGATCTCCAGATCGTCTGGACCGACGTGGTTCATCGGTGAGATGACGCCGTGGAGCACATGATAGCGCCCGCTGTACTCGCGCGAGCGCTCAAGGGCCGCCACGTCGCGGGCGTCCGCCACCACGCAGATCACGCGCTCATCGCGCTTGGGCGAGGCGCAGATGGGGCAGAGCCCCCCGTCCGTCAGGTTGCGGCAGATGGGGCAGCACGTTACCTTCTTCTTCGCCTCCACGATGGCGTCGGCGAACTCCTGCGCCTCCGCGTCCGTCAGGCTCAGCACATGGAACGCCAGCCGCTGCGCGCTCTTGCCGCCGATGCCCGGCAGCCGCGCGAATTGCTCGACCAGCTTTTCCAGCGCTGCGGGAAAATACTCCATACCTTGTTAACCCTCTCTCAAAGCCTTGATCTTCGCGGGGATGTCCGCCGCCTTGTAGACCGCGCTGCCCGCGACCAGCACGTTCGCGCCCGCGTTCACGCAGGCGTCGCGCGTGGCGGTGTCCACGCCGCCGTCCACCTCCAGCTCGCAGTCCGGGTTGACCTCGTCGAGCATCGCGCGCAGCTGCGCGACCTTGGGCATCATGTCCGCCATGAACTTCTGCCCGCCGAAGCCCGGCTCGACCGTCATCACCAGCACGATGTCGCACTCCTTGAGGTACGGCAGCGCCGCCTCGGCGCGGGTGTTGGGCTTGAGCACAATGCCCGCGCGCTTGCCCTTCGCGTGGATCTTCTCCAGCGCGGCGTGGATGTTCTCGGGGAAGTCGGACTCGACGTGGACGGTCACAAGGTCTGCGCCCGCGTCGCAGAACTGCTCAACGTAGCGCACGGGCTTGGTGATCATCAGATGCACGTCCAGCGGCAGCCCGGTCACGGGCCGGATGGCCTTGACCACCGGGATGCCGATGGAGATATTCGGCACGAACTCGCCGTCCATGATGTCCACATGGACGTAGTCGGCGGTGTCGATCTTCCGAATGTCCCGCTCGAGATTGGCGAAGTCGGCGGAGAGAATGGACGGTGCGATCTTGATGTTCATGGCGGCAGCCTCCTGTGAAAAAACAGATTCAATTTATTGTAGCAAAGGCCGCGCCTAAAATCAATCGCAAAATAAAAATGTAAAAGATACTTGACATTTTGCCGATGAAGTGTTATGCTCATGAATGTAAAGCAAGCTTGACTTTCTGAGAACGGAGCACAGCATGAAAAATATCATTGAACAAAAGCGGAAGGAGCGGGGCATGACGCAGCAGCAGCTTGCCGCGGCGCTCGGCGTCTCGCGCCAGACCATCATCTCATTGGAAAACGGGAAATACAATCCGTCCATCCTGCTCGCCCACGCCATCGCAAGGCTGTTCGGCACGCAGATCGAGGACATCTTTCTTTTTGAGGAGGAAGAAGCATGAAATTGAAGGAACAGAAAAAATTCGGCATTTTGTGGCTCAGCATCGGCGCGGCGCTCTTTCTTGCGGGGCTGCTGCTGGGGGAGACCGGATACAGCAGCTATATCAGCGGCTTCGGCGGCGCACTGATGGGCGTGGGAGCGGCGCGGCTGCTGCGGGTGCGCCGTCTCAGCCGCGACCCGGAGAAGGCGGCGGACTACGATGCCTCGCTCACGGACGAGCGCACGGTCTACATTTCAAACAAGGCGCGCAGCATGACATTTTTCATCTGTGTCTTTGTTCAGGTCGCCGCGTCGATGCTGGCGATCCTGGTGTTCGATCAGGTGCTCGTGGGGCAGGTGCTCTGCGGCCTGACCTGCTTGCAGGGGCTGCTCTACACCGTATTCTACTGGCATTATGACAAGGTCTATTGAGAAAGAGAAAGAAAGCATGAACGCATTGGAGGTCAGCGGCCATTCCCAGCCCCTCAGGGACTTCCGACCGCAAAACGTCGGCTCCCCGGGCGATCGGTTCGCGAGCTGAAATCTTAAAAAAGTGTTAAACGGAAACGCGGCGCTTGTCAACGCCGCGTTTTTATGCTATCCTAACGGGTGGTCAAGGTGGGAAGGGCCTTCCCTTTCCGCTCCGGCCGCCGCGTTTCTCCCGAGAAAGCTACAAAAGGAGACCCTGCGCATGAAGCTCGATCACCGCCGCACGATCCTCGTCGGCCTTGCGTTTTTATCCATCTGTGCCTTCTGGCAGATGTACGACAGCGTCATCCCTAAGATCCTGACCGAAACGTTCCATTTGAATGAGACGCTCTCCGGAGCGATCATGGCGCTGGACAACATTCTGGCGCTTTTCCTGCTGCCGCTGTTCGGCGCGCTCTCCGACCGCACGAGCACCAAAATCGGCCGCCGGATGCCCTTCATCCTCCTCGGCACGGCCTGCGCCGCCGTGCTGATGAACCTGCTGCCGGTGCTGGATAACCGCTACGCCGCAGCTCCCTCGACCGGGAAGCTCGTCGGCTTCGCCGCCGTGCTGGGCCTGCTGCTCGTGGCGATGGGCACCTACCGCTCGCCCGCCGTCGCCCTCATGCCGGACGTGACGCCCAACCCCCTGCGCTCACGCGCGAACGCCATCATCAACCTCATGGGCGCCATCGGCGGCATCATCTATCTGGCTGTCGCGGCGGTGATGTACCCGAACGCCAAGATCGCGGGCCTCGCCCACGTCAACTATCAGCCGCTTTTCCTCGTCGTTTCCGCCGTCATGCTCGTGAGCGTCGCGGTGCTGTTCCTGACGGTGAAGGAGCCGAAGCTCGCCGCGGAGACGCGCGCGCTCGAGGCGCAGCATCCCGAGTGGGACCTCACCGAGGACGACGGCAGCGGCAATGAGGTGCTGCCCAAGCCCGTCAAGCGGAGCCTTGGCTTCCTGCTCGTGTCCATCGCGCTGTGGTACATCGGCTACAACGGTGTAACGACCTGGTGGTCCACCTACGTCGGCGCGGTCATGGGACAGGGGCTCGGCGGCGCGTCCACCTGCCTGCTCATTGCCACCGCCGGCGCGGTCGTCAGCTACATTCCCATCGGTCAGCTCGCCTCGCGCATCGGCCGCAAAAAGACCATCCTCTTCGGCTGCGCCCTGCTCGCCGCGATGTTCCTGACCTTCTATTTCCTCACCACGCTCTACTCGACCATTCATCCCGTCATGTTCGTCTGCTTTGCCCTCGTGGGCTTTGCCTGGGCGGCCATCAACGTCAACTCGCTCCCGATGGTGCTGGAGATGTGCCGCGGCAGCGACATCGGCAAATTCACCGGCTATTACTACACCTTCTCCATGGCGGCGCAGGTCGTCACGCCGGTGCTTGCCGGCACGCTGATGCGTCATATCAGCTACCGCGTGCTCTTTCCCTACGCGGCGCTCTTCGTCGGTGCGTCCTTTGTCACGATGTGCTTCGTGCGCCACGGCGATTCCAGAGCTGAGGCCAAGAGCGGCCTGGCTGCCTTTGAGGATATGGACGACTGAATTCGGCAATTTCCAATAACAAGAAGTGATATTTCGTGCAGACTCTACAATTCGTTATCCTTTACGCACTGTTTCTGCTCACCGTCTGGCTCTTTTTTCTCAACAGCCGTGCCAACCATCCGAGCTGGGCGGCGCTGGAGCATCGGCGCTACGCCCACCGCGGGCTGCATTGCAGCGCCGACAGCGTGCCGGAAAACTCCCTTGCGGCCTTTCGCCGCGCCATCCGGCACGGATACGGCGCGGAGCTGGACGTGCATCTGCTGCGCGACGGCACGCTCGCCGTTTTTCACGACAGCGACCTAAAGCGCATGACCGGCGTGACCGGCGTGCTTGAGGACTGCACGGCGCAGGATCTTGCCGCGCTCCATCTTGCCAGTACGCCGGAAACGATCCCACAGCTGTGTGAGGTCCTTTCCCTTTACGAGGGCACGGGCCTGCCGCTCGTCGTGGAGCTCAAGAGCTATCGCGGCAACCACCGCGCGCTCGCCGAGCGCACGGCGAAGGAGCTGGACAAATATCAGATCCCCTATTGTATGGAGAGCTTTGACCCGCGCTGCCTGATGTGGCTGCGCGCCTTCCGGCCCGAGATCATCCGCGGTCAGCTCTCCGAAAATTTCCGCAAGGACGCGCGGGGATGGGAGCATTTCGTGGGCTTCCTGCTCTCGAACCTCCTGTTCAACGCCTTCACCGCGCCCGACTTCATCGCTTATAAATTTGAGGACCGCCGGCGCTTCGCGCCGCGCATCTGCCGCGCGTTCTACGGCGCGCATATGTTTTATTGGACCGTCCGCACCTATGAGGACCTGAAGGCCGCCGAGCGCGAGGGCGCGCAGGCAATCTTCGAGGGTTTCGACCCGGACGGGGCAGAGAGAAAATCAGAAAGAAAAGAGGACACTCCATGAGCGAGACTCCGAAGAGACGCCGGGGCGACCGCAGAGACGCGGTGCTCCTGCGCGAGACCGACGCCCTGCACTTTATCATGGGCATCATCTACCCCCACCGCGCCGACAACGAAGCCTACATCGCCGAGCGCATCGATCTGGAGCCCATCAAGGCCTACCTTGCGAAAAAGAACGTCGAGGGCATCGAGTTCAAGTACACCTTCTTCCATGTCATCGTGGCAGCGCTGGTCAAGACCATCACCCTGCGTCCCAAGCTCAACCGCTTCTACGCGAACGAGAATTATTACCAGCGCAACAAGGTCACGGCGGGCTTTATCATCAAGAAGGAATTTTCCGACGGCAGCGAGGAGGCGGTCGCCCTGCTTGACGCCGCACCGACCGACACCGTGGACACCGTTCACGAGGAGATCCGCCGCCGCGTCTACGCCACGCGCCATGAGCAGAAGCTGAACACCACGGACAACAGCATGGATATTCTCAACAAGCTGCCGCGCTTTCTCTCCAAGGCGGCGATCCGCTTCATCCGCTGGCTCGACCGCCACGGCTGGTGTCCGGACGTTCTCATCGGGGACGATCCGAACTACGCCTCGGTGTTCCTCTCCAACCTCGGCTCCATCCGCCTGCGCAGCGGCTACCACCATCTTACGAACTGGGGCACCTGCTCGTTCTTCTGCGTCATCGGCGAGAAGAAGTGGACGCCGCTTTACGATCAGAACGGCCTCGTCGCCATGCGCGAGACGGTCGACCTCGGCTTCACGGTCGACGAGCGCATTGCCGACGGCTATTACTATTCCAAGAGCATTCGGCTCTTCAAGCACCTGCTCGCGCACCCCGAGCTGCTCGAGCTGCCATTTGAACAGGAGGTCGATTATGACTGAGATCACTGCCAAGACCCCGTGGGCGGGTCACACCGGCGACGTGCCGCTGCATCTGGACTACTTTGACGGCTCGATGTTTGAGGCGCTCGAGCTGGTCGCCAAGAGGTACCCAAGGAACATCGCGTTCGACTTCATGGGCAAGCCCACCACCTATCCCCAGATGATCGAGGAGATCAAGAAGTGCGCCCGCTCCCTCAAGACCATCGGCGTGCGCGCGGGCGACAAGGTCACCATCGCTATGCCCAACTGCCCGCAGGCCATCTATATGTTCTACGCTGTCAACCTCGTCGGCGGCATCGCGAACATGATCCATCCCCTCTCGGCGGAGAAGGAGATCGAGTTCTATCTTAACGAGTCTGAGAGCGTCACCGCCATCACGCTCGACCAGTTCTACAACAAGTTCGAGAGCATCCGCCAGAACACAAAGGTCGTCAACATCATCATCGCGAGCGTCAAGGATGAGCTGAGCAAGCCCGTCCGCGCGGGCTATATGCTCACCGAGGGCCGCAAGATCGCCAAGATCCCGAAGGACGCGCCGGTCATTCGCTGGAAGGAATTCATGAACATGGGCAAGGCCTGCTTCTGGAATTACTCCGTCAAGCGCACCGGCGACGACCCCGCCGTCATCCTCTACTCCGGCGGCACGACCGGCACGACCAAGGGCATCGTGCTGACGAACAAGAACTTCAATGCACTCGGCCAGCAGGTCATCGCGGCGAATCCGATGTTCAACCCCGGAGACAAGATGCTTGCCGCCATGCCGCTGTTCCACGGCTTCGGCCTCGGCGTGTGCATCCACACCATGCTCTCGCAGGGCGGGCGCTGCATCCTCGTGCCGCGCTTTACCGCCAAGAGCTACGCGAAGCTCATCACTAAGTATCACTGCAACTTCATCGCGGGCGTGCCCACGCTCTACGAGGCGCTGCTGCGCCTGCCGAGCATGGAGAACGCGGACCTCAGCTCGCTCAAGGGCGTGTTCTCCGGCGGCGACAGCCTGTCGATCGAGCTGAAGAAGAAACTGGATAAATTCCTCTACGCCCACGGCGCGCCCGTGCAGGTGCGCGAGGGCTACGGCACCACCGAGACCGTCACGGCCTGCTGCCTGACGCCGCCGCATATGTTCAAGGAGGGCTCGATCGGCGTGCCCTTCCCCGACACCTACATCAAGATCGTTGAGCCGGGCACCGATCAGGAGGTCCCCTACGGCACCGAGGGCGAGATCCTGCTCGCCGGTCCCACCGTGATGAAGGAATACATGAAGCACCCCGACGAGACCGCGCAGACCCTGCGCCGTCACGCCGACGGCCTCACTTGGGTCTACACCGGTGACCTCGGCACGATGGACTCGGAGGGCTTCGTCTACTTCCGCGGCCGCGCCAAGCGCATGATCGTCTCGTCCGGCTACAACGTCTATCCCGGTCAGATCGAGAACATCCTCGACGCGAACGAGATGGTGCAGATGAGCTGCGTTATCGGCATCCCCGACGCCTACCGGATGCAGAAGGTCAAGGCCTTTGTCAAGCTCGCCGCCGGCATCCCCGCGAACGACGCGACCCGTCAGGCGCTGATGAGCTACTGCTCCAAGCACATCGCGAAGTACGCCATGCCCTGCGACATCGAGTTCCGTGACGAGCTGCCCAAGACGCTCGTCGGCAAGGTCGCCTACCGCGTTTTGGAGGAAGAGGAGCAGGCCAAGCACGCCGCCGAGGCGCCCGCCGCGCCCGCCGAGGAGGAAAAGAAGTAAGGCAAAAAGCGAGCCGCTCACAGAGCGGCTCGCTTCCTTTTTGGTATGGAGCGATCCGGCGGCGCGGCGGTCAGAGGTCATCCTCTCCGGTGTCGCGGTCGAAGCCAAGCAGATGGCCGGGCAGACGGCACCACGGCTTGCAAAGCGTATCGTTGTAGTGCGCAACGGCCTGCCGATAGATGCTCTCGCTGCGCGCGAGGATCTGGGCGAGCTCGGGATCGTAGCGCACGCCGGCGGCCTGACGGCGGCAGGCGGAGAGCTGCGCGGCGGCGCTTTCCACCACGCTGCGCCGACTGCGCAGGACGCGCCGCACCTCCCAGAACCAGAGGACGAGAAAGGCGGTGGTGCTCACGGCGGCGATCAGCCAGGCGACCCACGACGGCATCGGCTTCAACTCCTTTTTCTGCAGATTTTATCGTTGGAACCAAGCATAGCAATTTTTTCCCAAAAATGGGAAACAAGGGTATGAGATGTATGCTTTTTCGGCGCGAAATGCAGGAAAAGGCGAATTTTGCGAAAAAATGAAAAAAGAAGTGACAGCTGTCCGCCGGCTGTGGTAAGATAGAAAAACAACGATACCGGGAGGTCAGGATATGAGCTATGCCGATCAGGTTTTTCGCCGGAACTGCGAGGACATTTTGAAAAACGGCGTGTGGGACACGGAGCTTGCCGTGCGTCCGCGCTGGGAGGACGGGACCCCGGCGCACACGGTCAAGAAATTCGGCATCGTCAACCGCTACGACCTGCAAAGGGAATTCCCCATTCTCACGCTGCGCCGCACCTATTGGAAGAGCGCGGTGGACGAGCTTTTGTGGATCTGGCAGAAAAAGAGCAATAACGTCCACGAGCTTTCCTCCCACATCTGGGATGCCTGGGCGGACGAGAGCGGCAGCATCGGCAAGGCCTACGGCTACCAGCTCGGCGTGAAGCACCAATATAAAGAGGGGATGTTCGATCAGGTGGACCGCGTGCTCTACGACCTGAAGCATGATCCTGCCTCGCGGCGCATCCTGACGAACCTCTACAATTTTGCCGATCTGCATGAAATGGCGCTCTATCCCTGCGCCTACTCCATGACCTTCAACGTGTCGGGCGATACGCTCAACGCCATTTTGAACCAGCGCAGTCAGGATATGCTGGCGGCGAACAACTGGAACGTGGTGCAGTACGCGGTGCTGGTCCACATGATGGCGCAGGTCAGCGGGCTCAAGGCCGGCGAGCTGGTGCACGTCATTGCGGACGCGCACATCTACGACCGCCATGTGCCCATCATCGAGCAGATGCTTTCGGAGCCGGAGAAGCCCGCGCCGGCGTTTTTCATCGACCCGAGCGTGACGGATTTCTATGCCTTCACAAAGGACAGCTTCCGGCTCGAGGGCTATGAGCCCTGCCCGTTCGAGGCGAAAATTCCCATCGCGGTGTAAAGGAGAACGCTATGACCGCCATCGTCTGTGTGGACAAAAACTGGGCCATCGGAAGGGAGAACCGGCTTCTCTTCCACATTTCCGCCGACCTCAAGCATTTCCGTGCGCTCACGACGGGAAAGACCGTCGTGATGGGGAAGAATACCCTGCTTTCGCTGCCGGGCGGCAGACCGCTGCCGAACCGGCGGAACCTCGTGGTGAGCACGACGATGGCGCCGCGTGAGGGCGTGGAGATCGCGCGCAGCATCGAGGAGGCCGCGGCGCTGGCGGGAGAGGACGCTGTGCTCATGGGCGGCGCGCAGCTCTACCGCGCGCTGCTGCCGCGCTGCGAGCGCGTGCTGGTGACGCAGGTGGACGCCGCGGCGGAGGGGGCGGACGCCTTCTTTCCGAACCTCGACGCCGCGCCCGACTGGACAGTGGAGACGGTGGGGGAATGGCAGGAGGAAAACGGCCTGCGCTTCCGCTATGTCGATTACGTCCGAAGAACGTAAGGGAACAGGGGCTTTCCGCAAGAGCGGAAGGCCCTTTTCAAATGCGGAGAAAACGAGTATAATGAAGAAAGATTTTCTGAGAGGAGGCGAGGGCCGTGGCGGAGCTGAATACCGATGTGCGCTTTGTCAGGGGCGTGGGCGAGGCGCGGGCGAAGAGCCTTGCGAAGCTCGGCATCACAGACCTGAAAAGCCTCATCTCCTATTTCCCGCGCGCCTACGAGGACCGGAGGGAGAGCCGCTGCATCGCGGAGCTGCAGGTCGGTGAGCGCGCCTGCGTGACGGCGATGGTGGCATCGGAGCCGAAGCTCTCGCGCATCCGAAAGGGATTGGAGCTCGTCAAGCTGCGCGTGGTGGATGAGAGCGCCGCGCTGGAGCTGACGTACTTCAACCAGTCGTACCTGAAAAACACGTTCCACGTGGGCGAGAGCTACACGTTCTACGGCACGGTCGAGGGGACGCTGCTGCGGCGGACGATGACGAATCCCGTCTTTGAGCGGGAGGGGCTGCACGCCGTCACCGGCTGCATCGTGCCGGTCTATCCGCTGACGGCGGGCGTGGGGCAGAGCCTGCTCCACCGCGCCATCCGGCAGGGGCTGGACGAGGGAGCGGACCGGCTGCCCGACCTGCTCCCTGCGGAGCTGCGGCGGCAGCATGGGCTGTGCGATGTGCGGTATGCCTACGAGAATATCCATTTCCCCGCGGACGACGCGGCGCTGGCGGCGGCGCGGCGGCGGCTCGCGTTCGAGGAGCTGTACTTCCTCACGCTCGGGCTGCGGCTGCTGCGCGCACGGCGGACGACCGTAAAGGGCAAGACCTGCGCGGCGGTCGATATGACGCCGTTTTTCGGCGCGCTGCCGTTCTCGCTCACCGGCGCGCAGGCCCGCGCGGTGGACGATATTCTGCGCGACATGACGGCGGAGCGGCCGATGAACCGGCTGGTGCAGGGCGACGTGGGCAGCGGCAAAACGATGGTCGCGGCGGCGGGAATTTACTTCGCGGCGAAAAACGGCCTGCAGGCGGCGTTGATGGTGCCGACGGAAATTCTGGCCGAGCAGCACTATCACACGCTCGCGTCGCTGCTGGAAAAGCTTGGCGTGCGCTGTGCGCTGCTGACGGCCTCGACCAAGGCGAAAACGCGGCGGTCGATCTTAGAGCAGCTCGCGGCGGGGGAGATCGACCTTGCCATTGGCACGCACGCGCTGCTCTCGCCGGACATTTCGTATCAGAACCTCGGGCTGGTCGTGACCGACGAGCAGCACCGCTTCGGCGTGAACCAGCGCGCGGCGCTGGGAGCCAAGGGTGAGAACCCGCACCTGCTCGTCATGTCCGCAACGCCCATCCCGCGCACGCTGGCGCTGATGATCTACGGCGACCTCGACGTTTCCGTGATCGACGAGCTGCCGCCCGGACGGCGGAGCATCGAGACCTACGCCGTGCCGTCGAGCTACCATGAGCGCATCTACGCCTTCCTCGAAAAGCAGCTCGCGGAGGGACGGCAGGCCTACATCGTCTGCCCGATGGTGGAGGAGAACGGCGAGCTGCCCGACGAGCGCAAGGCGGTGACCGCCTATGCGGAAAAATTGCAGAAAGAGGTGCTTCCGAACCGAACGGTGCGTTTTCTGCATGGAAAAATGAAAGCGAAGGAAAAGGAAACGGTCATGCGCGCGTTCGCCGCGGGCGAGATCGACGTGCTCGTTTCCACCACGGTGGTGGAGGTCGGCGTGGACGTGCCGAACGCCTCGGTCATGCTCATCGAGAACGCGGAGTGCTTCGGGCTCTCGCAGCTCCATCAGCTGCGCGGGCGCGTGGGGCGCGGGCCATGGCAGTCGTATTGCATCCTCGTTTCCGACAACCGCGGCGAGGACAATAAAACGCGGCTCGACGTGATGCGCCGCACGCAGAGCGGCTTCGCGCTGGCGGAGGAGGATCTGAAGCTGCGCGGCCCGGGCGACTTCTTCGGCGCGCGGCAGCACGGTCTGCCGACGCTGCGCGTGGCGGACTTCGCCTGCGACATGGAGCTGCTTTACGAGGCACAGGGCGCGGCGGAGGCGCTGCTCGCCCTCGACCCGAGGCTGGAGGGACATCCGGCGCTGCACGCGCGGGTGCGCGAGCTCTTTGACCTCAACGCCGAGGCGCTGAATTGAAACCGAACAGAAAACGAAAACGACCGCGGGAGCGGTCGTTTTTTCACGGGAAAAAGCCGGTGATGGGCAGGAATAAAGGAAGCGGGGCAGAGGGCCGAACGGCTCTCTGCCCCGCTTTTGCTTCAGGGTATCCGGTGAATGAGGCGGACTCAGGCGTTATTTTTGGCGAAGCGCTTGCCGATGAGCATGATGACCGCGAAGGTGAGCAGGTACCAGAAGTTGCCCATCTTGTGGCCGATGAGGCAGGCGATGACCATGAAGATCGAGCCGCAGATGGCGAGCGTCGGAATGACGTAGCGGCGCAGCGCGGATTCGTCGGTCGCCTTCTTCATCCAGTTGATGAAGATCGGAATGTAGAGGGCATAGATGGTGATGATGGGCAGCTCGGTGGGATCAAAGAAGAAAATGACGCTTTCAAACGGCGTGCCGACAAAGGCGACGGCATGGCTCCAGGTGCCGGCGAGGTTGGAGAGATAGAAGTAGAGGCCCCAGGCGGCGCAGTAGAACAGGCCGAGGATGGCGGAGTTGTTGGGGAGGTTGGAGACCTTGTCTACCTGACCGAAAAGCTCGGGGTGGGGGCCCTCGCCGCGGGCGGCAAGGGAGTAGGGGCCGCGGCAGCAGCCGAGCATCAGGCCGTTCATCGTGCCCATGCAGGAGATGGCGATGAAGAGGTTGAGGATGTTGCCGAGAACGGGACCGAACACGTTGATGAACGCGGCGGTCGCGCCGGAGTCGCACAGCTCCTGATTGGTGGCGCCGCCGGCGACGCCGATGTAATAGAGAATATAGGTGGCGACGATGATGAGGCCGCCGATGAGCAGAGCCTTGGGCAGATTGCGCTTGGAATCCTTGAGCTCGGCGTTGATGGAGGTGGCGATGATCCAGCCCTCATAGGCGAAGGCGGTGGCGCAGACGGCGGCGAAGAGCGGGCTGCCCGTGACCTCGTAGCCGACGGCGGGGGTGGTGAAGTTGTTGGTCAGCATCCCGTTGGCGAGGCCGAAAATGATGCCGACGACCGCCATGAGCGCGAGGGGAATGAACTTGATGACGGTGGTGGCGACCTGGAACTTACCGGCGAGCTTCGGCGAGAGCGCGTTGACGGCGTAGGCGCAGACCATGTAGAAGAGCATGAGCGCGAGGCACTCGGGACCGATGATGCAGCCGCCCGCCTCAGCCGGAACGATGAGCGGGAAATCGGGATCGACGGAGGTGACGAACACCAGCGTGTAGCGGGCGCTCAGCCAGGCGAGCGCCGAGGTGAGCGTGGGATAGTAGGTGGTGGAAAGGAACCAGCCGATGTAGTAGCCGTAGCGCTTGCCGACGATGGCCTCGGCATAGTCGACGATGCCGTTGACCTTTTCGTATTTCTGCGCCATGGCGGAAAAGGCGAGGATGCAGACGATCATGATGGCGCCGCCGATGAGCCAGGCGAGGATGCCGAGCGGCATATCGCCGCCAGTCTTCTGCAAAATGACCTGCGCCTTAAAAAATACGCCCGAGCCGACGACGATGCCGACCACCATGCAGATCGCGGTGAAGAGGCCGTATTTCTTTTCGAGCTTGTTTTCCATTGCTGTCACTCCTTATCCGGCGGGGATCTTCCCAAAGTCCGCCGTATCAAAAATTCGGCGGGGGTATTCCCGTATCCGCCGTGTAAAAAAGAAGCCCGCCCATTCAGGGAACGGCGAAACCATAGCAAAAATTATAAAGCGATGCTTCAAAAAAAGCAATCATTTTGACGCTTTAGAGAGGTAAAATATGAATTTTTTGTGAATGTGACGAATTGACGGGTAAATCGTTGGATATTTTGACTGTAAAGATTTCGTTAAAATGAGAAAAAGCGGGAAAAATAAAAATTTTTGAACGCTTGACGCACGGAAATGTGCAACAAAACGGGGGTGAGCGGCTACGGGTGAAAACGAACGGCGGCCGGAACCGGTGCAGCCCGCGCAGGAAAGAAGGAAATGCGGGAGAGCCGGGGACGGCGGCGGAAGGGATGTGATCGAAGGAATGCGAGCAAAGGCGACCCGTGAGCGCGTCATTCAGAGACTGTACGAAATGGCGCTGGCGCGGGCAAACGACGCGGTGAAGCTCGCCTACTGCCAGGAGCCGACGGAGGACGAGATCCGACGGCTGGACCTCGGCGCGGTGGCGGAGTTCCGCCGCAGCAACCTCGGGAGCGTGGAGATCCGGTTCATCGACCGGGTGAAGGCATTGCAGGCGCTGGCCGGTATGCTGGAGGGCGAGGGCTGCGAGGCGGAGGAGTTTTTCCGCGCGATGGTGCAGGCGGAGGAGGAAGCGTGAAGGAGATGATACCGCTCTCGCTGCGGCAGAGGAAGGCGTTCGTCTGGTGGGCGAGGAGGGAATACGAGGACTATGCGGCGATCATCTGTGACGGCGCTATCCGCTCGGGCAAGACGCTGGCGATGGGAATGGGCTTTTTCTTCTGGGCGATGGCGTGCTTTTCCGACCGGCAGTTCGCGCTGTGCGGGCGGAGCGTGGGCGCGCTGCGGCGCAACCTGCTGGAAACGGTGCTGCCGCAGCTGCGAAGGCTGGGCTTTGCCTGCGAGGAGAAGCGGAGCGAAAAGCTTCTGATCGTGCGGCGGCGCGGACGGGAAAACCGGTTCTATCTTTTCGGCGGGGCGAACGAGGCGAGCGCCGCGCTGATCCAGGGCATGACACTGGCGGGAGTGCTGTTTGACGAGGCGGCGCTGATGCCGCGCTCGTTTGTCGAGCAGGCGAGCGCGCGCTGCTCGGTCGAGGGGAGCCGGCTGTGGTTCAGCTGCAATCCCGAGGGGCCGAACCACTGGTTCTACCGGGAGTGGGTGTGCCGGGCCGAGGAGAAAAGGGCGCTCTATCTCCACTTCACGATGGCGGACAATCCGTCGCTGAGCGCGAGGGTGCGCGCCCGGTACGAGAGCATGTACAGCGGCATTTTCTACCGCCGCTTCGTGCTGGGCGAATGGACGGCGGCGGAGGGGCGCATCTACGACTTCTACGCGCCGGGGGAGTACGCGCAGGAGGCGCCCGCGGAGCCGTGGGAGAGGCTGCGCGTTTCCGTGGACTACGGGACGGTGAACCCGACGAGCATGGGGCTGTGGGCGCTCAAGGACGGCGTGTGGTACCGCGTGGACGAATACTACTACGATTCCCGCACGGAGGGCCGGCAGAAAACGGATGAGGAATACGTCGACGCGCTCGAGGAGCTGACGCGGGGAAGAAGGATCGAGCGCGTGATCGTGGACCCGTCGGCGGCGAGCTTCATCGAGACGTTGCGGCGCAGGGGCTTTCGCGTGATGCGGGCGAACAACGCGGTGGCGGACGGACTGCGGGTGACGGCGGATCTTCTGAAGAAGCGGAGGCTCGTGATCTGCTGGAGCTGCAAGGACTGCCTGCGGGAGATGGAGAGCTACGAATGGGTGAACGACGGGAGCGGGCACGATGTGCCGCGCAAGGAGAACGATCACGCGATGGACGAGATGCGATACTTTGCGATGTCTGTGGCGGCGGGGCGCGGCGCGATGCCGACCGCGTGCGCGGTGACAAGAACGACGAACTGGAGAGGAGCGGCAGAACGGTGAAACGAAGGAAAAAGGAGCAGACGGGCGGCGCGGCCGCGGCGGTGCAGGTGCGCGAGAGGGGAGGGCATCCCTTTGCGGCGCTGCGAGGCTATATGCCGCTCGGCGGGGCGGACGCGGCGCTCTACCGCAGCGTCCGCGAGGCGGTGCCGATCGTGGACGCGGCGATCGGAAAGCTGGTGAGGCTCAGCGGCGGCTTCCGCGTGCTGTGTGAGGACGAGCGGGCGCAGGAGGAGCTGGGCGAATTCCTGCGCACGGTGAATGTGGGACACGCGCAGGTGGGCTTCAACGCCTTTCTGGACAAGTATCTGGATTCGCTGCTGACGAACGGGCGCGCGGTGGGCGAGATCGTGCCGGACGCGGAGGGACGCGAGATCGCGGCGGTGCTGTGCCACCGCGTGGAGCAGCTGGCTCTGCGCGAGGGCGAGACGGCGCTGGATGTGCGGTTCTGCGGCTACGACGCGGCGGGGAGGCTGCGCGAGCTGCCGCGGCAGGAGCTGGTGCTTTTCACGCCGCTGCTGCCGGAGTCGGAGAATCCCTACGGCGTGTCGCTGCTGCGCTCAATGCCCTTTATGGCGGAGCTGCTCTCGCGCATCTATTACGCGGTGGGGCAGAACTGGGAGCGCTGCGGCAACGTGCGCTTCGCGGTGGTCTACAAGCCGCAGGGCGAGGAGCCGGACGGCGCGCTGGCGCGCGAGCGGGCCGAGCTGCTGGCGCAGGAGTGGTCCGGCGCGATGCAGGAGACGCGCGGCGGGAGCGTGCGCGACTTTGTGAGCGTGGGCGACGTGAGCATCCGCGCCATCGGCGCGGACAACGTGATGCCGGACTGCGAGGTGCCGGTGCGGCAGATCCTCGAGCAGCTGGTGGCTAAGACCGGCCTGCCGCCGTTTTTGTTGGGGCTGAGCTGGTCGTCCACCGAGCGCATGAGCAGCCAGCAGGCGGATATGCTCACGAGCGAGATCACGGCGCTGCGGCGCACGCTCACGCCGATGGTGGAGCGCGTGTGCCGGCTGTGGCTGCGCCTGCATGGCTACGGCTGCCGCTTTGCCGTGGAGTGGGACGACATCAATTTGCAGGACCTTGTGGAGGAGGCCAAGGCGGAGCTGTACCGCGAGCAGGCGCGCAGGCTCCGACTGGAAAATGACGAGAGGGAGGAACAGACTTGAGCGAGAAAGGAAAGGAAGCGGGCATCGCTGTGACGGCGGAGGAGCTGGCGCGCATCAACCGCTTTGCGAAGAAGGAGCTGCGCGCGGAGGAGGTCTACACCTTTGCGGTGAAGCTGTGCGACAACGAGGTGGATCGCGACTTTGAGCGCTTCGACCGTGCGGCGCTGGAGAAGCTCTCGGAGCTGTTCGTCGGCAGGACGGGCATCTTCGACCACAGCTGGTCGGCGGGCGGACAGACGGCGCGCATTTACCGCGCGGAGGTGATCGAGGAGGAGACGCGCACGACGGCGGGCGACAAATACTGCTGGTGCAAGGGCTGGGCCTATATGCTGCGCACGGAGAAAAACGCGGAGCTGATCGCGGAGATCGAAGGCGGCATCAAAAAAGAAGTGAGCGTCGGGTGCAGCGCGGCGAAGCGAAGCTGCTCGATCTGCGGGAAGGACGCGGGGCTCTGCGAGCACGAGCGCGGAAAGTATTACGGCGGGAAGCTGTGCTACGCGGTGCTCAGCGACATCACGGACGCCTATGAGTGGAGCTTTGTGGCGGTGCCCGCGCAGAGAGCGGCGGGCGTGGTCAAGCGCTTTGGGCAGGGCGAGGGCTCGCTCAAGGCGATGGTGCGCGCGTGCGGCAGCCGCGCGCAGGTGCGCGAGCTGGAGGAGCTGGAGAAGCTCTCCGCGCTGGGGAAAAGCTATCTCGGCGCGCTGCGCCGCGAGGTGAGGCGCCTGATGCTGGTAGCCGACGAGACGCTTGACGGTGCGGTGGCCGAGAGCGTGACCGAAAAGCTCGGCGAGCGCGAGCTGCTGGAGCTCAAGAAGGCCTTCGGCGCGAGAGCGGCAAAAAAGCTCGGCACGAATGTGCAGATCGGTAATCCGCGCGAGGTGCGCGAGGAGAACGAGCGCGACTTCTGCGTGTGAGCAGAGAGACCAAAAAAGCGGAGCGCTTTTTGGAATAAATAACGAAGAAAAGAGGAGGAAATGAGATGAGCATTTCTTACGAGGGCATCGGCGCGTGGTGCGCCACCTTCGCGGCGGGCACGGGAGCCGAGGAGGGCAAGGTCGTCAAGGTATCCGCCAACGGCACGGTGAGCAAGTGCGCCGCGAACGACGGCTTCTGCGGCGTGGTGGCGGCGATGGGCCGCGACGGCAAGGCGTGCAGCGTGCAGCTCGGCGGCCTTGTGCGCGTACCGTACAGCGGCGAGACCGCGCCGGCGGCCGGCTGGAATCTGCTCGCGGCGGACGGAAACGGCGGCGTGAGCGTTGTGACCAGCGGCGGACACAGCTACCTTGCCGTCGAGGTCGATACGACTGGCAAGACCATGACCATCATGCTTTAAGAGGAGGAGAAAAATGACGTACGGCTATGAAAATCTGAAGCTCGAAAAGGGCATGTATGCCCAGAGCGGCAAGAGCTTTTCCAGAGTGCTCGAAAGCCTGGACCCGAGCGAAAACTATCGCGGCACGGCGATGGAGGGGCTGGACGCCTTCCAGCGTCAGCTCAAGCGCTTTGACATCCACGTCAAGGGCGCGGGCAGCGACATGGTGGAGAAGTTCTTCCACACGACCGACAGCGCGGTGCTGTTCCCCGAGTTCGTTTCGCGCGTGGTGCGTCAGGGCATGGAGAGCGATATTCTGCCCGAGATCACCGCGACCACGACCAACTTCGACGGCATGGATTACCGCACCATTGCGTCCGTGCCGACGGACGACGACAAGGCGCTGCGCCGCGTGGAGGAGGGCGCGGTCCTTCCGACGACCGCCATCCGCACGCAGGAGAATCTGGTGAAGCTCCACAAGCGCGGACGTATGCTCGTGGCGAGCTACGAGGCCATCCGCTTCCAGCGACTGGATCTGTTTTCCGTGACCCTGCGCCAGATCGGCGCGTACATCGCCCGTATGCATCTTGACGACGCGGTGCAGGTGCTGATGAACGGCGACGGCAACAACAACGCCGCCGACGCCTATGAGATCGGCAGCGGCAGCGGCAAGATCAGCGGCACGGCGGGCACGCTGACCTACAGTGCGCTGCTGGAGTTCTGGTCCAAGTTCGACCCCTACAGCATGAATACGATGCTGGTGTCCAACGACGTGATGCTGCAGATGCTCAAGCTCTCGGAGTTCCAGAATCCGCTGACGGGCCTGAACTTCCAGGGCACCGGCACGCTCTCCACGCCGCTGGGCGCGAAGCTGCTGCGCACCTCTGCCGTTCCCGCGGGCAAGCTGATCGGTCTGGACAAAAACTATGCCCTTGAGCACATCTGCGGCAGCGAGGTGATGGTGGAGTACGACAAGCTCATCGACCGCCAGATCGAGCGCGCGGCGATCACGAGCATTTCGGGCTTTGCCAAGCCCTATCAGGAGGCATCCAAGGTGCTGACCGTTTAACGGCGGCAGGAAGCGAAAGGAGGGAGAGCGATGGACGAGGAGATCCTTGAGACGGCGAAGAGCATCTGCGCCTGCGGCACGGAGGATGAGGCGCTGCTCAAACGGCTCTGCGCGGCAAGCGCGCAGGCGCTCGAGCGCGAGCTGCGCGAGGGCGTTGCACCGGAGGACTGCGAGGGCGCGTTCATCTGCGCGAGCGCATGGCTGGCGGCCGCCGCGCTGACGGACGCAAGGCTCGGCGGGGCGGAGGAGCTGTCCTCCCTCCGCGCGGGCGACGTGACGATCGAGGTCAGGGGCGGCGCGAACAGCGAACGTGCCGCGGCGCTGCGGCGCAGCGCGCGGCAGCTGATGGCCCCGTATACGGAAGGAGGCGGCTTCTTCTTTTGCGCAGTGAAGGGATGAAAAGCATGATCGACCAGGCGTTCCGCCGCTACGGCATGACCGTGACGGTGGAGCATGGCGCGGAGACGGGCGAGACGCACGGCTTCGTGCAGCCCGTTACGGCGGTGAGCGGCGGCGAGCCGTTCTCCGTCGGGCCGCTGGGCGCGGCGGATCGGCGCTGCTGGCGCTATCTCGGCAGCGCGGAGGTCAGCGTGGCGCAGGGGGACCATATCCTCTGCGAGGGAAAGCGCTACCGCGTCCGCCGCGCGGAGAGCGTGAAGCTCGGCGCTCTGGTGACGCACTACTGGGCGGTGCTTGACCGCGAGGAGGAGACGGCATGACGGCGGCGGGACAGGTGCGGTCGGAGATCGTGAGCCGGCTGAAGGCCGCCGGTCTTGACGCAGCGGAGGCCTATGAGGACGAGCGCTTCCGCGAGAGGAGCGGGAGCGTGGTCGCCGTCGGCGCGAAGCAGGCGGAGCTGGCGCACGCGGGACTGATGAACTATCTCGGCGAGCGGTACGACGCGGAGAGCGGGCGGACGGTCGAGGTGTACGGCAGGAAGCTCAAAATGGCGGCGTCGCTGGACGTTTACGCGCCGCGGCGCAAGGGGGCGCGCGGCTGTGAGCAGACGGCGGAGGCCGTGAGCGAGGCGCTGCTGGACGGCCTTGCCGACGGGCTGACGCTCGATGAGCTGAGCTGGGAGAAAACGGAGTGGGACGAGGAGTACGGCATGTTCGTGCGGCGGGGCACCGCGCGCTGCACGGCCTACTTCGTGGCGACGGCGGACGAGGAGAGCGCGGTGCTGACGGATTTTATTTTGAAAGGTGTGATGCAGTAGGTGAGCAACACGGTGGTACATGAGCACCCGGGCGTGTATTCGTCCTACGACGCCTCGAGCGTGATCGGCGGGAAAAAGACCGCGAGGATCCTCGGCGCGGCGGCGGTGAGCACGACGGGCACGGCCAATGAGGTGGTGACGCTGACCTCTTACGCCGAGGGCGTGAGCGCCTTCGGCGAGGACGCGGAGGGCACGGTCGGCATGGCGGCGCTGCTTGCGGCGCTCTACCGCAACGGCGCGGCGGTGGTCAAGGCGGTGAAGGTGTCCGCGGCGACGCCGACCGGCTATGAGGCGGCCTTTGCCGCGCTGGAGCAGGAGGCGGTCGATGTGATCGTGTGCGACAGCATGAGCGTGGACGTGCAGCTCAAGCTGCGCGCAAGCGTGGAGAAGGCGTCGGGCGCGCAGAGGGAGCGCATCGGCGTGGTTTCGGGCGGCGCGAGCGAGACGGCGGCGAAGCTCGTGGAGCGCGCGGGCAAGCTCAACAGCGAGCGCATGGTGCTCACGGCGCCCGGCGATGTGCGTATGGCGGCGGCTGCCGCCGCGGTCATCGCGGGGGAGAGCGACCCGTCCGTGCCGGTGAACGGCGCGGTGCTCGCGGGCTTTTCGGGCCTGAGCGCGAGCTACGACGACACGCAGGTGGATACCCTGGTCACCGGCGGCGTGACGCCGCTGGAGTGTGTGAGCGGCGAGGTGAGCATCGTGCGCGGCATCACGACGCGCACGACCACCGGCGGGGCGGCGGACAAGACCTGGCGCGAGCTGACGACGGTGCGGATCGTGGACGACGTGATCCCCGCGCTGCGCGCGTCGCTGCGTGCGCGCTTCGTGCGCAGCAAGAACACCGCGCAGGTGCGCGCGGCGATCCGCTCGCAGGTGATGGTGGAGCTGGAAAACAAGCGCGCGCAGGAGATCATCGACAGCTTCGGCGAGGTGAGCGTGAAGGCATCGGAGGACGATCCGACGGTGTGCCTGGTGGAGTTCAGCTTTGCGGTGGCGCACGGGCTCAACCGCATTTACCTCAGCGCGCACATCACGGTGTAAGGAGGCGGAGAGATGGCAAATATGACGATCCCGACGAGCCGGGACATTTATCTGGAGCTCAACGGCAGAAAATTGGCGGTGGTGCAGGGCTACAACGCAAGGGCTGTGCGCACGAGCCGAGAGATCGAGGCCTTCGGCGAGAGCGAGCCGGTGGCCACCATTGAAGGACAGAAAAGTTACACCGTGGAGCTGACGCGGCTCTACGCCACGGACACCGCCATTTCCGACGGCATCGATTTCTATGGGCTGACGGATTTCTCCCTTGTCATCTGCAAGCCGGATCGAAAGGTCATCTACAGCGGCTGTGAGTGGAGCGGCATTCAGGAGGACGGGGAGCTGAACGCCACCGTGGCGGAACGGGTGACGCTGACGGCGGCCCGGCGCATCGAGACTACCGCATGAGGACAGTGGACGCTCTGAAGCCGCTGACAGCGGGGGAGTTGCTGGAGCTGTGGCGGTACTATCGGGAGAGGGTGGAAGATCCGCTGGAACGGACGCTGCTGTGCAACGCCGCCATTCTGCGGGATAGCTGCTATTGTCAGGGAGAAGCGGTTTACGGAGATGAGCTGGAGGTCTTGCGGGACCTGACGCCCGGCGAAATGGAAGACCTTCTGCTGCGGCTGGCGGAGGGAGAAGCGCTGCCGGAGGAGCGAGGCGGCACCTTCGACCTTCAGCGGTTTGCGGATATGAAGGGGGAATGAGCCGGTGGACTATTTATGGGAGCTGCGGCGCCGCCAGCAGGCAGCGCTGAACCGTCTGCTGACCGGCAGTCCCTCCAAAGAGGAGACCACGGCGGAGGAGGAAGTTCTCCGCCGTGCTGCGGAGGTGGCTGAGAAAGCGCCTGCTGGACGGGAGAAGGGAATCTCCCGTCCAACGGCGGAACAGGGAAAGCTGATTGGTCAGGCGGAAAGCGGTGAAGCACTGTCATCGGCAAAGCGGAAAGCGTGGGACAGAGCGGAAGCTGATGACAGACTGCTGGATGGGCTGACGGCGCAGGCAGAAGAATTTCAACAGGCCCGCCGGGCGGATGCCCTTTGGCGGAGTGAGACGTTTTCTACGGGGACCCTGCCGGGGTTGCTGATGGCGGAAGGAAGCAGGGCGGCGATGGAGGTGGAGGACATCTCCCGGGCTGTTCAGCGGGACGCACGGCGGTATGACGGCGGATTTACCATGTTTTAAGAGGGAGGAATGGCATGAGATTATCCTCCATGCGCTATAAAAATTACACCTGGCCCCACAATCCGGAGACCTTTGTAGTGGAATACCGGCGGCAGATGGCGGCCCATAAGGTACCCTTTGGCGGCTGCGTTTTGCAGGATCTGGGCGTAAATTGCCGGATTCTACGGGGCGAGGGCGAGTTTGCGGGGCCGGGGGCCTATGAGGAATTCAAGGCGCTGGCGGCGGTGTTTCAGGAACCGGGAGCGGGGATGCTGACGCATCCCGTGTGGCGGACGGACCGGGCGTATTTCGTTTCCCTGTCCGTGACGGAGGAACCGAGGCCGGACTATGTACGGTACAGCTTTGCGTTCTGGGAGGATGACAGCGGCTATGATGGTGGTTTGACGGAAAACAATGATGGCAGGACGTGGCCGGGGAACAGTCTGGCAACGTCTGATGGGAGCGGCGGAGCCGGGCGGGTGTACACCGTGAAGCGGGGGGATACCCTGTGGGGCATTGCCCGGCGCTATGGCGTGACCTTGAGCAGCCTGATCGCTGCCAATCCACAGATCAAAAATCCCAATCTCATTTATCCGGGGAATGAGGTGAGGCTGCCGTGACAGGACGGATCTTTACGGCAGACCATCATGTCTATGATCTGCCGCCGCTGCTGAGTTGGAACGTGAGACATACGGGGACGGTGCCCTGCGACAGCTGGTCCGTGACGGCGGTGTATCAGCCGGAAATGCTGACAGTGCTGCGAATGGCGGCGGGTTTCGCCGCCATTGAGAATGGAATGACACAGTTACGGGGAATCGTGGACGAATATACCGTGGAACTGGGCAGCAGAGGGATGACGGTGACACTGTCCGGCCGGGGATACGCCGCACGGCTGTTGGATAACGAGTCCCGGCCTGTGACCTATGAGCAGGTGACGCTGCGGGAATTGGTCCGCTGTCACGCGGAGCCTTATGGCATTTCCTGCGGGGCTGCGGCGGATCTGAGGTCCACGGTGCCCTATACCGCCGGGGCGGGAATCAGCCAATGGAAGGTGATTTCGGAGTTTTGCCGGACCTATGGAGGCTTCCTGCCTCGGTTTGCCAAAACCGGAGAGCTGCTGGCAACACCGGAGCAGGACAGCGGAAAGAGAATCATCCTTGACAGCGGCAGTCCGGTGCTGAATTGCCGGATCCGGGAGGATCACTACGGCGTGCTGACGGAGGCGCTGGTCATCGACAAACGGCAGAACATCAGCTACTCGGTGAAAAATCCGGAGATGATCGCCAAGGGCGGCCAGTGCCGCCGGGTGATCTACACGCCGGGGCGGAGTACCTGGGACGCCATGCGCTATACGGGAGAATACCAGATCCAACAGTCCAAAAAGGAAGAGCAGGCGGTCATAGTGACACTGCCGGGGAGCTTTGGCGCATTTCCGGGGGATCGGGTGACGGTGAGACTGGAAAAGCTGGGCCTTACCGGAAATTACCGGGTGGCGGAGACGGAAAACCGGTTTTCCGCCAGAGAAGGAGCCGTGATGATCTGGACATTGAAGGAGTGTGGTTGAAATGTGGCTGGCACAGAGCATGAAGCAGGCGGTCCCCACGGCGGATGCCGACCAGGGAATCTCTACCATAGTGGGAGATCAGATGGGAGTGGTGACCCGGGGCGAAGTGCGGCAGTTACCCATCTACGGTCCTGGCGGTTATGTGTGGCTGCCGGAGAGTGGGGCTTCCGTATTGGTCATCAAGGGTGGACCCGGCGGAGAGGAACAGTGCGTCTGCGGCGGCAAGCAGGCGGAAGCTCCAAAGGAAATGCAGCCGGGCGAGGTCTATATTTACGGCCCGAATGGAAGCAATGTGTACTTGCAGAAGGATGGGACGATTGAACTGACAGGACGGATCTCCATCAGAGGACAGCTCCTTATCAACGGACAGCCCTACAAACCTTGCACATGTGGAGTGGGAGGCTTGTTATGATGATGCTGGTAAATGGTGACTATGTGCCACAGGAGAACCATCTACGGTCAGTGGAGGGGGACGAGGCAGTTTTACAGCGGATGCTGATGAAACTGACCGCCCGGCGGGGGCAGTTTCCTTTTATGGAGGATTTTGGCAGCAGACTATGGACTTTGGACCGTTTACGCCCAGCGGAACGGCAGGCTGCGGCGGAACAGTATGTACTGGAGGCCCTCCGGGATGAGCCAGGCCTGACGATAGAGCAGGTGACGCTGGCGGAAAACGGTGGAAAAGCGGCCCTGACGGTAAAGGCCATTAAGGGCGAACGTCGGTTGACGGCGGAGGTGGCCTTGGGGCAGGAGGGAGTGACAATGTGAGAGCGACGGAGACGATCTATCGGGAAATGCTGTCGGCCTACGCCAAGCGGCGGGGCGGACAGCTTCAGGAGGACTGCGACCTGTCGGTGCGGCTGTGGGCGGCAGCGGCACAGATCCAGGCGTTGGAGGCACAGGCGGAATGGGTGCTGGGGCAGAGCTTTCCACAGACAGCTGCAGGGGTCTATCTGGACCGCCACGGAGCCATGCGAGGCATCGTCCGACAGGCATCCAGCAGGGCGACCGGTCAGTTGACCTTTCGGCTGTCCAACGCACAGACCGGCGCGGTGAGCGTGGAGACCGGAACGGTGTGCATGACGGAGGGGGCTATCCGTTTCCGGACCACAGAAGATGGGACGATCCCGGCGG
>ERZ773138.1178-NODE-1178-length-26174-cov-6.128680_pt1 | contig 26174 bp, 20 predicted proteins | sample MGYA00511114_ERZ773138 | MGnify/ENA primary metagenome ERZ773138 (study PRJEB29015, sample SAMEA2737805) | human gut metagenome | biome: human gut; feature: human-associated habitat; material: faeces | place: China | collected 2012 ...
GTTCCCCGCCTGGAAACGGGAAGTTAATGTATACAGTATGACTGTTTTCTACACTTCATTCAGTTAAAAGCAACTATACTTATACTTTCCTCTTTTTAAAAGCAATGAAGTACCCGGAAATTTATTACCTTTGTGTAATTGATTTATAAAACCGGAGTATATGAGCACTAAAATTTATCCCATTGGCATACAGAATTTCGAAAAGATTCGTAATGACGGCTATTTATATATTGATAAAACGGCATTGATGTATCAAATGGTAAAAACCGGTAGTTACTATTTCTTAAGCCGCCCGCGCCGCTTCGGAAAGAGTCTGCTCATCTCTACTCTTGAAGCCTATTTTCAAGGAAAAAAAGAACTGTTTACAGGACTGGCTGTAGAAAGGTTGGAAAAGGATTGGATTAAATATCCGATACTACATCTGGACCTTAATATCGAAAAATATGATACGCCGGAAAGTCTGGATAATATACTCGAAAAATCGTTGACTGCATGGGAAAAGCTCTATGGTGCCGAGCCATCCGAACGCTCATTTTCCCTGCGTTTTGCCGGTATCATAGAACGCGCCTGCAAGCAGGCAGGGCAGCGTGTAGTTATTTTGGTAGATGAATATGATAAGCCCATGTTGCAAGCCATCGGCAACGAAAAATTGCAAAAACAATTCCGGGACACTTTAAAACCTTTCTATGGGGCACTCAAAACAATGGATGGCTATATAAAGTTTGCGTTCTTGACCGGCGTTACAAAGTTTGGCAAAGTCAGTGTGTTTAGCGACTTGAATAATTTGGATGACATCTCAATGCGAAAAGATTATGTTGAAATCTGCGGTGTCAGCGATCAGGAGCTTCATGAAAACTTAGATATCGAACTTCATGAGTTTGCAGAGACGCAAGGTTTGTCGTATGACAAGCTCTGTACAAAACTAAAAGAATATTATGATGGCTATCATTTTACACATAATTCTATCGGTATATATAATCCGTTTAGTCTGCTCAACGCTTTCAAATATAAAGAATTCGGCAGTTATTGGTTTGAGACGGGGACACCTACCTATCTGGTTAAGTTACTAAAAAAGCATCATTATGATCTGGAACGGATGGCACACGAAGAAACTGATGCACAAGTACTGAATAGCATCGACTCCGAATCAACCAACCCGATTCCAGTGATTTACCAAAGCGGATACCTCACCATTAAAGGATATGACGAACGTTTTGGCATATACCGTTTAGGTTTCCCCAACCGTGAAGTAGAAGAAGGATTCATTCGTTTTCTACTTCCTTTTTATGCAAATGTGAATAAGGTAGAATCCCCGTTTGAGATTCAAAAGTTTGTCCATGAAATAGAGATAGGTGATTATGATTCTTTCTTCCGCCGCCTTCAGAGTTTCTTCGCCGATACGACTTACGAAGTTATCCGAAATCAGGAATTACATTATGAGAACGTGCTTTTCATTGTTTTCAAATTGGTTGGTTTCTATACCAAAGTGGAATACCACACCAATAACGGACGTGTAGATCTCATTCTGCAAACAGACAAATTCATTTATATTATGGAATTCAAGCTAAACGGAACAGCAGAAGAGGCTTTGCAGCAGATTAACAACAAACGCTATGCGCTGCCTTTCGAAGCGGATGGACGCAAACTATTCAAGATAGGAATTAACTTCAGTGAGAAAACCCGTAATATCGAGAAATGGGTGGTAGCATCCTGAAGTATACCCTGCCTTGACAAAGAGACTGTTATTATTAACGTGGTGATCTTATTCCAATCCCGGCCACGCTTTTGTTGAATACGTAGCCTCAAGCGCATTTTCTAAATTATCATTCAGATTCGGAAAGAAATCAATTCCTGTCTTTTTTTCCAGTTCGTCTATTGATAATGCATAATCAACTAACTTTGTTGATTTCGGAGTGTCGGTATGCTCCATCCAAAAAGCGATCGCTTTGAATGAATCTCCTTTTTTAAACAACAAAGCCATATAATAATATCTAGGAATGGGCTTGCTACGGTCGTTACTAATATATCCTCTGATCTTCCTTATCAATCGTTCCTCCTTTTACTACATACAAAGTATCTGAAGCTGTACAGCTACGCCCCCATGATTGCACTTGTCCCTCCAAAGTCAACCAAATGCCTGTATTAAATTTATTTCGTTGAGGACTCATATTAGTGTAATAAAAAGTCTGTTCATTTACCTCACGTGAATAAAGTCTGTCGGCGGAAGCACAAAGATGTCCTCTGTCATAACCTTGTTTTCCAAAATCTGCTTGTACACGTTGATACTGTGAACCAATAGCTGGATCAGCATCAAAAGGCTCATCACTACGTGATACATTTTGCTGTTTTGTTTGATTGTCAAACCGGAATGCAATCCAACGGGAATGTTTCTTACTCTTATCGTATTCCATACTGAAAGAGGTTACTTTCTGCCCATTGAATGTGGTATAATGAGTTACAAACACATCGTTTGCACCATTACGAAGGGCAGGGAGTTCTACGATGCCGGTGGCAAAATTATTGGAGTTGTTGTTTTCATCTTTATCACAAGCAGCTAAAAGCAAACACAAACAAGCTACCCACACATTAATTCCTCTATACTTCATTTCCTTCTTCCTAAACATTAAATTATAATTAATCATCAAAAGATGAAAAGCTGCCACTCTTGTGGAGGGCAGCTTTCTTGTATCTTACAACTATTTTTTATTTCCCCACCTCTGTAATACTAGTTGGAGATTTCAATCCAGGAGTACTAAAATAGTTTTCCAAATTAGCCTGAATAATAACCTGTTTTCCAAGCTTGTCTGGATTCGTTTTCAATGCCCACGCTGTACGGATAGCCCCAGAAGGCAGCTGTACAGGAACCAGTTTATTAACTTCTGTCTCACCTTGTTTGTCAGCAACTACAATATTAGTATCTACACTAAAATTAGATGTTTGAATTTTACTCATCGCACCATCTGCAGCACCAACAATATAAGCCTTTACATAAAAAGGACCTTTCCGAGTACTATTAAGTGTTATTACATCTGCAGCAGAATATGGATGTGCTTCTGTTCCATCAGCATCACCCGGTTCAGGATCAGGTTCTTCCACACCTCCTACAATACCTCCATCTTCAGTTTTTAAACTAACATCGTCTACTAACAAATCTTTTCCTGGATTTCCCGAATTCATGATAACCAAGCATATCTTTTGTTCTCCACTTAAAGTAAATGTAAAGCTTTTCGTAACCCAATCTTCATTAGATATACCATTTACATAATCAGCATCATATACATAACTTCCAGCTTTACCAGTCTCATCAACAGGAACATAGCCTAAACGAGCACTTGCTATATCTGCTGTAGCAGCCTTAAAATAAGCAGAGAACATATAAGTACCAGCTTTTAATGTCATTTCTGCGCTACCAAGCCGCTTATTACTTGATGAAACTCCCTTTACTAAAACAGAATACGTACCACTCCGTTTATCAGTAGACTGTTCAAGAGTCGCATTACCAGCTGTAGATGTAGACTTCCAACCTATCGGATATCCATCTGCCCAGTTTTCAAATCCTCCATTAGTTAATAACTCTGTACCTTCTCCCGGGGTTTCTCCACCACCTTGGCCTTTTCCTGCTTGAATATCATCTAAACGATAGCTTAAAGCTTCTGTGCTACTTGTACTAGTATATTTGAATCCAACAAAACCCGTTTGTCCTGCATAACTATCCAACTTAGCTTCCAATGGCACCCATGTGTTATCAGTTGTAGGCATCCCATCAATTGTCAGCTTACTAGATTCCATCTTACCATTCACTAATTTCAAGAAGTAAACTTCCAAATTAGAATTAGCAGCTGCTGTTGCATAATTATAAACCGCACACTTGAAAGAGACAGTCTTATCTGCGATTTCATCAACCTTAAAAGCCGGAGTTACGAACCAACATTCAAAATTACTACCTGAAGCATTGTAAGAAGTAGCCTGAATATATTTATCTGTATTATTAAAGATTTTTCCTTGCCAACGTCTGCCACCAGTAACAGCTACATTATACCAGTTTGTCAAAAGATAATCGTTATTATTTACTGCATCATCAAAAGTAGCAGAGAATGAGTTCACAGGATTAGAATCATCCAGTCCGAGAGGATTATCCGGATCTGTTTCACCACTTCCACCAACATCTTTACCATCTAATGTCGCTGCAGTTGTACTCTTCACTCCTGGAAATCCATAGAATTTTTCCAATGAACCCTGGATAGCAAGAATATGTCCCAAATTAGTGGCATTTTCTGCAAGGTTTAATTTCGAATACAGCTCTGTTCCAGAACTTAATTGCACGCAAACACAATTCTTTACATTTGTCTCTGTTGCACTAGCAGCTATCAACAGATTATTTTTAGCTGTAAATGGTGCTGCAAATTTTGCACTTCCAGAAGGATCTTCGTAATTTTCTACAGTACCCACAATATATCCTTGCACCCAAGCAATTGTACCGTCTTGTTTCTGTTGTGCTGCTTCTATGCTATATGGATTTTCTTTCGTACCATCACCCGTCAATCCCGGAACATCACCTTCTCCCAATATATCATAAGGAGCCGGTACATCACTACATGAACTAAATGTGAACACCGCAAGCAGTGTCAAGAATAAAGCATTTAGAATCTTTTTCATAATTATATGTGTTAATTGAATTAATTATTTCGTTTGATATCGCTTAAAGTACGAACAACAACCTCCCACTGGTTATTGTAACGCAACAAAATACCTGTAATATTTACACTACCTTGCGGCATTACTTCCATTGAAAAGTTTGCATAAGCACTGGTATAAAGGAATAGATTACTTCCACTCTGCGTTCCGTCAGCATAAGTGAAATAACGTTTTACCGAACCTTCATCTCCTGGAGCATAAGTCGCTGTTCCATCTGCTTCGGAAAGTTTTATATCTTTGAAAGTAACCAGTACCGGAGCTTCTTTCAAGTCTATAGCAGCAAGATCAGCTGGAGTAGTAATTTCAATCGGTGTTAGTTCTGGATAGTATAATTTAGGTTCATTAATCAGACGTACATGTTGTTTCCACACATATTCCGGCATACGGCCTACAGAATTATTATATACTGTTCCGATCTGTGCCTGTTTACGATAGCTACCTATCTGCAAACCCTTACAGTCGATTACCACTTTCTGTCCTACCGGGCAGAATGCATACAATCCGGTTGCATTAACACCAATAACGATAGCACCTGTCTCATCTGCTACCACCAGCTTCTTATATAAGTTCCCACTTTCATCATCGCAGGTAATCACTCCTTCAATGCGCGTTTCACCTTCGATAGTGGTATAGGTATCTTTACTTGTATCAATGAAATCATTGTATTTCTCTTTCAGCGCAGCTATTGAAATGGTGCGTCCTTCCGGGATTGAATTATTGCCATAAGCATTTCCCGTCACCGGATCATCATAGTTCTCACAGGAAGTGAGACCTGCGCCACATAGCAGCAATCCGGTACATAATATAGATAGTAATTTCTTCATAATTGTTTCTTCCTTTCTTATTGTTTTGGATTGATAACTACACATTCTTAAAATCTATAACCAATGTTCAAGAAAGCGTTGAACGGGAATGCGTAGAAATACTTAGAGTTCTTAGAAAACTTGTAAACACGTGCGTCACCGTCTTTGTAATTATCATCACGGTTCTGTTCGAAACCACCTGTACGCAAATCTGTATTGTTCAAGATATTAGTCAAACTCAAATTAAGGCTAATGCTCTTTCCATTGCGTAAACGAATGTATTTTCCGATGGAAGCATCCAACATAAATCCACCATCCAGTTTCTCCTGACCCGGTACATGGAGAACCGGATTTCCATTAGCATCTACGCCGGCACCATTTTTATCCAATACGCTGCCAAGACGACGATAGCTTGAGAAATCGATATATACACGATCATAATAGTTTCCGGTCAAATTGAAGAACCAACCTTTTACGTTATAATCCAAAGCAAGGCTATAAGCAGAAAGCGGAGTACCATTAGCACGCATACCTTTAGCATAAACACGATCGAGGTTTGACTCATTCTCACTTTCATATGTCAATACAGCATCCGGATTATTGGTGTATTTAGCCTCACTCCAAGTACCGATAGCCGTCAATGAAAGTTCGCTTGTCAACTTAAAGGTAGCCGCTGCTTCTATTCCCCAATGTTCCTTTTCAATGCCATTCATAGAAAGATAAGTGAAACGTGCTTCGCTATCATTATAAAAAGCATCCATTTCTACCTGATTCTGGAAGCGAGTGTAATAACCAGTCAAACGTCCCATCACCCATGGAGTGTTGAAGTTATAAGTCAAATCACCACCAATGATGCGTTCTGTTTTCAAGTCTCTCACAAAGTCATTCTTAATACGTGGAGCAATAAAAGAGTTATAGGCCAACGGTGCACGTTCTTCATATCCGGCATTCAACGTGAAGGAATGGTTACCATTGATAGCCCAATTCAAACCAGCTTTTATACCTCCTTCAAGGAATTTAGCCGTACCGCTGCTACCAAGTGATTTCAACGGAGCACGTCCGTTTCTCATCAATCCATCGCGGAACATCTGTGTAGATCCTATCTTACCGGAAGCAAAATAATTTAATGACCCGCCATTGTTACCCTGATAACGCACCCATGCACTCTGCTTATTCACATAGATGTTATAATCATAACCAAATTTATCACCTTCACCAATACGGCGGTTAGGATTATCAAGATCATTTTGCACCATACTGGAACTAGCTCCATGATCGCGCACTGCAAATTTGTCGACGTCAGTATAAAGCTGTCCGCCCAGCAAATCCTTCATTTTTTTATAATGCATCCCTTTGGTTGTATTCACGGCAACTCCCGCAATGTAGCTGTTGTGTTCATTCCATTGATGATTGAATACCGAACTAAGGTTGAAAGCCAACTGATCGTCATGACGTTCTTCTACATAATAAAGTGTCTCTTTACCTAATGCATTCGCCTGTTTATTGGCAAAATAAAGAGCATCCCAATCTAACTGACGATAAGCTTTATTATTTTTCCAATTATCTGTAACTTCATTAAACTGCTGCAATTCATCGGCAGTAGGAACAGATTCCCACACGTCAAAGATTGAGCTAGGCAACTTTTTATAATAATCCGGGCGTGGATCGGCCGCATTACCATTCCAGCCTAGAGCACTTTTCCCATAGTTGGAATATTTGAATCCGGCACTTGTCACTAACTTCTTATTATCATCAATGGTGAAATTCCATGAAGCAATAGCCGATGGTTCGAACTGACGTACAATACGTGCATTTCGTTTTTCTCCATTCTGATATCCCCAGTTCGGATTATAATAATGACTGTTTGCTAAATAATAGGCTTCTTCAGTTGCCGCCATTTGCTGCCCTCTCTCTGTAGGTGTTCCCCAAGTTGCCAAAGAAAGACTATGGCGATCATTGAATACTTTCTCTGCACCGAGGAAGTAAGAAAAAGAGTTGTACTTGATTCCTTCAATATTTCCCTCGTTACCCCAACGATATCCCAATGAACCGGTAAAGGCCCATCCATTATTCATCAGACCTGTAGAATAAGTATACATTCCACGCAAGATATAGTTGCGGTTACTACCTGATAAGGTTAGTTTTGAACCGGCCGCATATTGGCTGGCACGTAAATTGATATTGGAAGCTCCCCCTATGGCTCCGAAAGTAAAGTTGTTAATTTCAAAAGGACCGATCCCCTCCTTATTACGGGTAGCATCGTTCAATCCTCCTATTAATCCGTAACTGAAACGTCCTGTTTCTGCATCATTAAACTGTACCCCATTGATATACATGTCACTATACTGGGAATCATATCCCCTCACACGAAATCTCATTGGGCTAAACAGATAACCTACATTTGACAGATAAACATCATTGTTAGAAGTGACCAATGCAGATGTGCTCTGTGCTGCATCATCATCCTCATTCAATTGTGATTCTGTAAACATGAAAGAAGCATTGTCCTCACGGGCGTTTTGCTTTGCCTTTTGCTGAGCAAAAAGTGCTGGCATTAAGCAAAATAGCACGATCGCTAACCCTAGTCGTTGTTTCATAATTTAATTTATATTAATGTTAATTGGTCTTTCGCTTTGCAATACAAATGAAATAAGCTGTTACGCAAAATAACAAAGAATTTTATAAATAACAATGTTTTTTACAAAAAAAGTAACTCGCAAGGGTGGGTTTTTCGTTTTCTTTTTAGATATTTGTCATACAAATGACAAATTACCCACTTTTAAAATCAATTTCAAAGATGAAAAAAAGCTTAATGACTTTAGGTGTACTCGCTCTTTTCGTCCTCATGGCCTATGGACAGGAAAAGAAATTTGCCCTCTACAGTGTAGCGTTCTACAATATGGAGAATTTGTTTGATACCATTCACGATGAAGGTAAGAATGACTACGAGTATCTTCCTAACGGTACTAATCAGTGGAATACGATGAAGTATAAGGCTAAGCTGAAAAACATGTCGGAAATATTAAGCCTGTTAAGTACCGACAAGTTGCCAATGGGTCCCGCCATTATCGGCGTTTCTGAAATCGAAAATTACAGAGTATTGGAAGACATACTGAAGCAACCGGCTTTAGCAGACAGAGGGTACCGATATGTTCACTACGAAGGAGAAGATCAACGTGGTGTGGACTGTGCTTTCTTCTATAATCCCAAATTGTTTGAACTGACAAATAGTAAACTCGTACCTTATGTATATATCAATGATACAGTGCATAAGACACGTGGTTTCCTGATTGCCAGCGGCAATATCGCAGATGAGAAAATGCACTTTATCGTCAATCACTGGCCTTCGAGAGCTGCCGCTTCTCCAGCACGTGAACGCGCAGGAGAACAAGTTAGAGCTATCAAAGATTCACTGTTAAGGGAAGACTCCGCAGCCAAAATTGTTATCATGGGGGATATGAACGATGACCCGATGGATAAAAGTATGGCTGTAGCACTTGGAGCTAAACGGAAACCTGTTGATGCAGGTCCTACAGACTTGTACAATCCATGGTGGGATACTTTGAAGAAAGGATATGGAACTCTGATGTACAAAGGTAAATGGAATTTGTTCGATCAAATTGTATTCACCGGAAATTTGTTGGGCACTGACCGCAGTACACTGAAATTCTATAAACATGAAATCTTCAGCCGTGATTTTATGTTCCAAAAAGAAGGAAAATATAAAGGATATCCTAAACGGACACAGGCAGGTGGTGTATGGCTAAACGGATATAGCGATCACTTGCCTACTATTATTTATCTAATTAAAGAAGTGAAATGACAAAAGCATTATTTAAACTATTCATCCTGTTCATAACTTGTAGCACTGCAATCTCATGTAGTGAACAGGATTCGCCTGAACTTCCAGACAACTCAGGCAATACCAATCAAGGAATTGCCTCTATTGACCAAACACAAATCAATGCCAATGGAGGCGGATTTATCATTCGTGTAAAAGCTGATGGCACATGGCAGGCTTCAAGTAGTGAGACTTGGTGTACATTGAGTAGAACATCCGGCAATGGAAATGGCTCTATCAGTGGATATATGAAAGCAAATACCGGAGCTGAACGAAGTGTCATTATTACAATCACAGCCGGAAAAGAGGAGGCCAAATTCACACTCAAACAATTAGCAGGCAATGGTTCAAATCCTGTTCCAGATCCGGAAAAACCTTCGGGATATGCAAGCATGCTTGAGATTCCAGCGTTAAAAGGTGGAAGTATGAACCAATTTATCACTCATACAACTAAACGGAATGGCAAAGATTACCCAACTTATAGTTTGGAATACAGTTACAAGTATAAACATTCTTATTGGATAGCTTATCGTTTCGACAATACAACAGGCGGAAATGTTGGACGTAATGAAGCATACAAACCCGATCCTGAATTACCATCACAATATGCGGCAAAGCACAACGACTATACAAATTCCGGATATACTAGAGGGCATTTATGCGCATCATCAGACAGACAGTACTCCAAAGAGGCCAATCAACAAACATTCTATATGTCAAACATAAGCCCGCAATCTGGTAACGGATTCAATCAAAGTGGAAGTGCCTGGAATACGGGAGAAGACAAAGTACAAGCATGGGGATATAACATTTCAAGATCAACAGATACACTATATGTTGTAAAAGGAGGAACTATTGGAGAAGGCATGATAAAAGGATATATAAAAAATGAGATAGCTATTCCAAAATATTTCTTTATGGCAGTACTTTTCCGTAGCGGAGATAATTATAAAGCAATAGGATTTTATATGCCTCACGAAAATCTTAAAGATGATCCTGACAAAAAAGACCCAAAGAAATATCTCATGTCGATTGATGCTTTGGAACAAGAAACTGGCATAGATTTCTTCCATAATCTACCCGACAATATCGAAAATACAGTAGAAGCAACTTATAATGTAAATGATTGGCAGTGGTAAAAAACAAGACACGTTACTAGCAATCATTAGATAAAAGATTTCATGTGATTTTTAAATATAATAAAAAAGAGGGGTGCACATTAATCTGGCATACCCTCTTTTAATATTTAGTCCTGAATTTTTATTATCCAGGCATCTTTACAAATCAGGAATAGCTTATTCATCCTTCATCATCCAGCAACCACCTCCACACCGGCACAACCCGAATCGTCTTCTCTCCTTCTACGATCATTTCCTCTTCGTCTCTGGTAATAATACACAGATCATCCACTGCCACATTTTCTGCAAGTTTCAGTAAGGCATTCACTTCTCGTTTTCGAGTCTCCGGATCTTTTAAACTATATGATACTTGTATGGCCTTATGCCCTTCATCCAGATAAAAGTCTACTTCTATATTCCGATGATAGAAATATAAATCATCACCATACCGTTTCTTTAATGTAACTGCCACGAGATTTTCCAATAAAGAAGTTTCCGGATCCATTAAAAACAGACTAAGTATTCCATTATCCATAAAATAATATTTTTTATTGGACACTTTATCGGCTAACTTACTAGCGTAGTTTTCTAAAGAAAACATGATCCAGGTATCTTCCAGATAATTCAAATAGTCTATAATAGTATCAGTGGTAATCTTCTTGCCTGTGGAAGATACTAAATTAGCCAGACGAGTGAAAGAAGAAGGCTGCTTCACGCTTTCAGCCAGTTTTCGAATGAGTACCTTTAACGCCATATCATTTCGAATAGAATAACGAGCCACTAAATCACCGAAGAATATCTTATTAAAAAGACTACTCAGCCATTGTCGTTTCTCTTGTCCCTCGGCCACTAACAGTTCAGGTAAACCACCAAAACGAAAGTAAGTATCGAAATGTCGGACTACCTCCGAACGGTTCTTATAAATCCAAAGCTTATCTAATTGAACACCGTTAGATGACAAATACTCACGAAACGAGAAAGGATAGACGTATTGAATCATAAAACGTCCCCCTAGAGTAGTAGCTATATCCTTACTCAACATCTTAGCATTGCTCCCTGTTACATAAACCCTGTACTTCTGATCGGCAAGCCGTCGGACAAATTGTTCCCAATGCGGTACAATCTGTATTTCATCTAAAAAAAATATAGGACGATGAGAATACATCTCTTCATAACATCTCTTTATCATATCAAGATGTTCTGTATCCATACCAGCTATTCGCTCATCCTCAAAATTAAAGAAAAGAATCTCTTCCGGTGAAATACCTGTCTCTATTAAATGATGTATCTGCTGATACATCAAATAAGACTTCCCAACCCGACGTAAACCTACAAAGACATAATTGAAGTTATCAGATAGAGTCACCGCACGTTTCACGAATGACACGCTCTTTACAAACTGCTGATATTCAGCTATCAATCCTTTTATCAGTTCCTTATCCATTTTACATTATCGATTATATTCGACAAATATAGGCTATTTTTATCGAATATAATCGATAAAAACATCTCTATTTTATCGATTATATTCGACAAAACAATAAATTACTAGAATTTGAGCCTATGAAAAAGAACCTATTACTCTATTTTTTAAATATAAAAGAACAGTAACAAAACGAGATTACAAACAATTACCACACCGAATCCTCCCAAAATCCAAGGACGAAGTTTACTTCCCTTCCCTGCAAAGAATAGAGCATAGAACATATTTACCATTATATTGCTAATGATAGCCTGCATACTACAAGCAGTAATTATCAATGCAGCCACACTACCTGTATTTTGCAACAAATTTAAGATGAAAGGAGTTATATCACTAAAACCGGAAACAAAAGACAAGAGATTTAATCCGCCTGTGCCCGCATACACTAACGTATAGTGAGTTAAGAAAGTGAATATCACAAAGAGTATGGCAAAAATCAAAGCAACTTTAAATTCCAACGGGTTGCTACTATCATCCTCTTCTGTTTCAGCAGACTGGCCTTCCGGTCGTTTTTGCCGGGAATGGATAAACCAGGCAACAATAGCCGCGACTACAGCCATAGTCAACAGATATGGATAAATAGACAGGAAGATTTCTCTACTGAAAATAAGTATCAGTATCATAAATCGCAGAAACATCATGCTAACAGCCAGCAACATGGCAGCAACATAATCAGTCGCTTCCTGCTCTGATGCTTTTCGGCTTTTACGGGCAAGTACCGAGATCGTAGCCGTACTGCTGTATAATCCACCAATAATACCAGAAACTAACGTTCCGGATTCATGGAATACATACCTTTTTAATAGATAAGAGAGATAGGAAATGCCGGATACTACTACCGTTGCCAACCAAATAGAATAAGGAGTAAGATTAATATCCGGAATCAGATTCTTATGCGGAAGCATCGGTAATATGATACCGCTGATAGCCAAGAACTTGGCTAACGTAATCATTTCATCATTCTTCATCCGTTGAGCAAACTCTGTAAAAGTATGTTTGAGTTCTGTCAGCAGGAGCACAGTCACAACTACCATGACATAAAACCAGGAAGGTTGGGTAGCTACGATAGGAGCCATACAATAAGTAATCAGGGCAATAATGATGGTAGTTACACCAAAAACATGAAATTGTGATTGCTTTACATAATAGTTTAATCCCAACAGCAATCCCAATACCGCTCCACCTCCCATAAACAGACGCATATCCGTAGGGTCTAAGATATAAAGCAAGTAACCCAGTATACCAATAAAGGTAAAGGTGCGGTCGGTTCCGAAAAGAGTAGTTTCCCCCTCACGCTTCAGACTGATTCGACGTTGCGAAAGTCCGATTAATAAAGAAAACAAGGTTACTAAAACAAAAGTAACCAATTCACGCGGCACATAACTGTACAACTGTTCCATATCCATACACTGCTCTCTTTTTTATATAAGAACAAATATACGGTTTATTTGTTAACGCTCACCACGTTTTATACGGTTTTTTCATTAGCTGTGAGTTATAGTAGCGTATGTCGCCCGTTACCTCCTCACCGATAAAGTCGGGTTTTACAAAAGCCTCATCTTCCGATTCCAACTCTACTTCTGCCACAATAAGTCCTTCATTCTCACCATAAAACTCGTCGACTTCAAATACATGTTTGCCACTACGTACCAAATAGCGGGTCTTGTCAATAATCCCCGGTTCGCAAAGCCTCATCAATTCTTCTGCTTCTGATAAGGCCAGCTCCTTTTCCCATTCATAACGACTGGTACCGGAAGCATTAGAAGCTCCCTTTATTGTCAGATAACCTTTTTCATCCCGAATACGAACCCGGACAGTACGCCCGCGAGCACTACTGATATACCCCTGCACAATATGACTCTGCGCAAAAGCCGAAGACTTGAATTCACCGATAACTAAAAATTTACGTTCTATTTCCTGTGCCATGGCACAAAGATAAATTAAAAATTAAAAATTGAAAATTGAGAATTAAAAAATGATAGTTTGATACCTCACATCATGTATCAGAAAACTACAATTCTCAATTTTCAAGTCTCTATTTATTTCAGAATCTCGTCATGAACTCAATCACGATTTTGTCCCGTTCCGATTCTTTTGGAACGCCGGAGTTCTTATAGAAATATTTCTCGAAGTTCAGTCGGAGGTCGGCAATGAAAGCTTTGGAAAGACTTAATGTGATTCCGCCTGTCACACGATGTCGGGCATAATCATTTATAATCAAAGCTTTTGTCGTTTCATCCATCTTACCATCACTATGATCGGTCATCATATCATAGCGAGCCAGGAAGGAGATTTTATTGAATACTTTCTTTAATGGTAAATCGTAATTAATAAAACTATTCACCGCATGAACATCTTTAAATGCTTCGTGACCGTACATTTTATATAAATATTCCGCCTCAATATGAAAACGGTCATTCTGATAATAAACACCGGCATCGTACATATTAATCCGCACATTTTCCGGTTTTATCATTTGGGTGCTAAGTGTCAGATTCCAGTTCTTATTAGGCAGTAACTGCGCTTTTATGGAGTAATTCAGCGTTTTATGCCATTCTTTCTGATTGGTCAAACCGGAGCCGTTGAATAATCCTCCTTCAAGGATAAAAGGGAAGCCACCTTTATTCGTATAGCCAGCCGTAAAACCAACGTCACGCACATTTCCTACTTGTTTAGCTATGAATGAGCGATTTGCAAAATACTGTTGATGTGGTGAACGGTGAGCGTCTATTGTGAAAGGAACGCGCATCTGACCAATCGTAAAATTCAGGTCTTTCACCGGAAAAACACGTGCATACGCATCGAGCATCTTGATAGAGCCTTCATCGGAAAGGTCGATTTCCGCTTTATAAGCAACTATCGGATGCACATTTCCCGAAACACTGAAGCGTGCATTACGTACTTCAAAACGGCTTTCACTTGTTTCTGTCTGGTATTCGTACTTTCCCCGGATTGTTCCGTGAATCTCCGGCAGATAATCCTTAAACTCCATGGTCTGTTTATCCAGCATCTTACCATCCCCTGCATCTTCTTTTGCCTGTCCAAAGGCCATTGTCGCCAGCAAAAGCATAACGACGGTTGTTCTGATTCTACTCATTTCAGTTGTCTGCTACTAAATTCACGGCAAAAGTACAACTGTGAGGATACACGGAGATGACAAATTAACTACGGGAAAATGACAGAAAAGTTACATTTATATTACAGAGAACACAAATGCATTACAAAACAAAGAGTTCGCCACAAATTACGCAGATTAACACAGATCGGATTTGATATTTATCCTATCAATAACCAAACAATCTGGGTTAACCGTATAATTTGTGGCGAACTTATCAGCCGAAAAAGGAAAATGCGATCAGCATAATCAATGCCAAAATAATTAATGAGACGAACACTATTTTGACAACCTTCTGGGCTTGTTCTTCTTCTTTCTTACTAATTGCTACTTTTTTCTTCACCTTACCCATAATAGTTAGCTTTAAAGTTCAACGCTAACAAAGTAAGTACAAATCTATTAACTTTCCAAAAATAATTCTTGCTAATTTTATTTTTTATGATTCTTGTGAAGAAAACTCCATCAAATAAGCTTTGATAAAACCATCTATTTTGCCATCCATCACGCCGTTCACATCCGAGGTTTGATAGTTGGTACGGTGGTCTTTCACACGACGGTCATCAAATACGTAGCTTCGGATTTGAGAACCCCATTCGATTTTCTTCTTACCGGCTTCCACCTTCGCCTGTTCTGCCATACGGTGCTGCAATTCCTTATCATATAAGATAGAACGTAACTGACGCATTGCATTCTCACGATTCTTCGGTTGGTCACGGGTTTCGGTATTCTCGATCAGGATTTCTTCTTCCTCACCGGTATAAGGGTCTTTATACTGATAACGCAAACGGACACCGGACTCCACCTTATTCACATTCTGTCCACCGGCACCACCGCTTCGGAACGTATCCCAAGAGATATTGGCAGGCAAAATATTAACTTCAATACTGTCATCTACCAACGGAGTAACAAACACAGAAGCAAAAGAGGTCATACGTTTACCCTGCGCATTGTAGGGAGAAACACGAACCAAACGGTGCACACCGTTCTCTCCTTTCAAATAACCATAAGCAAAGTCACCTTCGATATTGATAGTACAGGTCTTGATTCCGGCTTCATCCCCTTCCTGAAGGTTGGCAATGGTAGCTTTATAACCATTCGTCTCGGCATAACGCAGATACATACGCATCAGCATGGAAGCCCAGTCCTGACTTTCCGTACCACCGGCACCTGAATTGATTTTCAGCACACAATCCATCTGGTCGGCTTCATCACGAAGCATATTTTTGAGTTCGAGTGCCTCTACCGCCTCACTGGCTTTTGCATAAGCAGCATCTACATCTTCCTCAGTCACCAGTTCTTCTTTATAGAAATCAAATGCCAGTTCGAGTTCGTCTGCCAGCGTTTTGAGTTCGTTGTAACCCTCAATCCACTTTTGCAGGTCTTTCACCAGTTTCATTTGAGCTTCGGCTCTCTTCTGGTCATCCCAGAATCCCGGAGCTTGTGTTCTTAATTGCTCTTCTTCGACTTGAATTTTCTTCCCGTCGATGTCAAAGATACCTCCTCAGCGCATCAGTGCGCTCTTTCACGTCTTTAAGTTGTTCAATAGTAATCATTTGATTTACAATTTTATTATTTACAAATTTCAGATATCGGGGACAAAGATAAGCAAAATTCTGCTACCTTTGTTTTTGTTATTAAAATGTTGTCATATTATGAACAAACGATTGAAACTTTCTTGCTTGTCACTCTTCCTGGCATTAGTGATTTGCAGCTGTAGCTCACAAAAGAAGTATAGCTACGAAACAGTGCCCAATGACCCGCTAAAAGCCCGCATTTACACACTGGACAACGGACTAAAGGTTTACCTCACCGTAAACAAGGAAACTCCGCGCATACAAACATTTATCGCAGTAAGAGTGGGCGGGAAGAATGACCCGGCAGAAACGACGGGACTTGCCCATTATTTCGAACATCTCATGTTTAAAGGCACCGACAAGTTTGGCACAAAAGACTACGCGGCCGAAAAGCCTCTGCTGGATGCAATCGAACAACAGTTCGAAATTTATCGTAAGACTACGAATGAAGCGGAACGTAAGGCGATCTACCACACCATCGACAGCCTTTCTTACGAAGCTTCCAAGTATGCTATCCCTAATGAATATGACAAATTAATGGCAGCCATCGGATCTACCGGCAGCAATGCTTATACCTGGTATGACCAGACGGTCTATCAGGAAGACATTCCTTCCAACCAGATAGAAAACTGGGCGAAGATTCAGGCAGATCGTTTTGAAAACAATGTAATTCGTGGTTTCCATACTGAATTGGAAGCTGTATATGAAGAGAAAAACATGTCACTCACCCGTGACAACAGCAAAGTACAGGAAGCTATTTTTTCTTCTCTTTTTCCCAAGCATCCTTATGGAACGCAGACTGTGTTAGGTACACAGGAGAACCTAAAGAATCCTTCTATCACGAATATCAAGAACTACTATAAACAATGGTATGTGCCCAACAATATGGCAATCTGTATGTCTGGCGATTTAGACCCGGATGCAACAATTGCATTAATCGATAAATATTTTGGTGGATTGAAACCCAATCCGGAACTCCCGAAACTGGACCTTCCGAAAGAGGCGCCAATCACGCAACCTGTTGTAAAAGAGGTGTTAGGTCCGGATGCCGAAAGCGTCGCATTGGCTTGGAGATTCCCCGGTGTATCCGACAAGGATTTTGAAATCCTGCAAGTCGTTTCGCAAGTATTATACAATGGAAAGGCAGGACTTATCGACCTTGACCTGAACCAGCAACAGAAGGTCTTGAATAGTTACGGTTACCCGATGGGACTGGCAGATTACTCTGCATTGCTGCTAGGAGGACTTCCTAAACAAGGACAAACACTGGAAGAGGTAAAAGACTTGCTACTCAGCGAAATCAAGAAGCTCCGTGCCGGAGAGTTCGACGAGAAAATGCTGGAAGCGAACATCAACAATTTCAAGCTCGGTGAACTGCAAAACATGGAAAGCAACGAAGGACGTGCCGATATGTTTGTCAACTCATTTATTAACGGCACAGACTGGAAAAATGAAGTTACTGCCATCGACCGTATGGCCAAACTGACCAAAGAAGACATCGTAGCGTTCGCCAACAAATACCTGAAAGAAGATAATTATGCCGTTATCTACAAAAAGCAAGGAAAAGACCCGAACGAAAAGAAGATGACGAAACCGGAGATTACTCCTATCATAACCAATCGTGATGTAGCCAGTCCGTTCCTTGTGGAGGTACAGGAAAGCGCAGTTAAACCGATTGAGCCTGTGTTCCTCGACTATCAAAAGGATATGAGCCAATTAAAGGCAAAATCGGATATTCCGGTTCTTTACAAACAGAATGTAGCCAATGACCTGTTCCAATTGATTTATGTCTTTGATATGGGAAACAACCATGACAAAGCTTTGGGAACAGCATTCGATTATCTCGAATATCTCGGTACTTCGGACATGACACCGGAAGAACTGAAAAGTGAATTCTATCGCCTGGCTTGTACTTTCTATGTTTCTCCGGGTAACGAACGCACGTATGTCGTACTTTCCGGACTGAATGAGAATATGCCTGCTGCCGTACAATTATTCGAAAAGCTACTGGCAGATGCGCAGGTTAATAAGGAAGCCTATACTAATATGACCAGCGATATACTGAAAGCCCGTTCGGACGCCAAACTGAATCAGGGACAGAACTTCTCCCGTTTGATGAGCTTTGCCATGTACGGTCCCAAATCCCCTGCCACCAATCTACTGACGGAGGCGGAACTGACAAATATGAATCCACAGGAACTGGTAGACCGGATTCACAATCAGAACAGCTACAAGCACCGTATTTTATACTACGGCCCAAGCAGCAGCAAAGATTTACTGGCTACCATCAACCAATATCATCAGGTTCCGGCAGTCCTGAAGGATATTCCTGCCGGAAACGAGTATGCTTATCTCGAAACTCCCGTTACTAAAGTTCTAGTAGCTCCTTATGACGCCAAGCAAATATACATGGCACAGATATCCAATCTCGATAAGAAGTATGATCCTGCCATTGAACCTATCCGCGCATTATATGATGAATACTTCGGAGGGGGCATGAACTCTATCGTCTTCCAGGAAATGCGTGAAACACGTGGATTGGCTTATTCCGCCTGGGCTAGCATAATGCCGCCGAGCTACTTGAAGTATCCCTATGTACTACGTACACAGATTGCCACGCAAAACGACAAAATGATTGATGCCGTCACTACATTTAATGACATCATCAATAATATGCCGGAATCCGAAGCTGCTTTCAAACTGGCTAAAGATGGATTAACCAACCGTCTGCGCACCGAACGTATCATCAAAGGTGACATTATCTGGAGTTATATCAATGCACAAGATTTAGGGCAAAACGTAGACCCGCGCATCAAGCTCTACAACGACATACAGAACATGTCGCTAAAAGATATTGTCGATTTCCAAAAGCAATGGGTAAAAGGACGTACGTATGTTTATTGCATCCTGGGAGATAAGAAAGATTTGGAGCTGGATAAATTGAAAGCTGTAGGTCCTATTGAAGAATTGACCCAAGAACAGATTTTCGGATACTAAAAAGAAACGAGCCGGCCATAAATAATTAGCAGGTGTCAAAGCCCCCCCTAAACACAAAGTTTACCCCTGTTACAAATTGAACTGTAACAGGGGTAATACTTTTAAAGAGAGCTCCAATACACTCTTTATTGTTTCCGATTTATCATTTACGGTTTATCGTTTCATTTTTAACGATAAACCGCTTATCGCCTATTTCTCACTTTCTTCGTACATCTTCTCTATCTGCTCACTATAATTCTTGGCAACCACCGCCCGTTTCAGTTTCAGTGTATTAGTCAATTCTCCACGTTCCATGCTGAATGGCTCAGGCAGTAAAGTGAAACGTTTGATTTGTTCATAGTGCGCAAATTGTTGCTGAAGTGTATCGATCCGGGCACGGAACAATCCTACAATCTTCGGATGCTGCAACAGTTCCGTCATATCCTTATATTCAATACCCTTTTCTTTGGCATACTCTTTCACAAATCCATATACAGGAACAATCAGAGCCGAGACAAACTTACGTTGATCGGCGATAATGGCAATCTGGTCGATATAACGGTCAATGACCAACTTCGTTTCCAAAGCTTGCGGAGCGACGTATTTGCCGTTTGATGTTTTGAATAAATCTTTAATACGTTCCGTCAGGAAAAGCTGTCCATTTTTAAAGTAACCGGCATCACCTGTATGGAACCAGCCATCCGGCTCAATAGCGGCAGCTGTGGCTTCCGCTTTTTTGTAATAGCCTTTTGTGATCGTCTTACCCCGAAGCAGGATTTCATTGTCTTCACCGATTTTCACTTCAATCCCCGGCAGTACAACACCTACCGAACCGATATCATAGCCAACCGGCAGTGTACAAGATACAGTAGCCGTAGATTCCGTCAGTCCATATCCTACCACCATATTGATTCCTACCGAATGAACGAATTCATTAATCTCATCGGGAACGGCAGCACCGGCAGTCGGGAAAAAGTTACCATTCTCAATACCGATTGTTTTTTTCAGCAAAGAATAGATAGTCTTCTCGTAAAACTTATATTTCAGTTGATTCATCACCGGAGGAGTCTTTCCCAGACGCAGATAATCCAGATTATGGATTCTACCTACCCGGATAGCATCCAGCATCAGTGCCTTCTTCAACCCGGTTGTTTCGTTTATTTTTTCCTGTACCCCTGCATACACCTTCTCCCAAAAACGGGGAACACTGCACATCAGTGTCGGGCGAATTTCCTTAATGGTTGTTTGTATATCTGCCGGACGGAGATTGATACAAATCTGCACTCCTTTATGAATACAGAGATAACACCATGCTTTCTCAAACACGTGTGTTAATGGAAGGAAGTTCATCGATACATCCTTATCCGACATCGTCGTCAAACGGTCATCATGTGTATGAAACTGTTCCAGATAACAGGAATGATGAAGCATGACGCCCTTCGGTTCACCCGTTGTGCCGGATGTATAGAGAATGTTTGCCAAGTCATCATAAGAAGCCCGTTCGGTACGCTCTTCTACCGTATCATTATGAGGCAATCCCTCTCCCGTCGCCATAAATTCATCAAAATAGATAGATGATACGTCACGAGGGTCTTTTACCACCGAACGGTCAAAGATTATCAGTTGTTGCAAAGAAGAACAGAAACCAAAGATGCTGAAAGCGGCATCATACTGGTATTGCTCACCGACAAAAAGAAAACGAATCTGCGCATCATTAATGATATATTGCGCCTGCGCAGGTGAACTCGTTGCATAAAACGGAATGGTAACCGCCCGGTTGGCAAATGCACCAAAGTCTACATAGAACCATTCGGGTTTATTCTGTGAAAATATACCGATATTCTCTTGTTCTTCCACTCCCAATGCCACGAAAGCATTAGCTGCTTGCCGTACTGTTCCGGAGAACTGCTTCCATGAAATAGGAATCCATTGAGCTGTCTCATAGTCACGGTATTTTAAGGCTACCTTGTCGCCATATTTTTCGGCCTGACGATGGACCAGGACAGATAAATGATGATAAGTCATACTCTTTGTATTAGTAAATATGGTACAAAGGTATTAGTTTTATTTGAAACTATTGCTCAAAACGACTATCTTTGTGCAAAGATTAAAATATAGATAAAAGATTTGCACTATGAAATATGATATTCCATATATGACAACAGAGGCTGTAAGCCTGCTTAAATCACTGATTAGTATTCCTTCAATCAGCCGGGAAGAAACCCAAGCTGCTGATTTCCTGCAAAACTATATTGAAATGGCAGGTATGCAGACGGGACGTAAAGGAAATAATGTGTGGTGCTTTAGTCCAATGTTTGATCTGAAGAAGCCGACTATTTTACTTAACTCCCACATAGACACAGTGAAACCTGTTAACGGTTGGCGGAAAGATCCGTTCACTCCACGTGAAGAAAACGGTAAGTTATATGGATTAGGAAGTAACGATGCCGGTGCCAGCGTTGTTTCGTTATTACAGGTGTTCCTGCAACTATGTCGCACTTCGCAGAAGTATAATCTGATTTATCTGGCCTCTTGTGAAGAAGAAGTTTCTGGAAAAGACGGAATTGAGAGCGTATTGCCGGGACTTCCTCCAGTCTCATTTGCCATAGTGGGCGAACCGACAGAGATGCAACCCGCCATTGCCGAGAAGGGATTAATGGTACTAGATGTGACCGCAACAGGTAAAGCGGGGCACGCAGCACGTAATGAAGGAGACAATGCTATTTACAAAGTATTGGATGATATTGCCTGGTTCCGTGATTATCGTTTTGAGAAAGAGTCACCCTTGTTGGGTCCCGTAAAGATGAGTGTCACTGTCATCAATGCCGGTACACAACACAATGTGATTCCCGACAAATGTACTTTCATCGTTGATGTCCGGAGTAACGAGCTTTACTCAAATGAAGAACTATTTGCTGAAATCAAAAAGCATATTTCTTGTGAAGCCCAAGCCCGTTCATTCCGTCTCAATTCTTCACGAATTGACGAAAAGCACCCATTTGTACAGAAAGCTATGAAGTTAGGACGCGTTCCTTTTGGTTCTCCAACATTGTCCGACCAGGCCTTAATGTCCTTCCCATCGGTAAAAATTGGTCCGGGACGCTCGTCACGCTCACATACAGCGGAGGAATATATCATGTTAAAAGAACTAGAAGAAGCGATCGGACTTTATTTAGAACTATTAGACGGGCTTCTAATTTAATAAAAGTCATTGGTGAATTGATAGTTGTTATCCTATTATATAGTTCTCAACTATCAATTCACCCATACAATAAAAACAAAGCAACGATTATTCAAACAACTTCGATAAAGCTTCCTCCAGTTTTTCACCCCTTAAATTTTTGTCTATAACAATTCCCGTAGGATCTACAAGGAAAGTTCTGGGTATAGCATAGATACCATATATATCAGAAGCATCCACATCCAACAATTGTACCCAATTCATTCCAAGTTCTTCAATAGCAGCCCTCCAAGGTTTCAGTTTCCGATCTGTGGATATGCTAATCACCTCAAATCCCTTAGAAGCATATTTTTCATAGGCAGCTTTCACATTGGGCATTTCATGCCGACAAGGTCCACACCATGAAGCCCAAAAGTCAATCAAGACATATTTTCCTTTACCCACATAATCAGACAAGAGCTTCATGTTGCCAGCATTGTCTTTCACTTTAGCATCCGGGAAACGTTCGCCAATCTTTATCTTGGCATCCATTTCCTGCCGTTTCTTTTGCTCTTCACGCTGTTCCGGAGTCATTTTATTTTCAAGTTCCGCCTTCATTCGGAGCTCTGCTTGGTTCTTCTTTTCCACAATATTTCTCACCAAATTATTTTGTGAAAACATAGGCGAAGCTTCTTTCATCAAAATCTTCATATCATCAAAAGGCATCATCATACCTCCAACGGAGAAAAGATATACACCCACTATACTATTCTTATAATCCTTTATACAATGTGATACTGAATCCATTTGTGCAAGAAAATTCTTCTCTATTTTATCATATCTTGCTCTAAATACAGTATCATTCACCATCTTATCAGCAAATTCTTCAGATTTCATTCCAGTCATTAACTTATAAATACTATCTGATGTTTTCAACATATTATCCATTATTAGCTGCATACGATTTAAAGCTATATTCAATGAATCATTTAGAGGCGTTCCCCCTCTCTTATTCGCAGCAATATTTACTGATATTTCTCCTTTTTCGAAAATCAACGGATAGGTTTCTCCATCCATATCCTTGATGATTGCAATATCCGGCATCTGATGTACACCAGAAAAAGAGAACTTACCTTTTTCCACTGTTGTACTGTCCAAAACGACTTCTTTGGCTTTCTCTCCATCTCCCATCAGGCATAAATACAACAATTGATTATTCAATTCCTCATTAGCAATACCTCGGATAGAGAATTTCTCTTGGGCAAAAGAAAATATAGCAATAGCACAAAACGTGCATAAAATCATAATTCGATTTCTCATATAGAATAAATTTATATCAAAAACAGTAAACACTCATGTTCAATGCCTGCTATTATCATTTCAAATTCTGATAATCATTTAAACTAATAATAGATCTTCTTATTTTTCTCATCGGAAATAGTCTGATAATCTTTCACCTTTACATTAAAATATGATTTAGACTTTCCATCATCATTAGAAGGCAACTGTTCTTTATCTTTTTTGTGTGGCAACTCAAGAATATCTATTTCTTTCACACTCTTCTTCAGTTTCGGGAATAAAAGACTGATATAAATATATTTATGATTAAATCCTTTGACAGCCAACAGCCTACCCATCGGAGCTCCACCATCATATCCCCGTACATTATACTCATCGCCACTTTTCTTATCGATAATCTTAAATCCCGGACTATAATACAACCATTGCCAGTCCCAATAAATAGGTTGTATGAATGTCACTTTAGTATCATTCTTTCTCCTTTCAATCGAATATAAAGAAGGCCTTGTAGACCTCCCATTCTCATACGCTTTCTCATACACTTCTTCAGGAACTATCACTATACTATCGCTTGGAAGCATATAGGCTTGTGCATATAATTCTTTATCACGCTTCTGCTTTTGCTCATATTCTTTCAACCGCTGTTCACCTCTTTTTACTCGTTCACTTTTCTCCGGCATTATCTCTTTGGACATCTCTGTCTGGAGTTGCTCCACTAGCAGCGGCATTGTCTCACGCATAACCATCAATGAAGCCTCTTTATATTTCTTACCTACGGGAGATTCATAAAATGCAGCAACAGCTTTTAATTCTGCCAATGTTAAATGCTTTTCATAAACAGGCATATACATTTCAAACACCTTATTTTCTACTTTCTCTTTCCAATTTTTAGAGAACTCATTCCAATAAGCCTCATCCTTTTTCGGCGCATTTAATTTCATTATAGATGATAATTTCTGGAAAAAGTCATCCGTAGTAGTCGAAGTACCAGAAAAATCCATGATTTTCTTCAACGTTTCTTTGTACTCATCTGTCACATTTGTATTTTGTGCAGAAACTGGTAAAATTAAAGCAAGCAGTGCAATTATACACATCGTTACTTTGGGAAGGAAAATGTTTTTCATAATTATCTGATTTTATTTATGGGATTTATATTGATTCCATGTTTCATCTTGTATTGCTATACAAAGATATACATTAAATCAACATCATTCAATAGTATATTACAATCCATAAGGTTACCATTCACGCTCTCTGTAAGATACAGACAAACGAAATATCCCCTATTCATCTATAATTATAACATTCAAGCACCTATTTTATCAAGGCTACTTTGAACAATTCATTTCATCTTTTGATATGATATTATTATCTTTTTCTCACATACTTCGTTCATTTTTCGTAATTAACGCTATCTTTGCAATAGGTCGCTAAATCTAAATAAGGCTTTCAAAATACATAATATACGAATATGAAAAAGATTTTATTTTTATATATCATTCATCTAGGATTTGCCCTACAACCCATACAAATTCAAGCTTGTTGTCTCGACAATGAGGTTGTTCTCGCCAATGGAACTACCATTATTCTACAATCACCTAAAGTGGACAATACCAAAACCATTCAGTTCATCAAAGATTTCTACGCAAACTACGTTTTTGGAGCAAAAAATTATGTTCCGGCAGTAAAAAAGCATTGTACAGCCAAATTGCAAAAGCAGCTGAAAGATAACTACGAGTATGACGGCGAAGGATATGCGATATGGAACTTCCGAACAGGTATGCAAGACGGACCAAGCGACATATCTAAAGTAACATCAGTAACTACATTGGGAAATGGTTTATACAAGGTCAATTTCATTGATATGGGAATAAAGGGTAACCGTACTTTGAAAATTATCGACGTAAACGGGACACTGAAGTTCGATGCTATTAAATAATCCCCTCTAAGCAGATATATTATCAATTTAACAGATAACTAAAAAAGCCTTACTATTCAATCAAACAATGAAAGTAAATCATCTATAAGACTACATCCTTCACCGCTTTCACCTTCTTCCTGAAACCTCCATCCAGAGCAGGAAAGCGGGTGAAAGCGACCATGCAAAGCC
>ERZ773138.1181-NODE-1181-length-26147-cov-3.190825_pt1 | contig 26147 bp, 24 predicted proteins | sample MGYA00511114_ERZ773138 | MGnify/ENA primary metagenome ERZ773138 (study PRJEB29015, sample SAMEA2737805) | human gut metagenome | biome: human gut; feature: human-associated habitat; material: faeces | place: China | collected 2012 ...
ACTTATATAATAACAATTTTTTTATTTTCTCCTTGTATATTTTTATTAAAATTTGTATATTTTTATGCCATTTTAAAAAAAACTAATTTTTTTAACTTTTTATCATTTTCTAAAGTAAACAATTTCACCATTGATATAATTGACTTTTATAAAAAATAGAGATATAAGCTCAATTTTATCTATTCCATTAGTAAATTTTTAAATAAATAAATTTAGCTTTTATCTCTACTTCTTAATTTTTTATATTGAATCAAAATAATTTAATACAACTTCCTTATCACTAAAATGATGTTTTACTGTTCCTATTATTTGATAATCTTCATGGCCTTTTCCTGCAATTACAACTATATCATTTTCGCCAGCAATTCTACATGCATACTCTATTGCATCTTTTCTGTCTTCAATTACTGTATGACTATCCTTAATTCCTTCTAATATATCTTCTATTATACTATGTGGATCTTCTGTTCTTGGATTATCTGAAGTTACTATTGTAAGATCACTATATCTTTCAGCAATTGATCCCATTTGTGGTCTCTTTGTTTTATCTCTATCTCCGCCACATCCAAATACAGTTATTAATTTTCCCTTAACAACTTCCTTCATAGTTTCTAATATATTTTCAAGCCCATCAGGAGTGTGTGCATAATCAACAACTACTGTACAATTCATTTTATCATGATAAACTCTCTCACATCTTCCTGCTACTGCTTTCATTGTATCAAAGCCTTCTATAACATCTTCTACAATAACATAACCTCCAACTACAAGCACTCCAATTACACCTAATGCATTATAAATATTATAAAGTCCTGGAATATGAAGCTTAACTTTTCCCTTAAAGTCTTCTCCAATATATAAATCAAAAGAAGAGCCATTAGCTTGTAAATCTAAATTTTTAGCTCTAACATATCCATCCTCAACACCATATGAAGTAACTATCTTGTTATCATTAGTTGTTTCATGTAATGTATTTAACATTTTCTTTCCATATTTATCATCACAGTTTATAACAGTACTTTTAGAACCTTTAATAAATTTAAATTTTGCATTATAATAATTTTCAAATGTTTTATGATAATCCATATGGTCTTGAGTTAAATTTGTAAACATTCCTCTACTAAAGTTTAATCCCTCAACTCTTCCCATTGCTGATGCATGAGATGATACTTCCATTAAACAATACTTACATCCAGCTTCTCTCATATCTTTAATAAGTCTAAATAATTCTATTGCTTCAGGCGTTGTCATGTTTGTTGGAATCATTTTATCTCCAATATAATTTGCAATTGTACCTATAAGACCAACCTTATTTCCTGCATGCTCTAATATGTGTTTCATCATATATGTTGATGTAGTTTTTCCATTAGTTCCTGTTACACCTAAAAATTTTAAGTCATTATCTTGTATATTAAAAAATGTCTTTGCAATAATAGCCATACATTCTCTTGTATCTTTTACTTTTATATAGGCAACATTATCTTTAATATCCTTTATATCCTTACTATGAATAATTACACTAGCACCTTTTTCTATTGCTTCATTTATTAAATCATGCCCATCAACCTTAACTCCTATAACAGCAATAAAAAGACTTCCCTTTTTAACTTGTCTTGTATCTCTTGTAATATCTATAACGTCTATATTTTGATAATTTATTTCATTTGTAGAACTATACTCCAAATTTGATTTTTTTAATATTTCACTTAATAACATTTAAAATCTCCCTATCTTAAATTTATTTTTAAAATCTTATCTCAATGAACTCTATATCTTATAACTATTTTACATCATTTATTATTCTTTATCTATAAAAGAATAGCAATTAGATAAATAGCATTAGTTTTAGTTTTAGTATTATTATATTTTTATTGCATTTTCATTTGAAATATGGTATAATTTAACAAATAGTTTTTGAAATATCATCAAAGGCGATGATAAATAAAAATATACTTTATTTTTATCGTGGCCTTTGTCTAAATAAGAATTATTCATAAGGCTCGCTTAAAGCGAGCCTTTATTATTTTATAAAAGGTGGAAAAAAAGATGTGTAGCTTTGTTGTATTTTCTTCTGATAATTTAAGTTTATCTGACCTTTCAAAAGCCTTAAAAAAGGTTTATCATAGGGGTCCAGATAATAATTACCTTGCCATTGAAAATGGTTTATTATGGGGCTTTAACCGTTTATCAATAATGGATTTATCATCTAATGGAAATCAACCATTTAAATATGATTCTTGTGAACTTGTATGTAATGGTGAAATTTATAATTATAATTCTTTTAAAAAATTATTATCTCAAGAATATATTTTTCACTCCAATAGTGATTGTGAAGTTTTAATTCCATTATACCTTAAGTATGGAATTGAAATAATGTGTAAAATGCTTGATGCTGAATTTGCATTAGTTTTATATAATTCTAAGGATAATTCTATAATGGCTGCAAGAGATCCTATGGGAATAAGACCAATGTTTTATGGATATACAAAAAAAGATCATAAAATTTCTTTTGCAAGTGAAGCAAAAGCATTAATAGATTATTGTAATGATATTATGCCATTTCCTCCTGGCCATTATTATAAAGATGGAAAATTTACTTGTTATAATGATTTATCTAATACAAAATTTATAAATAACGATAATTTAAATACTATTTTTACAAATATAAGGACTAAATTAATTTCTGCTGTTGAAAAAAGACTTCATGCAGATGCTCCAATTGGATATTTATTAAGTGGAGGCTTAGATTCTTCATTAGTTTGCTCTATTGCTCAACGAATGATTAAAGACCCTATTAAAACTTTTGCTATTGGAATGGATACTGATCCAATAGATTTAAAATATGCAAAACAAGCCGCTGATTATTTAGGAACTGATCATACTGAAGTCATAATAAATAAAAATGATGTTCTTAAAACATTAGATGAAGTAATTTATCATTTAGAAACCTTTGATATAACAACAATTAGAGCAAGTATTGGAATGTATTTATTATGTAAATATATTCATGAAAATACTACCTTAAAAGTTATATTAACTGGTGAAGTTAGCGATGAGTTATTTGGATATAAATATACTGACTTTGCTCCATCTGCAAGCGAATTTCAAAAAGAATCTCAAAAGAGAATTAAAGAATTATACATGTATGATGTATTGAGAGCTGATCGTTGTATATCAGCTCACGCCTTAGAAGGTCGTGTTCCATTTGCTGATATAGATTTTGTAAATTATGTAATGAGTATTAATCCTTCAAAAAAAATGAACACTTATAATAAAGGAAAATATTTATTAAGAAAAGCCTTTGATGGACAACAATATTTACCAACTTCATTATTATATCGTGAAAAAGCTGCTTTTAGTGATGCTGTAGGACATTCCCTTGTTGATTATTTAAAGGAATATGCAGAATCAAAATATACTGATTCTGAACTTTCCTTAGCAAAAAAACGCTATAAACATTGTACCCCTTTTACTAAGGAAGCACTTCTTTATAGAGATATTTTTGAAAAATACTACGCTGGAAATGAATAATGGATTAAGGGGTTTTGGATGCCAAATAGAGAATGGCCTGGATGTAACGTTAATGACCCAAGTGCTAGAGTACTTTCTAACTATGGTGATAGTGGTAAATAAGATTTTAAGGAGCCTAAAATATATTTAGAACTCCTTTTATATTTTCTTATACTTTAAATTAATTATAACTTTACCTGCCAATTTTTTATAACTTTTTTTATAATAATTTATAAAAACTATTATTTTAACCATACTAAATATTATAATAAATAATTTATAAGGAGTGAAACAAATGAAAAAACATTTAAGTTTACTTTTATCTATTTTAATATTAACAATAATTTTATTTAACAACTTATCAGTATATGCATTTTCATCTTATACCACTGACCCTATAGATACATCTACTTTAAATGATTTAACACAAATAACTGAAGTATCAGAAGACCCTTATTCAGCATTTATAGATGATTCTTATTATAATATTACTAATGATTATTTAACTACCATAATTAATAAGCTATCATCTCTTCCACCTTCAGGTAATCCTTGTATTGATTATCTTGGTGAAGAAATATTGCTACATAGAGCAATTTTATTTACATCTCATATTATTCAAGGATATACTTCTAATCCAGAATTAATTGATATTACAGATGATATTATTGAAAATTATACTGGTGAATTAAAAGAAATGAGAATTGAACTTGCTAAATTAATTGATAATTCTAAAAAAAATAATTCATCTAAATTTGATGATTCATATTATAAGGAATTTAATCCTATAGCTAATAAATTATCTACTGATTTTTCTAAAATTTCATCTAAAGATAGTAATGATTTAACATATATTAAAGAAGTACTTATTCTTTTACAAGCATCTCATGATATAGCTGATATAGATAGCATATGTACTGATAATGACTTAGTTAGTAAAATTTCTAAAAACAGTTTAACTAATACTTCTGGATACATATCTAGATTAACAACATTAAAAAATTCAATTAAATAAAAATAAGGGTGGAAAATTCACCCTTATTTTAAATTTTAAGCTTTTTAAATATCATTGGATAAATCCCAATTCCAAAAATACTTATTATTGAATATCTAATAAATGAAAATATAGCTTCACTTGGTAGTACTATTTTTAATCCTTTTTGTAAACATAATAATATTAATACTCCAATTACTACTCTAATTACTTTATTTATTCCTTTTCCTTCGACAGAAAAATTAACATATCTTTTTTCAATAAACATACCAATTAAAAAACCAAAATAAGCACCTAATCCTTTAATAAAATCTTCAGAATGTGCAAAAGTTAATGCAGGTAAAAATATTATAAATGTAATTGTATATACCATGATTTTATTTTCATATTTATTATATATGTTATAACAAATATATGATATTAATACTCCTAAAATCCCACCTACTATAACATCTTTCGGATAATGAACTCCTAAGTATAATCTTGAAAACCCTATTAATATTATCATTATTATAGCTATAATATACATAACTTTCTTTTTAATATAAATTGCCATTGCCCCATAAAATGAACCTGCTCCTTGAGTATGACCACTTGGGAATGAATATCCTGTTGCAGTTTTTTCTCTTAAGGTTCTAATTCCCTCTTCACCTATTGGTCTTTTAAATTTAAAAATATCTTTAACTACACAGTTAACTAATACACTTGTTAATACTGCATATGCAATATATTCTCCAAACTTCTTATCTTTTACCCAATAAATTATCGATATTATTAAAACTAATACCATTTGCTCTCCACATATAGTTATTAGTTGAAATAAAATATCTAAAAATGGATTGGCAATACTTTGTATGTTTCTTAGAATCTCTAATTCCATTTTTCCTCCTTAATTTTACTTATCAAAATATGTTTCTTATTTTCCTTCTTTAATGCTTCTAATGCAAAAGCAACATATAATTGAGTACTTATTAATATTGCCTTTTCATCTATATTAAATTTATCATTATGATTTGGATAATCCCTTCCTATTTCTTCATTTCCAGCACCTACAAATGCAAATACCCCTGGAATTCTTTTTTGATATATAGAAAAATCTTCTCCTAACATCATTCTGGGAACACTAATCAAATCATTAGGATTAAATATTTTTTTAGCTGCATCTAATGCTATTTTAGTTACTTCTGGATCATTAATTACAGCTGGATGATGAGAAATGTCATATTCTACAGTTGCAGTTGCTCCATATGCTACAGCAGTGCCATATGCAATTCTTTTTATTGAATTTTGTATATGCTTTGTTGTAGTTGCATTAAAACTTCTAATAGTTCCTTGAATCATTGCTTCCCCTGAAATTATATTATGTGTTTCCCCTGATTTAATATGTCCAATTGTAACTACTGCTGAATTTAAGGGATCAATTTCTCTACTCACAATAGATTGTAAATTCATTACAATTGCAGCACAAGCAACTGTTGCATCTATACATTGATGTGGCTTTCCAGCATGACCTGATTTTCCTATAATTTTAATTGTAAATTTATTTGATGCTGCCATTCTTGGCCCTTCTTCAATTGATATCTTACCACATTCAATATCACCAAATACATGTAATCCAAATATTTCATCAACATCATCTATATATCCATGCTCTGATATTAATTTTGCCCCACTTGAACATTCTTCTGCTGGTTGAAATATTAAAACTACCTTTCCTTGAAGGTTTTCTTCATATTTTTTTAAAATCATTGCTGAACCAAGTAATGCTGCCATATGTGCATCATGTCCACAAGCATGCATTAATCCCTTATTTTGTGATTCATATCTTACCCCTGTATTTTCTTGAATCCTTAATGCATCCATATCTGCACGTAATGCAATTACTTTTTCCTCACCACTTCCTATAGTTGCAACTTCTGCTTTGCCACGATCTTTGTAATTTCTTCGTTTGCAATTTTATCTAATTCTTCCTTAATTCTTTTTGAAGTTCTATACTCTTCCATTCCTAGCTCAGGATGTTTGTGAAAATCCTTTCTTAGTGAAATTAAATAATTACCTATAAGTTTAGTTTCTTTTATAATATCCATTTTACGCCTCCATGATATAAATTATATATTTTTATGAAAAATTTGTATATTATTTAATAAAATTTATTTAAATATTTTACAATATATGGTAATATCTATTTAGAATTAATTTTTTTAGAGGTGAAATTATGAAAAGAAACTTATTAATTTTATGTTGTACTACTATATTATGCTTATCACTTTCATCATGTAGTTTAAAAAATGCTATTACAGGAAATACTACTGATGATTCTTTGACAGCATCAGAAAATACTAATAATGCTGATAATGTTAATAATACTGAAGGTAACATAACAAATGATACGACTACTGATGAAGGTTCAGATTCTAAAGATGCTTCATCTACTGTTGCTAATAACAATTTTATAGAAAGCAATGATTCATCATCTTCTGCTAATACTTCTTCCTCTTCTACTTCACCAAAGCTTACTACAACTTCTGATAATTCAACAGTAAGTAGAAGTTGTAGAATTTTCTACTATAATAAAGTTGATTCAAAAACTTACTGTGTAGATACTAGTTCTACAGTTACTGATAATGCATTTGTTACTGCATTAACAGAAAAATTATATACAGCACCAAATAATAACAACAACTTTTTAACCCTTTCTAAAGATTATGGTGTTAAATCTGCTACTTTAGATTATGATACAAATGTTTTAAAAGTTGTATTTAATAATAATTTCTTAGATGAAATGAAACTTGATGATACTACTTCTCAAGGATTTATGGCATCCATAATAGATACTTATGCTTATAATTATAATGTAAATAAAGTTGCAGTTTACTTTGGAAATGACTTATATACTGGAATAGACGGTACATCTACAGCTGGTTATACAACTGTCGATTATACAAAAGTATTAAAACTTGACTAATTTAATATTTTGAAGGGAAAGTAATTTAAGTTCTATAAAGCAACACTTCTTACTTTCCCTTATTTTACATAATATATATTGTTAGTTTTAATTATTATATTTATTTTTAAAGAAACTTCTCTTTATAAGCAAAAATTCCTCCATATCATTTAAGAATTGTAATAATTGTGCCCTACTTTCAAATTCTTCCCTAGACTTAGGTAATTCCATTTTTTTAAATTCATTTCTCAAAATTTCTAAGTCATTTAATAACTCTTTACAATCATTTATTTCTCTTATATTTTCTGAAACACATAATGTAAAATCAGACATAAGCTTCATTTGTTCAACAGGTATGTTAAACCTTTCAAAATGAACTCTCATTCTTTTTATTATATGAAATTGATTAATTCTCATATTTATATAATCTGTATAATATGAAGAACTCTTAAAAAAATTATTATTTACAATTTTATATGCTGTTTCTTTGCTTTCATATAACCTTTTTTCAATTTCATCCATTAATTTTTGTTCATCAATATCTACTGAATAAGTTATCAATGATTTTGCTATTTTATGAATTATAATTCTATAATGCTCTTCAATCCATTCTTTATCATCCTTAAACTTATCCTCTAATGAAGGCATAAATGTATTTGCTATACCTGCAACACCTATTCCAATTATCATAAGCAATAATTCATTTATTATTAAAGTAGCTGTAATATTACTTGCTGTTAAAAAATGTGTTGATAATACTACAGCTGGAACCATTCCTTCTTGAACATTTATTCTTGATGTTATTGGTATTAAAACCAATAAAAATATACCAAAGCTTATTGCACTATTGCCTAAAATACTATATAAAATTACTGATAATAAAATTCCTATACTACATGCAGTAATTCTTTTATAACCTATTATCAATGCCTTTTTTCTAGTATCTTGTATACTTAAAATTGCAATTACAGCTCCTACTGTAGCATATTGTAATCCTAAAATCTTTCCTATTATTAATGCTATAGTAGCTGATATAGCCATTTTAAATGCTAAATTATATATATACTTTAAATAGTTAATCTTTTTCATTTTTGCCCTTCCTCTAACTGTGTATAACTATGTCATATTATATATAAATTCAAAAATAGTGACAAGCAGAGCTTATCACTATTTTTATCATTAATTTCTTTACTTTATAAATCTAAAGTTATATTTATTTCTTTTTTCTATTTGATATAATTGCTACTGTTATTGAACTTATTCCTATTATAAGCAATACTACTATACTAATTTCAACTATTACTAAACTATTAAAAATTCCAGTTCCCTCAATTGTGACATTAATAGTTTTTGTAGCACTTAGCCCTTTCTTATCAGTTACTTCATAAGTTATTTGGTATACTCCACTTTTATTTATATTAACACTATCTTCCTTTATTATGATATTGTTAGTTAAATTTCCATCTTCCCTATCTAATGCTGTAACTCCATCTAATGGATTAAAATAAGTGCCTTTTTTTACTGTAATATTATTAGCATTAATGATTGGTGGGGTATTTTCTTTATTTAACTCATCTTCTGATTGAACAACAACCATCATTGCTTTATTTACCTTGTTTCCATCACTATCAACAACTTCATAAGTTACATGGTAATTTCCTTCAATACTTGTATTAACATTATTGTATATTGCCATAACCTTATTAGTTATATCTCCATCTTCTTTATCTGTTACTGCTACCCATCCTAATGGATTAAACTTTGAATTTAATGCTATAAATATATCATTACAATATATAACAGGAACATTATTGGTTTTTTCTTTTTTCTTTTGAGTATTCATATCCTTAACTTTTACCTTAATTACACAAGATGCTGAATTTCCTGAACTATCAGTAACCTTATATCCAACCTTATATGTTCCTTCTTTATTTACATTAACATAATTATAAACAACTTTAATTTTATTTGTTATATTTCCATCCTCTGGATCTGATGCACTTACCATTGCATATGGATCATATTTTGAACCTAATGCAACTGTTATATCTTCAGCATATATTATTGGTGATTTATTACTTTTAGATTCTGATTTAGCTTCAACAGTTACATTAATACTTTTGGTTATGCTTTTACCTCCACTATCAGTTATCTCAAAACTAACTGAATATTTGCCAATTGAATTTACATCAACTTTATTTTCTACAACCTTTATTTTTGAAGTTAAATCTCCATCTTCCTCATCACTTGCACTTACTCCATCTAATGGATTAAATTTACTTCCTAACTCAATTGTTTTGTCTGATGCATTTATAATCGGTAATGAATTTTCTTTTTCTTCATCTTTTTCTTCATCTTTTTCTTCATCTTTTTCTTCATCTTTTTCTACAGTTACTGTAATTGTCTTAGATGCTTCTTTACCATTAGAATCTTTAACATAATAAGATACCTTATATGTTCCAGCCTTATCTACATTAACTTCATTATTACTTATTTCAATTTTATTTGTTAAATCCTCGCCATCACCTGATTTAGCACTTACTCCATCTAATGGATTAAATTTGTCACCTACTTTTATTGTTTTATCACTAACACTTATTATAGGTTCACTTTTAGACTCTGGCTTTTCCCCTAATTCCTCATCTTGCTTTTTATCTCCCTCTTCTTCATTTTTTTCTTCTTCATTAGTTCCTTCATCATCTTTTACTTGTTTTTCATCATTATCATTTACTTCAACATTTATATTACCTACATCCTTTTTATCATTTACTTGTACATCATCTTCTTTAATATTTTCTTCACTTATATTTCTATCTTCTTTTGCCTCATTATTTTCCTCTGCATTAAAATAAGTACTTGGAAATAATAATGCTATTACTATAACTGCACTAAAAAAAATTGATAATGCCTTTTTCATCTATTCCTCCATTATGTTTTAGAAATAATCTATTATAATAATATGGTGTTTAAAAAAATAATTTCATTATTTTTATAATTTTAAAAAAATATTATTAAGATTTTATTTCAAAATAATGGCTATGGTTAGTTAATAATTATTTATTTCTTATATTTTCATCTACTCCAATTTTTCTTAATAACTCATATCTATAAATATTATCAGCTTATTCACATAATTGTTGAAGTGCTAATATAGCTGCTGATGTTATTAAAAATATAATTCCTATATAAATTGCTAAATAAGAAATCATTACCCATAATTCTGTTGCTTCAACTTCTTCCTTAGTTATATAACAAAAATCGCACACCATTTTGGTGTGCGTATTTTATAATTATCGAAGATTAAAAATATACATATTTTCTCTTGATACAATTTATTATTAATTAACTTATACAATATAATTATTTTTATTAAATTAAAATATCTTTTCTTGTAAAATTAATATGCGCAATTATATATGAAATTACACTAGTTGCAATCATAATAATTATTCCATTTTGAACTGTCATATTAGGATTATTAAATGTTAATGCACTACTTCCAGTTAATATACTAATTCCATCTGCATAATTCACAAATATTAAATGAGCAAAATCTTTAATTGTAACCATTAATTGGCTTGCTATAGTTAAAAAAACTGTAACTACTACTGATAACGCCATAGTTACCATACTACTTTTAATTAAAGTTGAAATTATGAAAACTACTGAACAAGTTGCTACAATAAATAACCCTTGGAATAACATAGCTTTAACAAATAACTCTAAGTTACTTCCTATATGACCTGAACCTACAACTTTAACTAATTCAGCTATACCTTCAGAATTTATAATCTTATTATACTTAGCTCCTAAACTAACTGGATAACTAGCTCCACCTAACTTACTAGTTAAGTTCACAAAAACAAAGCCTATAAGTTCTGCCCCTAAAATCATAGTAATAACTGTTAATGTTACTGCTATAAACTTAGATAAAAGTACTTTTCCTCTTGTTACTGGTTGTACAAGTAAGAATTTTAATGTTGCTGGAGTACATTCTCCTGAAACTATATCACTCATAAATACAGCTATACCACAAACTAAAAGCCCTGCCCCTAAAAATTGCATAAGTGAAGTCATATAATTATAAGCTTCATATTCCCATCCATAAAGTGGCTCAATATTATTATCCCTAAGATAATTATAAATTTCCAAATTATCTTGCTCTTGCATTAAATATCTTTTTGACCACTCATCATCATAATTTTTATAATTTTCTATAGTTTGCTTACTATACTCAATCATTTGATCTAATTGAATCTTCCAGTCCTCTTCATCTAATCCATTTTTTATTATATATTCATAGTTTTTTATTTGCTCCCTTGAATTTTCTATAGCATCTTGTAAATATGCTATATATTCTGGATTAACATCAGTGTCTTTATTTGATTCAAGTTCTTAATTATAATAATTTAAATTATCTTGAGCCATTTTTAATTGTCTTTCTGGTGAATTCCATATCCTCATATTTTTATCACCTCTATATTGCGCAAATATAGTTATTAATATAAATGCTGCAAAAAGCGAAAATACTATCCAAGTCTTAGACTTTTTCATAAGCTTTATTAATTCATTTTTTATTAAAGTAAATAACATTATCTTATTCCTCCCTCAACTAATTCCATATATCTTTGCTCTAAGCCTTTTCTTTCTTTATAGATTTCTTCAATATTAAAATTATTACATGCTAAATACTTAACTAGTCTAGACGTTGAGTTATATTCTAATATTATTTGTAATCCTTTATCATTAATTTTACATGATGAAACATAAGTTAATTTTTTAACTTCATTTTCAATCATTTTCTTATCATCATTAGAAACTAGACAAATTATATCTTTTTCAGTATCCATAGAATTTGTATCTGAATTTATTTCTTCTACAGCCTTAATTACTCCATCATTAATAAATGCTACCTTATCACAAAGATTTTGAACTTCTGATAATATATGTGATGATACAAATACAGCCATTCCTCTTTCTTTAGCTGCCTTTTGTACAACTTCTCTAAAATCTAATATACCTGATGGATCTAAACCATTAGTTGGTTCATCTAAAATTAATAGCTTTGGTTTTGATAATAAAGATGCTGCAAGCCCTAATCTTTGCTTCATTCCTAAGGAATATTTCTTTACTTTATCATCAATTCTTCCCTCAAGACCAACAAGCTTTATAGTTTCCTCTACATCTTCTTTAGAGACATTTCTTATTCTTGCAATTTGCATAAGATTTTCTCTTCCCGATAAGTATTTATATAACTCTGGATTTTCAACTACAGCTCCAACTTCCCTTAATGCATTTTTTGTATCATTTTTTAAATCATGTCCACAAATTTTTATTTCCCCTGATGTAGGATTAATTAATCCAACTAACATTCTTATAGTAGTAGTTTTTCCTGCACCATTTGGACCTAAAAATCCAAATATCTCTCCAGATTTTATATTAAAACTTATACCTTTTATAATTTCTCTTTTCCCTAATGACTTTGTTAAATTATTTACCTCTAAAACATTCATCTATATTCCTCCTACTATTTCTTGAAGTACATATACTACTATAATAAGTATTTCTTAATAAACCTTTTAATATTTCTTAATTATTTCTTAAAAATATATATTATAGGAAAATAAGTATATTTTACCATAATACATCATTTCATTTATTGAAAATAACAAAGAAACTTCCGTATTATTCATCATCATCTCCTCCTTAGTAATTATATCCATAATTTACTTTATAGAACAATTATCATTTTTATATTTTACCATATATGGTAAAATAAATATAATTAAATTTTATTTTAAAGGTGGTATATTATGAAAGCACTTATTTTATATACTAATACTGGCGCAGGGCATGTTTCTGCTGGAAAATCTCTTTGTCATGAACTTAGAAATCTTGATATTGAAACTATTGAGCTAGATACATTAAACTTTTCTGGGAAAAGCACTTCCAAAAAAAGGAAACAAATTTAGATTACTATTTCATTTCTCACAGGAATTTATTGATAAGGGCATTAATCTTCCTGTTCATTCAAAATTTAGTAAATATGTAGATAAGATAAAAGCTAAAAAAGAATTAAATTTAAATCCTAATATGAATCATATAAAATTAATTAATATAAAATTTTAAATAAAATGACAAGCTATAAATACCTCTAAATGGGTATCTATAACTTGTCATTTATTATAAGCATCTTAATTTATTAATTTAATTCTCTTTGCTTTTCAATCTTTGAAATTTGCTTTTCACCTAAATCTGCTAATTCTCTAAATTGATTTATTGTTTCCTTTAGTTTTGGTAATGCTTCTTGCTTATAGCTACTAATTGAATTTAATGCTTCTAATGTATCTGAAAATGCATTTTTTAAAGTATCAACAGAAATACTGTTTTCAATAGCTTGTTTTTGAATTTCAACCCCCTGCTCCTTTAGCATTTTAGATGTTCCACTAATTAAATCATTAGTTGTCTTATTTAAAATATCTATTTTCTTCAAAACTATTTTTTGATTATAAAGAGCACTTGCTACAATAGTTGCTGTCCTCAATGCTGAAATTGTTACATTTTTTGCCCTATCAACACCCCTTATTAATTCCTTATTATTTCTTCTTATAACTTCAATAGCTATTATTCCTTGTTGATTAACAACTATCATTTGCTGCATATCCATAACTCTTTGCCTCAATGGAAATAATATTTCTTCAGAAACAAAACTAATCTTATCTGAATCTTCATTATTAGCCTTTGCATTATCTAATGCATGAGAAATTTCATCATCCATTAACATTCCCATTTCAATTTCCTTTGCCAATCTTTTTGTTAAATCCCTCATAGCAATTTCTTCAATTTCTAAAGTTGTATTATCATTTTTTAATGTTGTTTTTCCCCTTTCTAATGACTCCATAATATCATTAATAACAGTATCTGCTTTTTGATATTTATCAAAATATGCTCTTATAGGATTTGATACCCTTCCAAAAAGCCCCTTCTTGGTAAAATCTATCATACTTGGATCTAAATCTTTCATTGTCCGTTGTAATTCTGTCAATCCAACTGCAACTTCTCCACCTTCATCTCCCATTTTAGATAGATTTTTTATGCTAACTTCTAATAATTCATTCTTTTGTGAAGATCTTTGAATTGTATCTAACCCAAATTCATCGATTGATTTTAAAATTTCCTTTCTTTCATATAAAGAATCCATATTTATATTCATAATAGCTTCTACATTACTATTGCTTAATTTTTTTAACTTATTAACTTCTTCACTTGATGGTTTTACTTCTTCAACAACTTCTTTTTTTATTTCTTCAGCATCACTTACATTCATTGAAAATCCCATACCCATCCCCCTTATAACTTACATTTCTGCATTAAACAAACTACCTAATTTATATATAACATCATCAGAATCAGCATTAATACTTGTTGCTTCATTAACTCTTGAAATATTTTCTAATGCTTCAATATTTGCATTATATCCAATTGTATGAACTGGTATTTTAACTGATTCTAATATTTCTCTTAAATCATCTAGTGAATGTCCAATATTAGTTTCTCCATCACTTAATACAAAAAGCATCAATTTAGCATCTGGATTTTTTTCTTTTTCATCTAAAAGCATTTGCACTGCTACAGCAATTGCATCAAATGTTGCAGTTCCCCCACTTGCATCCATATCTTGTACAGCACCTGTAAATAATGATCTTTGGTTTAAGTCAAACTTTTCTATTGGAAGATTAATATTAACATCATTAGAATAAGTAACTAATCCTATTGAGTTTTCTTCTCCTATATATCGTGAACCATTTAATAATGATTTTTTAAGTTCATTTAAAGGTTCTCCCTCCATACTTCCTGATACATCAGCTACAAATACAGCAACTATAGGCTTATCTCCATTTTTATTTTCCTTCCATAATTTTTGTGCTTGTAATATAGTATTTCCATCTAAATTTTCAATTTCGCATTTATAATCTTCTAATGCATTAAATCCATCCTTAACTGCTAATTCTTGATATTTATCTTGTTTATAAAATTCAATAAACTTATTTAATATTTCCTTCTTTTCATTTGATAAATTACCAACAGAATATAATGGGCTATCATGCCTATATCCAAATGGTGTAAATATATAATTGGTCTTTAGCTCTGGAGAGTTTATATAAGTTTGATATTCCATAATAAACCCATCTAAAATTCCTGATTCTGCAGAATTTCTTAATTGAAGTGTAGTATAAGCTATTAAAGGTATATTATTTTGAAATTCATTAAATCCATCAATTGCTTTTTCACTTAAAGGATTACTTGAATCAAATGTAGCTAATGTTGATACCAAAAAATTTAACCCTGTTGCACTTGCAAATGGATTTGTGTATCCCATATTTATTTCTCCATTAGCAACTGCTTGAGTAATATTTTTTAAATTAATTGCTCCATATTTTTTTATCAATTCATCATACTTTTCTTTAGATATAAGAATTCCGGCTACATTTCCAACCATTCTATCATCACATAATTCTATTGTTTTGCCATTTGCCTTTATCATTTCTCCCCACAATTCATTTGATGGACTATATGCATCTGGAATATATTTTTCTGATATTATATAATCCATTCCTAATCCTGAAGCAATTTCTCTAACCTTAACTGAAATTATCTTTCCATTTATCTCAAATTTAGACTCATTAAAATTATTTGCTACATCTATAAGCCATCCATCTTTACCATTTCCTGCTTTTTCTCCAGTAGAAAATATTTCAATATAACTATCAGTAGTATTTTCAACCTTTGCTGGATATTTATCTATATTAGGTATTGTATCCTTAACATCTTTTACCCCCAAATCTATAGGTGCCTTTCTTGGTTCTACTTCATTTATGTTAATGTCTTTACAAATCTTTTTTAATTTTCCTGTTGCATTTTCCTTACTTATTGTTTCTTTACTTTTTCCCCAATTTTTTGTTAAAGTAATTCCTCCATAAATCACACCAAAAATTATAATAGCCATGACTATTAAAATTCCTATAATATTGCCTTTCTTTTTTTCTTTCATGTTATCACCCCCATACTTACAAATTACTTATTATTTATAAAACTTTATCTTATTTATTAATTCATCAACTTCCTTAACTGCATTCATATTTTCTAATTCCCCATCTTCTAAACTATTAAATTTTGATAATTCTAATAAAACCTTATCTAGCTTTAATAAAATTTCTTCATTATTCTCTACAGACTCTTTTACAAAGGTTATGTATTTCTGAAACATCTCTATTTTTTCCTGTGATATTTTATTATTAATATTTTCTTTTTTTACTTTTCTATATTCTTCTTCATCAAAAATATTTATCTTATTAATTACACTTTTTAAATTTATATAAAATACATTAACAACTTCTGAAATTATATTTTTAAAATTTTTATAACTTATCTCATTTTCATTAAACTTTTGTAATAAAATATCATCTATTCTTTCTTGCTTTTTACTTATTCTTTCTATTTGATTTAACAAAATATCAATATCCTTTGAAAAAACCTTTTTATAACTATTTTCTCTTAATGCATTTATATAATCTTCATCATCTTCTAATTTAAAGATATCAACTTCTTCTTTACTATTTATAAGTATTTTATAATTGCCAATAATAAAAATAATAATACTCATTATTATTACTGTTATACCTATAGCTGTTTTAAAATCATCAATAAAATCTATATTAATTCCAATTAATCCTGGTGAAAAAACAACAATATTTAGTATTACAATGATAATATTTAATCCTAATAAGGAATTAATTTTTCTTATTTTCAAATTGCAACACTCCCTTATAACTTAAGTTTTCTAGTAATAAATATATTCCCTTTTATCACTGATTATTTACTTTTTTATTTTTTATCCTTAAATTCACTTAAACAAAAAAATTAAAAACATCTTATATTAAGCTAAATTATTCATTTAACCTAATACAAAATGTTTTATTTAAGTGATAATTATAATGTTTTATAATACATATCTTAATTTAATGTATTATTACTTTCACCCCAAAATATCCAAATGATAACAAGACAATATTCCAAATACTTATCCCCATTGTTGAATATAATACAAATCCACCAAACTCAGCTCTTACAACTCCAGAAACTAACGATATTAGTGTTCTTATAACAGGTAATAACCTACAAATAAAAATAGCTTTATTTCCATATTTATTTGAATACATCAAAATTTTTTCTGTATATTTTTCTGTTTTAGGTATCTTTTTATTTAAGCAATCTAATATTGGAGTTCCAATATAATAACCTATTATGTAAAGAACTATACTTCCAAATACAGCTGCCACTATAGAAATTAAAATAACTAAAAGTAAGCTATTTTTTGTTTCACTTACAAAAGCTCCAATAGTAGGTAATACTATTGTTGCAGGTACTCCAGGACAGTTTAAATGTTCTATAAAGACAACGATAAATAAAAATATCAATCCATATTTCGAAAAATACTCCAATATTACATTTATATTCATTCATAATCACCTTCTTTACATTAAAATTCTCTTAAGTGGATTATTAATAATATGTATACTTCTACTTATATATACTTATTCCCTCCTATCACCTTTTATAAATATAAAAATTTTTTAAATTTTCTTGTTACCGTTTTCATATTATTGGAAAATAATATCATTAGTTGTATAATAATCTATGATTTAATAATATTTAACTATTTTAACATATTTTTAATAAAAAAATAATCATGGGAGGATTAGTATATGAAACTTTCTTTTAACGAGCAATCGAATCGATCATTTTTGAAATTTTTATTTGCTCCATTAATTATTAACTTTATAATTGAGTTTTTTAGCAGAAGAAGCCTAATTAATACATTAGGATATATCTTTGGCTCTCCATTAGTATTTTTGTATAATTCATTAATTATTTTATCAACTTTATCTATAGTATTATTATTTAAAAGAAGAAGATTTTTATTTACTTTAATAACAACTATTTGGATAGGATTTGGTGTAACTAATGGAATTATATTAAGCAATAGAGTTACTCCTTTTACAGCTACTGATTTAACGCTTGCTGAATTTGGACTAGGAATTATATCTAAATACTTATCCAAATTTGTAACAACCATAATAAGTGGTCTATTAATAATTTTGGTATTATCACTTGTATTTTTATTTTTCAAAGGACCAAAACTAAAAGAAAAAATTAATTATAAAAGAAATATTTTAATTGTAACTTCTATATGGATAACCTTATTTGCTTCAACTAAGCTAGCTTTAAATACAAATGTTTTATCATCTTACTTTGGTAATATTGCCTTTGCTTATTTAGATTATGGTTTTCCATATTGCTTTTCAAACACATTATTAAATACAGGAATTCATAAGCCAAGTGATTATTCATTAGAAAAAATTAAATCTATATCAAGCTTAATTTCATCTAATGAAACAGCTAATAATGAAATAGAAGAAAATAATATATTATTAGCCACTAATGGAAATGGCTTAAATCAAAATACAGAAGAAAAAAGACCTAATATAATTATGGTTCAATTAGAATCATTTTTCGATCCAGAATTAGTAAACTTCTTAAGTTTTTCACAAGATCCAGTTCCTAACTTTAGATACCTTATGGAAAATTACTCTTCTGGATATTTAACTGTACCATCTGTTGGTGCTGGTACAGCAAATACTGAATTTGAAGTTTTAAGTGGAATGAGCTTAAAATTCTTTGGCCCTGGAGAATATCCATATAAAACTATCCTTCAAGAAAGCACTGCTGAAAGTGTTAATTATAATTTAAAGGAATTAGGATATTCATCTCATGCAATTCATAATAATAAAGGAACTTTCTATAATAGAAACTTTGTATTTTCTCAATTAGGATTTGATACCTTTACTTCACTTGAATACATGGATATTGAAGAATTTAATCCTAATGATTGGGCTAAAGATTATTATTTAACTGATGAAATATTAAAATCATTAGATTCTACAGATGATTGTGATTTTATTTATACAATTTCTGTACAATCTCATGGTGATTATCCAAAAGAAAAGGTATTAGAAAATCCATTAATATCTGTTTATGGACTATCTGATGAAGGGACTACTAATTCTTTCACTTATTATATAAATCAATTATATGAAGTAGATCAATTTATTGGAGATTTAGTGCAGGCTCTTTCTGAAAGAGATGAAAAAACAATCTTAGTTTTATTTGGTGACCATTTACCTACTCTTGGACTTAAAGATGAAGATTTAGATAATGGTTCTATATTCCAAACTGAATATGTTATTTGGGACAACTTTAGTCTTGAAAAAGATAATAAAGATTTAACATCTTACCAATTAACATCATCCATATTAAATAGATTAAATATTGATAATGGTGTTTTAAATAAATTCCATAATCAATTTAAAGATTCTGAAGATTATTTAGATGATTTAAAACTATTACAATATGATATGTTATATGGACAAAAATATATTTATGGTGGAGAAAATCCATTTATAGCTACTGATTTAAAAATGGGAACTTATGATATTATTATAACTAATGTTTATGAAGAAGATGGCAATTTAATTGTTAAAGGTGAAAACTTTAATAAATATAGTAAAATTTATATAAATAATCAATATACTAAAACTACTTTTATAGATCAAAATACTATTATGGCAAATAATACAACAGTAGAAAATGAATCTTCAATTGTTGTAACTCAACGTACTAGTGGTGGTGGAAAATTAAGTTCCACAAATATATTTACTTATCCAATTGATGATGGAGAAGTAATTCAATTTCAATAATATTTAAGGGATGTATCATTATTATTTTAAATACATCCCTTATTTTATTTAATTTATTTTGGACTGTTTCTCTAATATCTTTAATTCTTCAAAAGTTATATTTCTCCACTTTCCATATCCAATATCATCTATTTTTATATTCATTATTCTAACTCTTTCTAACTTAATTACTGTATATCCAAATGATTTACTCATTCTTCTTATTTGCTTATTTAACCCTTGAGTTAATATTATTTTAAAAGTATTAGAATTTATTTTTTCTACTTTACATTGCCTTGTAACTGCATCTCCAATATCAACTCCACTAGCCATTCCTTTTATAAATTCATCATCAAAATCCTTATTAACTGTAACTATATATTCCTTTTCATGTAAATTATCTGATTCTAATATTTTATTTGCTAGTACACCATCATTGGTCATTATTATTAGTCCTTGTGATTCCTTATCAAGCCTTCCAACTGGAAATATATATTGTCCATAATTCATATAGTCAATTATATTGTCCTTTACTTCTTCAGATGCAGTACACGTTATTCCTACTGGCTTATTTAGTGCAATATATATTTTTTCTCTAGGTTTTACTCTTTCTCCATCTAATAATATTTCATCATATTCTTCAACCCATTGTCCTGGCTTACATAAAACACCATTAACAATAACTCTTTTATCTTCAATTAGTTTGTTAGTTTCCTTTCTAGAGCAAATTCCATAATTGCTAAAAAGTTTATTTATTCTCATATAACTATTTTTTCCTCCACACGACCTATCTCTTCTTTACATTAATACTAAAATAATATCATGCTAAAAATAAATAACAACCCTATTAATTTATAAAAAATTTTAAATAAAACTTGTTTATAAGTAAAAAAATATAACTGGAAATAAACCTTCCAGTTATACATTTTATATATTCTTAATTAATAAAAAAATCGCTTTTTATAAACAATCAAAGTTAGTAAATTTAGCTTTTATTAATTCTTATATATATTCTTCTATTATTGTATTTTTTTAATTATAATTTTCTTCCCACCCGTGATTGTTTTCTTGAGTTATTTTAGCTTTAATGTCACTTTTAAATGTTAATGTAAAATTTCTATTTAATTCATCAATATGTTCACTATCAAATAATTTCAAACTATAATCTAAAATATAATAATTCCCAGGCTCTATTTTTAATTCTGTAAATACTTCAGTTTTTTCATCTTGCACTCCAGCCTCTCCTAAATTAAATTTATATTCTTTATAATCTTCACCATCTATTTTAATTAATGTATCTTCTGTATTGCAATCTTTATTACAATCATTAGTATGACTATGTTTTTTATATTTTCTTATAACTAATGTACCTTCAAATTTAATCTTAGGAATTATTACTGCATTACTTTTAGATGTCATAAATACTTTTATATTTATATCTTTATTATCATCCTTTTCTAAATTATAAATAGTATAATTTCTTTCTTCATAATTAGGATGCGAAAAGTTTAAAACTATTTGCCCTGGAATAACATTAATAGTAAATTCACCATTAGAATTTGTTACTATATTTTCATTATTTCCACTATTTACTTTAACACCTTGAATGCCATTTTTAGTAGTTGCATCTATAACTTGTCCTTTTATAGTTTTTGTATCTGGTATTGTATCATTAACTAATAATCTAGCAAAATCTATACAATAACTATCTCCACCAGCAACCTCCGGCTTTCCTGTCACTTTATTAATTGTAGAACCATCTCTTGGATCATCAATCAATAATTCAAGACCATCTTTTTCTCCTTCTTCAATTAAGTATAATAACCTTTGAGGAACTTGAAGAGTAACTAAGTTTGCTTTAGGCCCATGCTGCTCTAAATTGTTAATTATATTTTCCCATTCTGCAACTCTTATTGCTTCCATATCACTACCTTTTACCTTTAATGTAACTTGATAATTAACATTTGACTTTGCAGAAAATGAAGTTTGCCATTCTATATTTTTACTGCCTGTAGTCCACTCTTGGAATCTTGTGTTCCAATCACCATTATTCCATCTTTCACTCCATTTTTGCTCTGATGGTTCTGGCTGAATATCATTTAGCATTATTTGAATAGTAGCACTATTTACCTTTTTAGAAGTTCCATTAAAATCTCCTATCTTTCCTTGATACATAAAAGTTATAGGTTCTGCTGGCTGTAATTCAGACCAATTAACTCCATTTTGAATATAATTATTTTCATTATCTTGTTCCCCATCTTGCATCTTTTTTCTTATTGCACGATCTGTATAACCATCATAAAATACTTCACCATTATCTGTAAAAAGTGGTCCTATTAAATTATTTTTAAATAAACTTTTATCACTTGAATACCCATTGTCATTTACTTCATATTTATTATAAGTAAAACTATAAAAATCGGCAGCATTAAATGCCATTACTTCCCTTTGCAGTGGATTATTATTATTTTGATAATTATTTGTTCTTCTAAAGCTATAAAAATTGATATTATCAGTATTTTTTACAATATTACTTATTTTATATAATTTACCCCATTTATATAACCATTCACCTTCTATCAATTCCATTTCTGATGATTGTTTGATTCCATTTAAAGTCAATAAAACTTTTATTTTTTCTTTACCAGTTATAATATAACTATATAAATTATCTTTTTCATACTTCATCTCATTTCCAGGCCACGTTGTAGTAAACCCTGAATCACTCCAATAATGAATCTTAGGATATCCATTAGCTGTTTCAAAATATATCTTTATCTGCTTTTCTTTAAATTCGCTACTTTCTCCTAATAAATTTTTATAAAAATTATAAAATCCACTTGTTACCATCCTTCTATCAGTACCTGGAGCATCACTTGTCTTCACTCCATTAGAATCAGTACCATCATACTTCTCTGGAGCATTCCTATCTGATCCATTTTCACTAATATAAGGATAAACATCTAAAGTATTTGTATTAGGTAATTTTCCTAAAAATATATATTCTTTATCTAGCTTTACACTTCCTTGGCCATATCCACCCTCAACATTTAAGTTATCTATGTCTCCAACCCATACTTCAAAATTTTTAGCTGGTTCTCTTTTATCATCTTTTTCACTATCTTCTGGAAGAACTATATTATTATCTTCTTTTGTTCCTCCATCCTTTAATGATTTAAATGCAAACTCTAATTCTACATTAGATGTTAAGTTAGACTCATTCGAAACTTTTACTCCACTATAAGTAGCAATAGCTCCTGAAGTTGGATTTGATATCTTATCATCTATTACCTCACCATTATTATATTCCCATTTACTACTACTAGTATCTATAGTTATTTTTTCATTTCCATTTTGTATATTCAATACATTTAGATTATTTCCATTTGAACCCTTTATATCTAGCTTACTATTAAAATATGCATAACTTGAAGATGCCGTAATTACTATAATAAATATAGAAAGTAATGTTAAGTAAACCTTCTTTTTCATTTTCTCACCTCATTATTTCATTTTTACAGTAGTTATTAATTATTATATTGAACTGTCAAAGTATTAATTGATTTGCTTTCCTTATTATTAAAATAAGCTAAAGAAACTGAAGAATATAATCCAATAAATATAGATATTAATAACATTGAAATTATTAAAATTATTTTTTTATTTCTCATTTATATTCCTCCCTTTAGCAACTTTAATATTAGTACCAAATACTATCAATAATATACTTAGTACAATTATTAAATTACTACTTATAATTGAACCTGTTTGAGGTAAATTAATTTCTGGTTTAAATTCTTCTTTAATCTTAAATACTTTTGGATATACTACATATTCATATTTTTTGTTTTGATATTCATTACCTGCCAATGCATCAAAATATATTTCCATTGAAAACTTTATTTTTGTATCTACTTCTAAAAATATAGGTTCATCTAAAGTTATATATTCTTGCTTCATTAATTGAGACATTTTACCTGAATATAATAACTTATCTCCTTTACTTATAGTTACATAATATTTATCATCCATTATTCCTGATGATATTGCTTCATTGGTTTCATAAATTTTATTGCTTTGTATATCACTTATAGAAACCCTTTGAAACCCTATTCCTTCTAAATAACATCCTTCATTCCATATATTTTCTATATAAAAGTCATGTACTATATCATCAGTAGGTTTCCAATATCCATCTTTTTCAAAATTGTATATTTCATTATATTTTTTATATGCCTTTACATCATAACTATTAACTATAAAAAACAACAAAAAAACTATGAAAAAGCAAGTAGTAAACTTAGCTGTTCTTTTACACATAAGCACTTCCTTATACAAATATAGAACCATAAGAAAACTTATAGTTCTATATTTTAAATTTATATTTTAATGATATTAAACTAAATAGATAAAAGATTACTTCTCATTAAATCTATCTTCAATTCTATTTCCAGTTCCATTTTCATTCCATCCAGTATTATTTTCTTGAGTTGCTTGTATTTCAATAATTTGTGATAAATCTAAATTTTCTATAGTTCCGCTAACATTTGTTGCACTTTGATAGCTATTATCTGTTATTAATGGTAATTCAAATCTTACATCAATAGCATTATCTAATATTGTATTACCTGGTACAATTCCTAATCCTATTACATTTCCACCTTGAAGAGCAACTTCTTCTCCATTTATATACATTACCCATCCAGCATCATTCATTGCTTGTATCATTGCTTGTGCTTTATCATCAGTTTTTACAACTAATTGCATTTTAACTGTTAAATTACTTTTATTAGTTACAACTAATCCAGTTGTTCCATCTCCTTGAGGAACACCTAAAACAATAGCATCTCCTGGTCTAGTATAATTAATTTTAGTTGGTAATGCTGCTCCAATCTCAACTCTTTGTATTCCATTTACATTTGATTTTTGGGGTCCTTCTATATCAGGCGTTCTGTTTGCATTTATAAATTCTTCATTTCTTACAGTAAGTTCTTCTAAACTATATTTAACAACATCATAAGACCAATCTAAATTACCAGTTCCATTATTAGTAACCTCTGATGATACTTCTACCTTACCATTTGTAATATTTAATTTTTGTAGTTTATTATTTTCACCATTACCTTTAATTTCACTTGTTGTTCCTGTAAAGTAAGCAAATGATCCTAACGATCCCACTAATAATGTTGCTCCAATTAATAAAGCTCCTATTCTTTTTTTATTCATTATTATCTCTCTCTTTAATATTTTAAATTTTTATGTAACAAATTACTTTATCAATAAACTTATTTACCTTAATTTTTTATTATTTTTCTTTTCCTTCTTATCATCTACAAAGCAAATTTCATAAATTATAATAATTACTATAATTATAGATATCACTATAATTCCAATTGGAGACCGCACAAATGAGTAAAAGTAACCAATCTTAGGTACCTTAAATATATACTTTCCAATAACATTTTCCTTAGTTAATGGATCATCAGCTAAATTGTTATTATCACCTTGAGTTATTATACTTTTATCTTCAAATTTAATAATTCTATGAGTAGCTATAAACTCTTCTTTTTGAAAAGTTATAATATCACCAGCTTTTAAATTATCAACATTAATTTTCTTAATAAAGATAACATCACCTGGATCCATTGCTGGCTTCATACTATCTGATAAAATTACATAACTTTTAAATTTTATTAAATCATAAACCTTATCAAACTTACTTGATATATTTCCAGCAAGTCCAATAAATAACGCTATGAAAAATAATATACATAAAAAGTTACATAGCTTTTTAAAAACATCTTTAATTTTCATTATTATTACTCTAAACTTTCCTTATATTTTAATAATTATTTAAAAGAGAATTTAAGCTAAAAAACAATAAACAAATTAATATATAAAG
>ERZ773138.1193-NODE-1193-length-26041-cov-151.851843_pt1 | contig 26041 bp, 35 predicted proteins | sample MGYA00511114_ERZ773138 | MGnify/ENA primary metagenome ERZ773138 (study PRJEB29015, sample SAMEA2737805) | human gut metagenome | biome: human gut; feature: human-associated habitat; material: faeces | place: China | collected 2012 ...
TGCGCTTGAAGAGACCATCGCATACATTGAAATTACTGACATCTAAGCCTGCTGTCAGCTTGCCGCCACCTTCACCTGACAATGCTGCCTCCTTGTCACCAAGCCAGCCGAAACGCCAAATCATCTGCTCCATGGCTCGCTGGAGTGCATCTGCATAGATTGCCATAAAGTCGGTGCTGGTGAGGTCGCCAATGGCTGTACCAGTCTTCAGTGAATACTCTCCGATGGTTCCCTTTATTGCCTCGTAGCAAATCTTGACTGGGATTTCCCACTGTCCGAATTCCCAACGCTTCTGAGAGTTTGCGATACCCTTCTCCTCATAGGTAGGGTCGCAACCGCCACCCTTCTTACCGACCATTTCCATCTCTCCGAGAAGAGCGATAGGGTCTTTCTCTTTGACCTTCTGAATGTTCACGAATGAAGAGAAGTCTTCATCGTTGTAGAAGGTTTCCTGCACGGCATCCTTGATGCTTGCGAGGTTTTCTGGCTCGAGTGTAAGGTTCTCAAGCTGCTGTTTTGTAAATCCTGCCATTATTTTCTTTTGATTTAATGGGTTATACTTTGTTACTTCTTGCCCTTTTTGTGGAGCTTTGCAAGTCTCTCCTTGATAGCGTTCTTGCCTTCCTCGACAGCGTTCACGTTGTCGCCTGCGCCCTTGCCGCTTGGCTGTCGCTGCGCTGGCTGGTAGTGGCTGCTGTAGCCTGCCAACACCTTCTCAGCACCGCCTGCCATCTTCACGGCATTCAGGATGCGCATGTCTTCCTTGCTCTTTGCGAGTTTCTGTGCGCCTGCCAGCTGCGCCTTGGTTTCGTTCAACTGCTGTTTGAGTGCTGCTACCTGCTGCTTCAACTTGGCTACAGTGTCGTTGTCGGTGCTTGATGCGCTGCCGCCTTCACCGCCTTCACCGCCCTCATTGTCGTTGTCGTTGTCGGTGTTGTCTGCGGTCTGAATGTCGGTAATTACACCGTCCTCGACAACAATTGTCTTACCGTCCGGCATTTCAAACGTTCCGTCCGGACTTGCCTTGTCGCCAACTTGTGGATCTCCCTCTTCACGCTCAACGGTCAGTGTCTGTCCGTCTGCTGTGTTGAGCTCCATCGCCTTTGGCTCTGCCTTGGCTTGCGGCTCTGCCACCGCCTGCTCTGCTTCCTCCAGTGTCTTCACGCCCAACTTGGCGAGAATCTGGTCGAGGAGAGAAGCCTTTACTTCTGTTTTCTTCTCCATTGCTTTTGGATTTTGTTGTTTTGAATTAATAAAATTTTCGATATTGCGTTTAGATGCGCTTGCGCTGAGTGCTGGAACGGTGCTGCTGATAAGACCTAGGCGCAAAGCCTCGCTGGTGCTGATGAAGATGTCCTTATCCATCAAGGCTTGAATCTCTTCCCGGTCGCACTCGCACCGCTCTACGTATGCGTCCACCATCTTATCCTGCCACATCTGCATTTCCTCGCTCTGATTCTTCAAGTCCTTTGCGTTCAGCTGGTCGCCCAAACACCAGCCAGGAACCCAAGGGTTGTGCAGGAGGAAGGCAGCGTTCTCGTATGCCTTGCGGCTCTCCTTCGGTGCTGCGAGCATGATGATTGTTGCCATGGATGCTGCCTTGCCCTCTACAGTGCAGGAAATCTTCTTACCGCTCTGCCGCAGTCGGTCATAAATCGCCCAACCTTCGACCACAGAGCCGCCATTGCAGAAGATGCGCATATCGATGGTATCATCGTCTTTCGGTATGCTTGCCGCAAAAGCATCTATGTCTTGAAAACATACGCAATCACCTCCAAACCATTGATACCAGAACTTGTTGTCTTGGCTGTCGATGTCGTTGTATATTCTGAGTTTTGCCATTGAATCGTGATTTTTTAAGTTTTAAAACGCTGCAAAGATACGATATTTTTCAATATGTTTATCTCGTAAGCAGTTAATTTTTCTAAATAAGCCGAATTTTTGCGTTCTAAGCGGTTTTTATTGCCTTGTGTGTGTAACTTTACCACCTTTAAGCGAAAACCGCTTAGAACGCGAATCTTGAAGAAATAACTACCCTTTAAATCCTGCCGATATTCTCTATCGTCTGCACTCTCCGCTGGGTGCGGTTTATTTCTTCCACGCTCACTACTGGCTGTGGAGCCATCTGATACCCTCTAGCTACAGCTGCCGCCAGCATATCCATGCCGATGTTGCTGCTCCCGTTGTTTACTACGATAGGAACACCACCGCCTAGCTGGTTGAATGCGGATAATATCGGACTGAACATTGAAGTCGCCTTGGCTGTCATTACGCTCTCGCCATTGGAAAGCCTTGCCGGGATGCTGTCGCTGGTTCCGGTTCCCGAGCCTTGGACGTAGCCACCAGTGGAGAATCCCTTGACTGCTGCCTTGGCTGCTGCAAACGCTGCCTTGATTAAAGCAAGTTTGGCTGCTGCACTTGCAACTCCTGCCCATCCACCATGAAGAATACTATCTGCAAGAATAGCTGCATAAGTCGCAGTTATTTGCTTCTCTATCGCATCTAGGTAGGTCGTCAGCATGGTTTTTAGGAAATTATGGAAAGTCAGATCCTGGCTCTCGAAAAACGAAGATAAACCATCACCGATTGCCCCGATATAATCGGCTATCATTTGGTTCTGTTCTTGAAGTTTCTGTTGCTTGTTCTTGTTTTCGTCAGCTTGCAACTGCAAAGTCGTATCGTGTAGTTCCTGCTGTAGCTGCTTCTGCGCTTCAACATTCTCTTGTGTCGTTGCTAGCTTCTGCTCCAGGAAAGCCTTGTATCTCTCCAGCTTGGCTGTATCGTCTTCCTCTCCAGTGCCACCGTTCATGATGTCCGCATCCTTGCGTGCCTTCTCTGCATCCTCGAACTCCTTGTTGAGTTCGTCCACAATCTCCTTGGCTTGGTTCTTCAAGTCCGCTTTCGCCTTAATCATGATGTCGAGAAGTTTTGCCTGCATTTCCTGCGCCTTTTCCGCTCCGATTTGCCCTGCCGCCACGTATGCGTCAATGCTCCTCGCTACCATGTTCTTCTCAAGCTGTTCGAGGTCGTTGCTGTAATCTCGCTCGTTGTCGTACATGCCTGCGAGGTATCGCTTCTTTGCGTCCATTACCTGCTCGTTGTACTTGTACTGTATAAGCGCAATCGCTTCCTGCAATTCCTTTTCCTGCTTCTTCCTGCGCTCTGCTTCTGCCTTTGCTTCCGCTTCTTCCTTGGCTCTCTGTGCCTTGGTCTTGGCAGTGCTGCCCTTGGCTGCTGGTGTCGTTCCCATGTTTCCGCTCGCTGGCTCGCTGCTGGTCGCTCCACCGTTCACGCTGGCTAGCTTTATGTGCTCGAGCCTTCCGTTCACGGTGTTCTCGAATCCGTCTGCAAATGAGTTTCCGATCTCGATACCAGCATTCTTGATGTCATGCCATGCTTCCTTGATAGTGCCGGAAATGTCGAATATCTCCTTGAATCCCTTCTGTGCCTTTGATAGGTCGAAAGTCACGATACCTTCGAGAATATCAAGCATGCCCTTGGCTGCAAAGCCCATCCTCTTGAATGCGTCTATTCCGAGATTACATACGAGTTTGATTGCGTTCCACATCAAGCGGAAACTTGTCCCGAGTGCATTGATTATCCCTCGCAACAGAAGGCTGTCATTGTACCAGTCGATGAAGTAGTTGATTGCCTGCACAACTCCCTTGATAACTGCCGTAAGTGATTTCTTTGCAATCGTTGACAACTGAGCCTTCATGTTCTCGAAGCCACCCCCTGTGTAATCAAACAGAGAAGCCATTGCGTCCTGCAATTCCTTGGTTGCGTTCAATTCGTCTTCTTGTGCCTTGGCGAGATCACCGGACTTTGCCTTCACTTTGTCCATATCAAGTTCGATATTACCGAGAATTTCGATATAAGCAAGCCCGGCATCCTCTCCCGGACCACCGAAGATGTTGGCAATTGCGCTACCCACAGCAGCACTTGATTGCGGAAGTTCCTTTAACTTATTAGCCACCTCTTGCATAACCTGGAATGTGGTCTTGTTTCCGTCCTGCAAGTCCTTTTGAACTTGCTTGGAAGAAATGCCTATTCCGTCAAGCGCAGCAGCCGTAGCGGTTGTCATTTCTCGCAGTCGTATATTTCCTTCCTTGATGGTATCAACACCCTTGTCGCTGAAAATTCCCTCCTTGGTCGCTTGCGTTGATATTGCCACCATTTCCTCTGCACTCAGTCCGGCTTCCTTGAAGTATCTCGGGTATTCCTTAATCGTATCGAGGAATTCTCCGTTGGCGTTTGCACCGCTCACAAGTCCGTCCTGCATAATTTTCAAACTCTCAGAAACGGAAATGCCGAAAGCCTTGCTCATCGTATTAGCAGACTGCATCGTCTCCGTGAATTCCAAACCGAATGTATTGGATACCGCAAGAACCTCGTTGCGCACGGATTTCATCTCGTTTCCGGTCAATCCGGTGAACTGCTTCGTCAGTCGTGTGGCTTCCATCAATCCCTTGTTGTAGTCATACCACCACTTGAATGCCATTCCGACACCAGCCACACCTGCCATGGCGAGGAAATAAGGGTTGGTCAATAAGGAAAGAGCCGTATTTTTCAAGGCACCAAACTTTACCTTTAGGTCTTCCACGGACTTTCCCATTTCCATAACCTTTCCGATTCCAGTATCATCAACAACATCAAAACCGAAAAACTCGGTGTTCTGCAGGTCGTCAGCCGCCTTCATCATGGAATCGTAATAGCTGCCGACACTGCGCTGGAATCTTCCAGTAGCCTCCTCAGCCTCTTTCAGCTCCTCTATCAAGTCTTGGATATGCTCCTGCATCTCCTGACCCTTGGAACTATCACGCTCGGAACGGCTCATCTCATCGTAAGCCTTGGTGGCATTGGAAAGCTGGGCACGCAGCTGCTTCAAGCTGCCTTCCTGCTCGTTCTCTGTGCGCACGTTGTTCTGGATCTCCTTCCGCAAGGTGCGCACGTTGTACTGATACTCCTTGATGGTTGCGTTGATGGCTTCCGTCTGCACCTTCATCTCGTTGGTCGTGATGGTCTTGTCTTTTTCCTGCTGCTGCAAGTCCTTGATGCTTGCCTTCAACTGGTCTATCTTCTCTTTGTATCTGATGATGCCATAGATTGCATCCTCGTACTTGACCTTGATGTCAAGAATCTGCTGTTTGTCTTCACTTACCATAGTTCTTTCTTTTTAGTTGTTCAACTCTATCATTGTAACCTCGCAATATCCGCTGTTTGTTGTCTTGATTTCGAGAACCGCAAAATACGCTCCATACTGGGCAAGGTACACTGGCTTCGTCTCGTCAAAATCCAGAATATCCAAGTCCGACAGATTGAGCCGCTCTGTGATTACGTGCGCCTTGGCGATGCTTGCTGCAAGCTGCTTGTACTTCGTATCGAAGATGTTCTGAAGGTCAATGTCGAATCGCAGTGCCGCCTGCTCCTTGTCATCCCTAAGCGTCATTATTCGCTCCTTGCATCCCTTATACTCTCCACCATTCTTCATGCCGAAAGAATCCAGTGTTCTTATCGGTATGCGATTGTCATCGCTGGCTGCAAAAGGTAGCGTCCACGTGTCCTGCTCATAGTCCAAAGTCTGGTTGCTGATTACGAGGTCTGCATCATAGTCCCCGGTTGTCTCTTCGTCTTCCTTCCACTTGTAGCGGTTGTGTTGCATAAAGTCTGAAACGGAATACTCGCTTTTCCGTGGTGCACCTTGGCGGTCATACGGAATGAGTTTTCCGCTCCAGTCGTAGGCGTTCGCCTTGTTTGCCCAAACTCTGGTAAACATGATAAACTGCACTTGCGTGCTGTTGGTCAGTTGCCTAGGGAACGAGCCAGTTATCAAAGCCAGAAACTTAATGAAGTTTGTTACCTCGATTTCAGGCAGGTTTATGCCGATAGGGAAACTTCCACCAATCGGAACGCTGTCCCCACTCTTGACGCTCGCAGTGATTTTGCCGCCATAAACGGAAGGAATGTTGACTGTATTTATTCCGTGCATGATAGTCTCAAACGTCAATACATCGTCCTTCTTTAGCGATATAGTGTTTGTCCCTGCCGAAAGCAAATAAAGATAGCCATCGATAGCATATCTGCGTAGTACGACTGGGTACTTAACCTGTCCATCCTCGTACTTCAAATCTCCGAACTCGTATTCCTGCGTGGATGCCTCACCTCCAGTAGTGCTTGGTGTTGTAACGGTCATTTTCACGCCCATAGGCAACTGAATCTCCGCTGCGTCTTCAAACTGATGTCTGACGTAGTATTGCACTTGCACATCAAAGGCCAGTTCGCAATCCTTTGTTATCGTCAGTTTCTGCACGTCTTCGCCAGTGCTTGGCGATACGGAAGTTATGGAGTTGCTTATGGAAAGGGTGAGTGCTCCCAGTCCGTCACGGCTCTTAACGTCTGCGGTCAGATTACCGATGATTGTCTTGTCGTCTGCCTTGTTGTTGATTATAGGCACAACTAGGTTGTTCAACATCTTCTTTGCTTCATCATCCTGCCACACGAAAGATACGCCCGACTTCCTCGCTATCCTTGACAATAGCCAGTTCACGGTCACACATGGCTGCAAGAATTTTGGGGACGTTTTATATTCATCCACCGCCACATCATCGCCTACGAAATCCTCCTTATTATCGCCATCTATCATTTCGTGCATAGGTGTCAGCCCGGTAACTGATAGCGACAGAGTGCTGTAATATTCGGCAGGTGCATTCACTACGAGGTATGCAGCTCTAGCCTCTCCTCTGATGGTGTATACTTCCAGCGTCTCATCTTCTCCGCTCACGGATATAACCCGCATGTACTTATCCAGTACTGCATAGCTTCTGTAATCGCCCTTTCCTTGCGCTTGCACATTTGCCGTTGATGATGGCAAGAAAGGGATAAGAGCACAGATCATGTTCGATGCGCTCTCTATATTTCCGCTTATATACTTTCCGACCTCTGTACCTGTTCTGATGCGTCCACGGCTAGGCGAGTATTGTGTCGTGGTATATTTATTCCTCTGCACCAAATTAATGCCAAAGTTATCTTTGCTCTCAATTCGGTATGGATTGTAATAAGCAAAGAATATCCCATTGCTCACGGCTTCCTCCCTGGTGTTTGGAGTGTTGTACTTTTCAAAAAGCACTCTGTCTGTCACTCCCAGTTCGTTCAGTTTCATTCCGCTCTCTAGTAGCTTCGTGAACGCTGGCATTATACCCCAATAGATTGAGACATCGATATTTTCCTCGATGCTCAGAACGTTCAAACGTCCGTCCTTGATAATTTGTACACCTCCACGGAAAAAACTGCACTTATGGAAAATATAGGGGTATCTGCTGCCGCTCTTCGGTCTGTCCGCTTGCTGCAAAACTGAAAGGTTGTGAACAGTCCGTGGCAACTGGATGGTGTACGTGTAGTTCGAGGTCATTTTCGTGACGTCACGAAAAAGGTTGCTCTTGATATCGAGCACCACATCGGTGTTCTCCGGCAAGTCCATCAAAACACCGTCAATGTAAAGTTGCTGGTCTATCATAGTCTCTGAACGTTAATGTTGTTAATAATCATTTCACACACGAAATCCTGCAAGCAAGCTGTGCTCTTCGTGTAGCTTCCTGCCTTGATTGTCACGCTCATCCACTCATCTTCCTCTTGCGTCCAGTCTCCACCGAGGTACATGTCAACAACTGGGCTGCTGGTTAAGTCTTGCAGCATATCAAACGTATCTCGGTCTACCAAAGGAGCACAAAGCTTGATGGAGTCCGTACGATTGTATCCCTGCCTTCTTCCATTATCGCCATAGTAGCCGTATAGGTAATCGTCTAAATTGTTGCGTATGAAACTCAGGTCGCTGGCTATTTCCCTCGTTTCCTCCCCAGCCGCAAAGAGCCAATAGCGGATAAATCCGTGTCGGTCAATCCAACGTAAATAGATACCGCTCTCGGTATCGTCTCTGTCGATGCGAAGCAATAGAGACTGCTTGCCACCGGTGGCTAGACTGAAAGTAAGGTCGAAAGTATTGTCAAACGTTCCCTGCTGAATCTCTCCATCATAGTCGTAGATGTTCCAGTATTTTGCACCACTAGGCAATATGCCTGCGTAGAAGTCCACCATACCGTTAATAGGAATCTTCAGTAGCTTATTTGGTACTCCCTCGTAACCGATTAGTAGGTTGGCGTTCAACTTGCTTAAGTATATGCCAAAGGTGAACGGATAATGAGTAAACCATGTAAGGCGTTTGTAGCCGTTCCACGTCTCCCCATACTTTGGTGCGCCCCAAACTATGTTCGTGGTGAAGTCGACGCTCGCAAGCTGTACGTTTCCGTCATCGTATGCGTTTACCTTGATACTCACGAGACGGTTTAGAATGCTGGAATCATAGCCTATCGTCCAATCGTAGGCTGCATTGATATGTCCGTCAAAAAGAGCTTGCACGTATGTCTTGAAGTCAGTTATACAACTGCCGTTAAACGTTTCCACATTGTAGGAACGTTCTATGTTGATATGTCTGATTATTACCTCAATCCACGATAGGTTGCTTCCGCTCGCCTTGATGATGCAAGGCAAGAATGCGAATCCTACAGCGTCCGGGTATTGAATCGTGATATTGTTTTTTGTCGTCTGTCTCATACCGTCTCATTGTTAAGTTTTATACTTCCCACCGACTGGTGGATTAAGAAAATAAGTCGCTGCCCAAGCCGCTTCATTGTGTCTGGAACGACGTTGCTGTATACGTCAGCCCTGCCGCCAGTCCGGTGCAGCTTAGACCCCTTGTTGGCGATGGTGTGTGCGATTGCTCCTGCCATGCTCATGTCGCCACGCTCTTGTGGTGTATACTTGTGTGCCCGGTCGGTCTTGTAGGGTATAGGTGTACCGTGCAGCCCCTTGTCCTTCATCCACTTCCGGATGATGCTACGGAAGCCGTATGGTATCTTTCCTGCCCTTCGTCCGGTCTCAAGCACCCCGAATGGCTTGTGTCCCCAGAGGATGGTTTCTTCCTCGCTGGGCTGCTCCACCTTTAGGCTCGCTATGGTGCGCCCCGATGCGTTCTGTCCGTTGATACGAATGTGGTTGATGATAAGCTGCCGTGCTCGCTCCACTTCCTCACGCATGATGAGCGATGCCGCCTTGGGGTCGAATTGAATGCCTCCCTTGCTCATACCTCACACCCTCCTATGCTCTGTGTCAGCTGAAGGGAGTACATTACGCCCGACACGATCGTGCTCAAGCGCTCGATGATTGTCTCGTAGTACTGCTGCCCCTCCAGCGGTTCGAACTGGTGCGACTGGTTGATGGCTCGTATCATCCTTGCCCCTGCCACCTTCATTCGGTCGATGCACTCTCCGTTGTCTTCTCCTTCCGCTCCCCTCGGTACGGTGTCGAGATAAGCCAGGGCAACGTTCACGGTATCGTATACCCTGCCGTTGCGTATCTCTGTCGTGCCGCTGGCTGGGATGATGCACACGATTGCCGGATAGTTCAGTTTCTCCAGCTTGGTGTCTGCTGTGTCCCAGTCCTCGAATAGGTAGGTATAGTCTGGTAGCGTGTCTGCTGCCAGCTGCTTTAATGTTTCTCTGATTGTTGCCATAATTATCTGGATTTACGTTTCATTTCCTCTGCCTGCAACTTCTGCAGGTTCCGCTCGTATACGCTTCTCTTGTTATCCATTTCCATGCACTTGTAGATGCGAAGCCATGGAGTTTTTAGAACCTGGTCGTGGTCGCTGATGCCCATCCTTACCGCATACCAGTCCAGCATGCCGAACAGTCCGAACCGCAGGGTATCGATGCCTGCCTCCTTCTCCAGTCTCGTTGGCTTCGCTGTGTCTGTACTTTCGAATAGCTTGTTGATGCGCTCCACCTCTGATGTTACCCAACCGATGAGCATAACAACATCAACCGCCCTAGCCTGCTCCACTTCCTTGTGGCTCAGACCGAGGACGGTTGTCACTATCTGATACAGACTTTCTTCGCTGTCTGATAGCTGGGAAAGGTCTATTAGCTGCCCGATGGATAGCTGGTTGAGATTGTCGGGCACTTGCTTTCCTCCAACGAAAGCTGGTCGTGGCTGCTTGCCGATTTTATAGCTGGTGTGCCTAGCAACTGCCAGCCAATACTTGAATGTAGTGTTATTATCCATACGCTTTATAATTTTGTCGTTATCTTTGTCTCAATACGTGCGCCCTAGCCGTTCCATGGCTTGCTACTGATAACTTCTTCAAGGCTACGTATCTTATTGCGTCTATGCCGTGGTTGAATGCGTCTATAGGCTGGTTCGTGGTCTCTCCATCCCTTGACTTCTTCCACTTGTATTGCTGCATGTTCCCGATGATGCCGTGGCTGCGTCTGGTTATGTTGATGCGGAAACGCTTGAGAATGTCGATACCGTTGTTGATACTGTCCGCTCCCTTGGTGCTGCCGATTATCCACAGCCCTCGGTTGTGTATCTCCTGAATGCTCTTAGGCTCTGCCGAATCCGCAATGATAAGGTCACGTTTCGTCCGTCCTTGTTCCTTGCATCGGTCTGCGATGTCATCGTTCGTCATTCCAGGCTGGTAGATTTCTTCGTCCACCCATAACTCTCCGTGCGCCAATATAACGTGCTCCAGCGCAGTTGGGTCGTTGGTGAATCCGAAGTCCATACCCCTGCAATCCATCTTCCACTCCTCCCTTGGTGGCAGCTTGTCAACGATGCCCCAGTTGGTGAAGATAAGCCCGGTTATCTTTCCGGTCAGTCCACGCGCATATACTCTCCAAAGTTCGGGGTCGTCAATCTCTTCAATTTTCTTGTGCTCGCTCTCTGTAAGGAATCTGTTGTTGCGGTGGTCACTCAGGATCAATCTGCAATCATCCCTGCCGATGATATTGTTGTGCACCCAGAAGCGTGCGCTTGGGTTGTAGTCGATGAATACCTGCTTTCGGGTTCGGATTGCTAGCTGCCAAAACACTTCGTAGGGCACACCGTTCGCCTCGTTCACGAACAGATAGTCTCTCTTACCGTTCTTAGCATCCTGCGCATCTTGATAACTCTTGAACTCGATGATTGAGCCATTCTTACCTCTGTAGCTGCTGTCGCTCTTGTTGTTCTTGAACCAGTCCAGCAACTCTGCCCTTGAGTGCAGGATGGTGTCGAGGTCTCGCATGGCTCCCACTTTCAAGTTCGGGAGGTCTTGACCGCACACCGTGATAATTGCCATGGGGTGTTCAAAAGAAAGCACTATAAGACGCTGCATGATGGTGTATGTCTTCCCCGAGGACGTGCCTCCTTGGTTTACGAGAAACCTTGGCTTCACGTCCGCATTCGGGTCATACAGTTCACCAATAACGTCAAATAGTGCCATACTTTCAAACAATAAAACTTAAAACAAAATTATGGTAAAAAATTATTCTTTATCCAATCCTTCACGCTCGATTACTTCCTGCTCGCTGGATGCACACTGGTGTCCAGAGTTGATGTAGCGTACCTCGATGCCGCCTTGGAATCCTGCGTTCAAATCGAGCACGACCTTATCCAGCCCGAGCAGCTTGCAAATCTGCGTCTCTGCCTTGATGATGATGTCTAGGTAGCGTGGTTCTCCGAATCCTCGCTTCTCGGCATCGTACATCATCGTCTTGACGGTCTCGATAGAAACCATCCTCCCTCGCTCATCTACGACTGGAAGTCCCTGCTGGTTCGATTTCTTTTCGTGGTAGTCTTCCTTGGACTTCTCCCACGCTTCCCACGCTTCACGTATTACCAGCTTCAACCTTGCCACCTCGCTGGTTATTTTCTCGTCCGTGTCGGTCAGCCGCTCTTCCCTCCACTCCTTCAATAACCGCTGAATGTCGCAGTGCGCTTGATTGTATTTCGGTCTGTCGAGCCGCTTGCGAACCTCTGCCGTGATTTCTCGCTCCGTCCACCCTCTGCGGTATAGCGGTGCGATAATCTGCAGGCGGTTCTCTATGTCGATGCGCTGTGCCCTTAACTTGTTGTTATTACCTTGTGGCATATTTTTGATTTCTTGAAATTTATTTGATTTTTTATAAAAATTCTACTTGAAAAACTTGCATATTTCAAATAAATTTCGTATCTTTGCAAACGTAATAAGGGAAGTGTCCTTACTTACTGAAACCCTCCGAGGATGAGGGAAAAGTAAAATGAAATCCCAAAGTCTTATGAACGTACTGAAAATTTCATTAAAGATTTGGAAAATAGAAATCTTATCATTTACGATTAGATTATTCTAAGTTCCAAGGGGTGGTGCTCGAACCACCACCCCACTTTGGGATTTCGTTTGCAAATTTACGAATTAATTTTCATATCACCAAATTTTTAACATTATGAGTACTACGAATGAAACTACCTCCAAATCTTGGGGAGGTGCTCGCAAGGGTGCAGGGCGAACGAAGAAATACGCTGCAACATTCTATTTCGGTGCTACCGAGGACGTGGCTAACATCTTGGCAGGGGTCGATAAGAAAGACCGCAGCGACTTCATCAACCAGTGTATTCTCAAAGCGATTGGCAGGGGTTAATCTCCTGCCTTTTTCGTTTCCGCTCCCTTGGAGTTATTTTGTGCGAATTTTGCGTGTGTGCCGCTCTTTCCGCAAACTGGTGTAGTTTATCAACCTTGAAGAGAAGAGCCGACACATCGCAACTATTCGCCCTGCTTCTTAAACTCGTCTATCTTGACCGCTTTCTCGCCAGTCAGCTTTTCCCAGCGGGCAATGATGACATCGCAATAATGCGGGTCGAGCTCCATCAAGAACGCATTGCGGTTTAACTGCTCGGCTGCGATAAGCGTTGTGCCACTACCACCGAAGCTGTCGTAGACATTCCAGCCTTCCTGCGATGAGTTCTGAATAAGATATGCGAAAAGTGGAATAGGCTTCATGGTCGGATGTTCAACACTCTTTGTCGGTCGGTCAAACTCCATAACGGTCGTCTGCTTTCGGTCGCTAAACCAATTGTGGCTTGCTCCCTTCTTCCATCCATACAAGCAAGGTTCATGTCTCCATTGATAGTCTTGCCTTCCTAATACCATGGAGTTCTTTACCCATACCAAATTCTCTCGCAGCTCCAGGTCTACCGTATTGATAAGGGCTTTCCGAAACCAATATGAGTAGCCATCGCTGTGGAATATATAGAACGAAGCACCTTTCTCCATGTTAGCATTGGCAGCGTTAAATGCGTTTGTCAAGAATCCCTCGAATTTATCGTTGTCCATCTTGTCATTTAAGACGACCAGTCCATCCTTGCGATGTCCTTCTGTTGCTGCGCCATCATAACCGTAAGCCACATTATACGGTGGGTCTGTAAGATACAGATTAACCACTTGCCCCCCCATAAGGAACTTGACCTGCTCTGCATCCGTGGAGTCACCACACATAAGGCGATGCTTTCCGAGTTGCCACAGTTCGCATTCCTTGCACCGCTGTGGGATTTTCTCTGCATCCTCATCGAACTCATCATCCTTTGCCTCCTTCTGATCCTCGTCTGCCTGCTCTCCATTCTTCAATGAATCAGGACTCATCCACCCTTGCAGCTGCCAGTCTTGAATACCCCAGTCCTTCAAGAGGTCGGTATTCCACTGATTCGCCAGTGCATCGGTGTCCCAGTCTCCGAATCCTGCGTTATCTTTGATGATGAATTCTTTCTTCTGCGCCTCCGTCAGGTCTGATGCCTTGACGATGGTTGCAGTTGGCTGCTCCTGCCACTGGCTCCAGTAGTTGGCGATTGCCAGCTTCTCTGCATCGGTCAGCCGCTGGTCTGTGTCGAGAACGTCCATGATGGCTTCGGGTGTCATGCTCACGATGTGGCAGAGTGCCCTCGTTCTCATATTGCCACCCAGTGCCTTGTAGGTTTCGTCTACGACTATAGGGCGAAGCTGGAGCATCTTAGGAAATACAAGAATGCTCTTTACCAGCTTTTGGAAATTCGCCTCTGTTATGGTTCTAGGGTTCGCTTCGTTCTCGCTGACCCTTGATAGTGCGATTTCTTCTGTTTTCATTTTCTTCTTGTTTTAAGTTCGAAATTCGTGCTTATCTGATAAACACTGGCGCAAAGATACGACTTTTTTGCTTTAGTTGTTTGTTCTTTGCACACTTTTAACTTTTTCCAACACTTCGTTTTTGTATTATCCATCAAAGGCTCGGATGGTCTTCTGCAGGGTTGTCTGCGGTTTCTTCGGCTTCACTCTGACCGGGTATCCTGCACAGACCCATGCGAGGAGAAGTGCGTCTCTCTGGTCTTGGTTCATTCTCGGCATTTTCTCTCCTGCGCTTACAAAATAAGCAATTTCGTCCTGCGTGATTTTTCCGTCTTTACCCTTCCAGCACTTCTTTAGCGGCTTGATGATTTCGCAGGGGATATTGTAGTGTTTGCAGCACTCGACAATCAAGATTCCGGTCTGATGGTTCATTCCGGTAGAGCGTCCGATTGCTGCTGCCTTGACTGCTGTCATGAACCGATTAAGCACATGCCAATTACTCTTATTAAGCCAACCGCCTTCAATAACGACCTTAATCTTCTTGCAACTCTCGTTCATTGCTCTGAGGTAATCTATCAAAGCTGGGAAGTTCATTTTATAGGCGAGAAACTTCTTGTCGTCAAAGACTGCTCCAACTCCGCTTTCCTGAATGTCGGGGTCAATGCCAATTATAACTGTTCCTTTTTCCATTTTTCTTTAAAGTACTTATTTTGTTTAAATTTCACGCATAAGCGTTTATTTTGTTTTGCTGGTGTAGTTTATTACTCAACACCCTTTACGTGCGCATATACGTGCACACATGCGTTATTATCCCTATCTATCCCCTACCCCTTTCTTTCCCTTCTTTTCGGTTGCGATAGAGAAAGCTGGCAGGGATTCCGGAAGTTGCGCCTGCGGGCAAAATAATGAATAACAAAATGTATATGTTGCAGGGTTCTTCCTTCTTCCACCGCCAGCCGAATGAATAAAAGCATAATTTCTAACGATTTCTTTTTCTTACTTCTTCATGTACCACCTCGCTTTCTTTGTTTGCTGTCAGACTTCGGGGAGATGCGTTTCCGGCTCTCATATCGTAATTTCAAGATGTTATAAGTTTATTTGTTTTGATAGGGAGCCATCCCCTTCTGTCCTCGCTGGTTAAAAACTCTATTATTGAACTCACGACCGATTATTCTTTTTGTTTTCGAGCAGCCATGCCAGATGCGCTGCCTGCTGCGGATTCTTGAACATGGAAAGAGCCTTCTCTGTGTCCGGCTTCTTCCTCTCACCACGCATCGCTCTGTCTGCTACCCGGTTCTTCGTACCGTAGTTCCGGTAGTGCTTACTCCAGTACTCCTTTTGATACGCCCGGTACTTTTCTCTGTTTCTCTTTCGCCATTCCTTCGTGGCTTTCAGAATCTGTTCCCGGTGCTCCTGGTAGTACGTTCTGTTCTTCTCCCTTGTTGCGAAATCGCTCATTGCATTCAAGTATTACCTGATGTTCTACATATTGCTTGCGCTCCGGGCAATAGATTCCATTTAAGCAATTTCGCCCGGAATCGCAAGCCTTGCATAATTCACTCGCCATTACGTCCTAGAATGGTAAGTCTACGAAGTCGTAGTCAGTGAAGGCAAAATTCTCATGACCCTCGTATGGGATGCATTGAGTGAAGTCTGCTGCCTTTCCGCTATGTAAAGGCAAGACGTTGTATCTAGATGCAAAATCCTCTCCACGGTCACGGACAAAGAACGCTGGAAGCCACTTGAATCCTTTTCCGCACCTTACCAGCACCTTGTCAAAGGTCTTGAAGGCTGTCTGCTCCTTCCCATTCTTCCAGATGTCGTAATGTTTGTTGAACAGTTCGACTTCGTTCTCTGTCGCTTCTCGAAGTTCCTTGTTAACGCTGATACGCAGGTCGAAGGTTTGGTCGGTCACGAACTTCTCGTTCTCGATTTCGTACTGGTTGCCGAATGCCAGCGTATCTTCGCTTTCGTTCTTGTCGATGAGTTCACCGATGATTGTCAGCTCTCCGTCCTCGTCTTCCTCTCTGAAAACATAGAGTTTGCCGATTTCAAACGCTGGCTTCAAGTTCACAATCATTTTCTTGTCAGCATCCCAAGCCTTGCCTTCCTTTGCGAGGGCAGAGAAGAGTTGCTGCTTCTCTTCTTCAGTTGCTAGACGAATTTCTACGATATTCTCTTTGGATATTTTATATTTACCGCTAATATCTAATTCCTGTGTTGTAATATCTAGTGAAGCGTGGTCGTATAATTCACCATTCCTTTTATAGTAATTAAAGATTTCGATAAAAGTACCGCCCTTACATTTCACGAACAAAACATCTCCATCCTTGAACTCTGGCTTCTCTATCTCCAGAGTATCACGGTTCAACTTGCCACCCAAAAATTTCTCAATAGTGTTGATGTAGGTCTTGGCTTCATCATCGCTAACTTTATTAAACAGAAAAGTTATCATTTCGGATTTTTCTTTGCTATAATCTTCGAAACATTCTTTCCAAAGATAATGCTTGCAATTAAATCTTGTGTAGCAATTATCTTTAAACCCTTCAAAGATAACATGTACGTCTCCGTTTCTATGAACGAGCACGTCTCCCTTCTTGAAAAACTTGCTCCAATCTCTCATTTCGTTGGAAGGGAAGAGCAGAATTTCTCCTTCTTTATAGATTTTTCCGTTCTTGTCAAAAAAGTGTTCTCTTCCAGCTTCGTCCTCAGTCCAGATTGCTTTCGCACTGTCCTTGTCGTTTGCCATTCCACTGTGCCATACCTTTCCGCATTTTGGCGTGTACAATTCTGTACCGTACTCTTCATCTTTGAGTATCTCGTAAATATCAATATCTTTCTGTTCCATTGTCTGAATGTTTTTTATTGTTTACAACTTCACTCGTCCGAGTTTCTTGTACAGTTCCACCAGTTCCTGAGTGTCGAGCCAGAAGTCGGTGTTGCCAACGTATACGTGATGTCGGTGTTCGTCCGTGATGATTTCTATCTTTTTCATATTTTTCGTTATTTAAAAAGTTCCTGCTGTGGATGAATGATGTCTGCACGCTTCTTCTTAGCTGCCCAGAGAAGGAGGTTGGTGTTCTTTGTTCCAGCATTCTTCTCGAGGTCTCTGATGATGCAGGTCAGGGCATCGTGCTCCGCTTCTTTCTCATTACCGTAGAAGATGCTGAGAGTGTCATATCTACTCGGGTAGGCTACCGGGCTGTCGTACTCATGCTTTCCCTTCTGAATGCTGTAGCCCCATATCCAGCCGAACTGTGTATTGGCGGTCATTACCTTCCATCCCCAGTTGTCTGCACCCTCTACGGCATACTCGATTACGTGCGGATTGATGCACTCATCCTTGATATTGAACTGGAAGCCTTCGTGCTCTGCAACCGGCTTCTTGATGTCGTAGCTATTATCGGTCAGCCACTTGAACCAATCGTTCGATGTCTTGAATACGAGCCCTGCGGCTCTGCATTCGTGAAAAAATAATTCATTCATGGCTTTCAATCTCTATAAAGTGACAATCTCCGCAAAATGCGCAAGCACAATACTCGCCCAGTTCCTCGGCATCAAGGGCACACACATTGCAGCCACTTTCATTACGAGTATCATTCTTAACTCTGAGAACCTTGCCTTCTACATTCAGAAGCGTACCTTCCTCGAAATCCTTGGCTATTTCGTACGGTTCATTAATTACAATTACTTCTTTTTCCATATCTATCCCTCCTTGATGTACTCGGCAAGTGCCTCACGCTGCTCAGATGTCAGTGCGTCTGCGATGCGCTCAGCAATCTCTTTTTTGTCTGAACTGCTCATTCTCTCGAAGGTGTCGGTAATGATGTCGGCAGCAGTATCGTCTTCGAGATACCACATATTATCCCTTACCACATCCGCTCTTTCTTCGTCGCCTGGTAGGTTCCTGAACATGTCGACCAAAAATTCCTCTTGGTCTTTATCCGATAAGTTGTTGAACATATCCTCTAAGTCGATGTCAATGCTCTGATTATTGTATTCTGCCATAATTCTTTTGTTTAAAGTGTTTAAAATCTGTTTGCTTATAATTTACCGCCCGAAGCGTGAAAACGTCCCAGAGCGGCTATTTTTGCCCTCATTCGTTATTTTTCGGGCTTCCAGTCGATGCCCAGCCGCTGCAGAACTCCCTTCTCGTAGTATCTTGTCAGCGAATCCTTGGCTGGCTTGTTGTTCGGGTTCTTCTTCAAGTCTGCAAGGTTCTGCTGGATTACCCACCGGAACTTGCTGTCTTGGCTCTGCTGGCTCGCTGGCTGCTGATGCTTGGCTTGCTCGTAGAGTTCCCCGATGCTCGGTCTTGCCGTTGCTGATGGATCCTGCGCCTTGACTGCTGCCGATTGCGGCTGCTGGCTTGCGGCTGGCTCGTTGTTGAAGTTTCCTTCCAGCACCTTTGCGAAGTTCTGCTCATTTCCGAATATCCAATCGAACTTACCGAGCCACCCATGCTTGTTGTTTCCGTTCATGAAGTCAGATGCCATCGCAATGTCAATTACCCGGTACAGAGTTTTCACGTCTCCCTTGCATTGACGAACCCTTGCCTTGACCATCACCTTGCGGTTCTCAGTCATGAGCGTAATAGGCGGCATCGCACTCTTCGTTTCATCATGCTTGCGGTTCCAGTATTCCTTAACGGCAGCGTAGTCTATCTTTTGAGATTTCGAACCCTTGCCGCCACCGGGTGCTTCGGTCTTGACCGATGCACTCTCAATACCTTCTTTAGAAGGTTCTATATCTGTTTCTTTAGAAACATCATTATCATCAACATTATCATTTACATATTCATTATCATATTCATTATCATATAAGGTTGTTTTTTTAACCTCTTGGTTATTTTGGGTTGTTTTTTTAACCTCTTGGTTATTTTCACAACCAACTGGTTGTTTCTTTCTTGCGTTCTGATTTCCCTTCGGAGCACCACCCTTTCTACCGTTTGCTCTCCATCGTTCTACCTTCTCTTCGTACTTGGCTTTATTCCGTTTCATATCGTCAACGATAAACCCGAAAGCCATACGCACGACTGGTTCGAGACTGATAGTCTCCCCATCCCTTGCGTAGAGAAATATCGCTCTCGTCAGTTGCCCGAGTTGTTCATCGGTCAGCCCCTCGATAAGAGCGTAGTATGATGTGTATAAGATGAATGAATCGTTCATAATTTTATTCTGATAATGATAATTTCTTCTCCAGCTTCCGTTTGAGCACAGTAGCCATGCGGATTTTGTTCCGCTGGCTTGTGTCGGTCGGTGCTGTCACTTTCCCACCTAGGGAAATATAATTCTCCAGTTGGGAAATTATATTCCTTAGGTCGGTTTTTGATATAGGAACATCCATAAGCCCTGCCTTTACTTAATTAGCAATCTCCGTGCGCCTTGCACCTGCTTGATGTACTTGGCGCACACTTTAGGATGGTCTGCCTGAAAAGCCTTGGCATCGAACTTCTCGCTTGCCTTCGGTGCTTTCCACGTTGCCAGCATCTTTCCGTTTCCGTCCACGATGCTTTCTGCGTCCCCGAAGAACAGCTTCAAGTTGTCCTCAATCTCATCCTGCTCGGTCTCCAGTTTCTTGTTCTGAACCTTGAGTTCCTTGAGCCTAGCAATCTGTTCGAGTATCTCCTTCGTTGCAGTCACTTCCTTGCCAGCTACATGTAGAGGAGACTTTAGGAGAACGTCTTGTGCGCTGTAGGCTGGCGGCTCTTGGTTGCCCACGATGTAGTCAAGCCAGAACTTGGTTATCTCGTCACGCATCCATCCGAAGAACTCGGGGTCGAAATCGATGTCACGGTAGCCGAACTCCCTGCCTGCTGTCAGCCAGGCAAGTGCTCCATCCTTGTATTCGCCCACTCCGAGGTTCATCTGTAGCTGGCAGAACCAATGTTTCGGGAGGTCGTCTGCATCTATCTGCATCTGCGTGGTCTTGCACTCGAGGATGCTCTTGCTCGCTTCGTTGTGCGTTGCTCCGGCTCTCCAGAAGGTGCGGTCTGGACTTACTCTCAGATACGGAGTATCGGTGTTCGTGATGGTGTAGTCGTCCGTACTCGCCTTGATGATGTGGCAGTGGCTCTCTCGCTTGAAGAACTGTGCAACGGCATCCTCCAGCAGGTGTCCTGCAACCATCGCAAAGTTCTCAACCTTTGGTGGGTCGATACCCTTCTTGCGTCTCCACAGCTGGTATGGTGTTTCCCATGGGTTCAGTCCCAGTACTGTGCCTGCCTCTGATGCACCTATTCCCTTTGAGCGGTTCTGCAACCACTCCTCTCTGCTTTTGTACTTAATAATCTGTTTCATTGTCTGAATGTTTATATTTATCCATTAAGAATTTTTTAGCTGCTCTAATAACAATCGAGCGGAGGAACTTATTATCTTTCATATCATGATAAATTCCGTCTACGAGGAGTTTGGTATTGCCTGCGTAACTCACAAGGAAATCGTAGCCTGGACTTCCCTTTTCGTCTACATCTCCAGTGAACTCAGCTGCAATCTGCAAATAGCTTCTACCCTCATAGTTTTCCTGTGCCCATACATCGAATTCCTTTGAGGTCTTCTCGAAGTAATTATCAATGGTGTTCTCTTGTCTCTGATTGTCTGTTTCGTTCTGTTTCTTCATTGATTTACTGAATGTTTATAGTTGCCACGGCTTCCCTTGGTAGGTTATGATGGGAGCCCACCCCATAGGTTGTGCCGTGGCGGTTCGGGCAAACGTTATAACTTTATAAACTAAACTACTTTTTCGCTGCTGTGCCAGTCTTGCCTTGGCTGCGGCTCATTGCCTTCTGCGCCTTGTTCTTGGCATCATCGGCTGCTGCCTGCGCCTGCTGTGCGATGGCATCCTGCTGCTTTGGCTTCTTGAAGGTCTCCTCTACTGTGGTCGTACCTTCTTTGATGGCGTTGTACACACCACCCAGCTTCTGAATGTCCTCTGCCGTAACTTCCTCGGCTGACTTCTTCCCGATGTAGTCAAGAAGCATAATGTCTGTTACCTGATAGGATTGAAAGCAGGCTACACAGCTCTTCCACTGGCTCTGTACGCCAGTCTGCTTGATGTGTTCCAGTGCCTTTGCCTGCACTTCCTTCACTACGCTTGCAATCAATACCTGCGGCACGACCTTGCATATTGCGTTGCGTTGAGCAATAGCAACTGCCGCATTGCCAACCACCACCTGCATATCCTGCGAGAATGTGTAACCTTTCGATGTCAGAATGCTGCGCTTCACTTCGATAGAGTAGGCAACGTTGCTCTCTAGATCATGGCATACGCCTTGTGCCGTGATGGTCTTGCCATCGTTTGCGATGATGCGGCCAGCGATGCGCAGGTTCTGCCAGCAGGCAGAAATGATTTCCGTGAACCTAACACTAGGACCCTCGATAACAGTAGTTTTTCCGTCCTTGCTAGTGCGCTCAAGGTGGTAGAAGCAGTTGTATGCCACATCATCGTCCATCGCTGCCAGTGCTATCATGTTCTTCTTGCATTGCATGATGTCTCGAGGGAACTTGTGCGCTGTGGCAATCTGTCCGTCAATCTCCGAGCGGTTGATAGCTTCCAGCATTTCGCCACCGCTCACTTGAATAATTTCATTTTCCATAATTCGTTCTTTTTATTGTTCAACTTATTGTTCATTAACTCTAGTGGAAGGCTGGGGATTCGAACCCCAGTTGATTGCTACACCCCCCTTGCCAGCTGCCGAGGGATGCCCTTCCGTTTAAGGGCGCACGCTGTCGTTTCCGCATATTACATGGTAAAAACAACTAATTTTAGATAACCTTTGAAATGAGTTTAGCGCGCGCCCTTTGCCCTGCCGCTGCAGGGTTTCAGCATATAAACTAAGCAAAAACTTATGTGGTCAAACCAGTTGAGCCATAAGGCTGTCGAGCCTGCTTTCCTCGAAGGCGTCCATCGGGTCTTGGTCTGCGTATTGGCTGTTCTCTTCCAGCCAATCATCCATAACGTCTTGATAGTTGACGCAGCCCTCGATGGCTTCCTCCAGCCGCTCGCTGTCGTTGTTGCTATTCTTGTGCGAAACGACCGCTGTGTTTCCGGTTCTGTCGCACCATACGCAGATGTCGCCTGCCTTGGTCTTGATGTCTACCCTTGCAACCGCTGGTCGCTGTGGATCACGGTCTAACTCCAGCCAGATGGCATCGTACATTGCCTCTTCGCATTGTTTGATAATTCTTGGTTCCATAATGCTAAATTCTTCTTTTAATCACGACATTCCATTTGTCTTCCGGGAAAATCTTACGGATCGTTTCGATACATTTATTAAGTTCTTTGAGTGAGCAAAACGCATCCACAAGGTCACCTTCTTCGTACCATTCCCATCTTTTAGTGTCTGCCGCTTCCTCTTTTGAAAGAGGTCTGACTATGCTCGCTTTGAATCCCTGGTACTCGTTAGGAATCTTTATGCCACCAAGGTATCCTCCTACAATTTTATTTCCGCTTCTGTTTACCACGGGAATACTAATAGAGCAATAGTAATGCTCTGCTCCACCACAATAACCTATATAAGAAGTTATGCAAAACTCCACATCACGCTTTCCTTTCGTATAATCACCTTTTGTGGTATATTTCTCACCATCAAGATCAAGGCAGAAGGTGAAGCCTTCTCCAATCGTGCTAGGAATAGGAGCTTCCATTTCCGTAATATCGGCTCCACGTTCCACTCGTATCATTTCTTTCCAATTCATAACCTTACCGTCTGCTTAAATAGTTAAATAATGTCAGACGTGCGTCCGCAAGCGTCTGCTTGTTAAACTCGCTCATCGGGAGTACAGGTATTCCGTCCAGTGAAAGACAAAGCATGTTGTCGAACTCCCTTACCTGAATGCGTCTTTCCGCTTCCTTCATGGTTGCCAGTCGCTTGTTGTCCTTTCGCTCCTGCTCCCACTTTGCGGTAAGCTGCTTCGCTTTTTCGTAGGCATTCATCATAGGGCAATCCTCCAGACTTTTTTAATCTCGCTGCCCTCGAAAACCTTGCGGTTGTCGATTCTGCGGAACTTGACCTTAATCTTACCAGCCTGCAACCATCTGCGCAGGGTGTTGCGATGGATGCCCAGCACCTTGCAGGTCTCTGTCATGGTGTATCTGCCTGCGTCAGCTACCTTTGGTTCTTCGTTCGTCATAACTAAGCCCTCCAAAAAATTAAAGTTACTAACATGATGGCAACTGCCAGGGATAATACTTCGTCACTTGTGATAATCTCGATAAACTTCTTCATACGCTCCGAATGTTTAAATTGGTTCTACTTGATTATTTGCGCACGGCTGCACGTCTCTTCTTTGGTGTTATCAATCCAGCCTTGATGAGGATGACACGCACGTTCTGCTGGGTGCAACCAACACGCTGTGAAACTGCGAGCATTATTCTGCTGTCTGAGGTCTCGGCAGATGCCTTTGCTCGGAAATCTGCAAACATCGCTATGATGTTCTTCTTTCTTTCGTCCTGCTGCTTCTGCAGTGGGGTTCTGAAATCATAATTAAAATTTTCTCCCATTTTATTTGTATTTTAAATTATTTTCTTTATCTTTGCAAAAGAGTTTTTAAACTCGTTTCTGAAATCGTTTGCAAAAATAAAACAAATATTTTAGATTACAAAACATTTGATAGTGGTTTTAATATTAATTTAATTTTATTTAATTTTGTTTTAATATGAACGGAGAAGAACTAAAACAATATATAAAGCGCTCGGGAATGTCCGTTGCTGCTGTTGCGGAGGAGTTAGGAACAAGTCCTCAGAACTTGAATGCGAAGTTTAATCGCAAGTCTATAAAGATAGATTTCTTTCAAAAGATAAAGGAAATCATCGACAAGTGTGCCCCTCCCCTCCCTGCAGAGATGGAAGCGGCTGTTATCGGTTCAAATGTCAATGGTTCGAACAGTCCTAATGTCTCCCAGTCGCTTGGTGGTGATGCTGCCTTGGCTGCTGAGAATAAACTGCTGCGAGAACAGAATGAGTTCCTGCAAAGTCAAGTAAAAACGCTGCTTGCCATTGTCGGGCAGAAATAATTTAGTAACTTTGCAAAATGAAAAAGTATGGTTAGTCAAAAAACAACAGACGATAGGGAGACGGACAGAAGAAAGCTCTTGGCTGGGTATCTGTACGACTGCTCGAAAATGATGTACGGAAGCGTTGCTGTTGGTGGTCTGTCTCCTCTTTTCACTGGCAAGGAACTTGCAATGGTGAATATAGCGTGTATTATCTTTGGCTTTCTTGGCGGTGCTGTAATCGCCAATGCTGCCAATTATATAATGAAATTTAAAAGTTAGAGATTATGGTAACATATTTGTTTTTTAATGTTTTCGTGTTCGTGGTGAGCGTTGCGTTTGCTCTCTTCTTGAAATCAAAGAGAGGTCATAAATGGCTGCGTGAATTATAATAATTCAAATGTTTAGATTATGGAACTAGCAACTTTATTTATGTTCATAGGTGCGGTTATCGGCACAGGTCTCGTGATTTGGTCTAAGACGAAATCTGGCGAGAAATGGTTGCGTGAACTTTAGTTCTCGCTCCAGGTACAATATCAACTAAAATTCTAAGTAATGATGAAAGATGAGGATTTCATAGAGCGGAAGGAGAAGGTTCTTCTTGCCGCCCTCGGGAAAAGCTGGCTGTGGAAAGCCAGCAGGTTGATAATAGGCATTATCCCTCCAGTGGGTGCGCTTGTAATGCTGGTTCACTGCACTCTGCTCTCGTTCGGCATTCGGGTAAAACTCACGGAGTGTATATTCGACTGCTCGCTCTTCGGCTTCATTGTCTGGATCATCATCAGCCTAGCCTATGGCTTCTGCTGGGTGCATCGGGCATTCATTACCTACGGAGTGCTGATTTCATTCTGCATCGACTTTCAGCGTTCTTTCGGGTTCGGTGTTTTTCGCCAGCCGCTGCAGCTGCTGATGGTCGCCCTAGGGCTGCTGCTCTTCTTCGTCTTCATCAAGAAAAAGGCTTGGAATGAGTTCTACGACAGAAATATTAATCATTTAAACGAAAAGTAATATGAAAAAGATAATAATGCTGTTTGCGCTTGCGCTTGCGTGCGTGGGTGTGCGTTCGCAAACACTTCTATCTAGGAGTTATGACGTTTCTCCAGTTATTAGCTACACCGTTTTTGAGCCGCAAAAAGACACGGTGTATTACTGGCAGATAAACAATGTTAATTCAGCTAAGATGATTGAATCTTTCTATCTTAGGTTTCGTGGAAGAAACGAACTGCAAAGAACGCTCAAATTTCTTGTCTCACTTGAAGGTGAAGAAAAGGGTAGGACTTACAGGCTTGACGACACGATTGACGGAAACGAGGTAACAACTGGAAAGGTAGAAGGTTTCCTCTTTATCCCATCCGCAGAAGGTGTTACAATTGAAAACAAAAAAGGGTTTCTTCCATCCTCATCATTCTATACCTACAAAAGTCTAGCTGATGTTGCCAAAGGTGGCTTTGATGAAATTAAAAGAAAGAAACAACCTCGGCAATTCGTGTTTGAATGAAGTATCTTAGTGTTCTTCTCGCCTACGAGAAATACCTGCCAGTTCTCACCCCTTCCGAGGTGGATCTGCTGCTGGCTTCTCGTCCAACTCTGGCTCAGTTGCATGACTGGTCGCAAAGATTGAATAACCACCGGGCAAGGCTGGAAAGCGTTTTCAGTCGTGCCTATCAAAAACAGAAAGATTATGGAAGATAAAAATCTGATGTCCGCTGATGTGGATATAGTAGTTCGTTTCTTCTCTGCCATCGACCGCCTGAAGGCTGATGGTTGCATTGGCGGTCTGAAGACGATAACTGACCGGTATGGTCTCAACCGCTGGAACATCATGTCCCTGCGAGACGAGCCTGCCGAGTACTACGGTCGTTTCCGTCCGTCATGGGTTCAGTTCTTAGTCCGTGACTACCACATCAACCCATACTGGCTGCTCCTTGGCTCTGGGGAGTTCTATGCGACTGGCTTCACGCCCGAAATCGTGAAAAACCTGAATAAAAACTGCACAAGGAAAAAGCAGTCTGCATAAGTTTTTAATTTTCAATTATTTAGAACATACGTTATGATTTTAAGTACAACTTTACTTGTTTTCCCAGTATTTAAAGGGGTTCTCTGA
>ERZ773138.1194-NODE-1194-length-26035-cov-8.572517_pt1 | contig 26035 bp, 20 predicted proteins | sample MGYA00511114_ERZ773138 | MGnify/ENA primary metagenome ERZ773138 (study PRJEB29015, sample SAMEA2737805) | human gut metagenome | biome: human gut; feature: human-associated habitat; material: faeces | place: China | collected 2012 ...
CTGCACTTCCCGGACGGTATAGATGATATACACCCGCCCCTGCTCGTCCAGCCAGCCGTTCTTTGCAGACAGGCTCATGCGGTCCAGCAGAATGCCGTACAGTGTCCGGGCATCGGTGGAGAGCTGCCGGAAGCGGTGGTCTTGGAACAGTGCCTTTGGGATGCGGAAATAGGAGAACAATTCGCCCGACTGACCATAGAAGTAGTCCAGCGTCATTTGGTGTGACCTCGGATTTTCAACTGTATGGGTGTATTCATGTGGAAAACTGTCACTTCCTTCCTGTCAGATGTAAATATTGGCTCCAATGAAAAGGGTACTAAGCAAACAGGACTGCCTCACATACATTGCGCTGTGGAGCAGTCCTGTTCATTTAATATGTAATTGTCATTGCACCTTCATGGCAGCCCTGTGCATAGGTGCGGAGCAGATCAAGGTGCTTTGAGGATTTTCGGACGATAGCCGTTGCACGGTCACCGGACATAAACTCAACGACCGCAAGCCGTGGAATCGTCAGCGTACCTCGAATTTTGAAACCTACAAGGATCTTCTGATTGCACCACCTCTGGATGCTCTGTGCAGAGTAGCCCGTCAGTTCCGAAACTACCGGGGTGGTCAGCAGATCATCATATCCAACCGTGAGTTTTTCCCATAGGGTGTACAGCCCCGTTTTTTCTGGCTCTGTAAAATTGAAGCGGATGATCTCTGTGGCAGGCTTGTCCGGGTGCCGCTTGGAGCAGCCGTTCTTTCCGATATAAAAGCCCATTGGCACTTTATACTTTTCGGGATGATCTTCACGGTCGCACAAGTAGGTGATCACGTCATGGGTCGCAATATGGTATTTGCGTGTTTTCTTTCCTGTATTGATACACGGAACGAGGCCGGAATCCAGAAGGTACTTGGCGTGTTGCTTGTTGATGCGGGCAACGCGATAGAACTGGTCTTTCGTCATTCCGTTGGGATATTCTTCGAGTATTTTATAGCACTCTAACAGAGTCCTCATGTTCATCCATCCTTTGCTGCTTTGATTTTGTCAGCGTCAGAAGCAACATATTGTATGGATGGATTCTGGCTCCCGGAATCTCTCTCGCCCGTTCTCTCCAAAGGGCGTAGAATCTCTCCCAATTCTCTCCAAAAGGCAGATTTTTCTGCGTTTTGGAAAGTGGGTTCAAATCCGCATGGAGCCTAGTGATTTTGGATTTTGATGAAATTTTGAGCGTAAATTCGATGGTTCGTATCTTCTGGCAAAGTCGGCTAATTACCTCTATCTTCCACCAAGTACCGTGAAGCAGGAAAAACTCGAAATCGTTTTGTCCTTAACCGGGCACGTGGGTTCGAATCCCACCATCTCCGCCAACAAAAAGCACCGGCTCAGGCTGGTGCTTTTTTGTTTCTCCAGCCTTTCAAAAGTATGTATCAATGGTTGTAGTTCAAGATTTTCTCAAGCGTGTCCGCAAACCTGACATCCTGCTCCTTCGTCCGCTTTGGGCTCCCCTTGGGGTGCTTTCCGGCACGGAGGAGCTTTTTGTTTTCATAACGCCGTAGCATGAGAGCGTCTATATTATCAGCGGTGTATTCCAGACCATTCTGGTTCAGCACTCGTGCGCACTTGGCAAGACACATACTCGCCAGCCCGTAGTCCTGCGTCACAACCACATCTCCCGGTTTTACCCGGTTGACGAGAGCAAAATCTACACTGTCAGCCCCTTTGTCGAACACCAGCGTCTGCGCACCTTCCCGCTCAATCTGGTGAGCGGTGTCGCACAGGATGATGACCGGAACGCCGAACTGCTTTGCAATCTGCAATGTCAAATCGACAACCGGGCAGCCGTCTGCATCGATCAAAATATTCATCGGCTTTCCTCCATCACCCACCGAAATGCTCTTGCGGTACGCAAATCGGCATCTTTGAAATGCCCGCCGCTGTTCCATTCAAAGGTGCAGTCTGCACCGCACGCTATAAGCTGACTGTGCAGAGTGCGGATATTATCCCCCACCACAGCCATGACAGCGTTTTTCGTGTGTTCTTCCTTGTCGCCAAGGCTCAGATAAATGTGCTGCGTCTGTATCGAGCGCTGTTGTTCAAACTCCATCCAGCCCTGAAACCACACCGAGGGAGATGCGGCGGCGATACCATAGAACAGATCAGTCTGGGTGGAGGCCCACAGCGCAAACAATCCCGCCAGCGAGTAGCCGCCCAGAATGATTTTGATGTCTTCCGGGAGACGAAACTGCTGCTTCAGCGTGGGAATGAACGGTTCCGTCAGAAAGCGCAGGGTGTCCGCAGCATTGCCACCGAAGCCTTGCTTTCCCCAAACAGCAGGGGCTTTCCACGGGGAAAGTTCATCGTTCCAACTTTCCACCGGAACCGCAGCAAACAGAAACGGATGTGCTGCGCCCTGTGCAATGGCTGCAACTTCGTTGTCCATGCGCTGCAATTCGTGTTCATCCGTCATCTGAAGCAGAAGATATTCGGCGCAGTCTGCGCCGTAAATACGGCAGGGTCTATCTCCGATTTGAACTTGCTTTGCGGTCACGGCAACTGCCTCCTGAAAAATTTTTGATGAGTTCAGTATAACAGCTGCGAGCGGAATTGACAATTCAGATGGATGCAATAGCTTCTGCAAGCAGTGCTTCGTGGTACCATTCTGGTACGCCGAAGCTCTCTTGCAAGCAATGTCTTTGTATATACAAAGCCCCTTGCCTTGCAAGAGCTTGTTGGGCACAGCCCAAACCTGTTGTTCTGCATCGTGCCGATGCAGGCTTCGCGTTTCTGCAAAACGCTCTTTCAGCACGCTGTAAGAGTGCACAGCCATCACGGTTCCGTGATGTTCACAGGGATTGGGACTGCATCCCAACAAGCAGAATACGCACGGCAAATTTGCAATGCCATGCGTGTTTGAGCCTTTGTATATACAGAGGCACTGCTTGCGAGACTGAATGAAAAAGCTGAAAGAAAATATTATACTGTTCTTGAATTCAAAATTTTGAGGATGGCATTAGCAATAGTGGTTGCTTCATCAAGTGTATTTTGCTTACCAAAAGAAACTCGAATCGTACCGCGTGCATATTCATCGGGAAGATGAATTGCCTTTAGGACGTGCGAGGTCTGGATGCTCTTGCTGTCGCAGGCTGACCCAGTTGAAATACAGATTCCCATCAAATCCAGTCGATGGAGCAGCATTTCGCCGGAGGCATTACGAAATGATATACTTACATTTCCTGGAATATGATTGACATCACCGTTGCGAACAAAGTCAAGGTTGGAATTGGCAAGAACGTTCAAAAACTTTTGCTCGATTTGAAGCAAATTCTCTTGATTTTGTTTCATTTCATGGCAGTTCTTCTTTAGAGCAGTAGCCATTCCAACAATACTGGCAACATTTTCCGTTCCGGCTCGCATCCCAGATTCTTGAGCACCGCCATCCATAAACGGATGGAGAGACGTACCAGATTTTATGAAAATAAAGCCTATTCCTTTAGGACCATTAAATTTATGAGCAGATGCAGACAGCATATCAATGCCTAGGCCATTTACATCAATCGGAATGTGCCCAACGGCCTGAACTGCATCCGTATGAAACAGCGCACCGTATTTATGCGCAATGTTTGCAAGAGAAGCTATGGGTTCAATGCTTCCAATTTCATTATTGACAAGCATAATTGAAACTAATTGGGGCTTACAGGCCATAGCAGCATCTAAAGTTTCAGTTTGAACAGTTCCATGGCGATTCACAGGAAGATATCGAACATTTACACCAAGATGCTCCATTGTCGCACAAGCATTTAGGATGGCATGGTGCTCAATTTTGCTTGTCAAGATAGGGCGTTTCAAAGAGCTGCTTTTTATAGCCCAGTTATCACTTTCAGTGCCGCCAGATGTAAAATAGATTTCTTCGGCTTTTGCCCCGATGCAGTCAGCAATAGTTTCTCTTGCCCACTTCAAGGCGGCTCGTGGCTCTCTGGCGAAAGAATATGGCTGTGAAGCGTTTCCGTACTGCTCAAGAAGAAATGGCTTCATAGCCGCAAAAGAATCCGGATCCAACGGCGTGGTCGCTGCATTATCAGCATAAATCATGAGTAAGCACCTTTGTTATTTGCAAACAATCTCAGGGATGCGTTTGCTTGGAACGTCATATTCCTTGGCATCAATGATGCAGAGCTGTTTATAGATCGCAGAGCGCATTTCAATAGCGGGATTTAGACAATAGTCAATAAATTCCTGACGATCAATATCATTTGGAGTTTGCACATGAGGAAACAGAAGTTTCAAAAACGCAGTACACAACCGCTTGATTGCGGTCATATGACGTTTATCTGCGTTTGACGGAAAATCGATCATAGCATCAACGACAGCTGAGTACGTGAGATCATCTCGCAAGGCATGCATTACTTCGGCAAAATATTCCGTATTGATGGCCCAGCCCTTGGCAATCATACCAGTTGTCATTCGAGGAATTTCCCATCCGGGAATAAAACCGTGGAAACGATCCAATGTTGCAGATTCCCCGAACACTTCACTAATATTAGCAACCATATTTTTGTTTGTGTCAAATCGGTCTGCATCAATATTACCAAGAACAATTACACCTGCACCAGAAGACAGCGAGGCATCGAATCCTTTGATCTCGCCATATTCCATGTAATGCTTGAGTGCCTGCTGAATTTGACCGGGTTGTTCAAATGTAATAGACTGAACTTCATCAAACCCAACAAAATCAAATCGTGTGAGAAGACCACCGGTCTTTTTCGCATTGTCGTAAATCAAAGATGCGCGAGATACAGTACCGCCACTAATAAGCCAACCACGCTTGCTTATTTTTTCAAACACATAACTTTTTCCGGTGCCTTTTGGAGCAAGTTCAATCAGATTAACGCGTTTTTCAACGAATGGCAGAAGGCGACGAAGAAAATAAAGTTTTTTGCGTTCGCTCACCTCACCATTCTCATCTAAGTACCCATCAGGATTGTAGTCGATTGCTTCGATAATGACATCAATCCATTCATGAATAGAAAATTGGCTTCGTGCATCACGATAAAACTCAAGATCTATATCGTAAGGGCAGAATGGCTTGTAGCCAATCATTGTGATGAGACCTTTCGGCTTTGATGGAGTTCCATCCATCATCCAGCAGAGGGTTACGATGCCCCAATTTTCACTTTCCCGCAGCAAGGTGTTTTGCCATTTCTCAGCGACATCATAAGCTACAACACCACCTGCCCCACCGCGAGAGCCACCAAAATCAGGCAGTTCAAAGACTGTTTTTCCTGTTTTTACATCAACGGAGACTCGAACCCGAGCCAAAAATTGAACGGTGTCGCCATTAACCATTTGAAATTTGTATTGCTCGAAATCTTCCCGACTTGGAATATAACGTTTGATATATCGTCCAACACTTTCATAATCGATGGTTCCATTGTCATCTGAGAACTTCATAACCAGCCAATCACGCATATAAGAAGGAATGCTCAGGTTGGAAAAATATTCGCTTCTTTGGGGATCTTTTAATACAACCATGTCAGCGAAAATTTCTCTGACTTTATCCTCCAACATACAATCGCCGTCCTCTCACAGAAACAAGGTGCATCCCTGTTCTTTGAATTCTCGAATTTTAATGTGCAGATCATCCTCGGAGCATCCGATATATTCTGCCATGCATGGCAAACAATAAAAATCTTCGGTATCAAGGTCAATCAATTTTTGAGAAAGTGCAATCTCATCTTTTGTTAGAACCTTACCACAATCGCAACATACTTTTTTCTTTACTCGCATTAAAGGTCGAAATCTCCTCCCCCAAGAGCGGGCTTTATTTCCAGTGATGGAACATGGACAACTTTTCCATCGGCTATAATAATCGGATCGTATTTAAAATTCTTTGTGGCTTCAGCCTTGTTTTCAGAAAAAACTATCATCCATTCCTTACCAACTGTGTCTATAGGAGTGCAGATACCATCGACACTTCCAAGACTAGCTTGAACATTTTGAACGGGTTTATTGAACAGAATAACTGGTTTGGCTTTTTTCATAGAAAACTTGATAGAATCTTTTTCCCATGTCGCAGTAAGTGGTAGCTCGTGGATGCTGTCAAATACAATCACAGGAACAAGCAACTCTTCAGGTGAAGCGCCGCCATGAAGTTCGCCGTATTGTGCATTTTCATCATCGCCGCCGGCGGCAAAGCCAGACTGCTTAAAATGATCGTAATTTTTGAAAATCAGATATTGATTTCCATCTGAGTCTTTAGCGATCACTTGATTGGAGCTAGCAATGATTTTAGCTCCATTAAAAATACAAAATCGACCATGACTGCACACCTGAGAAGATGCTGGCGCAGGGTAGCCCTCCCTTGCATGGAAAAACCTCGCAGCAAGGCGACTGCTTCCGTGATCTCCCGTAATAATTACCCGATGGTATTTTTGGAACAGCTCCTCAATCTTATCAACGACTTTAGAAAAAAACGCAAACTGTTCCTGAATGCAGGTATAATAACTTGGATCATCAATTACGCCATGGTGCGCCAACTTGTCCAACTTATCGAGTTTGTCATGCGGCGTATCCATTTTATTCCACTGGTCATTGTATTCCGTTTCCGTTGGCAAGCAGCTCTGCGCCAGAGCAACAGATTTTATCTGACCATTATTGTCTTTTTGCAATGTCCAGCAAAGCAAGGAAAGCCATTCGGCGCCAAGTGCATCAATCCATAAAATAACGCTGTCCGTTGTTATCGAATCGCTAAGCAACGTATAGCGATAGGGATAAGAATTTATATCAAAGTTTGAAAAATAAATATCCTCGTCCTGCGGCAAGCGATTTGAAAGTTTATAAGACTTGTAGGAATCAAAGTACCGCTCAGAGTCACTATCCTTAAACAGTTCAGTGTGCTGTAGATAGGCATAAAGCTCAGGATAAGCAGACTGAACCTCCGAGCAGGACAAAGCCTGTTGAGCGTCCATCCTCAGCCATTCTCCAATCATATGAATCAGATAAATGCGTTCAGCCTGGGTATTTCCTGTCAGATAGCAGAGCCGAAGCTTGTAATCAGGGATTTCATCCAATGCCTTGAAAAATGCGGGATCTTTAGACAGGTTCAGCGCAGACATCAACTCCTGACTTTCTTTTTCCCATTCAGGATGCCGGAGACGAAGAGAGAAAATGTCATGATAAATATTATCTACTAGATCATTTGCATTTTTTGCCTTGCGGACGCAATAAGAGGGATAGTCGTCTTGCTGATGTAACTGCATCCAAAGCATGGCAAGTTGTTTTTGACCGTTATTCATCGTTGCCCATTTTCCCATGACATCTGTATTTTGAAAATGAACAAGATTCAGGCAGTTGAGGATAGCTTCGTCAAGATTTCCCTTTTGGAGCGCATAAGGAAATAACAAATTGACTGATTCATCCGGGCAGTTTTCTGAAGTTAATACTTCTCCTCCCTGAAGATAAGCACGGATAAAAGACAATGTATCTGGTAAAACATGAACTGAGATATCTCCTGCCGTAGATTGCATATCGCGCAATCTCCCGGTGATTAGGACATACTCTGAATACTGTACAGACGGGTTCGACCAGTATTCATACCAGCTTCGTATGCCAGAAAATACTTTGTTGGCTGCGTTTACAAGGGTGTTTTGATATTTGTCAAATTGCTTTGACAAAACGAGAATTTTCAGGGTTTGTGGGTCGGATATGTCGGTAGTACAGTCAAAGAAAAAGTCTTTCTGCCGTTCATCACCATCGAGGTGAAGGTCTTTATCATGCCATTGGGCCCTACATCCCCAGAGAGGAATGATGATTCGACCAAGATCAGAGCCATATCCCATATAACGCCAGAGCTTTGTAAAGCGTTGACGCTGAGTCTCACCTCTGGAAAAAAGCCGAAGGTATTCGCTCACGCCGGGGAGAATCAACCATTTGTCTTTATATTGGGAATCCATAAGACTGTCATAGGCAGGTAGCACATCGGCAGAGGAAAACAGCACGTCTGAAGGAACCACTTCCACATTGGGAATTGTTTTCAGCTTTTCCAGAAGATCGCAATATTCAGCAATATTTCCGACCATGATAGCACGGCAAGGAAAACGGCTGGGCACACGTTGCTGCTTTTCCAATTTCAACGTATCAATGACTTGATCTACCGTCATAGTTTTGCTCCTTTCCTTATTTTAGAAACTCATCGCAGTATTCAGGGTGGCTATCCAGAAAACTGGCGATATTCTCACGCAAACGACTTACAGGCATTTCAGCAATTTCATTCTTAGTATTCTGCAATTTTTCCTGTCGAGCCTGCTGTTGGATGGCCGACTTCATCATAGATTGAAGCCGACTGAGTTCTGGTGCTTCCCAAGTACTCATATCATTTCCGTGGGACAGCTTCAACTTGGCAAGCAATTCTGGGCGATGTACCTTAAAATAGGTAACATACTCAGAGCCAACGGTTTCATAAAGAGCAGCGTATACCTTTTGGGCATCCGTCAAAACACGAGCTTTCTCATTCTGCAAAGCATCAATTGCAGCAATGACCTCTGTATCACGAGGAGTAGTTATACCGCTCTGAAGGTCAATGACCGTGTGAATCGGTTTGCGTAGCTCTTTTGGAATTACCCAGAAAATAGGTGTCGAGAAAGAGTCGCACCATGCCTTGACAGACTCCTTCCCTGTAACGCTTTCCCACAGTGCCTTCAGCTTACTACGATTGCGAGCTTGTCCGATACGAGCAACCTGCTGATCCAGCAGGTGATTGAATTGGGTGAGAGTCGCATCAAACGGCGTGCTTTTCAGGCCGGAGTAAATAGCGTCCAGTTCCTCAGCAGTGCAATTTACATCACGGTCATCCAGAATATCAGCAAGTGTGGGTTTGCTGTCGGTCAGAAAATCATTTGCCGACTTTCCATAGCTGTGCAGAGCGGCAGCGTCCGCATTGCGCTCATCAGCGGTCAGGTGGGCGACTTTTCCAAGAGATAGTGTACGGAGAGCCTTTAACGCAGGATACCAGGGCTTCTGGATATCCTCAACTGCGGTGAAAGGAATACGCTGATACTTGAAACGGTTTGCCAAATCTTTGCGGGCATCTTCCAAATTGCGGTAGTTTTGTCCTAATGCATGGTCAACCTCAACCAGATACTGATATTCATTCACGATGTCAGCCAGCTTATCCGCAACTTGCTGCTCGGTCCATGTATAAATTTCACCCTGCATGCTGAGATGCAGGCGATCACTCAAATCCACCGGCTGGATGGAAAGCGTTGTGGCAACATCGGCCAGTGCAGGGGAGGAAGAATACAAGAAATTACGGAATGCGGTAGACATGACAGTCTTATCCTGAAATGCATTGCGCATGGCGACTTTGATTTTTCCGCGACTCTGGAAATTCAGAAGGACATCGTTCATAATAGCTTCACGGTCAATATCAGCCGAAATAAACTGCTGCATTTCATCGATGATCGTGTTTGCTTTATCAGTGTTGGGTCCATACGTTCCGTCCGGGAGATACTTCAATGCCCAGAACGGTGCGCCAGACTGGGTAATAGCGGCGCGCATATTACGGCAACATTCGGCTTCTGTTGCAACCTGTGCATCGGTCAAATTTATAATGTCTTTAACGTAATCGCGGAAGTGCTGGAATGTGATACTGCCGGCAGATAGATAGTCCGAGTTGAGGGAACCTTTGCACATGGACAGAATCATGCTCTTGAGAGTTTGTTCGTTCAAAATGTGCGTACTCTGGACGCTATCCGTCCAGCTGAAGGCTGTGTTTTTGTAGCAGGAGAAGATCAGGCCAAGCAGGATGCCGCAGGCAATCGTATTATAATAACCAAATGGCGGCTCCTGCAGTTCACGCCACAAGTCGCTCAGAATCACACGCTGACCGGAATCCATCTTATCACGAATGACCTTTGCGAGCGCAGAAACAGCTGTTACGGTTTTATCGCCCGTAGCGTTGGCTATTCCGTCAATCTCCGTAAATTGCAGAATTTCCGGAGAGATGCTGTTCAAAACGCTTTGCATCTGGGTGGTTGCGCCTTTACGAGCAATACCCGCTGCCGGTGCAGCATCGTTGCAAGGCTTATAAGCAGTAACCATTTTGACGATCTGTTCCGGGGCATAGGGGAAAACATTGTTCAGAACCTGTGTAATGATGGTATGGCGCAAATTTGCCGTGCCATAGAGATTGTTGAACACATTGGTGCCATTCCATGCCACGAGCTTTCCGCCGCCAGTAGCCTGTGCAGTCCATGTGTTGATCACTTTTTCGCTTTCCAGTTTGTAGCCATTCGCAGATGCAGTCTGCCCGCTCTCGTTAGCAAGCTCCATTTTGGTGAGCTGCGTCAGCCATGCTTTACGGTTCTCGTCACTGAGAGGTGTCTTGAGCAGAGCAATCGTCAACCGTGGTTCATTTGCATCGGCTGCAGCGTGAGCCAGCGTATTCTGAATCGCACTATACTGCGGATCATCCTTTACCGTGACGATCAGCAAACCCAGCTTATAGGGCGATTTTATCAGTTCCGCCTTTACCTCGGCAAGACGATTATTGATAGAATTGGTCTCTGCACAGCAGACAGCAATCTTCATGCGTTTGAAGGTTGCATCGTTTTCGTCCCAGACCTTCTTTTCCAGCTCATTGGAGAAGCGGCCATCCTTGGCAAACATCTGATACCGAGAATATTTCCGGTCGTTATTTTCAAACTTGACCCGGAATGCATCGCCGGAGCCGCCCTTGAACGGAAGCTGAAGCCGAATCGTACCATTGGCAGCCTGATCCTGAAGTACCAGCTTGCTTTCCTCCAAAGTAGCAAGCAAATCACGCACCTTGTCCTTGCTGAGTACGCCAGCCACGCAGTTTTCCAGACAATCCAGCGTTGCAGCAATGCCACCCTGCATATGACGCACACCATATGCGCCTTTGGTGGTGGAAGAAACAGCAAGCAGCAGCATCACGATTTTGAACAGGCGCAGCGCATCCTCATCACTTTCAACAAGATGCAGGCTTTCCTCATAATGCTGGATATAAGGTGCAACTTTCGTATCTTTATCGCTAAAGTCGCTTTCGCGGGTGAAGAAATAATCCCACAGCCATTCCGGGGTGAGCCAGCGTGCTTCATCATCCGGACCATAGTGATTGATGTATCCGACAAAACCAATGTCAGAATTCGATTGATCCTTCATAAAGCGGAACATGGTACGCTGCGCAGCAGCAAAGCTCTCCGCCACACGAGAAAGCAACCGAATCGTCATAGGGTGGATGGGGCACAGCTTGTCGATCATTTCGCCGGTTTTGTCATCCAGACCAACCAGATCTGGAAGGAATTTCTTGAAATCGTTGACAACCTGATTGCGTTCATCAGCCCATGCGTTCTGCATACCGTTGCGCACAACAATAGAACCCGCAATCAGGTCCAGCGCAGCAGATGCACTGATGTGGAATTCTACTGTGTGGAAGCGGTTGGTAATCATCTGATAGCGGTCCTTGCCCATGCTATCGACCATCTCATCCGAACGATGGACAACATAGAGCATAAAGAACGGCTTGACCTTGCAGAATTCAGAGAGCTGTTGCATGATGGTGTGGTCATCACTATGTGCAACGTACTCGGTGAACTCATCCCAGATAAAGAAGATGCCACTCTTGGCAAGACCATTGGCATCAATGACTTCTGTCAGCCAATTTTCAAACGTGTCCAGATTGGAAATCAGGCCAAACTTCATGTCCCGCAGAACCATGGCAGTCGTCTGGATGGCAGACAGCTTGCCAGAGGAAACCGCAGCGCGCAGTTCTTCCACCGAAGAATAATCATCACTCAGAATCGTATTTTCAATCACATGATCCCAGTTGATGGACGCATCATCCAACCTATCGGTCACCGCACTGATCAACGATGCGCCACCCAGATCCGCTTTATCGCCAAATTTAGCAACCAGAGCTTCACGGACAGCCTGCTCAGCTTCCACCAGCATCATGTCGCCGGTGCGGATGCCCGTGCAGCCTGTCTTCCAGATCACCAGATAATCGCCCTTGTTGCGGCACTTCATAAAGCGATTGCGATATTTGGACAGCCGAGAGGACTTCGACAGGAACTCGTCGATTACTTCCGGCTTTTCTTCCAGCAGGTGCTTTACAAAAATAGCTGCATAGCTTTTACCAGTGCCGTAAGAGCCATGCACCCAAAACGATCTCCGGGCATCCGGGGCCTCATTGCCAAGCGACTGACATAGAACATCCACCAGATTTTCCATGTCGTCGCCAACAATATATTCCCGCCACAGGTTTTGATTTCGCTTATCCGCATCAATGTCCACAACCGACTCGAAGTTGGGGCTGATTTCAAGGAAGTCCTTGTACTGCTTGTTATATGCCACGACCGCAAACTCCTCTCGATTTTTTATTCCTCGGCCAGATCAATAATATCGTCGGAAGAATAATCTTCCAGAATGATGTTGTCCAGATTTGCCACAAAGGAAACCCGGATGTGCTTCGGGAAACTGATCGCCAAACCCTGCACGTCTTCGCGGAATTTCTTCACATCAATGCCGTAGATATCCGCAGGAGAGATTCCCTTTGCATCCGGGTTGCTGTGTGCATTGACCAGCTCAGAGAAAGTAAAGCTCTTACGGCCAGTATGCTCAGCATAGAGATAAAGTGCATACAGCAAAGCAACCGCATGGGGATATTCCCATCCGGCACGGTAATAGTCTTTATCAAGCTGAATTCCCTGCATCAGTGAAGAACCAATAGGAGAATCTCTAAATGTTGAAAGCAGAGAGTTCGCTGCATGGTCACAGGCGGTAGCGTTATCATATTTCAAAATACCGACAATATCATCCTTATTGAAGGTTTCTCCAACACCAATATTAAGACAAAATGCATTGACGACAATAGAGTTATACGCAAGATTAGCCCACATGACCGCCCATCCAAATGGGTTATAGACGCCAATATTGATGAGCTTGTTTCCAAGCACCGTCAGTTCCGGCAAAACAACTTTCTTTGAACCTTTCGTCTCTATCTTCAAAATTCCAGATTCAGCAACCCATTGTTTTAATGCTTTATACTGATCTTTGCCTAAAACTTTATCTTGATCTGGCAAGTCAAAGCAATCCACTCCCGTATCAACAAAATGAGAATAAAACGACTGTCGAAATCCAAAATTTCTGTATTTATCCGGGTTTTCCATGTTTTCTCCTCTCACAAACAACGACTTTGCAACCATACAGCCTTTATCGGTATAAGTGCAGCAATTATAACAGTGAACACAGCGATTGGCGCGAATAACAATCTTTCCATCAATAATCTGATATGCACCAGTAGGACACTGTGGCGTACACGCTTTGCAACCTACACAGTAAGCTGTTTTATTGGCAATACTGCGTAATGTCGAGATATCAAATCTATCCAGCTGAAAAAATGGGCTTATTGATACAATTTGCTGCCCATTTTCTTCCCGATAGTTCATTTCAAAATTACCATGTTTCGTTTTAACGGTAATTCGCTTTCCGTCATCATCAACAGGAATACCCCAAATGGGAAGAACGCTATTCCAATTTTGACGAGCGTTCTTTATACGGAAGACGATGGAGGTTGCTGTTATTTCTTCCGAAACTCTATTTTCGCCCTGTTTGAGAATTTTTCCTCCAGCACGCGCTTGCCAGCCGCCGTCTTCAATGTATTTTTTGTCAATCTTTCCTTTTGCGAAAAGGGTCATATCTTCGAGCATCCGCAACTGGCTCTTGACTTCATCAGGATAATTAAAAGAGATAAGAGAATCCTGCCATTTTGCAGACATAGGGCATACCTTGCAACCGACACGATAGATACCATGCCGATAGGCGTTATTTAACAATACATTTTTCTTTAGTGCATATACAAAAATCTCGGCTGATGACCACTTTAAAATCGCATGACAGTTGACTTGCTGAATATTTTTAACGCCCTCACCAACCTCTGTATATTTTGATCTTCGTAAACTTTCCTCTGCTCGAACGCCATCAAATACAACAGCTTTTGTATCTTTTCCTGTTAGTTCGGACAGTAGCATCAATGTGGGAACGGACTTTCGGACAGAACAGCACCAGCGCAATTTACTGGCTGGCGGTCCAAATTCATTCCAAGATTCTTCCATATCCATATGGCACTTTGCTTCTTTGAAACGAACACCAGGCCAGTGTTTTTGCGCATCGACAAAAGTTTTTAACGTATCGGAAAGTTCCATGCCGGTATTACTGAACACAACATAATAATCCTTTGGAGCAAGCGCTTTTGTCATCAGGTCAAGCAAAACCAGAGAGTCCTTGCCGCCCGAAAATGCACAGACAAATGAGAACCCTAACGGAAGATAGTGCTCGTACTGTGTCTGGATAAATTGGACTGCCTTTTGCTCCAGACTCAGCATAATTTGCCGGTTGACTTCATAGAGCCGATCTGTATCAATGGGAACAAGTTTCAGACGTTCTTCTGTCAAACGTTTAATCGTCGGTTTTGTATAGAAGCCTCCTCCCTGCGCCTCAGCCACGCAGACACCATTCAGGACATAGCGGCGAACACCCTCTGCCCAAAGCAGCGGTGCGGTTGTATCTTTGGGATAATCCCAGTATTGATCCATCCCAAAGAAGTCTAATTCTTCATGGAAGACCGGGCGAATTTCTTTTTGAATTTTTGCATTGATCGTCAGCCGGAAGATGCCGTTCTCTTCCGTCCATTCATAACCGTACACGGCGGCTTTTCATTCCTCTCTTGCGCCAGAGATTTTCTGGCGTTCGTTTTCTATTTACAAATTGATCGTCACGGTGGTATTGTCTGCACTCCATGCAAAACGGGGATCGTTGGCAAGTGCCTTGTGAAGTCTGCCATACAATTCACTGCCTGCAAGAAGCCCACGCTTGACCAGAAGTTCACGCAGATCTTCTGCTTGGAACCGTTTTCCTGTGATGCCGTCATCGACATACCACGCTGCAACGGCATCCGAAAAAGTCTGGACTTCACTGGAGCCGCTCACCAGCATGGCGTGCAGGGTATCCTTGGATTGGCTGGCCATACCGCAGATCGTCTTAGCATTGCCCAGCTTTTTGCTGTAAAAGCCCAGAATGCTTTGCAACAGTAAAGGTGTCCACGGTCGGTCACCGGGCAAAGCCGGGAGCAAACTGTACCACCACGGCTGGATATCGCGCAGAACAATGTGATCCCCTAAATCTGAGAACAGCTTATCCAGAGCCTGCTGCGCTTTGGCAAACCATGCTTCATTCAGTTGCAAACTTTCCCCGGTAATCAGCACATCTGGCTGGTAATAGAGGAAAATCGGTTCTTCATTCAACTTCATCTGGCCGTGCAGATTGCCGGTTTTCAGCCCGACATTTTGCAGATATTGAATCAGATCCTCCTCCACAAACATTCCGTCCTGTTCCCGTGCATAACGGCGCATCACATCGAGAACCGAACCAATCTGATCGTCGCCACCACGCGAGATATGCGTCTTATTGCTAAAAGAGTAATGCTTTCCGTGATATCCGACCTTCTCGAACAGGTGGCGAGCGAGGTCATAAACCATTGCGGAACTACTGATGCCATTATCATTCAGGAACATCTGCATTTCGGCACGAACATATTCATAGAGCTGCGTGTCCGAAACATAGCCGTTGTTCCTCTCCATAAGTTTTTCCAAAAGCTGCTCCATCTGACTGGCACCATCGTCCCAATCTACAAAGGCATCCTCGTGGTAGAGTTTGCCTGCCAGTGATACGATTTTGGAAGATGCTAAAACTGCCTCCCGAATGGCGTTGTCCGATGCGTGAATTTTTCCATAGAGATCTGACAGTGCAATGCCGTCCAAATCTGCGTCCAGCACGACCTTTTCAACATCCTGAATCAGCTTCTGAGAGACCGGAGAAATGACTGCGGGTGCTTGCACGGGTGTTGCAACAGGTTTAGAAGCGAGTGGCTCCTTTTTCGCAGAACCGCTTTCCGGCACAGAAAGATACTGTATGTATTTTGCCAGTGCGGCCCGCAGCCGATTGTTCTGTCTGGCGTTGGTTGCGGTATATTCCTTTGTAGCAGTCAACAGATCTTTCGTGCGTGTTGCAACGTCAAGGGATACGCCATAAAGAGCCGTGCTGTCCAAGCCGATTTGCCGAGCCAGCTGTTCACAGTTGTTGATCGCAGAGACATAGCTCCGTGAGGAGGATTCTGCCAGATGCATCTCGTTCCGCATCCATTGATAAAAAGCGGAACTGTTTGCGTTGGGCGGTGTCCGTACAGCTGTTTTTTCAACAGGCGCAGCAACAGGCTTGGCAATCGGTTTTGCTGGCGCAGAAGAAACCACTTGGGGAATCGAAACGTCGGTCACTGTGACCGGTACATCCGATTCAGCCTTTTTGCACTGAACCGAAAGTGCAGTATGCGCAACTCCACAATGATCCAGGAGCTTATAAAGGCTTGTCATGGCTTCATCCGGGGTTTTCTCGGTTTCCAGATAAAGCCACTGCCCTGCACTGTTTTTGGTGAGGACCTTCAGCCCTTTCAGTTTATGGGCCCGATAGGCAGTTTCAATATAGACACCAGTTTTGTTGTCCGGGTCGCCGATGAGCGAAATAAACTTTTGAGGATAGCGGCTGTACAGTTCCTTAACACCTGCGACATACACATCCTTCCATGTTTTCGCCTCGATGTGTTTGCCATCAAACAGCACTTCAAGAGGATTTGCTCCTGCGCAGGAGAATTTTTCCGGAGAAGAAATTTTCTGCGAACCGGACAAAGCAGGGGCAGGCAACACGGAGGGATGAGAGGTCGAAGTTGTAGCGGGCGGCTGCACTGTTGATGCAGCTTGCGCATTTGCCAGTGCTTTCGCTGAGCTTTCCCGAAATTCTCGATACAGATCAATCGTATGCACGATTTGGTTTTGCTGTCTTGACGAAAAATAGTGCCACTGCGGTGTGCGCCGCAGCGCAGAGAGAATGTATTTGAGTTCAACAGCGCTTGTCACTGAGAAAAGTCGCTTGGCAGATATTTGAAGCCGGTTGATGACTTTTTCCGTCATGGAAAAAGCAGTTTGCACTTCTGAAGGCTTCTCGCCTTTTTGAATCAGCCATTGCACATATTGCTGTTCAGCCAAGGTCACAGTGGGTACTGCTTTGGCAACTTCCGGTCGGAAGATTTCAGCCAGCGATTTCCGAATCAAAGGAGAATCCGATTTATCGGTGCGTAAGGATACATTTTGTGACTGATTCGCGGAGAAATAGATTACCATTGTGTCCAATGGGTCTTTACAGATCTCCATCAGCTTTTTCAGGCGGAGCAGAATTTGATGCGCATTGAAGTCTGTTTCAGCAAAAAACCATTTTCCATCCGGCTTCTGCATAATACCGAGAGGATGAGAAAACTCTCGAATCTCAATTTCGCTTCCAATTTCAATTTTATCCCCTAAAATGCTTTTCCCCTCAAGGCGCATTAACTCATCCGGATGCTTTGCAGCAATCAATTTGAGCGCAATAAAGTAAAGCAACCGCCAGCTTGCAGTGGATTTTTTATCCCCGTAGTAGACTACGGAGTCTGGTTTTGCTTTGAGATAATCAGTCAAGTTTGGAGTTTCGCTTTTTTCAGAGAAGATCATTTTTGTTTTGGCCTTTCAGGAAATCCGGGCGTAAAGAAGATGGTGTTTACAGAATGTCATCACACAAACATCTTAAATTGTGCAACATACACAAAATATAAACACTTCAACATTGTAATTATAGCATTGAGCAGGACGACACACAAGTGATTTCGACACAAATCTGAAGATTTGCAACAAAAAAGCCGCAGAATGAAATAATATCACCTGCGGCTCAAATCAATAATTTATCTTACTTTATAATATACTCGGTTTCCGGCTTTCCTTGCTGCCAGCAATCCCATCTCGTGGAACTTCATCACAAACGTCCGGATCGTGGCATAGGCAGCGTTGCGGAAGTCTTTTTCCAGCTGCTTGGTGGTGAACTCCTCCGTGCCGTAGGCAGACAGAACATATTCCCAGAGCAACCGTTCTTTTTCGGTGATTTTTCTATTGGCAAGAGCGGTCTGGTACACCTGAAGATCAGCTTGCGGCGGTATTACATCCACTTGCAGACGGTTATAAACCTCGTTGCAGAAATAGGACAGGAACGGCGTTACGTCCGTGTAGCCAGAGATGAGTGCGTTCTTTTCGACACGGTCATAGGCTTTGTAGTAGGCTGCCTTGCTCTCAGCAATATAGCGGGAAAACGGCGTGAACAGTGCCGCAGGATAGCCCTGCTGGACAAGGTACCAAAGGTGGAGCAGCCGAGCCGTGCGGCCATTGCCATCAAAATAGGGATGATAGTGGGCGAAAGCAAGATGCAGGATAGCGGCTTTATGCAGTTCGTTGATGCCATCTTTAGCGTTGGCGAAATCAACCAATCGTTTCATGGCATCTGGGAGCTGTTGCGCCGGAAGTCCCTCCCGGCTTTCTTCGCCGCCCACAACATAGACAACATCGTGGCGGTAGAAATGGTCAGGCAACAGACGATCTTCATCCGGCAGGTAGTCGCCGGTGCTGATCTGGTAAAGCTGGTGCAGATTTTCCTCGGTGATCGTATTCTGGCGGTCGGCAATGAAGTCCAAACCACGCTTCATGCCATAAATACGGGATTCTTCCTCATTGCGCGGGGCATAGCCATTCAGGATATGCCGGATGCTGTTGCGTGAGGAGCGAATGCTTTCGATTTGGAAGGTTGCGTGGATCTCCTCAGTCATGGCCTGCAACCCAAAGGACTGATTGCTTGCGGGAACAGAAAGAAGCTGCTTCATGCCGTTGGTGGAGATTTGAGCCAGATTGGGCAGATAGAACAGTTCATCACTGGAAAAATCAGCCAAAGGCAAAGGTTGAGCGAAGTTCTGACGGAGCAACCCTGTAAACTCCTTGACACTAGAGACAGAATATTTATACTCCATCCGATCCAGCTCGAACAGATGCTTGTCTGAAAGCATTTTTGCAAATTTGGCTCCATCCATTCCTGTCACCTCATAACTGATACATATTGATACCAATTAGTGCCAATATACTGACAACCAACAAAAAAGTCAAGCAAGTAAAGCTGATTCAGACCTTACTCAATGCGCTTTCCCTTAAAATTGGCCGCATTTTAAGAGAAAAGCAAGGCGATTAAGGGATTCTGTTTTGAAAAAATTTGAATGTCCCCAAAGGGCAGGTATGTACGGCGGCAAACGCTGACTTAAAGTGAAGGGGATGGGAGCTTTGCCCTAACGTTATTATAAATGATACTAATTGGTATCAGCAGGCTTCTGACATTCGGTCATGATCCTTCTTGCCCTGCCGCGCGTGGTATCCTCAAAGGTTTCATCCTCGCTGAATCGCAGCCAATAGGGGTCTTCCATCAGGCAGGCGTTGGTGCGTTTGACGATTTCCCATGCATTGTAGTCCGGCAGACCCATCATTTTCAGAATTTTCTTGCAGTCCATCCGATTTTTCGGAAAGATTCGTTTCTTTGCCCAAACCACCACATCGACCAATGGAACTTCACGTTTGTCACCGATGAAAAGGTTCAGTGGGAGGCTGTACTGCGGCACGCCCTCATTTGCGCAAAGAGACTGCCCATCTTCGCTTAGGTGTGCAATTTCTTTTTCATCCATCATCAATTTCAGATAGGCCATTTTATCACCCCATGGCGGCTTTCAGGTAGTGCAGACGGTATTTCAGGTATTGACGGATCGCAGATGCTCTTTTTTCGCTCAACAATGCAAGAATAGGCGAGATGGACTGAATGATTTCACTATACAACTCGTCCAAGTCACGCGTTGGCAGCACAGGCTCATCGATCATCTTGATTTGCTGGGCATGGTGACTGCGGAACGGTTTGGCTTTGTCGAACTGATAACGGAGCTTCGTGTCAGTCAATTCTTCATCCGTTGCCCACGCAAGCAGACTACCGCCATTGTCGTAAATAGGCGGAGCATAATTTTTTCCATCCCGGACGATCACATCAAAATTGTTTTCGTGGCGGTCTTCGTTGCCGATAAAGGCGTCAAATGCCAGCATTTGATAAAGCCACTTCTTACCATATAGTTCTATCGCATACTGGAACAATGCTTCCGGTGAAGCGGCTCGACCGCTGGCAAGGAAATGGGCATCAGCCAAGTCTGCAAAATGATACAGCTGTTCATCGTCCGTTGTGAACTTGGGGCAGACGCTGACCACATCGCAGGAATAGGTCTGAATGTCGGGAAAGAGTTTGGCAGGCATCAGGGCGTATTCCACATGCGGCAGACCCAGGACCTGCGCAATCAGCGATGCCATCACCTCAGAATATGGCTCATATCCAGCCGTTCCGGCCTCTGTGATGGAGTTGCCTTTGACCATAACAAGCTGATCATCTACATGATACCAGCCCTTTGAGAGCATTCCACGGCTCGTCCGTGTTTCACGCTTTTCAACCAACTGGATTTTTGCAGGGACTTCAATTGGGCTCATGGTATCACGCTCCTTTGCTCCATTATATCATGTTTGGATGGATAGACAAGGTAAACTATGGTCAATAGCAAAAATCAAAACATCAAATTGTTTTTGAAATTTGAAGTAGAAAAGTCAAATCAAATATAAAATTTCGATAGAAACATTAAATTTTTAGCTCAATAAGTGAAATGAACGCTCAAAAAAATGAAATCCAAACCCCAAAAGTGAAATTTGATGGTTGAATACTGAAAAAGTGTTAAAAAGATTTTGATATTCTAAATTCGACTTGAACTGTTTTTTGCATATCGTCCTTGCAGATAGCCTTTGGAAATGTTTTCACCTTTCCGGGGAGAAAACTCGGTCAGGGCATAAATGTCGGTCTGCATGGTCTTTTCGTTCTTCTCTGCAAACCAGATCTGATCGCGCCGCAGCAACGTCAGGTCGAGAAGTCCGGTATCGTGCGTGGTGAAGATGAGTTGTGCATGGTTTGTATTGATAGCAGCATCCTGCACCATCTCGATCAGATGTCGTGTCAAGAGTGGGTGCATACTGGATTCTATCTCGTCTACTACCAAAACAGAGCCTGCTTCTAGTGCCGCAAGCCACATACCGATGCGAGAGAAGAAACGCTGTGTTCCAACAGATTCCTGACCCAACGGGAGCCAGAAACCCTTAGAAGTGCCATCTTCGGCATCGAGAATGTGCAGTGCGGAAATGATAGGCTCTTCCTTGGAGCTTGTAATGCGGATGTCCTTGATGCCGAGGTCTGCATACAGCATTTCATGCAGGATGCGGCTCTTTTCGGAGCCGCCCTGCCGGATGGCAGACAATGTAGCATCCAGCCGCATTTCGGTTCCCATAAAGCCTGTCAGCTTTTCAAAGAACCACAGATACGCTTTTTCGGTCTGCGGACAATTCCACTCGTTAGAACTGGACAGGTACAGACGATTTTCAGCAGTTCGTCCAGAAAGCGTAAGCTGTTCTTGGATGTTTTCACGAAATTGGTAGCTATTTCCCTCTCTGGAAAAAATCAATGCTTCCCGGCCATTCGGCCAGTGATAGAGATATTCGGTCAAAACTTTGGACTTGTCAAACGAGAACCCATAGGCATACTTGATGCCGCCATAAAAATAGATGGTTTCAAAGCTGGTCGGCTGTGTAGGCTGGTCGGTGAAAGCAAACGGCTCTTGCGGAAGGGACTCGCCTTTCAGCAACTTGGCATACCGCCCGCAGACCATCTCGCGCATGAGCAGGAGTGCATGGAGGACATTGCTCTTTCCGGCTGCATTGGCGCCGTACAGCACAAGGACAGGCACGAGCTGTTTTTTGTCGTTCGGCGAAATCAGGCAGTCGGACAGACTTTTATCTGTGGATGCCTTCATGCTGATGATGGCGGTATCCCTGATGGAACGGTGGTTCGTGACAGAAAATTGAAGCAGCATCGCGATTCCTCCCAGATGATTTTCTGAATCTAGTGTACTCTATTCTGGGCAGAAAGTCAAATTTTGATTTTGAAATTTGCAAATATTCCGCAAAAATCAAGAATAAAATCTAAAATATCGGCTTTTGATACCGTTTGGGTGCTATCAGGGATCATTCTGTATATACGACTTCCCTCACCACTACCTCCTCCGCCTGTGCTTTCAGTCCATTCATATGGGCCGCCCAGAAAAGCTGTGATCGCTCTTTGTCCGGCGCAGTGAACTTGTCTGCCAAGGCCGCAATCGTGCGCTCCAGCTGTTCTGAGGCGGCTCTCTGGACTTCCTGCAAATGCGGCCAGAGCGTACCGTTCAGCAGCATCTGGTTGTACAGCACGGGACGATGATTCTTGAGATAGGCTAGCCGCATCCGGCCATATTTGCCCAGCGGTTCGGTATCATCGGTCTGCGGCAGGGTGAGCAGGGGCAGCTGATACTCCCCGACCTGTGCGTAATGGATCTCGGTGCGGACGGCGTTCGTGCTCTTCATAGGAATTCTCCTTTGCATTTTCAACGTGTTTTGTGGTCTTTGTGGAAAACGGCGCTCACTTCTTCCGATTCTGTGCGGTCAGCCAGTTGCCCTGCGCCTGATAGTAGTGCTCCATCGTGGTGGGGGCGTTCAGGATGGTGGTGCGCAGATAGGCCATGATGTTCTTGATGGGCTGGGTGGTGTTGGACATCACATCGAAGATGTACTCAACGTGCTGGCTGGTCAGCTTGTCCAGCCGCAGCCGGATGGCTTTAGTGGTCTGCGGCTGCTTGCCGACGTACTGGGTCTGTCGTGGACAGCAGTACATCTCCACAATGTTGTCCAGCAGTTCCTCCAGCTTGTCGGGGTCGTACCGCTGGGCAAGGGTGTCAATCTCCAGCCGTTCCCGAAACTCCTCCCGCACCTGTGCTTCCATCCGGTCAAAATCTGCGGATTCGTCTGTCTGCCTTGATAGATTAGTACTTTGTCTTTTAGTATTTTGTTTATTAGTATTTTGTTGTGTTGGATTCTCCAACGTTGGAAAACCCGACATTGGATTTTCCGATGATGGTGAATTTGGCACTGGAGCAGGGCGTTTTTCAATCTGTTCTTTCTGCGGCAGTTCAAAGACTTCATAGTTGTAGTCAATAATGCGGCCACGGGCATCACGGACTTTGCTCCGACACAGATACCCGCCATCTTCCAGTTCGTGAACCGCACTTCTCACACTGTCAATGCCATCCCTGCACCCGGTTGTCAGCCCTTTCAGGCTGTAATCCCAATCGTCCGGCAGGGAGAGCATATAGGACAGCAGTCCCTTGGCTTTCAGGGACAGCCTCTTATCCTGCAGGTGGTGGTTGCTCATAACGGTGTAGTTGACGTTTTTATTGACGCGGAATGTTGACATGGCGGCTTCCCTTTCAGCCCAATGCGGGCAAGAGAAAACGCAGCATCTCCCGGCTTTCGGGAAACGCTGCGTTCAGACAGGGAAGCCTGCTGTGAGCTGGCACAGCAACGGCAGCACTGCATAATTCTAACGGACATCTAACACAACTACACCTGAAATGCAGCCGTTGACGGCCCGTGTGAAAAAGGCTTTTTCTAACGTCATTTCGCAAAAAGCGGCTGATTTTCGCCTGCAAATTGCGGTGTGACGTGCCTTTTTGGAGGTCACAAGAATGCCCTCAGCTGCCAATGACAGCCGCGAGGGACCAGCTTCATCCAACAATTTCAAAGACTCGAAATGCGATAGGCCGGGAGACCGGTGCCAGGGTTCGACTCCCTGATGCTCCGCCAAATCGAATGGACAGATGAATTTTATTCGTCTGTCCATTCTTTTTTGCCGAAACATCGCCCGTCCACCCTGTCTTTGGGGCGTATGGCATCATGCTGACGCATTGCCATAGCCCAGCCCCTCCAGCATCGCCTGTGCAGACGAGAGCTTGGAAGCGTAATCGAGGTGGGCGTAAATATTGGCGGTGGTGGAGAAGTCGCTGTGCCCCAGCCATTCCTGAATCTGCTTCATGGGAACGCCATTTGCCAGAAGAAGGCTGGCGCAGCTATGACGCAGGTCGTGGAAGCGGATAGGACGCAGACCGTTTTTCTCCAACAGCTTCGGGAACTGCTCGGAAACGTAGTTGGGGCGGATGATGTTCCCGATCTCGTCCACACACAGATAGCCCAGATACTCCCGGTTGTAGCTTTTACCGCACAGGCGGCGGTAGGTGTCCTGTTGACCTTTCAGCATCAGCAGGCGGTCACGGATGGGCGGCACAAGGGGCAGCGTCCGCAGACTGGATTTCGTTTTTGCGCGGTCTGCCTGCACCAGAACCTTTTTGCCGTCGATGGATGCCTGCGTGACGATGTGCTTGATCTCCAACGTGTTGGCTTCAAAGTCGATGGCATCCCATTTCAGACCCAGCACCTCGCTGCGGCGCAGGCCGTAGAAGGATGCCAGCAGAACCGGGATCTCCAGTTTGGTGCCCTCTGCGACCTCCGTCAAAGCATGAATCTCATCGGCACTGTAATAGCTGCCTTTGAACTCGTTCTTCTTCGGACGCTCGACCTTATCTGCCGGATTGGTGGGGATCAGGTCGATCTTTACCGCATACTTCAACGCCTTGTGGATGTTTGCATGGTAATGGATCACCGAATTTGCCTTGACCCGTTCAAGCTGTTTGTTGTAGAAATCCTGCAAGTCTGTAGCTTTCAGGTCTACCAGCTTGATATTGCGCTTTCGGAAATAGGGAACGATCACACGCTCCACCATTCCCTGATAGCTTGCATAGGTCGTGATTTGGACAGTGCTTTTCGTGACTTCCAGCCATTTCAGCATGAAGTCCGAAAAGAGAATGTCATCGTCTAAGCGAATCTCCGCAGGTGCGGTGGAAACCATGAAGTTCCGCCGACGTTCCAGCAAAAGAGCCTCGGCTTTCTTCTTGTTCCTCTTGACGGACAGACCGGTGGCTTCCCACTTGGTCTTTCGCTTTCCAGCTGCGTCCTTGTAACTCAGAACGATGTAATAGAAGTCATTTTTTTCTTGCAGATGCCCTGCTACCATAGTGTTACCTCCTGTCTTTGCATCCACTTGAATATGTAACTTCTGCCGCTGACACCATCAGTGTACCCAACGGCAGGAGAGAATGCAAGGATGTCACGCCCGGATGGTGTGACCGGGTGCGAATCCGATGAGATAGGTCAAAAGATGTGCCTTGGGGATGCGGTAGGAGCGTCCGACCTTCAAATGCTGGACGCTCCCTTTTTTCAGAATCGCATACCCGGTTTTTGTGCTGACGCTCAATATCTCGCACATCTGGTCGATGTTCAATACATCCGGGTAATCCCGGAGCATCACACGGTACGCATCACGGGGATTCAGATTTTCCTCACCCAAACAGATTCCCCCTTTCTTGGTTCATATTCTCCCGATCCAATGCCAGACTGCATTTCAGGGCTTTTTCAATTTGCGCCATCTCCCACTCACTGGTCATTCCCATAAAACTTTTGATGCGCTCTTTATCAATGGTGAAAATCTGTTCCAGCAGCACCACAGACGGACGGCTGAATGCAGGGTTCTGCTCAATGAGAACATGGGTGGGCTGGTTTGGCTTTTTGGAGACTTTTGAGGTTACGGCAGCCACGATCACAGTCGGCGCAAATTTATTTCCTGTATTATTTTGAATCACAATAACAGGGCGTTTACCGCCCTGCTCGGAACCATAGTGCGGGTCAAGGTCTGCAAAGTAGATCTCGCCCCGGCGAAAGCCGAAATTCTTTGTTACATAAACGGTAGCAATCATCCCTCCTTTTCCTTATGTAGGCAAAAGCCGCCCTGAGGACGGCTTCTGCGACGTTTTAGGACTGTTACCACAGGAGAACATCACTGCTTGATAGGCAGATTAAAGCGGCGGCTGGCACCGTTGTAGGTGCGCAGGATCAGCATCATATATTTGTAGCTGACCGTGCCGCTCAGAGATTTCTCGTCGTTTACCAGCGTCATGGGGTGAACAGTGTGCAGCCGCTTGACCAGACGATCCGGGTCATATTCACCCTGATACAGAGCCACAAAGCGAACCATGCCCTGCAGGATGCCGGAGCGGAGGGAATCGGGGTCACCCTCCCAGCCCTTTGCCAGCAT
>ERZ773138.1206-NODE-1206-length-25834-cov-7.236239_pt1 | contig 25834 bp, 28 predicted proteins | sample MGYA00511114_ERZ773138 | MGnify/ENA primary metagenome ERZ773138 (study PRJEB29015, sample SAMEA2737805) | human gut metagenome | biome: human gut; feature: human-associated habitat; material: faeces | place: China | collected 2012 ...
CTTCCCAAATTTCCACATATTTTTGAGACGTATTTCTGACGTGGAGAATTTGCGGAGCTTGTTTTTTGCCACATCGTGCGGACAGTTGACAAGGGTTTACAACCGTTTACGATGAGCGACAACAACCGCCCTGATATGCAGCAATAGTAACATTGTGCAGAAAGGCGACAACGGTTGACCTCCGTTTACATCCGTTCACCATTTCAGAGATATACGATTGAAGGAATGAACCAGTAAACGATAAAAGCAGCATGAAAACAACCAGAAAATGCAATTTTTGCAGCAAGTCATTTGTAACCCGGAGCGGGGTACAGAAATATTGCAGCGAGGCTTGTCAGGCGGAAGCCAAACGAGCTAGAACGGAACAGAAGAACAACCTCTTCAAAGCTGTCCGCCCCTTGATGGAGATACAGCATCAGGAGTATCTCACCTTTTCCAAAGCAGCAGTACTCATGGGCTGTTCCCGACAGTACATCTATAAACTCGTAGCCCTCGGCAAACTGAAAGCCTCACGTATCAGCAACCGCATGGCGTTTATCCGCAAGACAGACATCGAGCGGATGCTGGAGGGCAATCCCTACCACCGTGTCCTGCCCGGCAGTACTTCCACTCCGAGAAAGTCCGCTTCATCTTCCCCGCTTGCCAAAAAAGAAAAAAGGGAAAAGGAAACCTATGAAGTGCTGGACTTCTATTCTGGCGAGGAGGTGATGTCGCTCTTCAAGGTCAGGCAGTCGTGGCTCTATACCACAGCCAAGCGCAACCGCATTCCCATCTGCCGCATCGCAGGGAAAAACTATTACAGCAAGAAACACGTTGACGAGTTCTTCGGTATGGCTATAGATACAAGCAATATCACCGATTGGCTCCTGATTGAAGAAGCGGAAGAACTGTTCGGCATGAAACCCTCCGCACTCCGGGCATACGCCTACCGCCACAAGATACCGACCAAAAGAGAATACGGGCGCACCTATTACTCCAAATCCCATCTGGACGAACTCCGCAGGACAGACCTCGTGAACGATGAACGCTACTACACCGTGGAGCAAGTCCGGCAGATTTACGGGCTTTCCTCCGCCAACATCAGCCATATCGTCAAGGTGAAGCACATCGAAAAGATAAAAGTAGGCGTGAAAAACCTGCTTTTACGCTCCGATGTGGAGCGTGTCATGGCTGAAAGGGAGAAACAACCGTGAGCAACCGACATTGCCGGAAAATTATTTCAAAATGATTGTCGTGGAGGTATTCACGGTTGTTTCACGTTGTTCCTTTGCCACCGTAAACACGGGAACACCCCCGAAAATGTACAACTTAAAACATCATCAATATGAGCAAATGCAAGACAGTTACCTTGCGCAAGCGCAAGATTAAGAACGGAACACAGTATTCGCTGTGTCTGGACTATTATCCCGGCTACCGTGACAACACCACCATGAAGGTGATTACACGTGAAGCTCTTGGGATTTACATCTTCGCCAAACCTGCCAACCAGCAGGAGCGTGATTTCAACGCACGCATGATGAAAAAAGCGGAGATACTGCGTAATAGGCGTTATGAAGCCATCTTCAACGAGAACAACGGCTTCTTTGACAAAGCCAAGATGAAAGGCGATTTCCTCGCCTACTTCAAGGGGTTGGCAGACAGGAAGAATATCAAGTGGCAGCACGTCTATAAACATTTCGAGCGGTTCGTGAACGGCAAATGCACCTTTGAGGAGGTGGACGTGGATTTGTGCCGCAAGTTCATGGAATATCTGCTTAACGCCCCACAATCCATACACACCAGCCAAAAGCTGCATATCAATTCTGCGGCGGGCTACTGGTCGGCTTTCCGTGCGGTACTTCACACCGCCTACCGGGACAGGAAGATAAAGGAGAACCCAAACGGATTCTTAGACCGCATCGAGTGCATTCCCACCATGAGGGAACATCTGAGCCAAGAGGAACTGATACGGCTTGCCGAAACGCCTTGTGAGGAAGAGGTATTGAAAAGGGCGTTCCTTTTCGGTTGTCTGACCGGACTAAGAAAGAGCGACATCAGGCAGCTCACTTGGCAGCAGATACAGCCGTACACCAACGGCAAGATGTTCGTGACCACCCGTATGCAGAAGACCAAACAGATTGTACACAACCCCATCAGCGATGAAGCCTACGGACTGCTTGGGGAACGGCACGAGGGACTTATCTTTGACGGTTTCAAGGACAAGATGCTGCAAGGACCACTCAAACGCTGGCTCTTGGCGGCAGGCATAACCAAGAAGATAACCTTTCACTGCACCCGGCATTCATTCGGAAGCCTGCACGTGGAAATGGGTACGGACATGGCTGTCATCCAAGCCTATCTGGGACACAAGAACATTACCACCACGCAGATTTATTCCAAGATGGCGGCACAGCAGATGTGCGAGGTCGTGGACAAGATAACCCTGAAACGCAAGGAAGCGTAAGGCGGTTCAAAATCCATGATATTCAGAGGGAGCGGTTATTGTTTGGAGCTTTAACCGTTCCTTTTATTTTGGTTGGTACTTAAAGTATGATAATTGAGTATGATTCCGGACATTTGGTGAAAAACATTGAAAAAGAAACCACTGACAAAGGATAATGAGTAATAATTGAAAGAAGACTATTAAATTTGCGAAAACAGTAACAAGTAACAACCGAATAAGACAAAGAATATGGAACCGTCCGTAAAAGACAAACATATCATTTTAGGATTTGTCGGCTTTGCCATCCTCCTAATATCTTCCATAGCGACACTGATTGTCGCTGAGAAATTCAACCAAGACACCTTTGTAAGGCTGATAGTCTTTGTGTGCAGCAACCTGTTGGGGTGGCTGCTCTACTTCTCCTTCCAGACAGTCATTTTCGATACATACGAAATCTACAGAATCAAGTTCGGCAGGAAAAAGACACCTGCCGAAATCACAGAAATTCAGGAAGACCAGTCCCAAGATGCACACAAGCCTGTAATATCGGCATCAATGCCAACAGGTGGAGAAGCGACCCCGGATATAAAACCGACAGAGATTGCCATATCCCCGGAGCTTCACGAGAAGAACCGTGCCGATTACGAGGACAGGGAGCAGCGGGAAAATGAGGAGCGCATCGCTATGGTCATGGAATACATCCATTTCATCATGCCCCGTATTGCTGACAAGGAGACCGTGAACCACATCTGTGCCGAGGTCAACAACTGGATGCGGCTCCACAGTTACAAGCCCAAGCCGATAAAAGGGCGGCTGACCAAAGATATTTCAAACATTCCGCTCCGCCATTTCGTGTGGAATATCTCCGAGCGTTTCATGTACAAGAAATACTACACGGGGGATAACCGTGCCCGCTTCATCAGCACCCTTTTCCCACGGGAGTTTGCCGATACGGACATAGCTACCATCAAGAACTTCAAGGTAGAGCCGTTAAAGACACTGATTCCCATTGACGAGCCTGAAAACGGCAGACTGGATTTCCATTATCCTGCGGATTATGTGCAGGAGAAGCGGATTTAAGCCTGTTTTAGAGTAATCACGATAATAACGACAAACAGCCAAAACTCATAATCCTCTGTTATACAATAATTCCCGAATAACTTTACCCGTCATTTGCGGTTGGGCATCGTTATTCGGGAATTATTTTGCAATGACCTTTCGTGGAGATATTCACGGCTGTATCATTCCAGTCCTTTGCGCCAAGCCTTACAAAAGAGGCGAGTACGCAAATGGAAAAAACAGTGATTACATTCAACGACCTCCCGGAGATTGTGGCTCAGCTTCGGGACGAGGTGATGAGCCTTAGAAGCCTGCTTACTGAGCAGCGCAGTGTGAACAACGCAAGGGCGGTGGACACCCATGTCCCCATGTCAGTGGAAGAGGCGGCGGAATATCTGGGCATTCCCAAAGGCACGCTCTACATGAAGCTGTCGGAGGGAAGCATTCCCGCCACCAAGCCCGGCAAACGATATTGCCTTTACAGGGACGAACTGGACAAATGGCTGGAATCCTCCCGGAAGAATCCCGTACCCCTGTCCGATGAGGAACTGAGCGAATCCTTATATTCTTCCCACCGCCGCAAGCCCGCTCCGCGTAATTGGTAAACGTCATGGAAGAGGACAAGAATTATATCAGTCTGATACATGGCGACCTGACGAGGGCGACCCAAGTACAGCACGGGATGCCGGACAGCATCGGCGTGATGAGTATCAAGACCGCCAACCGGACGATACTCGAAGCATCGCTGCTGCCCACGCCCCGTGCGCTCTGGGACAGTTTCTGGTATGAGGGGGAACTGTCCTGCCTCTTTGCGGATTCCAATGTGGGCAAGTCCATCCTTGCCGTGCAGATAGCCGACCGTATCGCCCGGACTGACGATGTGCTGTATCTGGACTTTGAACTCTCCGAAAAACAGTTCCAGCTACGCTATACCAGCGAGCATGGAACGCCATACATCTTTCCTGAAAGGCTGTACCGGGTATCGCTTGACTGCAATTCGTTGCTGGAAGCCGATTTCGAGGAAGCCATCATGGGAGGCATAGAACAGATGGCTCTGCAAACCGGGTGCAAAATCTTCATCGTTGACAATCTTACCTACCTGTGCTGCGCCATGGAGAAAGGCGATGCGGCAGGACGGCTGATGATACAGCTCAACAACCTCAAAAAGAGATACGGATTGTCCGTCCTTGTTCTGGCACATACACCCAAACGCTCTTTGGACTGTCCCATCACTTCCAACGACCTTGCCGGAAGCAAACGGCTCTACAATTTCTTTGACAGCGTGTTCGCCATCGGGAAGAGTGCGCAGGACGGAGGGCTTCGCTATGTGAAGCAGCTCAAAGTCCGGTACGGGACATTCTCCCACGATGCGGACAATGTAATCATCTACGAGATTGAGAAGGTGGACGCTTTCCTGCAATTCGTGTTCAGGGGTTATTCAACGGAAAAGGAACACCTGAAGAAACTGGGTGACAACGAATCCAGCCAGAGGGATTGCCAAATCCTGCAATTGTCCCAGTCCGGCAAGTCCGTCAGGGAGATAGCCTCACAGGTGAACTGCGGCAAGTCCACCGTCAGCCGGATAATCCAGCGCAGCAAGGAGGACAGGAATGCAGCCGTCCCAAGTGTCCCGCTGTCCCAACAGACAGGAAGTGGGACAATGGGACAGGTGGGACAGCATGGGACAAGCGGGACAGTAAGAGAAACAAAGCAGGCAGAGTTGTTTACAGGATATGGGAAAGAGGAGAATAAGGCATGAAAAAGCAGTCTGCACATAGCTGTATAAAGGATAACCGCTTCATTTACGGTACAAGGGATGATACAGGCAGAAGCCTGATGTCCCAAGGTGTCCCGGGGTGTCCCACTGTCCCAAGTCTTATAGGGACGGGACAATGGGACAGCGGGACAACAATCGAAAAACTCAAAAACAAAGACAAGCCATGAGCAACTATTCGTTACAGAAATATAAAGGAACGGCAACACGGCATACTTGCCCGAATTGCGGGGACAAGCGTTCTTTCACATGTTATGTGGATGAAAGCGGTATGCTCCTGCATCCGTCTGTCGGCAGGTGCAATCATGAGAGCAGTTGCGGGTATCATTATACTCCCAAGGAGTATTTCCACGACCACCCCGAATGCCATACCGACAAGGGGTTCTCTTTTGACAGGCAAAGGTCAGAACGGAAGCCCGGACAGACATCACCAAAAGCAAGCATAGGCTACATACCGCCAAAGTATGTGGAGAGGTCGCAAAGCGTGCACAGCAACTTCTTCCGCTTCATTTCCTCGCTCCTTGATTCCTATTACGGCAGCAAGGCAAAGGAAGTGTTGAAGCGGTTGCTGGAAGAGTACCGTCTTGGAGCAACCCGTGACGGGGCTGTCATCTTCTGGCAGATAGACCGCACAAACAGGGTACGCACGGGCAAGGTGATGCAGTACAATCCAGAGGACGGACACCGTATCAAGGGAGGAGAGGTGTCGGCAGTGGACTGGATACACAGCATACTGAAAAGGCAACGGGTACTGCCGGAGGATTGGCAACTTTCCCAATGCCTGTTCGGGGAACACCTGCTGAATGTCTATCCCGACAAGGTAGCGGTCTTGGTGGAATCCGAAAAGAGTGCCGTTATCGGCTCTGCCCTCTTTCCCGGTTATGTATGGCTGGCGACAGGCGGCAAAAGCCAGTTGAGAGAGGAAAAGCTCCGTGTGCTGAGCGGACGAACCGTGCTTCTCTTTCCCGATGCGGACGGATATTCGGAGTGGAAACAGCATGCCAGGGACATGACCTATTGCAAGGTTGTCGTGTCTGACATCATAGAGAAGAACGCCACACCGGAACAGAAGGCAGCCCATATCGACATAGCCGACTGGATTGTCTTCCAGATACGAGAAAGTAAAATAATGTGTACAGCCAATCATCTTGTAGAGGCGGAAAAAGTCCTCCGGCGGATGATAGAGAAGAACCCCGTCCTGCAAAAGCTGATAGATGATTTCGACCTTGTACTGGTCAGTACATCCCCAATCGGCAGTGGCGATGAAAACCCTCCTTAATGGAGGAGAGCGGAAGCCGTAGGCTGTAGCGGACAGACAAGGGCTTGCCCTTGATATAGCCCACTATAACTACACGCTCCGCTTTCGTAGTTGTGGGCTCTCCCGAGGGGATTAGGGCTTTGCCCTAATGACCCACTCAGGGCGTTTCACCCCTGAGAACCCCGAGCAAAGAGTGACCCTCTCTTTGCAATCTCCCTTATGGGCACAGCCTCTAAGAACCCCATAGCGGTTATGAGCGAACAGCGGCAAACAACTTTAGTTAATAACCAAATCAACATAAAAATGGCAACAAAATCAAGCATACATATCAAGCCCTGCAGAGTCACATCAAGTGGGGCTCATAACCGGAGAACTGCCGAATATATGCGCAATATCGGCAAGTCTCAAATCTACATCGTACCCGAATTGACTGCCGGTAACGAGCAGTGGATAAACCCGGGCTTCGGCAATCCCGACCTGCAGGCGCACTATGACTACATCAAGCGGATGGTCAAGGAAAAGACAGGACGTGCGATGCAGGAGAAGGAACGTGAACGAAAAGGCAAGAACGGGAAAATCACCAAGGTGGCTGGATGCTCGCCAATCCGTGAGGGCGTGTTGCTCATCAGACCGGACACGACACTGGCAGATGTGTGCAAGTTTGGCGAGGAGTGCCAGAGACGCTGGGGCATCACTCCTCTCCAGATCTTCCTGCACAAGGACGAGGGACACTGGCTGAACGGTCAGCCGGAAGCGGAAGACAGGGAGAGTTTCAAAGTCGGCGAAAGATGGTTCAAGCCGAATTACCATGCCCATATCGTTTTTGACTGGATGAACCATGACACAGGCAAGAGCTGCAAGCTCAATGACAAGGATATGACAGAAATGCAGAATCTGGCATCCGACATACTCCTGATGGAGCGTGGGCAGTCAAAGGCTGTTACAGGCAAGGAACATCAGGAACGTAACGACTTTATCATTGGGAAGCAGAAGGAGGAAATGAAGCGGCTTGATGCCACGAGGCAATACCGGGAACATGAGCTGGAAATGGCGAACAAAAAGATGCATGAAACGGAAAGCATTACCAACGCCCTTATCGAAAAGGCAAATGAAAAGGAACGGCAGAGTGAAGACCTTGACAGGGCTATCAGCGAGAAACGCTCCAGACTGAACAAGGAAAAAGGAAGTGAACTTCTGAACGCCGCTGTCGGCTGGGCTACCGGGAAATCGAAAGCCCTGAAAAATGAAATAGAGGATTTGCGCTGTGAGATTTCCACGCACGAGGAAACCATCGAACGGTTGCAGGATAAAATCCAGACCATACAGAACGACCACAGCCGTGAGCTGATGCAACTGGAGGCCAAACACCGGTCCGAACTGAACCGCAAGGAAACGGAACATGTACAGGAAACTACGAGACTCAAGAACCGGATTGCATGGCAAAGCCATATTATCGGCTGCCTCAGTTTCCTGCTGCTAAAAACAAGCGACATCTTCCGCAAGGCGGTACACAGTATCATCCGTTTTGCCCGTGATTATTACAAGTCCCGTTTTGACACGGAACAGGTATATGACATCAAGAACGCCCTTAACCTGTTCGGGGATGACAGACAATCACATCAGGCGGCAGGGGATTTCCTGTACTTCACTGCCAGGCAAAAGGGTGAATTTGACAACCGGGAGCAAATCAAAGCCAGACGGGAAGTTGACAATGTGGTGGAAGGGAATTATGACCAGCAGCAGAAAAGAGGTTTTTCGATGAAAAGATAATACCTTTATCTTATAATCCTCGCTTCAGGAGTAACGATAGAAATCAGTGCAGGTTATTTGAATAGCAAATTAAATAATCCGCCACCGATATCAATACCCAATTTGTTGCCTTTATACTGAAAATACGGAGCTACTATCGGAAGCGTTTTCGTTTTATGCAACGGAAAATCGGTATGGCTTCTGACGCCGAAATCCATCCCCCAGTTGGGAATGATGTCATAGGAAACGAATCCCCCGTAATTCGAGGAACTGAAAGGAGAAGAAAGAATGAAGGAGTATGAGGCAAATGTGTTTAGACGAATTTTCTCGTTGACGGGATATGTCAACAGCCCGGACAATCCCAATAGCTGACTCTCGCGTCTGGGGACACTCCATTTTACGGTATATGCCTGCAAGTTAAATGACCAGCAACCGGGAGAATATACATATCCGATACCTGCATAGTTCATTGTTCCCAAGCCGATGAAGTTTTCCTGCCTGCCTATGCCGTAAAAATAGCCGGAAGGATAGCTTTTAATGATACCGGAGGTCGAATATTCCCCCTCATGCAAAGGCGATTTGTCGGTAGGGAATGTCGGATTATATGGGTTCTGCACGTCAAATGTTATCTGGGACGGGCAACTGCCGGAAGAAAGATCAACCGCTTTCCGTATATCCAAAGGCTTTGGGGTAATGCTTCTTTCGTTATGAGGCGAAGTATTTCCTTCCTGAACGGAAACCTTGACGGTGTCACGCGACACTTGAAATTCCTGACCGTAAGAAGCGGCTTTATTTAGAAAAAAGAAAATCACTATAAAACAAGTAAATACTTTCCTGCTCATAAAATGATAATTTTAATATTCGGGACGAACATTTGGCTATATCAGAGATTCGTCCCGAATGATTGGTGAATAATCCGGTTCAATAAGGATTACAATTGCACAGTCATTATTCCGCAGTTTTCTTCACCGGTACCGCGAGTCCACATATACAATTTCGCTCCATTTGGGAAAGGATTGCCCACGATCATAATGTCATGACCGCTTTTCACTTCTTTACCAAATTGTACAGGGCCGTTAGGCGTGTATTTCCAATAGTACGCAGTCGTATATTCCACCCAGCCCCATAAAACTTTTTTAGACGCATTTACACGGATAGCCTGTTGGTTTCCTCGCATACCAATCTGTGCGGTGAACTTTCTTTTCTTCGTTTTCACGTAAACCCTGTTTATACCATTTTCGATCGTTACACCCAGCGGGACAGGATAAAGTAAAGAAAGTTCTTTTTTATATCCGTCATAATTTTCAAACTCCTTCATGTTCTTTCTCTCACCGGCGATACATACGAACCCTTCGGGGGTCAATGTGATTGCCTTGCTTACATTCAACACCGGCATATATATCGACAAATCGGTGCTGTCCTTGTCGTTGAATATAAAATCAGTCTGGTAAGCAGTCTTAATGGATTCATATTCTTCCTTGCATGTGGCGTTTAATATCTGTCCCAAGGCTTCGCTGTGCATCCTGTACATGGAGGTGAAGCCTTTCTGTCCGGATTCCCATTGCAGAAGTTCCTCATCGGACAACGTGCCCAAGGAATCGAGCAAGGCATTGTATTCCTCCTCACTGGAAAAGGAAAGAATATTTTCATGCAAACTTCTGGAGGCCGGGAAAGAATGGTTCTCCTCATTCATCGGATTGTTCACTATGTCATCAGAACTACATGATGATAAGACAGCCATTGCCAAAGCAAGACTAAAAAGCGTTTTTCTCATAATTGAAAAAATTTAATAATTGGTTATTATTTAAACATGGGCACATATAATGATATGCCGAACTCTTTGTTATTCTTTGTATTGGAGGCAAAAGCATTGTCATACAATGGCTTGAAACCATGCTTGTAGGAAGCGGACAATTTCATGCCGTTCTTAAACTCATAGCCTAAGGTGAGGACTATCGGAAAGTCGAAAACCCGCCCTTCCAAGTTTTCCTTCAATTTATCGGTTTTGAAATAACCGGTGGGTTCAATGCCAATACCGGCATACAGTCCGGAACAGATGCGGTAATTGATTGAGCCGTTCAAAGCAAGTCCCCATATCCATGCCTTGTCAGACCAGGGAACAACGTTGTTTCCATTCAAATCGAAGGACTCTGCTTTTCCCTGAACGGCTTTTCCCAATATGGAAGCATCAATCCAGAAACGGTTGGAAAGATCGAAGCCAAACTGGTAGCCCAAATTAAAGCCTACTCCGGGTGTCCATCGGGTTTCGGGGTAGGAAGAGTTGTTCGCCGTTCCCGTACTCATGTAAGCATATCCCGAATATTTTCCCAAATGTCCGTCCGTCACACCGATGATAATGCCGGATTTTTGTGCAAAGCATCCTATTCCTGCCAGCAAGAAAAGCATTGATAAAATTGTCTTTTTCATTTTTTTTATTATTATTTAGTTTTCCTGTAAATTGTCTATCCATTTCGTCTGGAACATCCTGCATCCTCCCACGACACCTATCCCGTTTATGACATTGGTGTAAGTAGAGCGTATGGGAGCCAGTTCAGAGTTTCCAAGCCCGTTGTTTTTCTGGTCGTTCAGTGATTTCAGATACCTGTAAAACTCTTCCGAAAGGCTGTACAGGCTGATTCTGTATTTCACTTGGCGTTTGATATGTTCGGTTCCGTCAGGGGTTATGAAGTCGTCTTCATAGTCTGCCTCGTAATTGGTATTCAGACGAACCGTGTAGCTTTTCCCTTTAATTTTCGTATCGTCCCAGTAATACAAATTCCGGTAGAACCCGTTTTCAATCATCAGGATATCGTCTAACCCGGAAGATGTATTCAGCAGAGGTTCGTCGTCCAAGTTCAACGCGAGGGTACTGCTTTCTTCCGAATACTTGCCATCGTTCCAGAACAGTTGTTTACGCTCCACCTTCAACGCATAATAGTCTTTTGTCTGCGCATTGTCTGTAAAGCCTATCCGAAACTGAAGCAGGTTCGGTTCACCGTCTTTGAGAGCCAATTTGATTGATGTCAAAGGGAATCGGGACGGGACAACCGTAGCGGATGAAACCGCTTTCATTCTTTCTGCCGCTGCGGTTATGTTGACCTTGTCGCCATCTTCATACGCCTTTACCGCGTAATAGCTTTGGGCGGGGACTCCCGGTATGGAATCGTCCGTCCATGCAAGGGGTACCGCTTCACCGTTTACGGACAGGTGGACGTCCGCTCCCTTCAGTCCCCGGACGAGCTCGCCTTTCTGACTGACGGGAAGGCTGCGTGAAAGGTGGACTACCGTTGTGTCGCCGCTTCCCGGATAGCTGTATAGCACCAGTTTGGGAGAAGCGCCCACATCGTCCAGTTCAAAATGATAGGTACAGGACGAAAGTAAGCCGATATACACGGGCAGTAATATATGATATAAATGTTTCATGCACTTAAAATTTGAGGGTATAACTAAACGAGGGTATAATCGGGAAAATGCCAAATCCCTTACCCCTGAAACCGCCGTCGGGCAGACGCTCTATCCGGGTATAAAACGCATTCATACGGCAATAGGCGTTATAAATGCTGACGTTCCAGATACGCTCGAATCCCCTTTTGGTAGTACGCCGGAAATTGACACCCAAATCGAGCCGATGATATGCCGGGAGCGTGATGTTGTTCGGTTTCTCGTAAACCAGTTCCGGTTCGCCTGAATCCGGTATGCCCGGAAAAGAGGGCCCGTTTACATACTGGTTCGGGACGGTGGCACGGTCGCCGCTACGGTAAACCCATGCGGCGTAGGCATCTATACGGTCATTGAACTTATGCCGGTAGGCGATGTTCAGTTTATGCCGGTTGTCGAACTTGCTGGAATACCAGCCGGGATAAAAATCAGTAAACTTTTGCAAGCTCCATGAAAGCGTATATCCTGCTTCGATGACATTGTAACGGTCTTTGTATGCCAATGACAATTCTACGCCGTAAGACTTTCCCTTGCCGGTCTTGACCAGATTGTCCCAGTTCTCGGCAGGAAGCATCAGGCTGTTGCCCCCGTCGTATTCCAGCAGTTGGCTTGTGGTACGGTAATATCCTTCCACGTTCAAACTGATATGCCAAGGCAACTCCGTATATATCCCGGCTGCCACTTGCCTTGAACGCATGGGACGAACTTTGCGTGTGGAAGGAACCCAACTGTCTGTCGGCAGGTTCAGATAGGTGTTTGACAGTTGGTGCGCAAATTGGCTCATTTCCGTATAGGACACTTTCATCGTGGCTTTTTCCGAGCATTGGTAACTCATGGCCAGTCTTGGCTCCAAGGAATGGTACATCTTTCCGTCTGTCTGATAAAGGGTGTAATGCAGTCCCGCGTTTAATTTCGTCCTGGAGGACAGCCGCATTTCATCTTCCACATAAAAAGCGACCTCGTTACCCTTATAGCTGCTTGCGTTTTCTGTCGATAAGGTATCCCTGTCCGTCTGGTTTCTGGAAGCCGTGCTTTGCGGATGATATATGTGATGCAGATAATTGCTGCCAAAGCGTATATGATGATTCGTGCCGGGACGGTAGTCGAACTCCATGCGGTATCCCATGTCGTCGATTGTGGAACGGTTGGACCGTTCCATTCCCGTCATGGAAGTTTGTTCCCCGTCGGAAAAGAAACGGCTGCCTTCCACATAATCATACATGGAGATATTGCGTGAATAGACACCGGTGAAACTGCCGGACAACTTCGGGACGATTTGACAGTTCCACGTCAAAGCCGTAGTCAGGTTGCCCCATTGAGCCTTGAAATCGGAGTCGTAATGTTCCCCGTCTTCGAACGTCTGCCGGGCTTTTGTCTTCAGCAGGTCATTTCCGGAATACACGCTAAGGGACAGTTTATTATTGTCCGAAAAACGGTGGGTGATTTTCCCGTTGATGTCGTGAAAGGCATAGCGCACGTTCTTTTTGTCATCGGGATTGGAACGGTTGAGCAGGAAGAATGCCGGAGCTGTGAAAAGATCTGCCCAACTTCTTCGCATGGCTATGTTGAACGAGGTCTTGTCTTTTATGATCGGGCCTTCAAACTGGACTCTGCCATCGAGCAGCCCCAAGGAGAAAGTCCCGTGAAACTCCTTCATGTTCCCCTCTTTGGTGCGTACATCCACTACGGAAGAAAGTCTGCCGCCGTAACGTGCCGGGAAACCGCTTTTATAGAAATCCACGTTTTTGATAATATCCGTATTGAAAGCGGAGAACAGCCCGCCCAAATGGTTGATCTGGTAAAGCGGTGTTCCGTCCAGCAGAAAAAGGTTCTCATCGTTCTTGCCTCCGTGTACATACATGCCGGAAAGCAGCTCCGTTCCGGAAGCCACACCGGGAATATTCTGGAGGGTCTTTACCAAGTCCGGTGAACTAAGCAGCGAAAACTCCGTATTCAACTGTTCCGAGGTCAGCGACACTTTGCCGGTCTGTGTCGTGCGGAGGGAAGCGTTCAAGTCTGCAACCACTACTACTTCTTTCAGCGAAGTATTGCTTTCTTTCAGGTAGATGACACCGTTGTAATTGGATGTCAAATCCACCTCCTTCACCACATCCTGATAACCTATATAAGAGAAACGAAGTTTGTGTTTCCCCTCCGGCAGCGTAATGCTGAAAAATCCCTGTTCGTTACTCAGTGTTCCCGTTTGGGTATTCAAATCGAAAATGGTCACGTTGATCAGCGTTTCTCCCTTATCCTCGCATATGTGGCCGGAAAAAGTATAGTTGTTCTGGCGGAACAGCAGGACATATTCTCCCTGAATCTCCCATCGGATGCCGGTTCCGCTGAAAATCCTTTTTAGGTTCTCAGGCAAGGAACTGCTCCGCTGGAAGATACCTTTGGGCTTTATATTTGCCAAGGAAGAATCGTATACGAAATGAACAGAATACATTTTTTGCATGGCATCTATGGCTTTTTTCATTTCGGTTGAATCCTGTTGGGCTTTAGCACCCAGAGAGACACACAATATAATCGCAATGATTGTTAACTTCATTGTTTTACTTTTTCTATCTTTACATTCAACACTTTCTCTATAAACCTGATTATTTCATCAAGGCTTTTGTTCTTGAAGCTGGCCGTCAGGCGTTTATTCTCATTGCTTGCGGATAGTTTGACTTTATAATATCGGGACAATTCCTCAAGTACCTTTGGAAGTGGGGCGTTGTCGAAAATAAAGCTGCCCGCTTTCCGTTCTTTGATTACCTGTACGTCCGGTTGTTCTTCCGTCACTTGCGCTGCCATGCCTCCGGTCAGTATCACAACGTCCGGTTGCCCGATTGCTGAGAACTGCACCTTTCCCGATGTGACTTGCACGATAGCTGTGTCTGCACGGCTCTCATCGACGGTAAAGACAGTACCCAATACCCTGACTTGGGACAGTTTCCCTTCTACCGTAAACGGGTGGGCATTGTCATGCTTGACAGAAAACGCGACTTTTCCTTCCATGTGAACTTTGCGGCTGGATTTCCGGTAATCTTTTGCGTGGAAACGGACGGAAGAATGCGGGAACAGGGTTATGGAGGAACTGTCCGGAAGCATATAATCCACGGGGTGCGAGTAAGCCGTTACCTCCTTCCATGCTCCGTTTTCCCGGAAGCGGGGATAAATAAGGACTGCGACCAGAATGGCTGCCGCCATACCGGGAAGTATCCACCACAAGCGGAAGGATTTCCGTTCCTGTTCCGTTATCTGGTATTTCTCTTTGAAAGCCTTCAATGCTTTTTGCGTATCCAACTTGTTCTTCTGATAGTGGCGCAAGACAAAATGAAGGCATTTTTCATCCGTGGTTCTCATACTCTTTTATTTTGGTTTTCGTATTAATGACTGGGATTACAGACAAATTCACTATGCGGAATTTGTGAATATTAGTTAAATAAGAATGCGTAAACTTTCTGTGTCCCTTCCCGTATCAGTCGGAGCGCCTTGCTGATGTGGTTATCCACCGTATTTACGGAAATCTGGAACTTGGCGGCTATCTCCCTGTATTTCATGCCGTCGCGTTTGTTCAGCAGGAATATCTCCCGGCAGCGTTCGGGCAAGGCATCAATGGCAGTCCACATCCGCGCTTCCCTGACCGAACGTTCCTCCGCTTCCTCATCGCTCAACGTATCTTCAAAATCAGAAGGGGAAAGATTCGGATCATAAATCTCCTCCTTCTTCAGATAGTCCAGGCTGCGGTTGCGGGCAGTCGTATAAAGGTAGGCTTTGACATTTTCTATCTCGGCTCCACTGATACTTAATTTCTCCCACAAGGCAGAAAAACTATCTTGTACGATGTCTTCTGCAATATCCGTATCATGGACATAGTGCAGCACGTACAAGCATAACGAACGATAATGGTATTTAAATGTTTCGTCTATGTCTATTGTAAATTTATTCATACAAATAGGCTTATTATTCTGTGTGTCTACATAAAAGGACACAAAATAAGGCAAAATTCACTATTTCATATTGTTAAAGAAATATAACGTACCCCTTTCCCATATACACATGGTGGAAAACATCACGGGGTTTCCGCACTTTCCTTTCCGTTTTTCCACATTCTTTCTTTTTTTCCGTCCTATATCTATCGGAAAATAAAAAATACGTTTATGGAAGAAAAAGAAGTTGCGCAAGGTTTATTTGATGGTGGAGTTCGGAAAACCTTTTGCGGTAAAAAGGAGATGTATGTAGCCCTCATGGCAGAACCAACTTTTTCGCAGTTCTCCAAGTTCATGCCCGTATCCAAGAAAGACGAGGTATCGGCTATGAGAACGCTTATCAAGGACTGCTTCATCGAAGGTGACCACGAACTGGTAAATAATAATTTCCGGTTCCTCTTCGGCTTGATGGGACAACTCACCGACTTATTATCACCCGCTAGAGCACGCTCATAAATTAATAGAATGTTGGGCGGTACGTGACGACCAGCAACATCCGGCAACAGATGATTTACGCGCGTCACTACTTTCCCGGCGTCAACCAACATAAGGTGACGGACGAGGAGCCCGAACAACTTTCGGAAGAAGTACTCTGACTGTACGAACAGGTGATAATAAGTCAAATAAGCTAAGAAATAATAAAAATGTTAAATCTTCATCCTTTAGAATGTACAATTAAAGACAACGACCATATTCCTGACTTATTGCTTATAAAATATTGAGGAATAATTAGTTGTAAATACTACATTAGAATTGCGACCCAGTAATTTGCAGCAGTGGAAAATACAAGGAATATGAAAATTAAAACACTTATCATCATTGGATTGACAGCATTTTTATGCTTATCCGGCGCAACAGCCCATGCACAATCAGACAACCAGATTATCAACATGGATAACCCGGACTATGACATCGATGTGGAACGTTTTTGCTCTCCATATATTGATTTCGATAATCCCAAAAAGACCCGCAAAGAAGTAAACTATCGCTATGTGAAATACACAAAAGACATGTATGTTTCGCGGACTGAGAAATATCCGATTTTAATATATTATATAAGTATGGACAGTCTTGCTACCAAGAAAGCAACTTTTTGTGATACCGATTTTGGAAAACGGAATTTGATAACCAATGCACAAGGCAAATTAATATCGATGGCCTGCGAAACGAAGATGGATAAAACAGGCTTCGAGAAACTGGTGGAAACTGCCAGACAGAAATATGGCAAACCTGCCCTGCAGAAAGCAGAAACAGGTAAAGACGAACTTAAAAAGATTCTGATAAACTCGATGGTATCAAAGGGCAAGGACATACCCGTGTATCTTTGGAAACTGGATGACGAATATATCGGACTGTTCATGGAAGGCGAGGATGTCGTAAAGCTCTTCCGGGCAAAAAAAGAATTTGAAGATTTACTCATCAAAGTAGATGGCCCTTACATTGAGGCAACAATGGAGTTGCAAAAATTGGAGAGAAAAATGTTCAAGAGATAAGAAACAGGCTATAATAAGCTAATTTTAAATCACATGAAAATGGCAAAAATGTGGGATACGAGAACACCGCGAGAAAGCAAGTTCAAACATATTCTACAACACATTCCGGTGAAAATAAATCCATCTATAAGCATACTAAAGAATCATTCTCTATATTTGCCACATCACCAATCGGCAACAAGCCATTAAAAACACATGCCTATGGAACAACAAACAATGACCGGTTCGGGACTCTATATCCTTATAGCTGTCCAGCTGCTGTTCTCCATGCTGATACTGTTGCGGATACGCCAGTACCGCAAAAAGCCGACAGGCTGCCTGCCGTCCGTTCTCGTCATCCTCTCCACAGTAGTCTTCACCTCTGTGCTGTATTACATATGGCAAATCGTGTGTGATGAGAACAGCCGTTGGACAGACCTCGGCGGAATGCTTGCCGCAGGATCCTGGCAGGAGTGGGTGGCATGGGCATTTTTCGGACTGTTCGTTGTGCTGTTCACCGCTGCAGGCTGCTCCCTCTTCGGGTTTGCCCTCACCGGTCATCACCCCAAGTTCTGCAAAGAAATGTGGCGGAGCCTCATAGGAATGATGCTCATCCCATTCCTTACACTCGCCCTGCTGGCTGCATCCACCCTGTGCATCAGCCTTTCAGGGATGACACTTTTCACTTGGTTGTTTTCCGAAGCAGCGTTCAGCGACGTGGCGATGCTGGTACTGAGTGCTGCCCTATCACCTTCGGATATATGGGACTTCTGGCCTTCCTGTTCAAGTTCAACGGCAGTAAGCTGGACGCATACATTTTAGAAGACATAGAGCGTTCTTACAGACGCATCGAAGAAACCAACGAGAAAGGAGGCAAACAATGACCACACTACCTTTGCTTATATTGGGAAGCCTTTCCCTTCTTCTCCTTAACTGGCTGACATGGAAAGGACTGAAAAATTACCTGCAACCCAAAGGCAAGACGGCATCCACTGCTTTGGAACAGCAACTCACGGAGCAGGCATTTGCCTGGCGCACTCTCATCGGTCTGCTGTGGCTGGTTCCCGTATGGCCTGCCATTGCAGCTGTGATGCTATGGTACAGACTGAGATTACGCAAACAGATACTCAGCCAGAGCCGCACTTGCCCGAAATGCGGAAAAGAGACCCTGCGCGAGATGTCGGCACAGGAGATAAAGAAAGATGCCCGGCTCTTCACCCCACAGGAACGAATGGAACTCAATCTACAAACCGTCTGCATCCATGTGTACACCTGCACCGACTGCGGAGAAAAGGTGAAAGTGCGCATCCCTCTTGCAACAGGTCTCTATGAATATTGTCCGGATTGCCAGGGTATCACCTTACACCGGAAAGAAGCATACACTGTGGTGAAATCTCCTACTGAATTCTCCGAAGGACTGAAGGAAGCGCGTCATGAATGTAAATACTGCGGTGCTAAATACATCGTAGGGCATAAGATTCACCGTACACATACATCTTACCGCCACAACTCTTTTGATTTTTGAACAATTTGTACATAAATGTAGATGTAGAATAAAAGCAGAAAGAGATATGGGAACAAAAACAAGTAAAGAGAAGGATATAGATAGCGACAGACCCTCTACAATCAGAATTATAGCCGGAATCTTAGTTCTATTATGCACATTTCCAATATTCGTGTACGGCAACTTTGGTATTCATGACCTTATGCGGTTTCCTTATGAAAAAATGAGTTTTTTTGAGCATATATGGGGTAAGCTGTTAGTTATATTAGTATCAGGAACAATCTACCTGACACTATTAGGAGTCATGACTATATTCTTATTAATAGCAATGAGAATATGGAGTGGGAAAAGAGAAAAAGTAAAACATATCATATATCCTTTCCCTGCCGTATTGACAACTGAAATTGCCGATTTATACAAGGTTGAAAGGGCTGATGACCAATTTCTTATTTTCACTACATCTTCTGAAATACGCGGATTTCTGATAGGTATCGGAGCTGCTATTTTATGCACTGGGATATTCTTGTTCTGCAAAGAAATAGACAACCCGTACAGTGAAATTTACTGGCCTCCATTCAGTGGAGCATTTATTTTAGCTCCATTTATTCTGCTGATCAGCCAAGTATTTGCACATAAGCGTAGATTTGTACTGGACAGGATGAACGGTACTGTAACATTTCCACGCCATCTGTTCTTTCCTCGTTGTACTGTTCCTTTCTCGAAGGTCATTCCGGGATATTCAAAAGGTACTATGAACCTTGCATTTAGGTTTTGTTTTTTACATCCGCGAACTAAAGCAGCCATACCTGTTCTTGCAGAATATGATTCCGATTGGTGGCCATTCTATGTACTCTATATGGACAAGAACCGCCCGCTGCCGCAAGGCGAAGTGTTCGACCCCTACCGCGAGAAGGACTTCCTGCGTAGAAAGGCGGCAGGTTTCCCAAAACCGATATATCCCAATACCATCCTCGTTACCGACGCATATATGGGATATATATACGGTACGGATGAGTTCAAGCAAAGGCTCTCCAAGATAAAACACAGGATAGTGCATTATTACGACAGAGTATCATGGTATTGTCAGGAGCATGGAATTGAAATACCGAATGACAACGATTTAGTATTAATCGGTCTTTGGAAAAAACAGTTTGTGTTCAAACTCTTCGCTCCGGAAAACGTAGAATACATCGTAATCCCGGACAATACGGTATTGACCGACTGTTTCCTATGCGACAGTGAAACGGATGAAGTAAAATATATCAAGTAAACTAAAAATCAACAGAAATGAAACAATGAAAATGAATTTTAATATGAAACTGAAAATACTGGTTATCATGGGACTTGTCTGTTTATCTTGCGGCTACCATGCGGAAGGCAGGGTAAATCCGGGTGTAACAGAACTTACCAGATAACAGAAAGAAGACTTAAAGAAAATGTACGGAAGGTACCAGCTTTTCACCACGACTTCCGGTATTCCGGAATACTCCGTGGCTAAGGCAAGAACAGAACCTCTTCCGTGGGTAAAAGCGGAAAGGGAGTTTGACCCGACTCCGGAAGTACCGTCTGAGTAATGCATATCTTTTTATAGAGAGAGTTAATTAAAAAATATTGCGAAAATTCAAATATTAAATATGAGAACAATTATGGATATTACAACACTTTTGATTATGGGATTACTTAGTTTTGGGCTTGGCGGATGCTCCAATGCTAAAAATAAGCAAGAGTACTCGAATGTCAAGGAGATTGGTAATGTACCCAAAGAAAATGTGGACTCTTATGTTTATAAAAATGAAGGCAGACCTGTATACTATGCCAAATATGGTAATCGGGGTTGCTTATTTGAATTGAGAGTAAATGATATATTGATGACAGAAATAACCTATCCGACTAATATAGGAGAAGCATTGATAACAATTAATCCTACTATATTTAAATCAGGAAGGCAGACTGTTGAGATTCATTTGTCGCCCATAAAAGGAGAAGAAGTCATAAGTAATAAAAAGCCGTTTCGCTTGGAAATTGGTTATTATGATTTTGCAGAAGAAGTAGATGAGTCGGAAGAAAGAATTTGGCATACAGTTTTTACTCTTCCAGATATTGAAATACCGGAAAAAGGGTTGCCATACATTGATATGAAGGGTGAGTTCGAAGCAAATGTACCATATCAATATACTTACTGGGATGATTGCGTTGATTTAAGAACAATACCTGATATTGAACAGAAAATCGTCAAAGAGTATGAATACGTCAGAAAATTAATAGCTCAGAAAGATTTAGAGCAGTTAAAGAAATATTTTATGCCCTCCTATCAAGAATTTGCCATTACTATATATCAAACAAAAGAAGATATTGAGACAAGTTGGAAAAGTACCCATAATATTATAAAGGAATACGCTACAAGTGAGCTTCAGTCAATAGAAGATTATCGCATCGTGTATTCCAGTAATGGTCGGAGCGTATCTTTACGATCAAATAAATATGGTGGATTCCCGAGTGTTTTGCTTTTTATCAGAAAAGTAAATAATGGAGATGAGCTAGAGTATGGATATATTGAGTTACATCTTGGGATGAAAAAAGGGACTGATAAACTGATTCCTCTTATGATATAAATGTCTAAGCATGAAAAAAGGAACAAACAAATTGATTCCCGTTATGATTTAAAGTATATCAATAGATAAACGATGGTTTCTTTGTATTGAATAATCATTTCTTAAACCAACAATCAAAGAATAATATGAACAAGCATCCATTCCTCCCCGCTTCGGCAGCCGTTGCCCTATGCTTCGGGCTGCTTTGCCTGTCCGCACTCAGCTCGTGTACAGGGTGCAGCTACAACCACCAAAAGGCGATGGGAAGCATAGATAACATTTTGGGCAAAGTAGATACACTGATGAAAAAAACAGACCGGTTTTTGGAAGAATATCTGCCGGAAGAATCGCCTATAGACTACGAAAAAGAGGGGGTGAATATGAAACACTTGTTTGTATTTACAGATACGACAATGACTTACAACGGCAAGCCGTTCATGCCGGGAATGACAATAGGAGAACTGTGTGAGATATTCGGACACTACGAACGTCTTGCGGAACCCGGAATATTTATATGGGATTCCATCGGACCTACCATGACATCACACGATGAAAGCGGAAAAGACAGTGCTCCTGTAGACGGAATACTGATTGACTGGAATATAGAATTAGATGATTTTCTATCCGAAGAAAACCTAAAATGGCTAAAGAACCGTTGTCCACGCCAGTATTTTACCGGTAAAATGATTGTCGGTGAAGCTGTTTTGGGTAGAGGAATGCACATTGATGATTTTCTAAGAAAAACAAACCTGAAATTCGATAACAATCCGTTCCCTCTGCTTTACTTTTGTCACCTCCATAACTGGGACTATACCAAGGCACCTATACACCGTAGGGAGGAATATTATACATATGAAATTGAAATATCAAGAGATGGCACAAATATTGAGCATTTCTGGATTTCGACTAACTCACGAGGTTTTGGTGACCCACCATACGAAGGTCCTGAATATGAAAAGTACATAAATGTAGATGTAGAATAAAAATCAAATGGAAAATATAGGATATATTACTGCAATTCAATAAAATCAGTAACTTTATCCGGAAACTATAAAATAACAATTAAATCTTTGAAGATATTATGGATATATTGAAGAAATTGAGCAAATATTTTATCATTACGCTCGTCATTATGTTTGTATGCTCTTTTGTTGTGCTTGTTGATAAATTCCACAAAATCGAATACGATGTGTTTGATGTCTTGGAAACAGACAAGGCTTTGAAATACTTCTTCATACTGGGAGTAACGGCTTTTACGGTTTCGGTAGTAAACAGCATAGGAATTGCCGCCTTGTTCGCCTTTAACAAACTGAAAGTACAGACATGGAAAGAATTTGTCTGTAAGCTGGGAACCGGACTACTGCTTGTCATTCCGCTGTCCGCTATGGTCTATTATTGCGACTGGTTCGTCTATCCCCAAATGAAGAAGGAGTATGTCCGCTTGAAACTGGAAATGAAGGACAATGTTCCAAGAGATATTGACAATAACAGTACGTATCATTCCTACTTTAATAGCATCAAAAATGATATGCCCATGCTCATATCGAAAGCCAGACTTACATACAAACTGGACTCCCTGAAAAACGCTTTCGATGCCGCTACGGACACTTGCCGTATGTACCTCTCCATGCTGCCCGATACAATGGCAGCGGAAGCATCCAACAAATATCGGTTGGGCAGCATGGGAGTAGAACTTACCTGCGCATCGCAACCGACAACAAGCAAGGACAGCCTGATATATATACAAAAAGTATTGCTGTACCAATATGCAGACGAGGCATGGGACACGCAAGCAGAGATACGTGAACTCGCCAATGAATACAGTATCAGGACACGCTACACGGCAGGTCTGTATATATCCTATATCCTCTCCGCACTTGTCATATTCCTGTTTAGACGCTATAACCCGATAAAAAAGATACTGGCAGTATTGGCTATACTGATTGTGCTGTCTTATATGTACAAGGTGTTCGGCGAAGTGGTAGAAGAATATATAGAAGATACCCGGTCAATACCCCGAAAAATAAGCAATGCAACAGACAGAGCCATTTTAAATGAGCGATTGAAAGTAGAAACAAGCAATGACACGATAAAAGAAAACAGAAAATAATATGAAATCAATGATTCTTGCCCTGCTCGTTGCAATGTTAGGTTTCAACGGCTATGCACAAGTAAAAACAGAAAAAGAGATGAAACAGGAAATAAAGAAAATGGAAGAACTGATACAGGAGTATTTAGGAATGGTGAAGACATACCCGGAGAAACCTGCCTACTATCTGCAGGTAAACAAAACAGGATGCAGACTGCTTGTCAGGGTAAATGACATTCCGGTGGGGCATCATTTTGTCAAAAATGAAGGTCAGTCTATGCTATATCCTATCAATGATTTGCTATTGGGAAGCGGTAAACATACCGTAAGTATACAGGTCTATCCTCGAACGGGAGAAACGGAAGTCACCAAAGATGCCGGTGTAAATATTAAGGTTGTGCATTATAAAGAAAAACTGGTTGGTACGCCTGAAACACTGGTGGAATTAGACACTCCGACAGATATTGGGATGAAAAAAATCCCGTTGTACACTGATTCCATAAGCTTCAATGCCACACTCCCCTTTAACCATAAAAAAATACTTGCCGAAGCAACGGATTTGCGGACAATACCCAATTTGGAAGAAAAAGTTCTTGCCCATTACAATAGGGTGCGTCAAATGATGATTGATGGAAATTATTATGAGTATAATAAAATGCGTCTTGCCAGTACATGGGTTTTGACGGAAATGTATTATTTGGGAAAAGAGGCTTTGGAGAAAACATATATCGATTCAGACGATTTATTCCGTTTTTTATGCAATCCTATAGATTGGATTGCAGAACCAATACAAAACTATGAGATGGTCGTTTGTGGAAATGGAAAATTGGTTTATCTAAGAAGAAAACTTGAGCTCGATGATGTTTTACGGGTTCGTTTCTATGACACAGAGGAGGAGAAAAGACTATCACCTGAAAAGCGAACTGTTACAGCATATAAGTTCATCCTCCTTTATATGCCACAAGGCAGTGATGAATTAGTGGAGCTATATTAGAGAAAAATGAATGTAAGAATGACAAAAAGCTGTATGACTCGACTATATTGCGCAACAGGAAAATGAATAAAGATAGAATAGAACAAAATAAAAGACGCTTGTTTTTACCTTTGGCATTGTTATATCTGTTCTGGATTGAGTCCGGTGTGATTGACCCGTGCTCAGCAACTCCCGGCTATGATGATTCAGGAGTGATTGCATGGGTGTCATTTCCATTCGTAGCTGGAATGTTGCTTTACTGGTGCTTGCATGAATACAACATCACAAGCACCGCAAAATATCTGATATCAGCTCTGTTGCCGACAATCATACTATCAGTCTCAGCCTTAACCGTTACTTATTTTCTGTATCGTATGGAGATAGAATTGAGAGATACGGAGATGTGGAATTTCATCTATGATGCAGGCTGCTATCAGGATGCAGAGCCCCAAAAATTTTTGTGGTTTACAGCAATTTCCATTGTGTTTTATCTGTTCATGAACTTGTTTTTTCATACTATTTCGTACCTTTACAAACAAAACACACGCCTATGGAACAACAAACAATGACCGGTTCGGGACTCTATATCCGCAAGCATCCATTCCTCCCCGCTTCAGCAGCCGTTGCCCTATGTTTCGGATTGCTTTGCCTGTCCGCACTCAGCTCGTGTACAGGGTGCAGCTACAACCACCAAAAGACGATGGGAAGCATAGATAACATTCTGGGCAAAGTAGATACACTGATGAAAAAAACAGACCGATTTTTGGAAGAACATCTGCCGGAAGAACCGCCTATAGACTACGAAAAAGAGGGGGTGAATATGAAGCACTTGTTTGTATTTACAGATACGACAATGACCTACAACGGCAAGCCGTTCATGCCGGGAATGTCAATAGGAGAGCTGTGTGAGATATTCGGACATTACGAACGTCTTGCGGAACCCGGAATATTTATATGGGATTCTATGGGAATCACTATGGTATCAGACGATGAAAGCGGAAAAAACAGTGCCCCTGTAAGCAGGATGCTGATTGACTGGAATATAGATTTATATGGAGCTATAAGCGAGGACAATATAAAATGGCTAAAGAACCGTTGTCCACGCCAGTATTTTACTGGTAAAATAGTTGTCGGTGGAGCGGTTTTGGGTAGAGGTATGCACATTGATGATTTTCTGAAAAAAACAAATCTGAAATTCGATAACAATCCGTTCCCTCTGCTTTATTACTGTGACTTGTATGACTGGGACTACACCAAAGCGCCTATACACCGCAGAGAAGAATATTATACCTATATGATTAGAAAATCTCGAGACGGTACTGATATTGAAACATTTGATATTGCCATTAACTCACGAGGTTCTGGTGACCCACCGTACGAAGGTCCTGAATATGAAAAGTACATAAATGTAGAAAACCAATAATACACATAATATGAAATCAATGATTCTTGCCCTGCTCGTTGCAATGTTAAGTTTCAACGGCTATGCACAAGTAAAAACAGAAAAAGAGATGAAACAGGAAATAAA
>ERZ773138.1208-NODE-1208-length-25809-cov-4.869380_pt1 | contig 25809 bp, 19 predicted proteins | sample MGYA00511114_ERZ773138 | MGnify/ENA primary metagenome ERZ773138 (study PRJEB29015, sample SAMEA2737805) | human gut metagenome | biome: human gut; feature: human-associated habitat; material: faeces | place: China | collected 2012 ...
TCCCTCAAGGGAGAGGGGGCCGTCTGTGCAGGCATTATTTTGTGGGGATCCCTCACCCCACAGGGAGAGGGAGAAACGGGACTACTTCTTCATCTGCGACAAAATCGTCCGACACTGATTCGCTTCGCCTTCTGACGGCGAAATCAACGCCAGCAGCGCCGCCGCAGGGGTGACCAGCGTAGCGAGCGCGGCGGCGACCGCACCACGCGCAATCAACGGCCCAGCCTTCACGCCCGCCTGCGGATCTTTGAAGGTTCCGCGAACGTACAGCGGCGAGCGCAGGGTGATGATACGAATGCCTTTACTTTCCGGATCGATGGTTAAATCGAGCTGCTCGGACGCCATGCTGGCGGTACCGGTGACGTTGATAACCGCGTTTTCCGTGTCGAAGGCGAAGATCTGCGGACGCGCCACGCCGTTGACCAGATCCAGATTTGCCGCCGCGCAGTTAACGCGTACTTCGTCGTCACCGAAGATTTGCCCGATGATAAAGTTCCCGACGTTCAGCCCCAGGATCTCCATCAGGTTACGGCTCACCAGCCCGTCGTTCATCAGCAGTTTCAGGTTGCCGTTTCCGCTGCCCAGCAGCGCCGCTACGGAGTTACCCGTGCCGCGAATATCCGCGTCGCCGTTCATCTCACCGAGGGTTTTCTGCATCAGTTCCACGTCCGGCATCAGCTCTTTCAGCTTCAGCCGACGCGCCTGGATCTCCGCCCTTCCCTGCATCGGCTTTTTATCCCCCTCCAGGTGGATATTCGATGAAATGGTTCCCCCGGCCATGCCAAACTTCAGCGGTTGCAGGCGCAGGTCGGCGTTTTTCAGGATGATATGGGTCGAGAGGTTGCTCAGCGGCAGCGTGCTGCCATGCTCGATTTTACGTCCTTTGAAGCGCACATCCGCATCCATCACGTCCCATTTGTCGGTTTCGAAGCGGTCATAGGGCAGCACTTTACCCGCAGGCTGAACGTCCTTTTTAACCTCTTTAGACTTCGTGCCTTTGCCCGAATCTACGCCAATCAGCGGACCAAGATCGGCCAGACGCAGCTGGCGGGATTCAACGTCCCCCTCCAGTTTCGGGCGCGGTTTACCGGTGGTGTAGGTCAGCGTGCCGTGGATATCGCTGTCGCCGATGCGGCCGTTGAATCCACGGTAGTCAAAGACGGACGATTTTTCGGTGTTGATTTTGGCAACCAGGTGCCCGTCCGTTTCAAACGGCGGAGTATCCGGCAGCAGTACGCCGGTGAGATCGTACAGTTCCCCCAGCGAATCACCGGCAAACTTAAGCTGGAGGTCGACGCCGCCCATGTTCATCGGGTCGTTAACCGTGCCCACGAACGCCACGCGGGTATTGCCGGAGCGAAAATCCGCCTGCACCGGGAACGGCGTGCCCTCGCTCCTGAGCGCCAGCATGCCGCCGATTTTGCCTTTACCGGTGAGCGGCTGGCCGTTGTAGCGCCCTTTCGCCGTCAGGCCAAAGACGTAATCGCCCGCTTTGCTGTCATCGCCTTTGGCTTTGCTGCCCGTGACTTCGCTAAACGGCAGCGGCTTGCCCAGCGGATCGACGAGGATCTCCACGTCAGCCTTACTCACTTTATCGTCAATGGCGATCCGCCCCCGATCGAACAGAATATTGTCGAGGCGGAAAGACCACGAAGAGGGCTGCGCATTCTGATCTTTATCGCCGCTGCTGGCGAGATCGAACGTCCAGTTGTTGTTTTTCTCTGACAGGCGAATCAGCCGCGCGTCGGGCTGCTGGAGTTTGATCCACGGCAGATACACCGTTTTGGTTAACAGGGCTAACGGCGCCAGCGTGGCTTCCACTCGCGGCAGGTGGATCATGGTTACTTCGGGGATGTCGGGCGGGTTACCGAGAATAATATCGTCGGCATGAACGTGCGGCCAGGGCACCCAGCTCCGCCAGCCAGTTTCCTCTTTCTGGCGCTCCCACACGACGCCCAAATCGCCACGTATTGCGAAGGGGCGGTTCAGCTCGGTTGAGACTTTCTGGTTGATGGTCGGTTTGAGGCGGTTCCAGTCAAACGTGGCGATAATGATGATTAAGACCACGATCAGCAACAAGAAAATCCCTGCTGTCCAGGAAATCACCCTGGTTGTTTTTGTCATTGTTGTCCCCTTTCCTGATGAACTTGCCTCTAAAACTATAGTTCAGACAAAGGGAAGCGGGCAGATCAGAGGCTGGTTATCACCTTTTCCAGGGTATCCATGGGGACAGGACGAGAGAGGAAATAACCCTGTGCCGCCGCTGCCGGAGAATTTTGCACGTCGCGCCACTCCTCCAGCGTTTCTACGCCTTCCACAATGACGCCCTGGCAATAGCGGTTCATCAGTTGCAGGAGCATCGTAAACAGGTTCCGTCCCTCCGGCGTCTGGCGCAGCATGATAAACAGATCGCGGGCCACTTTGATGTAGTCATAACGCACTTCGCTCAGGGCGGAGAAGTTGGCCATACCGGTACCGAAATCATCCAGCCACAGCGGGCCAAACTCACACATCGAGGCAAACGAGGAGTCCTGCGGCAGCTGAACATGTTCCACCAGCTCGAAGCGCATCCACGGCAAGGTAGCAATCAGCGCCTGCAACGTCGCATTCTGACGTAACGCCATCAGGGTGGGGCCATCCACGTTCACCGACGCCAGAATACCGTGCTGCTTGAAGAACGCCTGCTTCGTCGCCAGCATTCTCAGCTGCTCTTCCAGCACGTCGATACGCTGACGCACGGCAACCTCCGCAAAATAGCGGTCCGGTGCAATACGCTGTGAAGGATTCGATGGATGAGTGACGACCGTTAACACCTCAATCGCCATTAACCGACCGTCGGTACGGTAGATGGGCTGATAAGTGTACGCTCGCTCACATTGCAGCCAGTAGCGATGCTCCTGCAAGTTCTCAATACTTGCCTCAGGCGTAGTGCTCAGCCGCTGGATAACCTGCTCTGACTTCATTTCGGATGTCCTGTTGTATGGGATAGCCTTTCTGGACTCGTCACTGAGTTATCGGCCCGCCAGGTGAGAACTTTATGTTCAATTCACCGGGAAAATGAAATTAAGATGACAGAAATATGCCGGAATACGCGCTGGCTCAAAAAAAATAATGGAACGTCGTTTTAATATAGTTGACCATAAAAAACACACAGCGCACACTACCCTTAATTACTTTGTTCAGGTTCACGACTATGTCTAAAAAAATTGCCGTGATTGGCGAATGCATGATTGAGCTGTCCCAGAAAGGCGCGGAAGTCAGCCGCGGTTTTGGTGGCGATACATTGAACACCTCCGTTTACATTGCCCGTCAGGTCTCCCCCGACGCGCTGAGCGTGAGCTACGTTACCGCGCTGGGAACGGACAGCTTCAGCCAGCAGATGCTGGAAGCCTGGCAGGGTGAAAACGTTGGGACCTCGCTGATCCAGCGAATGGAAAACCGCCTGCCGGGTTTGTACTACATCGAAACCGACAGCACCGGCGAGCGCACCTTCTATTACTGGCGTAATGAAGCGGCCGCCAAATTCTGGCTGGAAAGCGAGGCCGCCGCTGCCATTTGCGAAGAACTGGCGACCTTCGATTATCTCTACCTGAGCGGGATCAGCCTGGCGATCCTGAGCCAGGAGAGCCGTGAAAAGCTGCTGTCACTGCTGCGCGAATGCCGTGCCAATGGCGGTAAGGTGATTTTCGATAACAACTACCGTCCACGTTTGTGGGCCAGCCGCGAAGAGACGCAGCAGGTCTACCAGCAGATGCTCGAATGCACCGATATCGCCTTCCTGACGCTGGATGATGAAGATGCTCTGTGGGGCGAAAAACCGGTTGATGAGGTCATCGCCCGGACGCAGGCTGCCGGGGTCAGCGAAGTGGTGATCAAGCGTGGGGCGGAGTCTTGCCTGGTGGCGGTTGCAGGTGAAGCCGTGACAGAGGTCCCGGCGGTGAAGCTGGCGAAAGAGAAAGTGATCGATACCACTGCGGCGGGAGATTCTTTCAGCGCGGGGTATCTGGCGGTACGTCTGACGGGAGGTACGCCGGAAGCGGCGGCGCAGCGCGGTCATTTAACGGCCAGCACGGTGATTCAGTATCGCGGAGCGATTATTCCGCGCGAGGCGATGCCTGCTTAAGGACTGGGCGGGCTGATGCCCTCACCCTAACCCTCTCCCACAGGGAGAGGGGACGCAGGGCTTACTGGCCCTGCGGAATATCGCTCGCATCCTGATGTAAATCATCGGCTGCCGTTTGCGCTGGCTGCGGCGCCGTCGCCATGATGGCGTTCCAGGTGGCCTTCAACTCTTTCATGTCATATTCCGGCTCACCTTTCGGCTGTAACAGAATCAACGCCATATCCTGCGACAACTGCTGGCGCAGATCCTGATTCAGCATCTCCACGGTCAGACCGTTCAGGAAGTCCTGACGCAGTTTCTGATACTGCTCCGGCGCGATATCCACCACCTGATTCTGCAAGGAGCGAATGCGCTGGCTGATTAAGATATCGGTATCGGCGCGGGCATAGGTGGCGAACAGTTTCTGCAATTCAAGGGATTTCTGCGCCACCAGCGCGTTAAACTCCTCTTCAGACAGGCCCTCTTTACGCACTTTAGCCAGCTCTTTCGCCACCACGCCGAGATTGGCATTGAGCTTATCGCCCGGCGATTCCACGTTAATGGCGCACTGGGCGCGCTGGAACAGCACACGGCAGTCAAAGCCCAGGCCAATATCTTTCACGTTGTTCTTGCTGAGCGTCTGCTGAACGTGCCAGAACAGCGCTTCACGCGCGAGATCCGCACGCCAGTAACGCAGCAGCGCAGAAGACTCGCGGATCGGCTGCCAGGCCGTATCCCACATCATTGAAAGACGATCCTGACGCACGGTATCCGTCATGATGCTGACCGTCTCAGGACGCAGCGGGGACAAGGTAGGAACAGGGGCAGGCGTTTCACGCTTCCCTTTCAGATCGCCAAAGGCTTTGTTGATCTGCTCTATCACCGCACGGCTGTCCACGTTGCCCACTACAATGAGGGTCATGGCATCCGGGGTGTACCACTGCTGGTAGAAAGATTTCACCTGCTCTGCATCCACCGGCTGTTTCAGCGGTTCTGCCGGGTCGTGGCCAAGCAGCGTGGACCCTTTCAGGCGGTAGCGCCACCAGCCTTCTTTGGTATCCGTCGGCCAGGTCGCCACCATGTCGCTGTTGCTCAACGCATAGTTTACGGTCTCAGGCGTAATCGCCAGTTTGCCGGTGGCATCGGATAGATAGGTAAGCGCTTCTTTAAGCAGATCGTTACGGTTGTTGGGCAGGCTCAGGTTAAACATGGTGTAGTCATAGGAGGCCACAGCCGGGGGCAGCGGGCGTTTCGGATCGATGGCCTGTTGCCATAAAGAACGCACCTGAACCGCCTGCAAACTGCCGCTCTGGGTGAGCGCCAGTCGAGGAATAAAGTGGCTTAAGCCGGTCTGCTGGGTGCTTTCAGTGAGGGAGCCGGTATTCACAGAAAGACGGATTTCAATGCGATCGCTCGGACGTTGCGGAGTGGATAATACCTGCCACTGGAAACCGTTCGCCAGTGTTCCCTGTTGCCAGGCCGGGTCTGGCTGGAGCGCATCTGCCTGCACATAACTGGCTGCTGCCATCATCAGCAAACCGCCGGTTAAGAGTCGAATTTTTGTGCCCTGCATGTGAACCCCTGATCAACATTCCTGGTTAAAGAGAGTGTCTCGCGACGTGAGCACTCAAAGATGACGATGAAAACCTTCCGATTAGACAGCGTGTTCGGCTAAACGTCACGGGCGGAAGTGAAATATACCCAAAAAAAATCTTGTCGAATTATGACTAGTATGAACGGTTATTATGCGCAGGTGCCCGCATCCCCACAAGGGAATACGGGCATTTATGAGGGATTAAGAGGATAAACCGGGGGTTTTGTCCTCAGATGTGCGGTTATTCAGCGTATCGTTAAGCTTCTTGTGATCCAGCTCTTTCACCCACTTCGCCACCACAATCGTCGCCACGCCATTGCCGACCAGGTTGGTTAACGCACGGGCTTCAGACATAAAGCGGTCAATACCGAGGATCAGGGCCAGGCCCGCCACCGGCAGATGGCCCACCGCCGAAATGGTGGCCGCCAGCACGATAAATCCGCTGCCCGTTACGCCCGCCGCCCCTTTTGAAGAGAGCAGAAGCACCACCAGCAGCGTAATCTGATGGAAGATATCCATGTGGCTGTTAGTGGCCTGGGCAATAAAGACCGCCGCCATCGTCAGGTATATCGAGGTGCCATCCAGGTTAAAAGAGTAGCCCGTAGGAATAACCAGCCCCACCACTGACTTACGGCAGCCCAGCTTTTCCATTTTATCGAGCATACGCGGCAGCGCGGACTCCGAAGAGGATGTGCCGAGGACAATCAGCAGCTCTTCACGAATGTAACGGATAAATTTGAAGATGCTGAAGCCGGTCGCACGGGCGATGGAGCCGAGCACCACCACCACAAACAGAATACAGGTGATGTAGAAGCAGACGATCAGCTGGCCCAGCTGTACCAGCGTGCCGACGCCGTATTTCCCGATGGTGAAGGCCATCGCGCCAAAGGCGCCAATCGGGGCCAGACGCATAATCATGTTGATGATGCCGAAGATAACCTGCGAGAAGCTTTCAATGACGTTAAAAATCAGCTGGCCTTTGCTGCCAAGACGGTGCAGGGCAAAGCCAAACAGCACGGCAAACAGCAGTACCTGGAGGATGTTTCCGCTGGCGAACGCGCCAATCACGCTGCTCGGGATCACGTCCAGCAGGAAGGCAACAATCCCCTGATCTTTCGCCTGTTCAGCGTAAACCGCCACCGCTTTCGCATCCAGCGTGGCCGGGTCAACGTTCATGCCCGCGCCAGGCTGTACCACGTTGACAATAATCAGGCCGATAATCAGCGCGATGGTACTGACAATCTCGAAGTACAGCAGGGCAACCGCCCCCGTACGCCCGACCGCCTTCATGCTTTCCATGCCAGCGATACCGGTCACCACGGTACAGAAAATGACCGGCGCGATGATCATTTTGATGAGCTTAACGAACGCGTCGCCAAGCGGTTTCATCTGCGCGCCCAGCTCCGGGTAGTAGTGACCGAGCAGAATACCGATGGCGATGGCTGTCAGGACCTGGAAGTAAAGACTTTTGAAGAGTGAGGTTTTCATAGGGTGTCCCTGGAAAGAAAAACTACAGGCTTTGTAAGGTTATGGTTAACCTGCGGCTTTAAAATAACACCCACATAACAGGACAGAAATAAACGGGGTTCAAATTTGAAACACAAATGTTAAGAACTTTGAGCTGGCTCGCACAAGCCAGCAACAAAATTACACTTTTGCGTTATTGCCAGCGTCGGCGAGATAGCGTTGCTCAAAGATATCCGTCGGTACGGCGCGATCAAACAGGAAGCCCTGTCCGCTCTCTACGCCCGCCGCAGCCAGCCACTCACGCTGGGCGTCGGTTTCAATACCCTCGGCAATGACGTGCAGATTCAGGCTGTGCGCCATCTGAATAATGGCCTGCACCAGGCTGCAATCCTCCGGCAGCCCTTCCACAAAGGTTTTGTCGATTTTCAGGACGTCCACCGGCAACGTTTTCATGTGCTGGAGCTGACGCAGGCCGGAATACCCCATACCGAAATCGTCCAGCGCAATGCGGATCCCGGCATTACGCAGCGGTTTCAGGATGGCGACAGCGTCGTCAGGATTATCGATACAACGGCTCTCGGTGACTTCCAGGATCAACGTGTGGGGCTGGATGCGGTAGCGATGGATCAACTCAAGCATCTCCGGCACCATGGTCGGGTGCATCAGCTGTAGCGCAGAGAGATTCACCGACAGCGGCAGCGTGATGCCCCGTTGTTGCCAGGCCGCAAGCTGGCGGCAAGACTCTTCCAGCACCCAGTAGCCGACGGTGACCATCAGGCCGCAGGACTCGATACGTTCGATCATCCCTTCAGGCAGCTCCCACGTGCCGTCCGGCTGTTGCATACGCAGCAACGCTTCGGCGCTGGTCACTTCACCCGTGCGCAAATTGACCTGCGGCTGTAGCCAGAGCGCAAACTGGCGATTGTCCATCGCCGTCAGAATGTCGCTCTCTTCAGTCAGGCGCTGCTGGGCTTTTTCCATCTGCTCCGGATCAAAGAACTGGATCTGGTTTTTCCCTTTCCGCCGCGCGGTGAACGCGGCCGAGAAAGCCCGACGATAAAGCTGCTCGGCGGTCAGCCCCCCGGAGTACATCGCAATACCGATGCTGGCGCTCGGGCGAAGCTGGATACCCTGAATGGGCAGCCGCTCATTAATGACAGTGAGTACTTGCTGACCTAGCGTAATGGCGTGCCACGGCTCTTTAACACCGTTCGCGATCACCACCAGGTCATAGCCGCTGACCTGGGTGAGCACCATGCGCGGCGCCAGAACGGATTTCACCTTTTCCACCAGCGTCAGTAACAGCATTTCGCGCTGGCTCTCTTTCAGCACGCCCGCCGTGTCCTGCAAGGTTTCGCAGGCAATCACCATCAGCGCGGTGGTCTGCTGGCGGGCGACGGTCTGCTCCAGCAAGGCCATTAAAAACGCTTTGTTTGGCAGATCAGATACCGGAAAACGGGTGGCGTTGCTACTGAGCTCTTCCTGCTGACGCAGGACACGCTGCTGGTTGATATTGTAACTGCGGACCAGCATGCCAATTTCATCATCGTGATGCAGGCGCGGCAACGTAAGTTGATGCCCCATGTGCTCCTGTGGAGAGAGGTCGTTCAGCTCCCGGGCTATGCGGCGCAACGGATGCACAATTAACCGGTTGATACACCACGTCAGCGCCACGCTCAGCATTAATGTCAAAAGTAAGTAAGTGGTCACTAATGTAGCAACCCAACTCATGACGAATTTATACATGCGGTACGAGTCGGCCTGTAGCACCAGGTAGGCCAGCGGTTGCGGGTTAGCCGGTCTTTCCAGGGAGTAGAGAGGCAGGGAAATTTGCACTGGCAGTTCAAACAGGCGCATCACCATCATCGGGACGGAACGCTCCGGGATAAAGCTCATCCGCAGCGCCTGGAACTGGTTCGGCAGTACAACATCCGCGCGGCTCACGATACCGGCGGGCTGAATGCGCTTCAGGATGGATTCCGCCTCGGGGATATCCCCTTTCAGGATCGAGGCTGACAGGGGTTCCCGCACCGAGCGGGCAATACTTTCCAGTTGCGAAGCCGTGTTGTAGCGATTCTGCTGTACGGAGTGAAACAGCAAAATGACGCAGAAGATGAAGACAAACAGCATTGTGACGGCAGACACCATCGCCATCTGTTTGATCGTTAAGGAACGGCTGACACGCAAAATGACTCTCCACAAAACTCGAAGCGCAGGGCGCACCAGGGTGTAAACCTGGTGCGTCCGAGTATACCCGATAGCTGCACTTTTAAGAGAGACTTACAATTAGATTAAGTAAAAATCCGATCACCAGTCTGCATAAGGCACCAGCGGTTCCGGTGGTAAGTCCATATCACCCTGCCAGCCCGCGGCAGAATACCGAACGTAGAGCAGCGCATGGCTCGGGGTATAGTCTTTTGCTTCCTGAATATCGACGCCCAGACCGACAAACCAGTTGGACGTCACGCGGCGTTCAACAATCGCCCTTGCGGTATAACCCGTGCCTGACGAGCTACTTCCGGTTTCCATCACACCTTTATCGGTATAACGGCCTGGCTCATTGTCCGGGATCAGCCCCTGTAACGGATAACGCATCACATCTTTTGTTTTTGAATGAGACCAGGAGACGGAGCCGCCCAGCTCCCATGACCAGTTCTCTGTGCGTTTACGCCAGTTCACCGGTAAGGCGAACGACACATACTCCTGGGGACTGTAGTAACCGCCCTGGCCCAGCGAATAGCCACTTAAATCCTTATCGTAATGCCAGAGCATGTTGGACACGCCCACCGTCAGGCGTTCGTTGTTCTGATTGATGAGCTTGTAGTAATAGCCGGTCATCCAGCGGACGCGCCAGTTATCTTCGACATTCTTCCCGGTGAGGCTGTCGGCACTCAGGCTTGACCAGATACCGTTAGCTTCGCCTTTGTCGTAGCTCATGCTCACGCCGCCACCGGTGGCACGCACGCCGCCCCAGGTGGTGTCGGTATTGGGATCTTTTTGCCCGGCGAAGGCCAGCACCGAGCTGGAAATCGGACGGCGATGGGCGTTCAGGGTGTAGCCAATCGGCCCTAAATCGTTGCTGTAGCTCAGGCTGCCCACCACATCGACCACGTCGAAGCCCATCGGCGTTGTACCGATATCCCACGCCCAGGTTTTGTTCTGCCAGCCGACGGCCACGCTGGCGCCGTTGGCCGACTGGTTCGTGCTGCCGTGACATGGCGTTTCGGCACAGGTACCCCATGTCGGATCGTAAGTTCCGTTATCGGTGTCAAAGGAACCGGCGTTCATATTGACCAGATCGCTACGGAAGAACATACGTCCATCCGACAGCGGCGCATCAACCTGGAGCATGGTGGTGTGCGCTTTCAGGTCGGAATAGCCTCCCGTGCCGCTGGAGCCCCAGTAGTCGTGTTGCAGCGTGACGTTCAGATCCTGCTGACGATAAAGATCGCCTGCATCGCTGCGCACGCCGCGCTTCAGCCAGTCATCTTTCTCATCGTTACGCGTGAGTCGCGTAAAGCTGTCGTTATCGGTGGGACGGGTCGTTGTGATGCCCGATGAGACCATCGCATCTTTCCAGGTGTCCAGCGCCTGCTGAGGCTGACCATTTTGTGCCTGGAAACGGGCGGCATCGCGCATCACCAGCGCACTTTCCATCGAAGGCGGCTGCGATTTGGCCTGCGGAAGAATGGCGTTGAAGGTCTTTTCTGCCGCGGCAGGATCACCCAGTCCGGCCTGCGCCATGGCAAGCCGGCGCTGCATATTGATGGAGAGCGGTTCGCCGTTCTGTGCCGCGGGCAGTTTCGCCAGCGCCGCGCGCGCCGCGTCCTTGTTGCCCTGAGCAAGATAGACCTCGGTCAGGCCGAGGATCGCGTCTTCGTTCTGCGGTTCGCGTTGCAGAATGGTGTTGTAGGCGGTTTTCGCGGCCTCATGATCGCCCCGCTGTTCAGCCCAGTCCGCCAGCGTCAGGTCGATACGGGTGGACGGAGGCTGCTGGCGAAGCAACGTTTCCGCCTCCTGCTCTTTTCCACTGTCGCGCAGGCGGTTGGCGGTTTCCAGCACCTGGTTACTTTGCAGGCGGTCCGCCAGCGCCTGAATGTTGCCGTTCCACTTGTCGCGCGGCAGCGTGTTCAGATGCGCCAGCGCCGCCCGGTCCTGATCGTTACCGGACAGGTACAGCCCGCTGGCGTAAACCTGATCCGGATCGCCCGGTTTCTGACTTGCCAGCTGACGCATCAGGTTATCCGCCTGGCTGCGCTGACCCGCGCTATACAGATCGCGTGACAGTCGGTAGGTGATCCACACGTCGCCCGGGGAAAGCGCAAGGCGTCGGCGCTGAATTTCTGCGGCCTGCGCATATTTCCCCTCGCTTTCCAGCTGTTCAGCCTGGGCTGACAGCTGCTCGTTCGTCAGGCTACGTTCAATATCATCAATGCTGCGGCGCTGACTGGCAGAGAGCGACTGAATAAACTGCGTCGCCTTCTCCGGAGACTGCGCGCGATAAATATTGGCGAGACCGCGCACCGCGTTGCTGTTGCCGCTGTCCATCCGCAACGCCTGGCGGTAATAGCGCTCGGCCGCGTCGTTATCTTTGCGCGCCGCCGCCGCATCACCGAGCCCCAGAACCGCGTAGCTGTCAGTATTGTCGATATTGCGCGCCTGCTGGTAATAGCGTTCGGCCTGGGCCGTATTGTTGGCTTTCAGGGCGTTATCCCCCTGCTGGATCAGCAGCCAGTATCGGTTGACCTTCAGCAGGCTGTCCCATTTGCCCCGGTTATCGCTCTGCGGATCGAGGGCGATCGCCTTTTCAAACTGCGCAACCGCACGCGCGCGATCGCCTTTCTGAGAATAGGCCTGCCCCAGAGCGCCTACGGCTTCACTGTCAGCGTGGTTGGCGCTGACTGCTTTTTGCAACTCCGTTACCGCTTTACTGCCCTGCCCGGCATCCACTGCGGCTAACCCTTCGGCTTTGGCGCGGAACGCCGGATCGGCGAGCTGTTTTTGCTGTGCTTCAAGCTGGGTGCGCGCCGCCGTCACATTATCGCCATCGCTGAATACGCTCAGGTATTGTTGCAGCGCGGTGACGCTGGCGCTGCTGACCGGCTGATCTTTGATCTGCTGGTACCACATGTCCGACGCCTGACTGCGGCCATTATTCGATTTGGCCATCTCCTGCAACACCGCGAACCCTTCATCACGCCGTCCGCTCTGGAACAGAAGCTGTGCCAGCGAGGACTGTAGCGGGACGTTGCCCGGACTGCTGGCGTTTATTTTCTTAAGCTGATTAATGGCCAGGTTGCGGCGGGCTGGCTCTTTCGCCACCACGTTCCAGTACTCCGTCGCGATGTCGCCGCTGGGCGGCTTACCGTCAAACAGTTTGTCATACGCGGCAATGGCTTCCTGCGTGTGCCCGGTGGTGGCAAGCAGGCGAGCCTGCTGGAGGGCCTGGCGACCATCCGGCGTGGAGAGCAGCATGGTAGTACGGGAGGACTGGTAGGCACTGGAATCGGCTGCCATTCCTTTCAGGCGATCCAGCTCTTTTTGCGCGCCCGCCGTATCGCCCTGTCGTAACAGGTAGCGGAAGCGCGCGGCAATCACATCCGGGTTGTTGGGATCGATCAGCTCAAGGCGATAGAGCGACTGGCGCACTAAATCCTCACGCTGGGTGGATTCCCCCAGACGGACCTGTTCCAGCAGCTGTCTCTGCTGCGGGGAGTTGGCGGCCTGGGCCAGGGGCATTAGCGCCAGGCCAAGCGATAAGGTGAGTAGATTCAGTGTGAACGTGCGCATTCCTGGCCCCAATCCGGTAGTAATTCACCTTGCACGGTGAAACGAAAACGATGCTGATCCCACCCTTGTCCAAAGAGGGTCAGAACGTAGCTGTAATAAGCATTGTTATCGGGAAAACGATCGGCGACGTGCTGGCGTTGCACCGCCTGCGCGTCCCGGTTTTGTAAAAACGGAAGGAGAGAGGCAGAAAACCCTACCGGCCCATCTCCGGTGCGTTTCCCGGTTGCTACATCCACTTTCTCCGGCGGCAAGCCTTGTTTGATTGTGGTGGTCGCCATGGGCTTGAAACGCGCCAGTAGCCGGGCTTTCTGCGGATCGTTATCGTTCATCATCCCTACCCACAGATAGACGCGAATCGCATCGTAGCTGCCGATCAGGGATGCATCCTGCGACAGCTGCCAGCCGCCCTTTTTTTGGTATTTCACCCAGTTCGGGGAAAATCCTTTAGGCGCGGTCTCCAGCAGCAGACGCAGGTTAGTTTCACGGAGCGTCGTCCACGGCGCGCCAAAACGGGTGAAATAGCTCGCAAGCTGCGGCGGCAGGTAGCTGGGGTTAAAGCGCCAGACACTCTCTTCGGCAAAACCGACTTTACCCGGCAGCAGCATAGAACCCAGCCCCGGCACCTTCACCACTTCCTCACTGGCAATGCGCGTCAACAGCGCCTTACCCGTGCGCGTGTAATCGGGATTTTTCCACAGCCGCCCGGCTTCCAGCAGCGACCAGGCAATCCAGATATCGGCATCAGACGCGGAGTTAGGGTCGATAACCGCCCAGGTTTCGTCGTCCTTTTTTCCCCACAGCCAGGCCGGGAGATGTTGGGCTAAATCTCCCTCGGCAAGGTTATCGCGCGTCCATGCCAGCAGCAGATCGAACGCCTTGCGATCGTTTGCCGCGAGGGCAAAGAACAGCCCGTAGCTTTGCCCTTCGGAGGTGGTGATTTTGCGCGCGTCACTGGGATCAATGACCCGCCCACTTTCGCTCATATAATCCTGCTTGAACGTCTCCCAGGCAGGCCAGCGACAGGCAGCGTGAAGATTCGCCGCCGCCAGCATCAACGCTGCGACTACACACCCGCGAAAGATTTTCATCACCGCTTACTCATGGTCCGGGTTAAGACGACGACGGCTGATGATTCGCAGCAGACGCCACAGTACCCACGCCAGCAATACGACGCTGAGCGCAGCCAGCACGGCCAGCAGCACCGGGTGGTTAGACAGGGCGTACCACAGGCGTTCGAACCACGGCAGATGACCGACGTAGTAGACATCCCCCACGCGCAGGCTGTTTACCCCCGACTCACGGATCACCGAGACGGAACCGAACATTGCTGCCCGTTTACCGCTGTCGTTCATGGCCGTGTTGAGCAGCTCATAGCCGCGTGGGCTGTCCGCCAGCAGGGCGATAACGCTGCGCTGGTCGTTATACGGCGACTGGAAGCCGACAATCGCGGCCATCGGACCCGTTGAACTTACGGTCGTCCTGATATTGGCCTGACGATCGCCGCTGTCCGGCATGATGCTCGGGAACTCGGTCTGACGCAGCGGCGTGTTGACCCATGACTGAGCCGCCTGCACCAGCAGATCGACGCGCTTCTCGTCTTTCAGCTTGTCCGGAATGTTGCCGATGACCATGATATCGGCATCTTTGTTCTGGATCTGACTACCGTCATCCGTCACCGTCACGTTGATAGCCGGCAAGCCGGTTTGCGCCCCAACGGTGCCCATGGTGTCCAGCAGCGTGGCAACCTGACCTTCGTTGGCCGCTTTTGGCATCACGACAATCGATTCAGAGAGATCAGCCATGCGGCTGAACGGGAAGCTGGCGTTAGCAAAGGCACGCAGATCCGGCATCGCGATAAAGTGGTAATACTTCGAGAAGTCGATCGTGGAATCATCGCCAATCACCACGTGGTTTTGCACCGGCTGGAAGGTAATACAGTTTTCCACCGATCCACCCGGCATGGGGTTCATATACTGGAAGTTAAACCGCAGCTGGTTCACCGCACCGAGCTTCAGCGCCGGGATCGACACATCGGTTTTGCCATCCAGCAGCCCCTGCAATACAGGCAGACGAAGCATCAACCGGTTTGTCTCCTGGCTGCTGGTCAGGCTGAACGATTGCAGGAACTGGTTGTTGAGGCTGATATCCATGCGCGAGCTGTCTTTGGTTGCCGGCGCGGTGTAACGGTAGTTCAGGTTGATATCAATGCCGTTGGTGCGCAGCAGATAGAGATCCGGCGGCAGGTTCAGCGACAGGCTGACAGGAGAAGGTTCAAGCCCGGTTGACTGCAATTGCTCTTCATAGGTTTTCAGCTCGCCAAAGATGATTGCCCGGTCGGTACGTACCCAGTTCGGCGCATCATAAGGCTTACGCGCCAGCAGCGGTTTCACCTCATCCACCACAACGCTGTTACCGCGGAACAGGATATTTCCCTGCGCAATGCCCTTCGCCGCCTGCACCAGATCTTTGTCATCACGGCCGAAGATCACCAGCAGCTTCACGTACGGATTGTCCGGATGGCTGATCATCTCGATGGTGGGTGCTTTCACCTCCGGATGGTCACGCAGGAATGCCGGGCGTTTGGCGTTGGTGGCAAACACAATCGCGTTTTTGTCTGGCATTTTGTCGTACATGACCGGGAAACTTTGACCACGCCAGCCGGAGCGGGAACCAAACCAGGATGCCACGATAGAGGCCGCCAGCTGTTCGGTCACATCCGGCGAGCCGGCAAAGACCATCGGCAGGTTCAGCGGACGGTTATCACGCGGGTCGAAGAACGGCACCGGGAAGGCGGAGAGATCGTTTTTCAACGCCAGCGGCTGATAGGTCATCTGAAGCGAAGAGTTACGACCGACATCCAGCCACAGGGTGCTGCTGGCCGGGTTTTCACAGACATCGCGGTAGTGGCCGACAAACTCCAGACGCACGCGGTTAAAGTCGGTGATAAACAGCGGATTAATCGGCACCTGAGCCAGGGTTTTCTTACCCAGTTGCTCTTTGGTGACGGGCAGGACGTCCATCAGCTCGTCATTCAGATAGACCTTAAGCTGGGACTGCACCGGCAGCAACGACGGCGATGGGGTGTATTCCAGGTTGAGCATCGCTTTTGACACAACTTCATCGCTGCGCATACCGAATTCGATACCGCCATTTGGGTTGATGCCGCGCAGAACCATGCTGCCCGGAGGAGGCGCGATCTGGGCAAACGTCAGCTTAACGTCACGCGACGGCGTATTTTCGGCAACCACCGGCGCACTGGCTCCCGGCACGCCAGGCATGACCTGCCCAACCACCGGGTTGTCGCCGGGCAGCGTATTCCCCGTCGTCGGCTGATTCGGGACAACGTTCTCCGTCTGCCCCGGCGCGGCCGTCACAACCGGATCGGTCGCTTGCGCGACGACAGGCACCGTTGGCGCGGGCGTGGTCGCTGCGTTATCAGGCGCCGCGTTAGCCACTGTTGCAGGGAGCGCACTCATCCCCATTGCCACTGCACATAACCAGGAAAGTTTTGTTTTCATCGCGTTATCATCATTGTTGAGCCATAACCGGGTCCGCCTGCTTCGCTTCATCTCGCTCAGGTCGACGCGGAATGAACGACACGACCCAGGAAACCAGTGAAGTAAGTGACCGGAAAATTAATTTCACCGACGACGGGGCAAATTCTGCAAGGTGACGATAGCCACGGAACCCCAGCTTAAGAATATCCAGCAGGCTTTCCAGAGGCTTATCCTCAGGGAAGCTGTCCTGCCAGAGAGCCCACGTATCCGCGCGGGCAAACGTACACTGCACAAAATCAATGTGTTGTTTTTTGGTCAGCGGCATCAGTTGCAGACCCACTTCATTTCCTCTCACACGCACCACCTGCGTCGGGAAGACATACTCCTGCTGGCCGCGCTTAAGCAGTAGGTTGACCTTCTGCCCCTCCAGCACCTTCGCCTGACCGTTGATCTTGATACCCAGACCGCCATCCGAAAAGTCATGTACGGTACAGGAGAAGAGATGTCCATCGTCGCGGGCAATGGCCGCTGGCATGCTGATTTCGACGCGATGCGCGCGGCGAACCTGCTTGCTCTCCACCGATACCGCCACCGCGCCACCGAGGATAATCAGGTTATAAAACACCCACGCCATACTCACGAAGACCGTCAGAATTTCGTTTTCCGGGCCGTAGAAGTAGCGCCAGATCCCAACAATCACGCCCACAATATTCAGCAGCACCAGGAAGATATAGGGCCGGGAGATCACCCAGTCGACATACTCCTCTTCCACCAGCCCGCCCTTCGCGGTGACGTTGAATTTCCCTTTATGCGGGTTAATCAGCGCCACCATGGTTGGCGGCGCGATGTACCAGGCCAGCACCGTTTCGTAAATTTCACTCCAGAAGGAGTGCCGATATTTCCCCTGAATCTTCGAGTTCGTCAGGCTGGCGTGGATCATGTGCGGCAGAACGAACAGGGCAATCATCAGCGCAGGCGCATAGATGATGTAAGCGTGAAGGAGCAGGAACGCCAGCGGCGCTGTGAGAAAGATAAGCCGTGGAATACCCGACAGGAAGTGGAACATGGCGTTGACGTAGCACAGCCGTTGCGCCAGCTTCAGCCCTTTACCCATCAGCGGGTTATCGAGCCTGAAAATTTGCACCATGCCGCGGGCCCAGCGAATACGCTGGCCGATGTGCGCCGACAGGGATTCCGTGGCCAACCCCGCCGCCTGAGGAATACGCATGTAGGCCGAGGTATAGCCAAGACGGTGCAGACGCAGCGAGGTGTGCGCATCTTCCGTGACCGTCTCGACGGCGATCCCGCCAATTTCATCCAGCGGTTTCCGGCGGATCACCGCACAGGAGCCGCAGAAGAACGTGGCGTCCCACATGTCGTTCCCGTCCTGCACCAGGCCATAGAACAGCGTGCCCTCGTTCGGGGTTTTACGAAAACGACCGAGGTTACGTTCAAACGGGTCCGGTGAGAAGAAGTGGTGCGGCGTCTGCATCATCGCAAGCTCTTTCTCCTTCAGGAACCAGCCCATGGTCATTTGCAGGAACGAGCGCGTTGGCACGTGGTCGCAGTCGAAAATAGAGACGAACTCCCCTTTGGCATATTTCAGCGCATTGTTGATGTTACCGGCTTTCGCGTGTTCATGCGTGGTACGGGCGATGTACTCTACCCCCACTTCGTCCGCGAACTGGCGGAACTCGGCGCGGCCACCGTCATCGAGGATCCAGATTTTGATTTTATCCTTCGGCCAGTCGATACCCAGCGCGGCGTAAATGGTGTTTTTTACCACCGACAGGTCTTCGTTGTAGGTCGGCACGAAGAGGTCCACCGTAGGCCACTGGGTCGTGTCTTTTGGCAGCGGCACCGGCTGTCGATTCAGCGGCCAGATAACCTAGAAGTAACCCAGCACCAGCACGATCCAGGCGTAAGTCTCAGCAAACAGCAGCACTAAGCCGCACACCAGGCTGACCGGATCGTCCCAGTTCAGCGTTGAGGTATATCGCCACCAGATGTAGCGGCAGGAAACGGTCAGCGATAGCACAATCAGCATCAGGGCAGAAAAACGCCCTGGTATGCGCCGCACCAGCAGCGCCACGCCCCACAGCAGGATCAGGAAGGTGAACTGCGCCAGCGGGTTGAAAGGCTGGGTAATACAGACCAGCGCAAGAATCAGCGAGAACACCACAACCACGCCGAGAATAAAACGCCGCAAGCCCGGGTGTAGGTGCCCGAGCTCTTTTTGGTTATCTAAATGACCCGTTTTGTCGCCCACCCGGTCGGGTAGCCGGTCAAGCCACTGGTGGTAGTGTACACGCAGGTTCTGCACACGATCGAAGCTGCGCCAGCGGGACGTTTTTTTCTCCGCGCCCGTTGAGGTCGTCAGTAGCCAGATGGACTGAATAGCGTAGCGCGCGGGATCCAGCGGACGCGGCTTGTCAGGGTTGATATGCGGATAGAGTTCACCGTGGCGCGCGCGAATGCGTTGCCAGCGGGGATGCTCAAGGGGGATGAACATCCACGCCAGAATCATACACAAACAGCCCAGCGCTGCGCTCAGCGACGAGGCGCCGTGATGACGGTAATGGCGGTAGCGTTCACTTAAGCGCGAACTGACCGGCGGAATGAGCAGCCAGTTAGTCAGGCGGCTCATACTGAACTCCCGGCAGGCTCCGGCCTTTTAGCAAAGTGCAGCAGACACCAGTTGGCCAGCGTCAGGATCTCTTCCGCCGCCAGTGAATCGCTACGGTACTCCCCGAGGGGTTGTTTGGACGCGAGGCACTCCGCCATCGCTTCGTCACGATGGATCACCATCGGCAACAGGCGGCGCTGACTCTGGAGCCAGACCTGGTAGAGATCGTCCTGGATCTGGCTGCCAATGCGCAGATCGTTGATCAGAATATGGGCATTGGCAGGCATCGGCTGCTGATGCAGACGGATATGACAATTCGCATCTACGTTCGCGATGGAGAGCACATGGTCGCACTGCGCCAGCAGCTGGCGGGTCAGCGACGCGGCACCGTGCGGCAGGTCCAGCAGGATCCACTGATAGTGCCCGCTCTCTTTCAGGCTCTGCAATGCGGTGATGAAGCGAGAGAACAGGCGCTGGTACGCGGCTTCATTCCCGCGCTCGGTTTCGGTCAATTGACCAAAGGGAAGCAAATCGAGCTGGGAGGTATAACGAAACCCGCATCCCGCCAGTCTTTATCGTCCAGAAGCGCACGTCCCCAGCCGTTTGCATGCGTAAAGTCGACATTGAATGACATGCGCAGCAAATTATCGGAACAGGCATCAATGACCAGTACCGATTCACCTAATACCTGCAATGACCACGCCAGCGCCGCGGTAACGGAAGTTGTACCCACCCCACCACGGACGCCCTGTAATCCTAGTACAGCCATCAATGGCTTCCTTATTGTTGTTGGGCAAACTCAGCTAATAACGGCCAACGTTTAATAGCCGCCGCCAACTGTTCCCGCTGGGAAATATCGGTGTAATCTATTTCAGGCAAAGAAAAAGCCTGCGTGAGTGCCAAAAAATCGTTCTGGAATGTGTAACCCAGACTTGAGTCGACTGGGGTTGCGGGTTCGTTATTTTGCATTCTTTTTTCATCCCTTTGAGTAAAATCATAAGATTCAGATGCAGCGAGGCGTCCTGCCCACTAAATTTCATTTACATGCTAAATCTGATGTTCTTTAATTTCAATGTTAGGTTTATTTCTACGCTTTCGCTAGTAAACTGAGAGACATAGAAATTCGACGAAAAGAGGGACACCGTGGACTCCATATTTTCTATTGGCATCCAGTCATTATGGGACGAATTGCGCCACATGCCAGTCGGAGGAGTCTGGTGGGTTAATACGGATCGTAATGAAGATGCCATCAGTCTGGTAAACCAGACGATAGCGGCGCAGGGGAAGGATTCCCGCGTGGCCATAATTACGATGGGCGAAGAGCCGAAGTCAATCATCAGGCTCGACAGTGACCGTGGACCCCAGACAGTACGATTATTTTCCATGCCTGCGGAGGCTGACAGTCTATACTTTTTACCCCGCGATATTCAGTGTTCTATTGTTCCTGAACACTATTTACTGATTCTAAAATGCTCTAATAACGGCCTGCAAAATATCCCCTCTGAAAAACTGCTGAAATGGCTGGAAAGAATCAACAGATGGGCAAAAAATCAAAATTGCACCTTATTGGTTGTTAACCCAGGCAGTAATAATGACAAGCTTTTTTCACTTTTAATGAGTGAATACCGTTCTCTCTATGGCCTGGCCAGTATTCGTGTCCAGACCGACAGCCATCTTTACGACGTGGCTTTCTGGTGCAATGAAAAGGGGTGAGCTCCCGACAACAACTTACCCTCAAACATGTCGGGGATGAGTGGCATCTTGCTCAACAGGAAGAGACGGTAGTTCAGCCACGCAGTGATGAAAAACGCGTTCTGAGTCATATTGCGGTACTGGAAGGTGCGCCTGCACTGTCTGAGCACTGGTCACTGTTCGATACCAATGAAGCCTTATTTGATGAGGCGCGCACCACGCAGGCGGTGACCATTATTTTCTCGTTGATCCAGAATAACCAAATCGAAACGCTGGCAAGGCACATTCACACATTACGTCGCCAGCGCGGCAGCGCGTTAAAAATTGTGGTGCGTGAAAATAATACCAGCCTGCGCGCCACCGATGAGCGCTTATTACTGGGCTGCGGCGCGAATATGGTCATCCCGTGGAATGCTCCCCTGTCGCGCTGTCTGACGCTGATCGAAAGCATCCAGGGCCAGCAGTTTAATCGACATGTTCCGGAAGATATCAGCACCCTGCTTTCAATGACGCAGCCGATGAAACTGCGCGGCTACCAGAAATGGGACACCTTCTGCGATGCGGTGGGCAACATGATGAGCAATACGCTGTTACCGGCAGACGGAAAAGGGGTGATGGTTGCCCTGCGCCCCGTGCCGGGTATTCGCGTTGAGCAGGCGCTTACTCTGTGCCGCCCTAACCGTATCGGGGATATCATGACCATTGGCGATAACCGCCTGGTGCTGTTCCTCTCCTTCTGCCGGGTGAACGATCTGGATACGGCGCTTAACCATATCTTCCCGCTTCCTACCGGGGATATCTTCTCGAACCGCATGGTCTGGTTTGAAGATAATTTGATCAGCGCTGAGCTTGTCCAGATGCGTGCCCTGGCTCCTGAAAAGTGGGCGAAACCGTTGCCTGTGACAAGCGGTGCCAAACCGGTTCTGAACGCGAAACATGACGGGCATGTCTGGCGTCGGGTACCTGAGCCGCTACGCTTACTGGATGAGAACAAGGAGAGCGCGCCATTATGAATATCAGCGATATCATCCAACTGGTTGTTCTGTGCGCGCTGATTTTTTTGCCGCTTGGCTACTATGCACGCCATTCCCTGCGCCGTATTCGCGATACGGTCAGATTACTGTTCGTCAAACCTCGCTATATTAAACCCGCCGGAACACTGAGTCGCGCTCCGAACGTCAAGGCAAACCGAAAACATGACTAATTCTACCTATACCTCTTCGGCGCCATCGCCACTCTGGCAATACTGGCGCGGCCTGTCCGGCTGGAATTTCTACTTTCTGGTGAAGTTTGGTCTGCTGTGGGCAGGCTATCTTAATTTCCACCCTCTGCTTAACCTGGTGTTTATGGCATTCCTGCTGATGCCAATCCCGAACCTCAGGCTGCACCGTATACGTCACTGGGTCGCTATCCCCATCGGTTTCGCCCTGTTCTGGCATGATACCTGGCTGCCCGGCCCTGAAAGCATCATGAGCCAGGGCTCCCAGGTCGCAGGTTTCAGTGCGGACTATATGCTCGATCTGGTTGAGCGCTTTATTAACTGGCAGATGATTGGCGCGGTATTTGTCCTGCTGGTCGCCTGGCTGTTCCTGTCTCAGTGGATCCGGGTGACGGTGTTTGTCGTCGCGATTATGATCTGGCTTAACGTCCTGACGCTGACGGGCCCGAGCTTCTCGCTGTGGCCAGCCGGTCAGCCGACGACAACCGTGACCACCACGGGCGGTTCCGCCGCCGCGACCGTCGCGACAGCAGGGGATACGCCTGTGGTTGGGGATATTCCAGCGCAGACTGCACCGCCGACATCCACGAACCTGAACGCGTGGCTCTCCAGTTTTTACGCTGCGGAAGATAAGCGTCAGACGAAATTCCCGGACGCGCTGCCTGCCGATGCTCAGCCGTTTGAGCTGCTGGTCATTAACATCTGTTCTCTGTCCTGGGCTGACGTTGACGCGGCTGGTTTGATGTCGCACCCGCTGTGGTCGCATTTCGATATTCAGTTCAAGGACTTCAACTCGGCCACGTCGTACAGCGGCCCGGCGGCTATCCGCCTGCTGCGCGCCAGCTGCGGACAGCCTTCGCATAAGAACCTCTACCAGCCGGCAGCTAACCAGTGTTATCTGTTTGATAACCTGGCAAAACTGGGCTTTACCCAGCACCTGATGATGGGTCATAACGGTCAGTTCGGTAACTTCCTGAAAGAAGTACGTGAACAGGGTGGCATGCAGGCCCCGCTGATGGACCAGAAAGGGCTGCCGGTTACGTTGCTGGGCTTTGATGGCTCGCCGGTGTATGACGATACCGCCGTGCTTCAGCGCTGGTTAGATACCGTCGGCAAAGAGGAAGGGACACGTAGTGCGACGTTCTATAATACGCTGCCGCTGCACGACGGGAACCATTATCCCGGCGTGAGTAAAACGGCCGATTATAAGGCCCGTGCGCAGAAGTTCTTTGACGAGCTGAACGCGTTCTTCAACGAGCTGGAAAAATCAGGCCGCAAAGTGATGGTGGTGATAGTACCGGAACATGGGGGAGCGTTGAAAGGCGACAGGATGCAGGTGTCTGGTCTGCGCGATATCCCAAGCCCGTCCATCACTAACGTTCCGGCCGGGATTAAGTTCTTTGGCATGAAGGCGCCGCATCAGGGAGCTCCAGTTGAGATCACCCAGCCAAGCAGCTATCTGGCTATCTCGGAACTGGTCGCTCGCGCAGTAGACGGTAAGCTGTTTGTGGAAGATAGCGTGAACTGGGATCAGCTCACCAGCGGGCTGCCGCAGACGGCGGAGGTATCGGAAAACGCCAATGCGGTGGTGATCCAGTATCAGAATAAGCCTTATGTCCGACTGAATGCCGGGGATTGGGTGCCGTATCCGCAGTGATGAGCTGCTACACCCTCTCCCCTGTGGGGAGAGGGTTACTCTGCACTTCGTAACGAAATTTCACCGCCCACCCAGGGCTTAATCACACCATCCTGTTCAAGAAGCAACGCACCCTGCGCGTCAATGCCGCGTGATGTGCCGTAAATCTCTTTATCCCCAATCAGCAGCTTCACCGGTCGGTTAATAAAGTTATCCAGCTTTTCCCAGCGGGACAGGAATGGCGCTAACCCCTCCTGTTCAAAGAGCGTCAGCGAACTACGCAACTCATTGATCATGCGGACGGCAAGCGTATTGCGATCGATGGTGATCCCCGCTTCCTGTAGGTTGGTCCAGGCCTGGTTCACGACATCGTTCTGCACGTTTCGCATCACCATGTTCAGTCCCGCTCCAATAACGATCTGTGCGGCATCGCCTGTTTTTCCCGTCAGTTCGACCAGGATCCCCGCCAGCTTCCGATCGTTGAGATACAGATCGTTGGGCCATTTTACCCGCACCTGATCGGCACCCAGATCGTGCAGCACCTCTGCCATCACAATGCCGATGACCAGGCTCAGCCCGATGGCCGCAGCTGGCCCCTGTTCAAGCCTCCAGTACATGGAAAGGTAGAGGTTGGCGCCAAATGGTGAGAACCACTTACGCCCCCGGCGGCCACGTCCTGCCTGTTGGTACTCGGCAACGCAGGCATCACCGGATTTCAGCTCGCTCAGGCGATCCAGCAGATACTGGTTCGTCGAATCAATGACCGGCAATACCGCGACGTTACCGTGCCCAATCTGGCTGCGGATGATCTCTTCATTCAGTAACTGGATCGGTTCCGGCAGGCTGTAGCCTTTTCCCGGCACCGTAAACACATCCACGCCCCAGTCGCGGAGCGTTTGAATATGTTTATTGATGGCAGCGCGGCTCATGCCCAGCTGTTCGCCCAGCTGCTCGCCAGAATGAAACTCGCCATCAGCAAGGATACCGATGAGAGTTAACGGAATAGTATTGTCCTTCACGCAATGGTCTCCACGGCATTCACTTCGCCCGTTCGGCCAATAAAGCGAACTTCAGGCTCCAGCCAGACGTTGAATTTTTCGCCCACGCGCTGACGAACATGGTGCGCCAGGTTGACGACATCCTCACTTGTCGCGTTGGACTGGTTGATCAGTACCAGCGCCTGCTGACGATGAACAGCAGCGCCACCAAGAGTAGTACCTTTTAATTCACACTGATCGATAAGCCAGCCTGCGGCCAGCTTCACGCTGCCATCCGCCTGAGGATAATGCGGGGCCGTTGGCCAGCCAGCGAGAAATGCTTTTGCATTTTCGCTGCTGATCACCGGGTTTTTGAAGAAACTGCCCGCATTTCCGTTGACTTTCGGGTCCGGGAGCTTGGTCATGCGCATGTGGCATACGGAATCAAATACCTCACGCGGTGTGACGGTAGCCGGGTCAAGACGGGTCAGATCGCCGTAAGTCAGAACGGGTTTCCAGGCTTTCGCCAGGCGCAGACCAACGGCCACAATGACGAAACGATCCTGATAATCGTGCTTGAAAATGCTGTCGCGATAACCAAAGCGGCACTGCTCTGCGGTCAGGCGCTTCGCCGTTCCGGTCGCGAGTTCGATGCAATCGACATATTCGCAGACGTGTTTCAGTTCGATGCCGTAGGCACCGATGTTTTGAATAGGAGATGATCCTGCACAGCCCGGGATCAGGGCCAGGTTTTCCAGTCCGGGCATCCCTTTTTCAAGGGTATATTGCACCAGATGGTGCCAGTTCTCGCCAGCACCCACGTGTAAATGCCAGCTTTCAGCGCTCTCTTTACACTCAATCCCCATGATGCGATTGACGATTACCGTCCCCGCAAAATCATCGAGAAACAGGACATTACTTCCTTCGCCCAGAATAAGTACGGGTTCACCGTTTCCTGTTGCGTTTTGCCATGCATTCAGCAACTGCTGAGCACTTTCGGCACGTACAATTTGATTAGCATTCCGTTGAATACCAAAGGTATTCCAGGGCTTAAGGGAGTGATTCATAGACGCTATCCTGATGCAAAAACCGGGATAGTTTACCGTATATATGGGGGGATAGGTGATTTGTTTATGGAAAGGAAGCAGGTGTAGAAACGCAAAAAGGCCATCCTTGCGGATGGCCTCTTCACTTGTTTGATGCCTGGCA
>ERZ773138.1213-NODE-1213-length-25754-cov-6.439939_pt1 | contig 25754 bp, 19 predicted proteins | sample MGYA00511114_ERZ773138 | MGnify/ENA primary metagenome ERZ773138 (study PRJEB29015, sample SAMEA2737805) | human gut metagenome | biome: human gut; feature: human-associated habitat; material: faeces | place: China | collected 2012 ...
CTCCTGTCGGAAGTTCGTTAAGCACAAAAACTTTAACCGATTGGCGAGCCATTTGCCTTTTTTAAAAGTGCGAAAGATTCTTTACACTACCAAATCACAATATACAATTCCCATTGTCAGGAGGGTTTATTTTATATGTTATTTTAGGATATGTATTAGCAAATATTGATTTGAATAAAAATATTCGTGGAATTTTATATGTTTTAGGACTGTTAGGGTTATTTTTACATTTTTATATGACAATTGTACTATCAGCTAATAGTAAATATATTAATACACTTTTTAAAGGATATATGAATTTCCCTTGTGTTTTTATAGTTGTTCTATTTTTATTTTTTGCAAATATACAGATTTTACTAAATTAGTTAACAAAAAATACATATTTTATATTTTTATTTTAGTAAAGAAAAAATCTCTTGGTGTTTATTTAATACACGGAATATTTGTATATACAATATGCCAAAAATTTCTACATATTAATACAATTGCAATTTAGTATATTTTAATTTAATTACCGCATTGGAAGGATGAAATTTCATTCCAAGTACAGGATGCTAGAGGAAGGCGCGAAGTTCTTCAGCAAAACATTCCAGTGCTGTCTTCTACTTGTCAAATGAAAGCTCTGGTGACCACCAAACGAACAAAAATTGCCCCATCTGTCCTGCCCCGGGCCGGAACAGGACAGATGGGGCAGAGTCAGCGCAGTTGTGTGTGAGTTTCGTGCGCCTTATTCGCGCATCTTCCGGGTGAACTCACGAGTTCTGTAGCTTTCACCCTGGATGAGCATGGGTGTACAATGGTGGGGCAGCCGATCCAGCGATGCCGTTGCTGCCGCCGCGTCATTGAAGACCGTTCCCCATTCTCCCGGCATTTTATTAGGGACTGTCCCTTTTCTTGTGTTTAAAAATTTATGAGGTATCTGCAGTGTGAGGTTGCGTCAATGAGTTTCAGGAACAAATATTCGTCATCCGGGAGGCCATAGCTCTTCCTTCTGATGGTCTTGATTTTTTGATTGATACCCTCCAGTTTGCTGTTCGTGACCCGGAAGTCAGCGAAGCTTACAATGCCGATATGCCTCGTCAGAAGCCTCGAGAACCATCTGAAATGCTTGTTCTCCGTGCCCTGGCAGAAGTCGGAAAGCTCTCCAATCTGTTGGCGCATGCCATCTCTGGTTTCGGCCCTGTACGCCTCTGCAATGGATTCCTTAACAACGTCGCAGGCAAAAAACAGCTGATTGCTTTTAATAAGATCTTCATAGCGTTTTTTGCCTGCCTCCTTTCCCCGCCACCTCAGGGGTTTGAACAGATCAGATTTTTGCCTGACTATCCAACCTTCTTCGCCATCCCGGCGCCGGAGGGTGTCCTTCTTGGCGGTAAGCAAATATCTGGTGCGCCTGAGCTTTTTTGCCACCTCTGGATCGCCTTCTTTGCGGAGACGCTTCTGCTCGTCCTTTCTTATCTCATTGATAACTTTATCATTGAAATTCTTGACTATATGGAATCTGTCATACACGATTTTAAGATGTGGACAGCGTTCTCGGAAGGCTTCCGCGAAGTCAAAGTTCATATCTGACGAAATCGCCTTCATACTGGCCATCCACTCCCCGCCTACATGTTCAATGAAGTCGTAGACGACCTGCTCCTGGCAAGCCAGATGATTTCACCGGTCTTCATATTGATGATGACAGTGGCGTATCGGCGTCCATTGTGAAGTTTAAATTCATCAATTCCAAAGACTTCCGCCTGAACGCGTGTTTTTTTCAGGATCCGGTTCCCTTTGTCTCGTAAAGCTTTTCCAGTCTCTGCCTGTCGATGGCTTTGACAACATTCTTGTGCAGACCGGTAATCCATGCCGTCTCCTTCAATGTCAGCCCCCTTCGAGTAAGCACTCCGCAAACGTTATGAGCTGTGCGATCACGAAGTGTTCATCATCCTTGAAAGGAATAGGCTGATCCTGACTGCAACCGAACACGGGGCAGCGGTATCGATGGCGTTTAACCTCCAGAAATCTACAGTTATTCCCGTCCGGAACATGCCTGATTCTGGTAATCACCGTGCCGTTCTGAACGAACTTCGTTCCACACTTTTCGCAGACGCGCCTTTCACTGTCTGCCTCACGGCAACGCCCTTTGATTATCTGGATTGTGCGGCTGCCCAGAGTCTCAATCCCTTTATGAAGGGTTTCTACCAGGATAAGTACAAGATGAAGTCGGAACGGCTGATCAGGCAGGCGAAGCTTCGCTTTCCGGCGGCAGACGTCCACGACATCTATTACGGAGAGAAGCGTCGGCTCAACCGGAATCTGATGAGCGAGATCGCCACATGCCAGTACATAGAGAAGAGTACAAGCCTGATCTTCTAGGGCTTCAGCAGCACCGGAAAAACGTGGCTTGGATGCGTGTACGCGAAGGAAGCCTACCGACATCATAATCGGACACGCTACATCCGCCTTCCGGCTCTGCTCTTTGAGTTTCATGAGAAGAAGTTTTAGAAAGGCGGGAAGGAAAAACTGCTGGGTAAAATATGCAGCTTACAAGGTGCTTGTCATTGATGAGTGGCTCATCAGCGATCTGGCGGTGGAAGACATCGATTTTCTGTTCGAATTGTCGGAGCTCCGCTACGACAGTACATCAACGTTCTTCTGCACGCTGTACAGGCAGGAAGACTGGCTCACGCGGCTCGGTGGCGGTGCCCACACAGAGGTGATTATCGAACGGTACAGCCACAATGTCAATTCGGATAGAGATCAGCGACGAAAATATGCGGGATATCTTCGGAAGCAGAAATACAACAAAATAAAGAGAGTGCTTTGAACTCCGTTCAGGACTGTTCTAAACTGTGGTCAGCATGCGCTGAACGCGCTTCAGCGCATGCTCCGATCGCGCGGAATAATCAGCTGTTGAGCGGCAAGGTATACCTCTTACTTGCCATGTGGGTAGAAAATTTGAGGCTACTCTGGTTCTACCGTCAGGACTGTCTTTTGGACAGCGAAAGACAGAGAACTGTCGCGTGTGCGGTGGTGCTGACCGGGAACCTTGATATCGGAGCCCGCTTTATTAGGACCGCCAGATATCGCTCTGGGCACCAAGTGGATCTAATGGCGTTTCCTCCATTCTGTCTGTAGAAGCGGGGTTCCCCTGCGCCATTTTGTGTCTGAAGTGATAACAAAGCGGGAGCGTCATCATCGGCCCAACCAATAAGGGGGCTAGTGAGTAATCCAATAGCGATCGTTTAGTTGGGCTAGTAAACGATCGATTGACAGATACGGCGGGTCTTCTGGAAGCGTTTAGACGTTCGCGTTATTTCCAGACAGGGACACTCCTCTCTTTGGTTCTAAGTTTTTTCGGCAGCTCGAATGCAGCCGCCATAAAGGAAGCCTAGGAGATGACAGGCATCTTACTGGTGGTTGAGAGACACTTCATTTTACAGGGGGAAAGTAGTAAATTTTGAAGAAAAGTACGCAATTTATATTTTGAAGTCGAAAAAAACGGCTCACTCCGTTGAAATTTAATAAAATTATTTGACTTTATAAACGTTTGTAATATTTTGGCAGTCGCCCCCTGTCCGCATCCTGCCCCGTTTTTTGCCGCGGGCCGTTTCCGGGGACACAAAAAGGATGGCGAGGCCTGACATGTCCGTTGTCACTGGTCCGACATGCCGGGGCTTTTCTGTCTTTTTGCTCCTGTAATGACCTCTGCGGCCGGGAGCGCATGAGGCCTGTACGACTCCACTGACGTCCCTTGGTCCTTGCCGTCGGGTAGTCTTGGCGTTTATCCGACAAGGCGGAGTCATAATGAAGAAATATCTGGGGCGCGGAAGGGGGAGTATGTCTGGAACCATCTTTCGGGCTTTCACTGACTGTGACTGTTGCCTAGGCGTGCCCTATTCCGGAGCCAAACTGACACCCCACTGCGGTCGGTGAAAGAACAGCGCAGGCATCTTTCCGATTGCTTCTGAAACTGCCGCCTGTTGCACAGGGGCAGGATATGGCCTGGCTTCCTGTGCGCTTCGTCTTCTTGAAGGGGAACAGAAGCTTCCGTGCGGATGGAGCCGTGCTGATGGCCGCCGTGAAGGCTTTTTCAAAGTTCCCGGAGAGGACTGTTGCGTCATCTGATTTGCTTTTTTCGCACAATGCCGACAGCTGTTCAACCCGTTATCGAACCCTGCCGGATGCCCCTGGCTGGCTCAGACACAGGGGATATTAAAAACTCAGAAGTGGGATCAGATCCCACAGAAAGGAAGGTGGCAATGCCATCATACAGCAATGAACTCCGCGACGCCGTGCTGCGCCGCGTGCTTTCTCCACAGAACGACGCCATCAGTAAGGTGCAGCGGAGGAAGGCATCTCCGGACAGACGATCCGGAACTGGATCAGTAAGGCCAGAGAGGCCGGCAGCACTGCCGCGGACGTAAGCACGCAGTCCGAAAAGTGGAGTTCTCAGGACAAGTTTTGCATCGTCATTTAAACAGCCGGGATGACTGATACCGAGCTCGCGGAGTATGCCGGTAAGAAGGGGCTCAGCGCCGATGAGATCAATGCCTGGCGGGAAGCCTGCATGAACGCCAACGGTGGCTTCGCCAGTGAGACTGCCCGCCTGCAGCGCGAGAACAGGAAACTTGAACGCAAACTGCGCAGTACGGAAAGAGAGCTTGCCCGTAAGGAGAAAGTGCTCGCTGAAGTGGCGGCACTCCTGGTGCTGGGAAAAAAACCGGCGCAGTCTGGGGGGCCAGGAGGCCGAATGATCAGCGCCCCGGACTGCGGAGAATCTTTTCAGCTGATTAACGGAACCGTGCCGGTGAAGCGGAACACGTCTGGGCAGGCTCTTCAACCGGGTGCGGGGATCGGACATGTTCCCGAAGGGGGAGAGCCTGCCGGGAGTATGCCCTGGTAGTTCTCATGTCCGGAACACGCCTGTATTTTTCAGTGGAACCTCCCCAGTGATAGGGGGTTACTCCTGAAAAAATAATAAAATCAATATGCTGATGACTTCCCGTGAGTCATGTAAAATATTACTCCAAAGAAGTCTCTGAATCCTGAGAGGAGGGAGGACCACAGAGCCTATCTGACAGGATCCCGGCAAATGGCGGTTTGCCGCAGAACCTGCCGTTTTTTGCCTTTCCTGGCACCCGGCTGCATAGCGGGTGCCAGGGGGCCTTCCTCTTTCTCCCTGTCCGGTTAGCTGTTTTCGGATTTTCTGTCATACTTTCGTAACAATTTTATTCCACTATACGTTGCGATAATGGCAGTCGGACTGCTCTGGGAAGCAGTTCAGCCCAAAGCCACAGAAGATCTGACGCAGCTTTCAGTGCGCCGCGCCGGGTTAACACATCATAAAGCCAGGAGGCTGGTATGAAGGAAGGGGAAGAAGCTAAAGCATGCGCGGCGGAGATCCAAAAAAGCGAAGCAGGGGACACGGCAGGGCTTGAAAGCTGCACCCCTGAACAGATTCAGGATCTTGACTGCCCGTCGCTGTTCCTCAACCGTGAGCTCAACTGGCTGGAATTCAACGGAAGGGTGCTGGAGTGCGCCCTTGACGACGAGGCTCCGCTCCTGGAGCAGCTGAAGTTCCTGACTATTTTCTACACGAACCTGGATGAGTTTTTCATGGTCCGTGTGGCCAATGTGTTCCGCCTCTACCGCAGCGGCAGCCAGCCCACGGGCGATGACAGGATGAGCGCGGCCAGGCAGCTCGCCGAAATCCGGCGCAGAGTCATGCACATGACTTCCATAGCTCAGGAGCACTGGCGCAAAAAGCTCAGTGGCAAACTGCGCGACAAGGGCATCTCCATTGTCCATTTCAATGAGCTGAGCGAGAAACAGCGCCGTTTCCTGTCCACGTATTTCAATAACGAAATTTATCCGACGCTGACCCCTCAGGCCATAGATCCCACGCATCCGTTCCCGACCATTTCGAACGTCAGTCTGAACTTCATCATCCAGCTCCGCGATGAGAAAGGTGAGGTGAAGTTCGCGCGTCTGCGCTGCCCCGGCAATGTCCCGCGTATTATTTTTGTTCCAAAATCGCAGGAAAAGAGCTGTGATCTCCTTGGCCTGTCATCGAGCACAAAGGACTCTGATATTCTGCTTGTGGAAGAGCTGGTGCAGGAATACCTGCCGTCTCTGTTCCCGGGGTACACCATCGAGAACGTGGGTCTCTTCCGCATCACCCGCAATACGGACCTGGAAATTGAAGAGGACGAGGCCGATGATCTGCTTGAAGCCGTGAAAGATCTCGTGGATCAGCGCCGTTTCGGCGACGTGATCCGCCTCGAGACGGCACACGGCATGCCGGCCGAGCTTTCCGAATTCCTGATGAAGAAGCTCCATCTGCGTCCCTTCCAGGTATACCGCGTGAAGGGACCGCTGGCGTTTTCCGCCCTGATGGCCCTGTACAGCGTGGAGCGTCCCGCGCTCAAGATACCGCCGCATCCCGGCCGCATCCCGTCCGTGTTCACGGAAGACGGCAACGCCATTTTTGAGCGCATCCGTCACGGCGATCTTTTCGTGCATCATCCGTATGACAGCTTCAAACCTGTACTCGATTTTGTGCACAACGCTGCCATCGATCCCCGCGTCATAGCCATCAAGCAGACGCTTTACCGCTGCGGCAACAATTCGCCCATCGTGCAGTCCCTTATCGAGGCCCGCCGGCGCGGCAAGCAGGTGACGGCCGTGGTGGAACTCAAGGCCCGTTTCGATGAGGAGCGCAACATTACGTGGGCCGAGGAACTTGAAAAGGCGGGCGTGAATGTGGTCTACGGTATTGTGGGCATGAAAATTCACGCCAAGCTGTGTCTTGTGGTGCGCAGGGAAGAGCAGGGGGTTGTGCGCTACGCTCATGTGGGCACGGGCAACTACAATGCCTCCACTGCCAAGATCTATACGGACATGGGGATTTTCACGGCCAACCAGGACGTGTGCCAGGACATCACGGATCTTTTCAATGTCATGACCGGTTACGCCGTGCGCAAGGAATACCGTTCGCTGCTTGTTTCCCCCGTGAGCATGCGCCACGGACTCATCAGCCACATCCAGAAGGAAGTGGAACTGCACAAAAAACAGGGCGGCGGCGAGATCATCCTGAAGTGCAATCAGCTCGTGGACAAGAAAATCATCAAGGAGCTGTACCGTGCGTCCATGGCTGGCGTGCGCGTCCGGCTCATCATCCGCGGTATCTGCTGCCTGCGACCCGGTGTGCCGGGCATCAGCGACAACATCACCGTCACCTCCATCGTAGGCCGTTTTCTCGAACACGCCAGAGTGTACTGGTTCAGGAATGGCGGTGATGGTATCATGTATATCGGCAGCGCCGATATCATGCCCAGGAATCTGGACAGACGCATTGAGGTGCTGATCCCGGTCAGCAATGGCGAGATACGCAGGCATATCAGGGAATACGTCCTCGACCGTCAGCTCAGGGACAATATGCAGAGCTGGCATATGTGTCCGGACGGCACCTACAAGCGCGTGCATCTGAAGGACGGAGAGGAGCCCGTGAACGCCCAGGAAATGCTTCTGGATGACGAGCCCTTCATTCCCGCGCCGGAAAGGTAGAGGAACACGCAGACAAAAGAAACAGACGCCGCGCGGGGAGGACTGCAGGTTCTTCCGCGCGGCTTTTCTTCAGAAACATCAGGGAAGGCGGCAGCACAGAGAATGGATAATGCAGTTATCTCCGGACAGATAGGAAGGCGGATTGTCAGTTTCATAGACCTTGGCACAAACTCGCTGCGCATGCTTGTGGCGCGCGTGAATGACTCGGGCGTCGTGCGCGTCCTGAACGAGGCCAAGCACATGGTCAGGCTAGGAGAGGGAGAGTTCGGCCAGCATCTTCTTCAGCCGGAGCCCATGGCAAGAACCATGGAAATGCTCCATGTCTTTGCCGACATGTGTCAGGCCTACGGCGTGGATGAGATTGTCGCCGTGGCGACATCGGCTGTGAGAGACGCGGAGAACGGAGAGGAATTCCTGAACCGGGTCCGGGAAGAGACCGGCCTCAATATCCGCATCATATCCGGACGTGAGGAAGCGCGTCTCATCTGGCGCGGTGTGAGCAGCGGGCTTGAGAAGAGCGACGAGCTCAGACTCTTTGTGGATATCGGCGGCGGTTCGACCGAAGTCATCGCGGGTACGACCAGGGAATGCTACAGCCTTGATTCAATGAAACTCGGCTGCGTGCGGCTTGCCTCCTGGCTGAAGGACGGGACACAGAAGATTTCCGAAAAGGAATTTCTGAATCTGCAGATGCGGATCCGTGATGTGGGCGTGCATGTGTTCCGCCGCCTCGCAGACATGCGCGTGGCGAAGATCGTGGCAAGCTCCGGCACGGCGCAGAACTTGGCCGAGATAGCTGCGAATCTGGCTGGTGTCGATGGCAGCGGCAGGTACTCGGATACGCCGCAGCTTCTGACGTACAGGGGGCTTGTGCGCGCCGTGAAGGAACTGTGTTCACGCAATCAGGCGGAACGCGCGCTCCTGCCCGGCATCAACCCGAAACGCGCGGCTGTCATTGTTCCGGGCGCGGCCATTCTCCAGACTATCATGGAGGAAATGGACTGCGATACCTGTGAAATCAGCAACCGGGGTCTGCGCGACGGTCTGCTCGTGGAATACCTGGAACACACCGTGCCGAACGCCCTGCAGTCGGATCTTTCCATCCGCGACCAGAGTGTGTTCAGGCTGGCCCGTGCCTGCCGTTTTGAGGAGGAGCATTCCCTGCATGTGGCGGGTCTGGCCCTGTCTCTTTTTGACAGCGCGCTGGCACTCGGGCTGCACGATGAGCCGGACACGGCGAGAGAGCTCCTGCGCTACGCGTCGATCCTGCACGACATCGGCATTTTCATTGCCTTCAGCAGACATCACGCGCACAGCCACTATCTCATCCGCAATACGGAACTGCTCGGCTTCACGGAGCACGATATCGAGGTCATCGCCGCGACGGCGTTCTTCCACCGCTTCAGGCCGTCCAAGAAATACACGGAGTACACGGAGCTCGACAGCGAGACGCGCAACGAGGTGCGTACGCTGTCGCTCATGCTGGCCGTGGCCGAGGCGCTCGATCGCAGCCACAGGAATATCGTGAAGACTGCCTGCTTCGGAAAGGACCGCAGGGGATACTTCATCAGAGCCGTGTGCACGGCTCCGGCGCCGCTGGAAGCGGCCAGGCTGGCGCGCTGCGGCAAGCGTCTTGAAAAGTACTGCGGCTCCCCGGTCCGTTTCATTCCGGAAATCGAGGGGCAGAAGGCAGACGGGGAAAAGTAGTTTCCCTGCACTGCCTGAAACAGAAAGGGGGGCTGATCCGCGATCAGCCCCCCTTTGCATTGTGCTTTTTTCTGGCGTCTACATGCCGAGGTACGCCTTGCGCACCTTCTCGCTCGAGAGCAGTTCCTGCGCTTTTCCTTCCATGACGACCACGCCGTTTTCCATGACGTAGCCGCGGTTTGCGATGTGCAGAGCCTGGTTCGCGTTCTGTTCAACGAGGAAGACGGTGGTGCCGTCCTCGTTGACTTTCTGAATGATTTTGAAGATCTGCTGGATGATGATGGGCGCGAGGCCGAGGGACGGCTCGTCCAGAAGGAGCAGTCGGGGTCTCGCCATAAGGGCGCGGCCCAGGGCCAGCATCTGCTGTTCGCCGCCGGAGAGCGTGCCGCCGGTCTGGCTGACGCGCTCGCGCAGGATGGGGAAGAGCTGGAAGACGTATTCCATGTCGTCCGCTATGCCCTTCTTGTCCGTGCGCAGGAAGGCGCCGAGGTCAAGGTTTTCCCTCACCGTGAGTTCGGGGAAAATGAGGCGGCCTTCGGGAACCTGGGAGATGCCCCGCTTGACGATCTCCGGAGCGGGGAGCTGCTGGAGGGGCTTCCCGTCGAAGAGAATCTCGCCGCTGCGGGGATGAATGACGCCGCATATGGACATGAGGGTGGTGGACTTGCCGGCGCCGTTGGCCCCGATGAGCGTGACGATTTCGCCGTCCTCGACTTTGAGGGAAACGTCCCTCAGAGCCTGAATCTTGCCGTAAAAGGTGTTGATACGATTAAGCTCAAGCATCGTGGCTTTCTCCAAGATAGGCCTTGATCACGTCGGGGTTGCTGCGGATTTCTTCCGGCGTGCCGCTCGCGATGGGCGAACCGTATTCCATGACGTAGATGGTATCGGAGAGGGACATGACCATGCTCATGTCGTGCTCGATGAGCAGAACGGAGAGATCGTAGCTGTCGCGCAGGGAACGGATGAGCGCCTTGAGTTCGTTGGTTTCCTGCGGGTTCATGCCAGCCGCGGGCTCGTCCAGAAGGAGCAGGATGGGCTCCGTGGCCAGGGCGCGCGCTATTTCGAGGCGGCGTTGAGCGCCGTAGGGCAGGTTGTGCGCCGTCTCGTTCCAGAAGGTCTCAAGGCCCACGGTTTTCAGGAGATCGTAGCTTTTGTCGATAGTGTCCTGCTCCTCGCGGACCGTGCGGGGATCGCGCAGGAGGGCGGAAAGAATACCGGCGTGCGTGCGGCAGTGGCGGCCGATCATGACGTTTTCGAGAACCGTCATCTCGCTGAAGAGGCGGATGTTCTGGAAGGTTCTGGCCATGCCGAGGGCTGTGATGGCGTGCGTCTTCATGCCGTTTAAGAGGTGCTGGTTCCCGTCCCTGGTGGTCAGGTACATGGTTCCGCCCGTGGGTTTGTAAATGCCGGTGACGCAGTTGAAGAAGGTCGTCTTTCCGGCGCCGTTGGGGCCGATGAGGGCGACGATTTCCTTTTCGTGAACCGTCAGATCAAGTTCGTTCAGGGCCCGCAGGCCGCCGAAGTCCTGCGTGAGGCCCGCGACTTCGAGGACTGGTTTCATGCCCTTTCCTCCTTGTTATGAAGAGCGCTGATGCGGTAATGCCGCTTCTCTCCCGTGATGATGCCCTGCGGCCGGAACAGCATCATGACGACCATGGTGGCGCCGAAGAGCAGCATGCGGTAGTCGGAGAAGGCCCTGAGGTATTCGGGAACGAGAATAAGGATGAGCGCGCCGATGGTGACGCCCAGGATGGAGCCCATGCCGCCGAGAACGACCATGGCAAGAATCATGCAGCTGTCCATGAAAGTGAACGAGGCGGGGTTGATGAACTGGGTCTTGGCCGCGAAGAGGACGCCGGCGAAACCGGCCCACGCGGAGCTCAGGGCGAAGGCCGTGAGCTTGACCTGGGTCAGGTTGATGCCCATGGCCTCGGAGGCGATTTCATCCTCACGCATGGCCTGCAGCGCCATGCCCACGCGGGAGTTCTTCAGGCGGGTGATGACGATGATGGTGATGGCCACGGCAATGAGCGAAAGGTAGTAGAGGTACGTGGTCTTCTGGGTGAGATCCATCTCGACGCCGAAGAATTCGGGACGGGGGATGCCGCTGACACCGCGGCTGCCGCCCGTGACACTGGTCCAGTTGAGCAGGACGAGACGGACGATTTCACCGAAGCCCAGGGTGACGATGGCCAGGTAGTCGCCGCGCAGCCGTAGGACGGGCAGGCCGAGACCGAGGCCGCAGATGGTGGTGATGATACCGGCGATGGGCAGGCAGATCCAGAAACCGAGGCCGAAATAGAGGTGCAGCAGACCGTAGGTGTAGGCGCCGATGCCGTAGAAAGCGGCGTAGCCGAGAACGAGCTGGCCCGCGAAGCCGACGATGATGTTGAGGCCGAGGGCGAGCATGACGTAGATGAGGCCGGAGATCATGATGGAGACCTGGTACCCTGTGCCGAGAACGGGCAGGAAGGGCACGCAGATCATGAAGGCGGCTATAAGGATGAGGCTCGTGCGGCGGAAGGTGGTGTTATGGAAGATCCGGGAAAAGGACTCCGTCGTGTGCTTCGGGAGGCTGAAGATTTTTTCGCCGAGGGCCTTGCGGTCATAGTACCAGTGCCAGAGCAGAGCCGCGAAGAAGACGCCGATGGCGAGGCCCACGAGGCGGTGCCAGCGGAAGGTGACGGAGTGGTCCGGGTTGATGTGGATGCCCATGATGGGCGCGCAGAGCACCACGAACCAGAGTGAGGTGAGCAGGGCTTTGAGTAAACGGTTCATCATACGCCCCCTAGACCTTCTGAACCTGCTTCTTGCCGAGGAGGCCGTCAGGACGGAAAATCAGGATGAGGATGAGCAGGCAGAAGGAAAGCACATCCTCGTAGTTGCCGGCGATATAGCCTGTGGTGAAGGATTCGGCGAGACCGAGAACCAGTCCGCCGAGCACGGCGCCGGGAACGGAGCCGATGCCGCCGAGCACGGCCGCGGTGAAGGCCTTCATGCCGGCCAGGAAGCCGATGAAGAAGTTGATCTGTCCCATGTGCGAGGCGATGAGCACGCCGCCGATGGCGGCCAGGGCGGAACCGACGATGAAGGTCACGGAAATGAGATGGCCGGTATTGATGCCGAGGAGCATGGACATCTTGCGGTTCTGGGCCGTGGCGCGCATGGCCTTGCCCATGCGGGTGTAGCGGATCCAGAACATGAGGGCGAGCATGGTGATGAAGCTCACCACAAGGATGAGGAAGTCACTGGGGCCCATGACATCGCCGAAGTAGGAGAGGAACTTCATGTCGGGGAGGAGATCCGGGAAGGCGACGAAGTCGGAAGTCTGGGCCAGGAGGACGTAGTTCTGGAGGAACGTGGACATACCGATGGCCGAGATGAGCGGCGACAGGCGGGAAGCGTTGCGCAGGGGCTTGTAGGCCACCTTTTCCAGCGTGTAGCCGTAGGCCGACGTCCAGATGATGGAGCCGAGGGCGGCGACGAGAAGGATGCCGCCGGCCGGGAAGCCGATGTATCCGAGGACGCCGGAGAAGAGGAGGGCCGTGAAGGCGCCGATCATGTAGATTTCGCCGTGGGCGAAGTTCAGGAGGCCGATGATGCCGTACACGAGCGTGTAGCCGAGGGCTATGAGCGCGTAGATGCTGCCGCGGGTGAGCCCCCCGAAGAAGAGCTCGATAAAATATTGAAAGTCGAAGTCCATATCCTGCTGCAACCTTCGGGAAGAAAGGAAATTTGGGTGAAAAAGGGGCGGGAAGTTCTGCCTCTTCCCGCCCGCCGTTTTACTTAAGGGTCACGCTGTAGGGGGTTTCAACGAATTTTCCGCCTTTGATAACGTAGACGGAAAGGGCCATGCCTGCGGCATCGCCGTTTTCATTGAAGGTGATCTTGCCGAGCGGGGTATCCACGGGCACGGTGTGCAGGACCTTGATGATCTTGTCGGTGTCGGTGGAACCGGCCTTCTCGATGCCGTTGATGAGGGCCAGCATGGCCGCGTAGGCATTGTAGTAGAAGGAACCGGGTTCGGTGCCAAACATCTTCACGTGCGCGTCGTGGGCTTCCTTGTAGATGGGCAGGTTACTGGTATCCTTGGGATAGGAGCAATAGGTGCCCTCAGCAGCCTCGCCGGCCATCTTGATAAACGCATCATCCTTGAGGCCGTCAGGGCCGACAACGGGCGTCTGCACGCGGTCGCGGCGCAGCTGCTGGAGCAGCTTGGAAGCGGTGGGCTGGTAGCCGCCGAACACGATGACATCGGCCTTGGAGCGCTTGATCTTGCGGACAATGGCGCTGAAGTCCACGGCATCGGGAGTAATGGCCTCGAAGAGGGCGGTCTTGACGCCGTTCTTCTCGAGCAGGGCGCGGTTGCCATCGGCGAATCCCTTGCCGTAGTCGCCGTTATCGTGGATGTAGGCGACGCTCTTGGCCTTGAGTTCCTTAAGGATGAACTCGCTGGTCAGACGGGCCTGGTCATCGTCCTTGGCGATGGTGCGGAAAAACATGGGGTTCACGCCGGGCGCGGTGAGTCCGGGCGGGGTCGAAGAAGGAGACATGGCGATGATGTGGGCGTCGTTATAAAGGGGCATGGCGGCCTTCGTGGGGCCGGAGCAGATATGTCCCATGACGACGGACACCTTGTCGCTGAGCAGCTTGGTAGCGGCGTTGGTGGCGAGCTCGGGCTTGCACTGATCGTCCTCGGAGATGAGTTCAATCTTCTTGCCGAGCACGCCGCCGTTGGCGTTCACCTTGGCGACAACGATTTTCGCTGCGTTCAGGCTGGGCACACCATACGTGGCGAGGTCACCCGTGTGGGCACCGGGAACGCCGATCTTGATGGTGTCTTCGGCCTGAGCGGGAGCGGCCACGGCCGCGGAAAGCACGGCGGCGGCCACGAACTGGAAAAGATGTTTCATTTCCACTCCTCGTGAAGAATTTCGGCGGTCACCTTTTCCCTCTGTCGGAACGGGGGCCGCGCTGGTCTTCTCCTTTCATACATGTATGAATATGAAGGGGAATATATTCTTATGCCTTGCCTTATCATGAGTGTCAACGCATTTTCAGCGCGCGATTCGGCCCATGACAGCCGATTTATCCAGCATGTGCAGGCGGTGAATCTGCCAGAGATAGCAGACAGAGCTGAATGTCAGTGCAAAAATGTATCCGATCCAGAATCCCGGGGCACCCATGGCCGGCACGACAAGATCCGTGCGTCCGAGGATGAAACCGCCCAGGAGGCCGATGCCGCCGTAGGCGATGACGCAGACTTTCATGATGATGGCCGTGCTGTTGTACCCGCGCAGAACGCCGGACGCGGCGGTCTGGGTGGCGTCGAGAAGCTGATAGGCGGCGCAGAAGAGCATGAGCGTGCAGGCGAGGCCGGCAATATGCGGATCTGACGTATAGAAGGACACGATCCACGATCTGAAAACAACGGTGAAGGCCATGGCCGCGAAGGCGTTGGCCGCGGCCAGGGTGATGCATGTGTGCGCCGCGCTGCGCGCCTTGAGGAGGCGTCCCGCGCCGAGATAACCGCCTGTCATGATGGTGGCCGTCATGCCGACGGACAGGGGGCAGGCGAAGATAAGGTTGCCGTAGCTCATGGCGATCTGGTGGCTCGCGACGGCGTCAGTGCCGAGGGGAGCGAGGAGAAGCGCAGTCACGGCAAAAAGCGTGCACTCGAGGCACATGGCCGCCGCATTGGGCGCACCGACGCGGAGGACGGAGAGAATGAGCGGCAGATCGATGAAGGGGGTGCGGGAATCGTGGTCCGGCGTGAAGAGGCGCATATCCCTGAACTGCACGTCGCGCACGACGTAGTAAAAGATTGAGACAGCCATGAACCAGAAGCAGATGGATGTCGCCACGCCGCAGCCTGCGGCGCCGAGCTGGGGCATGGCGAAGCGCCCGTAAATGAAGGCGTAGTTGCAGGGGATGTTGATGGCGAGGCAGACCATGCCGATGATCATGGCAGGGCGCGTGCGCGAATAGCCTTCCAGGAGAGAGCGGATGTTGACGAAGAAGAGGAACCCCGGAAGCCCCGGCAGAAGGGCGCGCAGATATCCCCTGGCCTGCGGCACGAGATCGGGCTTCAGCCCGAAAGATCCGAGGTGGTCTGAAATGATCCAGAGAGCGGGGATGAGAATGGCGCTCAGTAAACAGGAGAGGAGCAGGCCCTGCTTCAGGAGGTGGGCGGCGCGGTCGCACCGGCGCGCGCCTATGAGCTGGGCGCTCATGCCGGGCAGGGCGAGAAGGCATCCTATGGCGAGAAGGGAAGCCGGCTGCCAGATGGAGCAGCCCACGGCCACGGCGGCCATGGCTTCGGCGCTGTAATGGCCGGACATAATGGTGTCCGCGAAATTCATGCCGATCTGGGAAAGCTGGGCGACGAAGATGGGCAGGCCTATGCGAAGGGCGCGGCGTGCCTGGGATTTGGCGAAGAGAAAGGGCATGGCTCCGGCAGGGGGGATTGGAGGTTGCTGAATGTGGGACTGTGCTTCTGAACGCCTGGCGTTTGACCGGGGGCGGAGGCACCGAGCGGAGAGAGGCTTTTCTCCGGTCCCCGCACGGGATTTTCCGCCTCCCGGCGCGAAAAAGCGGGGAACGCGTCTTCAGTTCTTTCTGACAGAACTGGCGAAGCCGCGTTCGCGGATGACTTTGGCTGCCTTGTCGCAGAAGGCGGGCAGCGCCGCGCCGGCTTTGGGCGTCAGCTCGAGGTTCATCCTGGAATAGTCGTAGGGCTCGAAGCCCACGACAAAGGTTTCCGGACGGCAGCCCATGAGGTCGCATTTCATGAGCAGATCCACAAAGTCGGTCTCGTGGGCTGAGTCATGGAAGCTCACGGCCTTGCGCATGTCCTCGTTCTCGAGAAGGTAGACCGTTCCGGGCTTCCCCTGGCCGTGCACGATATCGAGCACGGCGACTTTGTCATAATCTACGAGCAGGGGCATGAGCCCCATGCCCTGGGTGCCCCCGTCCACGAAATCGACATTGCCGGGCCAGACATAGTTGTCGCGCAGGTATTCCATGGCGCGCACGCCAAAGCCCTCGTCGCCGAGCAGCGTGTTGCCCACGCCGAGGACGCAGACGCGGCCGGACATATCTTCTTCAGGCATGAAGAGCCTCCTTTTTTCGGCAAAGAAAGAGGCGGGAGTGGATGAACCGCTCCCGCCTCGTCATGAGCTGTTCCGTTACGGGAAACGGACCCGGCGCCAGGGCGCCTGAGCCCGCGTTCCGCTAAAGAACCTTGAACTTGCGGACTTCGTTGGTCTCGCCGTCAATCACATGCACAGCGCAGGCGATGCAGGGGTCGAAGGCGTGGACAGTACGCAGGATTTCCACGGGACGCTTGGGATCCGCGATGGGGGTGCCCATGAGGGCTTCCTCGCAGGGACCGAGCACGTTGTTGGCGTCGCGGGGGCCGAGGTTCCAGGTCGTGGGAACCACGAGCTGGAAGTTGCCGACGCGGCCTTTCTCAATGCGGATCCAGTGGGAGAGGCCGCCGCGGGGAGCTTCGACGAAGCCGACGCCTCTGCTTTCCTGGGGCACTTCGAGATCTTCGACGATCTGCTTGTCGCTGCGGATGTTGTCCTTGAATTCCTCGAGCATGGAAGCCATCTTGTTGGCGATGGCCAAGGTCTCGATGCCGCGGGCTGCGGTACGGCCCAAGGTGGAGAAGAGGGCCTCGGGACCGACGCTGAGCTTCTGGAGCACCATGTCGACGAGCGGCTTGATGTCCGGATTGCCCTTGGCGTAGTTCACGAGCACGCAGGCGAGCGGGCCGGTTTCGGTGGAATGCTCGTCGTAGCGGGGAGCCTTGAGCCAGCTGTAGCGGTCCTTGTCACCCATGTGGGTGAACTTGGGCTCGGTCTTCTCGTCGTACGGATTGTCGGCCTTGTCGCCGTCGTACCAGCTGTGGCGGATATGCTCGCTGATCTTGGTGGGATCGAAATCCTGCACGTGGGCGAGATCGCGGTTGTAGAGGATGCCGGGCTTGAGCCAGCGGGACTCGAGCTTGCGTTCGCCGCCGGCTTTGGGGAAGTCGCCCATGGTCATGAAGTCATGGGTGCCGCCGATGCCGGCCCAGTCCTTGTAGGCTCCGGCCACGAGGAGCAGGTCGGGGATGTAGACGTCGCGCACGAACGCGGCGGTCTTCTTGTAGATTTCCTCGAATTCCTTGATGCGCTCGGGCGTCAGGGCGTCGTAGCAGGTCACGCCGCCGGCCACGAGGAACTGCGGGTGCGGGTTCTTGCCGCCGAAGACGGCCATGCCGCGGGCAGCCTCGACCTGGGCGCGCAGGGCTTCCAGGTAATGGGCCGTGGCGACGAGGTTGGCCTCGGGCTCAAGATAGTAGGCCGGATGGCCTCCGAGGAAGTAGGCGTTGGTGAAGGGGCCAAGCTGGCCGCTGGCCACGAACGCCTTCAGTTTGTCCTGTACGGCGCGCAGATCCTCGGCCTTCGTCGGGCGGGAGGAAATGGAGTTGGCGAGGGAGGCGGCCTTCGAGGGATCGGCCTGCAGGGCGCTCGTTACGTCAACCCAGTCAAGGGCGTGCAGGTGATAGAAGTGCACAATGTGGTCGTGCAGGAAGAGCTGGCCGAGGACCAGGTTGCGGATATAGGTCGCGTTGGCCGGGATGTCCTTGTGGGAGGCGTTGAAAATGGCGTCTTCCAGGGCGCGGGTGGAAGCGAGGGCGTGCGTGTAGGTGCAGACGCCGCAGGTACGCTGGGTGAAGTGCTGCACGTCGCGGGGATCGCGTCCCTTGAGGATCATTTCAAGGCCGCGGAAAAGCGTGCCGCAGCTACGGACGTCTTTCACTTTGCCCTTTTCAACTTCAACCTCGATGCGGAGGTGACCTTCAATACGGGTCAGCGGATCAACAACGACCGGTCCGCTGTAGGAGCTCATAGGTGTAGTCTGACTCATAAAGGTCCTCCCTAATTCTCATAGAAGGGGGTCATATCATCCCAGAAGTTGGGCTCACTGCAGCCGATGCAGGGATGACCGGCTCCGACAGGCCAGTTGGTCTGGTTAAAGAGGGCCTTGGGACAGTTGTTGTACGTGCTCGGGCCTTTGCAGCCGAGATCGTAGAGGCACCAGCCTTTGCGGGCTTCCTCGGAATTGAAGGAAGGAGCGAATTCGCCGGCCTCGAAATGTTTTCTGCGCTCGCACAGCTCATGGACGGTCTTGCCGTAGAACATGGTGGGACGGTTGTAGTCGTCGAGCTTGATGGGCTTGTTGGTCAGATAGGCCACCAGGGTGCCCACGAGGTTGAGCGGGTTGGGCGGGCAGCCGGGGATGTTGACGGCCTTGACGCCGAGATCGGCGAAAGCGTCATTCACGCCCTTGGCCTGGGTCGGATTGGGCTTTGCGGCCTGCACGCCGCCGTAGGCGGAGCAGGTGCCCATGCACACGACGAGCTTGGCTTTGGGCAGAATACGGCGGCAGGTCTCCAGCATGGTGTGGCCGGCGATGTAGCCGTACTGGCCATTGTCAGCGGTCGGAATGGCGCCTTCAACAACGGCGATGAAGCCGTCAGGATTGGAAACGGCCTGCTCGAGAGCGCCCTCGGCGGCCTCGCCCGCAGCGGCCATGATGGTTTCATGGTAGTCGAGGGAGATGGTGTCGAGGATAAGGTCGTCGATAAAGGGAGAAGCGGTGCGCAGCAGAGCTTCAGAGCAGCCCGTGCATTCAGCTTCGTGCAGATATACGACAGAGGGACGTTTTCCGGTCAGAGCGGCGGCAACGTCTGTGGCAAAAGCAGGTCCGAAGCCCATAGTGACGGCCACGGCGGTGCAGAATTTCATGAAGTCACGGCGGGAAACGCCACTGGCCTCAAGCTCTTTTTCTCCGCGTTCCCTGCCGAGTCCCACGGCAATACGCATAGGTGAGCCTCCTGAAAAAAGTTGTGTCTAGCCTGGCGGTTCCGACCTGGTGAAAAAGGAAGTTTCCCGTACTCCCCTGGAACACTGATGAAAACAGCTGCCTCTGTCAGAACCGTTTCTTATATTCATACCCTTGCGGGCGCTTTTGGTCAATACTTGCTCCGTTTTTCACGCACTCCCCGGGCGCCTCCGGAAGCCTGACGCGGGCGCCTTCCGCCCGGGAAATGGGCGGCGGAAGTCATTGACAGCAGGGGAAAATTCGTGATTGACGGGCGGTTTTCCCGCGCGCCGATCCTTATAAAAGGACCGTGGAAGGGAACGCTCAGTCCGTCATTTCCTTGACTTCCGGCTCTTCCCCGTCCTTCGCAGTGACAACGAAGCTTCTCCGGCTGTCCTGAGGATCGCCGATGACTTCGGCCACGGCCGTGAGCGCGGCGTCAAGCCTGTCCACGGGGGAGGCGTCGCGGCTGTGCACCTCCGCCTCGATCCGCCATGACTGACTTCCTTCCTTCGTCCTGTCCTTTCCCGCGGCGCGGGGTGTTCCGCTTATCAGAAGATCCGTGAAATACCAGAGCTGTGTTTCCGTTTCCCGGACGTAAATGACCTCGTGGCGTATGCGGCCTCGCCGCTCCACGGGAACGAAGTCCGGACGGATGGTCTCCCTGGTGATGGCTACGGGGCCTCTGTGGGAAAAACCGAGACGGACGGTTTCGTCAGCGATCCCGGGGGAGGACACTACGGCGCGTCCGTCGGCTTTGAGTATGCCGGCGAGCCTGTCAGCCGCCCGGCTGTAAACGAGATCGTTTCCATCCATGCCGCCGGCGGGTTCAATGGCGGCCGTGTGTGCCTTCGGGGCGGATGGGGCGCGCAGGAGGGTGACATCTGCGTAATAGCTCGGGCCGCCGCAGCCGGCGAGAAAGAGAAGGCAGAGGAAGACGGGCAGCGCCCAGAACCGGAACTGGGAAAAAGTCTTCATGAATCCTCCGTCGGAGCATACAGAAAAGGGGAGAACGGCCGTACGGCTGTCTCCCCTTTTTCTGTATGAGAACGTTTCTGTCCTAGAATTTGAAGTCGGGCGGAAGCTTATGGAGAAGCTTCCCCGTGGCGTTGTGGGGCAGTTCTTTCACGAAGCGGAAGATGCGCGGCCGTTTGTAAGGGGCCAGCATGGGATGGTTCATGCAGAACTGCTTCATTTCCTTTTCCGTGAGGCTTGGATCAGAGGGCCGGATGAGCGCGGCGATGACGGATCCGCGCTTCGGATCAGGAATGCCGAACACGAGGCTCTCGGCTACCTTGGGATGCTCGTTCAGGATGGATTCCACCTGCACGGGATAGATGTTCTCGCCGGCTGATACGATCATGTCGTCCTTGCGGCCGATGATGGTGATGTAGGCGTGCTCGTCCCATGTCGCGAGGTCGCCCGTGTAGAGCCAGCCGTTGTGGAACTTTTCTTCCGTGGTTTTGGGATTGTCGTAATAGGCGAAGGTGGACTTGTTGGGGGCGAAGATGACGACTTCGCCGACCGTTTCCTTGTCCATGGGCACGAGTTCGTCGGGGGACACGTGCTTCGTCGTGTCCACGCGCACCACGCGGACATCGTCATCGGTGCAGGCTCCGCCGGCATAGCCGGCCTTGTCCGGAAGGTCATAGGGCCTGAGGAAAACGTTCCAGAAGGTCTCCGTGGTTCCGTAGCCGTTGAAGATGTTCGGCGTAAGCACCTTCATGTAGCGCTTGCAGGGTTCCTTATCGAGAGGAGAGCCCATGAGTACGATACCGTGCAGGCTCGATATGTCGCGGGGATTGGTTTCCTGGATGCGGCAGAGCATGTCGATGACCGTGGGAGCGCCGATGAGGAAGGTGATGTGGTAGAGGCTTACGTACTGGAGCGCCAGGCGCGGCGTGAAGTCACGCAGGATGACCATGGTGCCGCCGATATAGAGGGTCGGGCATGGTCCGCCGGAATGCAGTCCTCCGCGGTGGAACCAGGGCGTGAGGTTCATGGTCACGTCTTTCGGTGAGAGCGGGAAGTGCATGATGACGTCGTGGGCCGAGAGAACCTCGTTGATGTCATTGACCGGAACGGCCTTGGGCAGATTGGTCGTGCCCGAGGTGAAGAAACGCGTGGTCTCGTCGTAGATGCTCGGTTTGTCCTTACGCACGGGATTTTCGGGAGAGCCGTCCTTCACGAAGTCCCGGTAGGTCACAACACCTTCGGGGGCGTCCATCTCGTTGTTGAGATCAGCCATAATGATGATCTCGGGCCTGTGATGGACGTTCCTGAGCGCCTCGGAGATGATTTTCTCGAATTCCGCGTCGTAGATGAGGGCCTTCGGTTTCGACTGGTCGATGAGCAGGGCGATTTCGCCGCCGGAGAGCCGGTAGTTGAGAGGCGCGTTGACGCAGCCGATCTTGTGCGTGGCGATATACGTGAAGACGAATTCGGCGGAATTCAGCAGGGCGTGCATGACCACGTCATCACTCGTGACGCCGCGCGCCATGAGCGATGAGGCCAGCCTGTTGGCTTCCTCATTGAGGGTTCTGTACGTCCAGGTGCGGTTTGTCAGAGGACAGATGAGAGCCGGCTCGTTCCCTCTGCGGAAAACATTGCGCATGAAACCGTTCAGATAGGTGTATTCCGATTCGAAGGTTTCTTTGAAGCGTTCTACGTTGTAGGAATGTTGCAAGGTTATCTCCTGTGTGTTGTGTCTCTGACAACGACGAGGCTGGAATTCTGCCCGCCGAAGCCGAGGGAATTGGACATGGCGGCATGAATGCTGGCTTCGCGCGCCGTGTTGCCCACGATGTCCATGCTGCAACCAGGTTCAGGGGTTTCAAAATTGAGATTCGGGGGGAGGATACCGGTCTGCAGGGCCTTTACGCAGGCGATGAGTTCGGTGAGACCGCCCGCGCCCATCATGTGGCCCGTTGCTCCCTTGGTCGAGCTGACCGCCGGAGAACCGTCTCCCGTGCCGAAAATCGCCTGTATGGCACTGGCTTCGGCTGTATCACCGAGCCGGGTGGCCGTGCCGTGGGCGTTGATATAGCCGATGTCCGAGGGAGAGAGCCCCGCGCGCTTCAGGGCGATCCGCATGCACTGCGCCGCTCCGATCCCGTCCGGGTCGGGCGCGGTCACGTGATAGGCGTCCTGGGTGTTCGCGTAGCCCGCGAGTTCTGCGTAAATTTCAGCGCCGCGCGCCCGCGCGTGCTCCTCGGTCTCGAGGACAATGGCGCCGCCGCCCTCGCCGATGACGAAGCCGTCGTGTCCGATGTCGAAGGGCCGGCAGGCGTGTTCCGGATCATCGTTGCGGCGCGACAGGGCCTTGGCCTGGGCGAGGCTCGCTATGAAGATGGGAGAGATGATGGATTCGCCACCTGTGCAGATCATGACATCGGCCTCGCCGCTTTTCATGATCATGGCCGCAGTCATGACGGCATCGCCGCCCGAGGAGCATGCCGTATTGAGCGTCATGCTGGGGCCGCGGAAGCCATACTCGATGGCAATGAGTCCGGCCGCCATGTTGCCGAGCACCATGGGTACGAAACGGGGCCCGACCTTGTGCATGGTTCCAGTGGAAATCCTGTCCTGAGTTTCGGCCACGAAAGCCATGCCGTCCATTGCCGAGCCCACAACCACGCCCGTGCGTTCGGGATCCGCGCCTTTGGCGAGTCCGGCGTCCGTCAGTGCCTCGGACGCGGCGGTGAAGGCGAACTGCGAGAACAGGGCCATATTGCGCGCGAGCGCGCGGGGGATGTGGTCGCCGGAATCGAAATCGCGGACCTCTCCGGCAATGCGCACGGGAAGATCCCTGGCGTCGAAGCGGGTGATGGGCCCGATGCCGCATCTGCCGCCGATGAGGTTCTGCCAGTAGGCGTCCACGCCGATGCCGAGAGGCGTGACTGCTCCCATTCCTGTGATGACCAGTTTTTTCTCTTCCATAATTTTATCGGTCTGCAGGAGCCAGGCAAGCGTGCCGGGCCGGGCTGCCGCTAGGCCTTGCCGAGAGCCTGGCGGAGGTCTTCGATGATGTCGCCGGCGTCTTCGAGGCCCACGGAAAGGCGGACCAGGCCGGGAGTAATGCCGCACTCGACGAGCTGCTCGTCAGTGAGCTGACGGTGCGTCGAAGAGGCGGGATGCAGCACGCAGGTGCGGATGTCGGCCACGTGCACCTCTAGAGTGCACAGCCTGAGGCTGTCGATGAAACGCGCGCCCGCGTCACGGCCGCCCCTGAGGGAGAAGGAAATGACACCGGCACAGCCTTTGGGCAGGTATTTTTCTGCGAGGGCGTGATCCGGGCTCGAGGCGAGGCCGGGATAATTGACGAACTCGATCTTCGGATGGCCTTCCAGGAAGGCGGCCACCTGTTCGGCGTTGCGGCAGTGGCGGTCCATGCGCACGGGAAGGGTCTGCAGGCCCATGTTCAGATAGAAGGCGCCCTGCGGGGTCTGACAGCAGCCGAGGTCGCGCATGATCTGCACCCTGGCCTTGACGATAAAGGCGGCTTTGCCGAAGGCCTTCGTGTAGACGGTTCCGTGGTAGGAAGGATCGGGATCGGTGAATTCGGGGAATTTGCCTGAGGTCCAGTCGAATCTGCCGCTGTCGACAACAACGCCGCCCATCTGGACGGCCTGTCCCTCCATGTACTTGGTGGTGGAGTGGACGATGATGTCGGCCCCGTACTCAAAGGGACGGCAGAGATAGGGCGTGGCGAAGGTGTTGTCCACGATGAGCGGCACGCCGTGTTTGTGCGCGAGAGCCGCGAAGCGTTCGATGTCGAACACTGTGAGCGCGGGGTTGGCAATGGTTTCGCCGAAAACGGCCCTGGTTTCCGGGCGGAAGGCCTTCTCAATCTCTTCGTCAGAGGCGCGCTGATCCACGAAGGTCACGCTGATGCCGAAGCGCTTCAGCGTCACGCCGAGCAGGTTGAAAGTGCCGCCGTAAATGGAGGAGCTCGCTACGATGTGATCGCCGGCTTTGCAGATGGTGGCGACGGCAGTCAGCGCAGCTGCCTGGCCCGTGGAGGTGAGGAGTGCGCCGACGCCTCCCTCGAGGGCAGCGATTTTCTGCTCAACGGCGTCCATGGTGGGATTGCCGAGGCGCGTGTAGAAGAATCCGTTTTCCGTCAGGTCGAAGAGCTTGGCCACTTCGGCGGTGGACTCGTAGCGGAACGTGGTGGACTGGACAATGGGGAGGGCACAGGCCTCGCCGTTTTTAGGCTGGTATCCGGCGTGGATGCACTGGGATTCGAATTTCATGATTGACTCTTGCAATGTCGGCCTGTGTCTGCCCGGCAGGTCGTAATTCTCATGTGGGTATATCCCCGGAGGACGGAAAAACGGCGTTTCTGCTCTCCCGGGCTATGGAAAAGGAACGTGAACGGTACGGGCTTTTACCGTTTTGAGAATTCATTTTTGATTGACTTGCGGGGTTCCGTCAAGTTTTTTCAGTCTGTGGCGCGGCCTGCGTGTCAGCAGGAGCCGCAGTCGGACGGATCACCGTGCAGCTTGTCCAGGGTGTGGGCGAGGGCCGGGAGCACGGCCTCGAGGTTCTCGATGACGGCGCGGCGGCTTCCTGGAAGGTTGATCACGAGGCTCTGTCCGATGACGCCGCAGACAGCGCGGCTGATGGCGGCCTTGGGTGTTTTTTCGAGACTGATCTGCATCATGGCCTGGGAAAAGCCGGGCAGGGTGTAGTCGAGGACGCGGGACGTGGCCTGCGGCGTGGTGTCTCTGGGGCCGACGCCGGTGCCGCCCGTGGTAATGATGAGATCATAGCCCTCATCGAGGGCGAGGCGTGTCAGAAGAGAGCGGAGCGCGTCCGGATCGTCAGGAAGAAGAAAGCCCTGGGCGCAGGCCAGCGTGAGCGCCCCCTTCACGAGCTCCTCGATAGCCGGACCGCTCTGATCCTCGCGCAGGCCGTTGAAGCCCTTGTCCGAGAGCGTGATCCGGGCGAGGGAGAGTCCGTTCTTCATGGCTGTCAGGGCCATTGTGCCCACGGGAAGATCCGTGCGGGCCGTGGCCAGGGGGCAGAAGAGAGCCTGGTTTCCCTGTCTTGAAGGCAGCCAGACGTGTCCGGTGATGCGCAGATGCTCCGTGCCGGACTCGTCATAGAGACCGGTGCCCACGGGGAGGACAGGGAGAGCGGCGGGAGGACAGGGCTGGCCCTTCCTTCCGGAAACAACCAGATGGGCCGTACACCCGGCGGGGGCGCTCACAGCCAGGGGAAGGGTGGTGCCTGCGGGACAGGCCTGAAGTTTGACGGTAAACATGGCGGAATCTGTCTTTTTTTGTGTGGGAAGGGAAACCTTTCGCAAAACAGGCCTCGGCAGAGGCGGCTGGGCTTCCCGGGAGAGGAAAAACAGCGGAAGGGTACTTCTTTCGGGCGGGAAAATCTACCACGGGGCTGGAAGGCCTGAAAAACAGAAAGGGGGGAAGGTGGCACCTTCCCCCCTGGTTTCAGCGTATTGCCCTTAAGGAGGCGGAGCGGACGGACTCCCTGCAGGGAGCGGAACCCGTCTGCCTTTCAGGATTAAAGAGCCTGCTTGTAGATGGCGGCGACAGCGGCGTCGGTCATCTTGCGCGGGTTGGTGAGGCCGCAGGCGTCCTTCTGGGCGT
>ERZ773138.1217-NODE-1217-length-25670-cov-3.537341_pt1 | contig 25670 bp, 19 predicted proteins | sample MGYA00511114_ERZ773138 | MGnify/ENA primary metagenome ERZ773138 (study PRJEB29015, sample SAMEA2737805) | human gut metagenome | biome: human gut; feature: human-associated habitat; material: faeces | place: China | collected 2012 ...
CACCATTTATCATCTGTAGAATTTTCATAATCAATCCTATTACCACCAAATTTAATATTATGAATAAATAATTCTGTCTTAATGAGCTGCTCTTCTTTTAAAGTGTCAAGTTTATTTAGTTGCCTTTGTAATTCAAGTACACTACTTTTCATTTGATGAAGTTCTAACCGTACATCTCTGGCATTATCAATTATAGCATAAGCTTCATTTATAGAATTTATGTTTAATTCATCCTGAATCTTAATAAATACTTTAGCTTCAACAGGAAGTTCATAACCCTTATCAATGCTTTTATAATAATCTGCATATTCTTTTATTTTATATAGTCTTATAAAATCCTGTGCTTTCTCGGCGCTTTTCAAAATATCTTTATTTTCATTTTTTATTTTTTGTATTTCAGTATTAGCCCCTTTGATTTCTCGCCTTAGCTGTTCAATATTGCTACTAAGTTCTTCATACGAATTTATATCCATACTTGCAATTGTGTCAAGTTCTGCTTTTAATTGATAAAAGCGTTTTATCTCTTCATATCTTGTTTTTTGATATAACCCATACTTACCGTTCTGTGCAGCCTTTGATGTAATCATAATAGCTATTCTTGATTCCTTAGCCTTCAATACTCGCATTTCATTAAAATTAGTTACATTAACATTTATTTCTGCAAGGTTCTTAATATCTTTTGGCTGTTCCTGTTCTCCAAAATATTCTTTTAGCTCTTCAATATCATAGCCTACACCGAGTTTATAAAATCGAGCATATTTTTTCATTCCTACAGCTTTTATAGCTGGATGCTTACCGTTAGTTATATCATAGCCTAATGCAATAAGTTCCTCGTACATTTCATCAATAGAGCTGCATTTTGTTTTTATCCTATCAATATCAGCTTTTATCGTTTCTTTCCAAGATTGAGCTTTATATTCATAGTAATAATCTTTATTCTTATGAATACTTATAGTCTGAGCAGGAAGAACGAAACAACCGTATTCTTTTGCCAGTCTGTCGCTTACCACTTTATAGCCATACATTCCCTCATTTTTATTAGCAAGCCTATCTTCGAGCTTTCTTCCATTTACACTTACTGCATTGATTGCTATATGGTTATGAATATGTCTTCTGTCAATGTGAGTTGCTATTACGCATTGAAATTCTCCATATAATTCTTCACACAGTCTTCTTCCTAATTCATTTGCTTGCTCTGGAGTAATCGGATCGTCTGGATGAAATGATTGCACTAAATGATATGCTACTCGATTTCCTTTTGTTTTCCATTTTATATTATTATTTTTAAATTCTTTTGCAGCAAAATCAACGCTACAATTTAATGATGATGTCAGCAAGCCATTATCAGTTTTATCATCATTTAATATATAATCAATAAGAGTTGTTGCTGTATTATAATGTGGTTTGCGTTTTGTGTACGGCATCATACCACTTCCTTTCAATTCTTGTAATATTTGTCTTCAATTCTATTTTTTGCTATTTCTTCAATAACCTCATAGTCGAGTTTTTCTTCTGTTGAACCCTTTAAACTTTTCAGTTGACTATATACTGCAAATAAACTATTTTGCAGTAGTTCTTTTTCTTCTGCACTTAGTGTTGTTCCATATCGCAATATTCTCCTTACCTCTTTTGTATATTTCTTTATTTCTGAAATATATTTTTGGTAGCAAGAAATTAAATTTTCACTTCCTGTAAGATTCACTTTTATAAGGCTTTCATAGATTGCTGCATCTCTAATATAATCAGCAAGATATTTATACTGGTATTCCTCTGCTTTCGCTTCTAATAATAGTCTTTCTCCTTCCGACAGCCACAGAGGATATTTTTTTCTTTTATTTGCATCATCTAACTTTCGCATACTTATCCTTCTTTCTAACAAATAGCATATTATTTAATTTCGCCCTAAGAAATTATCATAATATCCTCCATTTTTTTTGTATATTTCTGTTAGCAGCATTTTGTAATCTTCTAACAATTGCAGATACTTATTTTTAAATTTGTTCTTTATCATCCATTCAATAGCAGCTTTATTTATTTTCAATTCGCCATTCTCGTATTTTCGTATATTTTCTCCTGTAGCTTTTTCATAATCCCTCAATCCATTCTCAATTGCACTAATCGACCTATTTATATATATTGACAATTCTTTTTTAGTCATATCATTTATCTTAAATTGAAATTTTGGATATTCAATATTATTTTTCTCAAATTGTTGTTGATACCAATATGTTCTATTTTTAAACCACATTAGATCTTTATCAATAAGTTTTGAATCATAATCAGAGAAATAAACTTCTCTTAACCAGATCACCCCTTCATACTGAATGTAGTAATATCTTTTCTTTATTTTTTCACTCTGCCAACGGCAAGAAGAATGTTTTTTATTCATAACTTGAACTGCATATCTTAAATCATTATGGCTAATTTTCGTTCCGTTTTTTGTCTTCATTTTTCTTTTTTGGAAGTCTTCAAGTATTTCTTTATAATTCATAAATATTAGTTTTCTTATATCTTCACTGCTCGGCACACCTATCACCAACCTATCAAAATATCGTCTGTGCGGCTCTGTAACACTTTTTTAAATATTTTTAATCTTATATGTCACCCACCCCCGACCGACCTCTTATTGATGATACACCAAAGGCTCTATCAAGCCTTTGGTAAAGAACAACTTTTGTTGTTCTCGAATAATGGGTACTTAATTTTGCTACCCATTATTCGCCAGCGTGGTGTCGTGACACCTCTATGCTGTTTAGGGAAACCCTAAAACCTTGCTCTACGAGGTACTTTTTTGTTATTTCTTTTGGCAATTTTGCCAAATAATACATCATAAAGAGTGAGTTCAATACCCACTCTTTATTTTTATAATTAGATGTCAATATCATAATCCATATCCATAAAAGAGGTTTGAACAAAATCCTCATTTATATCATAGCTGTTTATATTCTCATAGTCACGATTATTTTCAAAAGTAACTGCTTCCTTTGAGAATTCTTGAAACAATCCTATTTCTTTTATTTGTTCAATCATTTTGTCAAATTGCTCATTAAGTTTTTGTCGCTCTTCGCCTTCTGGATATGCAACTAAAACTTTTTTGTCATTATTTCTGTCTACAACTTCTTGCTTATAACAATCAGCGTGTCCACAAAGATAATCGTTTCTATCAGGTGATAATTTATCCTTAATATAACATTGAAATGCTCTCGCAAACATTTCGATATTACTCGACCAATATCTTTTATCAGTTTTGCTATATGTATTATCAAAAGCTTTAGAATCACGATAAAAGTCCGTTTCAACTCTCAATTCTTTTGTACCTATAACAACATATCTTTCTGACAAATAATATTGTTGTTGGATAAGATTATTTTTCTCATTTGACAGCAATCCTCTACCATACATTTCTTTTCTAACTGCGGACATCTTTTCTATTATCTCATTTTTAGAATTTCCTTTTTTGTATGATAAGTATTCATCCCAAGATACTTCTTGTTTTGTGTATTCCTCAATAATATTATCTAATACTTTCTTTTGCTCATCATTACATTTGGAATATCCCATTACATATTTTACATAATTAACTACATCTTTTTTGTAACTGTCATACTCTTTTTGTAATATCTCTTTTGCATCTTCTTTAGACAATATTTTATATTTCATTGCGCTTACTATTGGTTCAATTATTTCGTTATTTGTTTCAGTAATAAAACCTTCTCTATTGTTTATTGCACTACAAAGATAATGGTCTAAGGCGTGCGCCCATTCGTGTCCTAATGAGCCAGCACCTTTCATTTTAGTAAGATTGATTACTTTGCGTTCTGGTTCATAATGTGCAGCAGCTTTTGAAGCTCCTCTTGCACCATACGCAATAGACAATCTACCTTTAAAAGTAATATCTTCATTAGATATATTAAGAGCTTTAGCTAAATCGGCAAAGGCTTCGTATGAATAATTTAGATTAGCTTGTCTATCATTTTCGTTAAGCCAATTACCAAATTCGCCGCCATAAAATCCAAAGACATTAAGCATATCATCACCTGTAATCTGATGAGAATTTCTATATTCATCCCCTACTCTTTGAATATGCCTTAACTGTATTGGTGTAAATTTTGTTTTTCTTTCTGATTTATTTTTTTCTGGTTCTTGCTTTTCTTTCTCTTGTTCTTGTTTTATAATGAATTGTTTTGCAGCATCTAAACTTTCACAATTTTTGACTGAAATAACCCTATGAGCTTGTACTGCAAAATATGTATTTGGTATCCAAGAATCTATATTTAATTCGTCAGGATTATTTGGATAAACATAAAATTTTCCATATCCTCGATTTATCTCTATAACATCTCTTCCGTCATAGCTCTTAGTAAATGTAACATTATCATCATATTTAAAAAATTCAAATAATGAGAGTATTTTTTCTTCATCAGAATAAAGAAATTGTTTCTTTTCAATTTCCCTATCAATGCTTTGAAAATTTCTTACTTGTGCTGCTTTAAATAACTTGTTATTAAGGCAACGGTATGTGTTTTCTTTTGGAGTATAGTAGTATGAGTTTGAACCTTCAACATAATTATTTAACAATACATCTTTAAAATAATTATAAATTTCATCTTCTGTAGATATATTCATTGTTTTATCTCTTATATCAGACACAAACTCTATATATCCATTTTGATACGCTTGTGTTGGTAAATATGGTTTAGTTGGAATTGCATCTCTAATTGTTTTTATGAAATAAATGATTCGTCTTGAAATTCCTTTATCATACATTTCTTGATAATTCGGTTTGATCCAAACATTATCTTTCTTTATGTTATTGTTCCGTTCAGCTTCATTCATTAACTCTAAGTCAGAAAGAATTAAACCTCGAGTCTTCCATAAATCTTTTCTTGCTCCACCTATTTTGTTGCCGAAGTCTTGTATTTGTGCCATATTTTTCACCACCTAATTTATTTAATATTCATCACATATATCAGGCTCATCATTATTTATTTCATCAATAGAATTCCCCTGTTGTTTATCAGGTTCTTTCAAAAAGTTTTCTATTTCTTTAAAGCCTATTGAATCACAATAATATGCCCTATTCTCGCCATTGTTTTCTAAAACAATAACATCACTAACGCTAAGTGAATGACCTCTAAAATCTTCTGGTAAGTCTATGTTGAATTTTTCAAATAAACTCTCACAAATTGTGTTTGCATTAAACGGTTCATATATAGAGTATTCACCATCATAGACTTTATCGTAATTATTCAAGTTTATTTGTGAGCTTATTGCAGAGGACAATCCCATAAATCGTATGTAGTGATTCTCTTCTGTATTTTTTAATTGATAAAGTGTATATTTTACTTTTTGAATAACAGGACTTGCAGTATAATTAACAAATGAAAAATCATCAGCACTTAATACAATTTCTTCATTTTTCCATTTGTCTTCTATTTTCTGTTCTGCATCAGCTTTTGATTCAGCTTCGATTTCAACTTCTCTTACAAGAGTTTCTTTTATCTCAACTTTATATTTCAACTAACTCACCACCTCTTAATAATCGCCAAATATGTCTGGTTCATCACGCTCTTCTTTTTCTTGTGTGTATTCATTTTCGCCGCTTAAATATTGCCTTTGCAATTCTTTATCATTCAATGCTTCTTGATATTTATTGACAATATCCTCAGCCAAATAATGATAATTTTTCTTATTTGATTCTTTGCTTTGTTCAATGTCGTTATAAGTAGCCTGTAGAGCAATGCTTTGTTGTAATGACATATCAGATGGTTTTATTCCTAAGTCAAGACAAATAAGTGAACGCATAAAGTCCTTGCCATATTCATCTTGCAAAAACTTTAATTGTTTATAAACATTGTTGAGCATCTCCACTTGTAAATTTTGGTCTATAAATTGTTCAACTGTTTTATTTAATATATTTTCATAGTGCTTAGCAGGAACAAAGGTAGGTTCTTTTGTTGTTGGATTGATGAATGAAAAAGTCATATCTTCGATTGCCTTGCACGCTTCCTTAATCTTCATTTTTTGGAAGTCTTCAAATTGTTTTTTCATATACTTTCACCTCTTAATATTCGATTTCTTCTTTTTCAACTTCGTCTGCTGCTTCTTCTACAGACAAATAATTGTCATAACCGCTCTCAATTGAGCCAGCAATAAATTTATCATCTTGCCGTAATTGCCTTTCTTTTCCGTACATTTCCTTATATCTGTACTTGTTTAGGAATTCTTCAAAAGAAAGAAGCTGCATCCCCATCCCATTATTAAGGTCTGCAACAATATATTCATTATTTCTATACTTAGAAAATTCAGCTTCATCTTCTTTTTCAAAAATATCTTTACCAAATTTTCTAAGTGCTTCAATCAATTCAGCTTATTTTCCAATTGCTAACTCATAATTTTTATCATAAAATATTTTTTGTTCTTTATCAAAAGTGAACAGTTCCTTATGCTTAATAAGAAATGTTACATAGTCATATTCTCTATCCATATTTTTCTCCTTACATTTCATATTCTGGTTCGTTATCAATTTCTTTTGATTCTTCGCTCTGCGAATTAACCATATTTACTTTTTCGATAAAGCCCTCTTCATCATATAAATAAACAAGGTCATCAAAAGATAAGCTGTAAAGTTCATTGTCAATAAGTTTAGAAAGACTGTCGTAGGCTCTTTCTGCAACCTGAACACCATCAAATAATTGAATAATCTTATATTTTTCAAGATTACAAAATACCTCGATTGTATGTTTACCATCTTCTGTTTCCGTGTATGCCAGTCCTATATGAGATAGGTCATTATAATAATTCTTTTCCTCGAATTCTTTTTTTATGTATGTGTCAATAAGTTTTAATGCCTTATCAACCAATGAATATTCACTAATAATTAGATTCAAGGAGCTTATCTTTTTATATGGAGTGTCAATATTAACATTATCTGCTACAATTACCCCTTTCCAAGTAGCGTGTGTATGATTTATACCATTAAAATATTTAATTCCAATGCCACCATACTCTTTCCACTCGATAAGATTTTTGGTATAGTCATCAAGCAAGTAATCTTGATTTGTAATTGGGGAATAATTTTCTTTTAAATATTCAGCTTTATTTCTTCCGTATGGCACAAATATTTGTTTTTCTGTTTTTAATTGTGGTAAATATTCTTTTAGCCACTCTACTTTTTCATTTTTAGCATATTGGCTTTCTGGTAATACACAGGATAACACATAAACATCATATCCTTTAGCAATAATGCTGTTCACTTCATCAACTACTTTTTGATTCGGCAGCAAGTTCCTATAATAACCTTTTTCAAGTAGTTGTTCTTCATATTGTACTTCATTCCACTTTGCAAGTGTGCCATCCATATCAACAAATAATCTCACATATATCACCTCTTTTTATTTATTCTTTTAATTCTACATAATCCCTTACGAAAGTATAATCAGAATAATTACTTGCATCTCTGATCCACATTTCGTCACAAGCTGGATTCTCAAAATCTCCTATATAACTTATAATAGGAATTCGGAGTTCTTGGTCTATTCCGCTTTTATCCTTATATGAATAAATTGCAAGAGTATAATCATCATTTACTCTAAGAGTGCCGCATTGACCTTCGTCATCTTCGATTTTTTCATTGCTGGTATTATCAAGAAATATGTTTTCAAATCTTTTAATCATAAATAATCACCCTCATTCCAATATATATTCCATCTGCATCTTTAAGTGGTACACACTCTCCTGCTTTTCCGCTTTTTCTTAAATAATCTGTAGCCACATCTGATACATTTGCCATTGTGTATCCATCTTCAAACAAGAAGTCCTTACTTTTATATGATGAAGAACTGGATTTCTTTTTTTTTACCTTTTTGGAAGTTGTGACCGTCTGCTTTTTTGCAGTTGTTGTCACCTTCTTAGTTGTTTCTGGTTGAGTAGTAGTTGTTGTTGCTTGTGTTGTCTGAACTGTTGTAGGTTCTGTAGTAGATACAGGAACAATATCACCATACGGATCTTCGATAACAGAACAAGGAACTTTGCAAGTTTGTTTGTTGCCGTATATGTCTTCAACAGTTGCCACAATTGTATAATTTCCAACTAAATTATTATTTACATCATCCGAATTGAGCTGCAGCTCTTTTGTTTTAGATAAATCAGTAACTTTAAATAAATATACATATTTACTCATATCAAGAGGTTCGCCAACTAACATTTCAATTACTTCTGGTGGTTCAATAGTTGGGGCAGTAGTATCTTTTACAACAACAGCAACATCTTTTTCGTCTTCATAGTTCTTTGTAATTCCGAATATCTTAATTGTTCCTTTGTGTATCAATTTAACTTGATACTCTCCAATTGCTGTATATTCTTTATTTTCCTCGTTTTTAACATTACTGCTTATTTGAGTATTTTTAGGTGTTATAAATGAATATTTCTTTAAATCAACTAAGTTATCTAAAGCTGGTTGATAATTCTCGCCATACTCTATTGCAACTTTTGAAGATTTTACATCCCAGTTAGCTTGTTGCAAACAATAACATATATACATTGAGCAGACTAATAGTGCTATAAAAAGAATTACAGCAATTATTATTTTTTTGTTTCTTTTTTTCTTTTGGTAAAAATGCAATAATTCAATATCTTTATTGCTCATTTTTTCACTCATTGTTCTCACTTCCTTTTATTTAATATCCATCACAAATATCAGGTTCAAAGTCTTCCTTGTCAAGTTCTGGTTCAGACTCCAGTCCTTCTGAAAGTTCCGTAAGCATTTGTTTGATATTTTTTGCATCTTCTACCAATTCCGTTATTGAAGGTACATTCAATCGGTTATTATCTATATCTTTAGCATTAAGCCACATTTTGATATGTTCCTCTTCATCAAACGAATTAGTGTATTCTGCAATAGCATTTATAGCATCTTCAACCGCATTACTGCATTGAATGTTAAAGCAAAAGTCTTCACCAGCTGGAGAATGTTTTGATATTTCCCAGTCAATATCTTCGTTAAATGAGCAATCACTTATTACCCAGCCTTTGCCTTCAATATACTTCTGCAGTTCTTCTACAGATGTTATCTTAATAGCCTGCTTTTCGCTTTTTCTAAATATCTCATCTAAATCCTCATTCAACGCTTCATTAAATAGGCTGTCATAAGAATCAGATAATTCTTGCACCTTTTCCACTAACTCTGATGTGATTTCTTGATGTGTAAGCTCACTTCTTTCGGCTATCAAAAGTGCAACTTCAAATGACGAATATTGCAATTTAGAAGTTATTTCTTCTATATATTTCATAATATCTTGAACATCTTTTAGATTTGCCATAGCCTTAATCCTTTCCAAATAACATCAGTTATTTTCAAATAATTGGTTTGCTGTTGACTCTAACTTGTCATACTGCTTTTTTAAAGTATAATAAGGTTTAAGTTCTTCATCAATCTTATTTACTTCATCTTGCAGCATCTTTATTTGTTCAACTTTTTTGGTTTTAGATTGCTCTAATCTGTCAATCTCTCTTAATAACTTTTTTAGCACTTTTCTCACCTTCTTTCGTACGCAAAATAGCAAGCCTTTTAGCTCGCTATTTACTTTATATTAAATGCCTATAATACTATATTAACTATATAATATAATAAATCAATAATAATAATATATAATTTACAAATTGTTAATAATTATAATTATTAACAATAGAAAAGGACAAACAACTAATACAATTGTTTGCCCTCTGTGTCGCTTTATTTGCTGTTTTTAACTTGTCTTGATTAACTTCATTACTTATTTATTAAGTCTTGTCATATTGTCGCACAGACGATATTACGAGTATTTAAAAGTCTAAATATGCTTGTAATATGTATCTTTCGTCTTCCTTATGGTTTGTACAGGTTGATAATGTTAAAACTGGATTATCATTGTCAATGTTATCATCTAAAGATAATTGATTATTCTCAGTAATAATTTGATAATATTCCGACAAGTCTTCAACATTTGGATCATATACTCTATAATCATTTGCCTTTATTTTATAAAAAGCAAATACTTTATATGTTCTTGTAATTCCGTTAGGTAAATAAATGTATATTTCTCTGTGGTTATCAGCATATTCATTGTTGCTAAATTTTTTTAGTCCTGAAAACATTGCCCCATTCATAAGATTATGTCCATAAATAATAGTATTCATATTTTCAAATGAATTTTGTGTAGAACTGTCAACAAATAAGCAGCCACCAAAAGAATAATTCCCATATATGTTCTTTCTTAAATATTGACTATTGCTTTTTCCTTGAACTACAAGATAATTTATGTTTGTATCTGGAATCCTGATCCACGCAATAATATCTTTATTAACTCTTAGCAGTTTTTCCCAATCTACTGAAAAATCGTCTGTCGGCGATTCTGAGGTACTTTTTGTATATGTACTTATAATTTCATTATTTGTGTCATCAACCTCTTTATATTGCTGATAAGAGTTATGTATCATAATAATTTCATAAACTAAAGCACCTACCACAGCTACAAACATTATAATCCATACACTTTTTAATATTTTTTTCTTCACTTTATCACCCCCATACAAAATAATAAATTATTTGAAATTACCATATCTTCTTTAATTTTTATATTTTCTATTTTTTTTGCTTTTTAAAACGATACTTAATAAACCAACTAACGCAAATAGTAATATTGCCTTTTCAGTTGATCTGACAATGGACAAATTATCACCTGTATTGACAACTTCTATTTTCTTTTGTTCATCAGGAATACTTGTATTTGTGTTGGTCTGTTCCGTAGGAATAGAAATATCAGTGGAAGGTTCTTCGGGCGTAACAGGTAAAACAGGCTCTTGCTGTTGTTCAGGCAATCTTGGAAGGATAACCTTTTTAACATTGATAATTGTACCACATTTTTTGCAAAAGTCTGTTACAATATAAGAGCCTTCGGATGTAGTTGTAGGTTCAACATAATCTGATATTTTGCTGATAATAACTTTGTGATGTATAGCACCACAATAGATGCAGGTACATTTATCATCATAAGTACATTCTTCATTTCCCTCTGTTATTGTAGGAATACTAATTTTGTTTCCTTCTTTGTCTAATATAAATTCGTCACTTGCCTTATCAACTAATATTTGCTTTCCGTTTTCATCATTTTTATACCATTTTTCATTATCATTTTTACTATATCCATAATAATCAAGTTTAAGATTAGCTAAATCGTCCTCAGAAAGTCGATAGAGATCTTTTTCCGTTAAATATGAATAACATCCCTCATTCTTACAAGTACCGTATTTGTAGTGTGTATCGTCATAATTAGGTGCGTATGTATAAGTAAAGTTATGTTGATATTTTTTTCCTGATAATGATGGTAATTCCGTTGTTAATTCTGCATCACAATACTGTGGTTCACTTGGATTGTGATTTAATAAGAATTTATAAAATGCTTCAATTGGAAATTTGTCATCTGTACAATTAAGTAAAATACCTGAAATTGATTTTACGAGTGGATAATCCGTAACAAAATCTCTTCCTTTTTCTTTATAATATTCATTGTACCAATATACACATTCTTCAAAAGTAAGAGTGGTTAAATCTACTGGCGTATCATCTTTGAATTTACAATAATCAAAGATAAATGAATTTTGCCCCGAACCATTTATAAAAACATAATTTGGTTGAATACTATCTTTACATTGCCATTTTTTATACCCATCATTTAAACAAGTCGGTTCTTTGTATGAATACGAATAATTATGTTGATTATTAGCAATTTCTGTTGGAAGTTCATCAGAAGATACTGTTACATTAGGTTTATTGAATATGACACCAAAGTTTTCAGCATTATTATAAGCATCATTTCCATAAATACCGTGTATAATTTCTCCACAATATTCACATATCATCGAAACAATTACACCCTCATCACTATGCGTTACTTTTTTGTTATACAATCCTGATCCACCATAAAATTGATAGTTAGTTACATTATCAACTAACTTTTCAGCCTTATAATAAACAAATTTATGCGAATTTTTATATGTAGTCAAATCTTTAAAAGCTTCTTTATATTGTTCAGAAGAAACTTCATCCGAAAGACTTTCACATATTTCGTTAAACATCTTTTGATAATCATCAGGATTGTCAAAACTGAGGTTAGATTTACATTTAAAAATCGGTTCGTTTGATATTGCAATTTCGCTTGTCATACCAAAATTATCGCCAATAATTAAGTAATATGTACCTTTATTCAAATATATTGGCTCATAGTCATTAAATATACTTACATCATTGAACTTGATTTTTTTACTATTGTCGTAAATATACTGATTAAATGTATTGTCATCGCCATAAATATCACTTAATGATTTTAACATATCATAATCTGAATTTGTTTTTAACAAGAAATAGTAGTCAATTTTATTTTGTGGAATAACCTTATCATCAAGAATTCTTAATTTTAGTGGACTGTAATTAAACGATTCAGATTCAAACAATTTTTCAGTTTTGTTGTAAAAATAGACAGGCGTATTATTTTTGTTGATTTTTATTTTAATACAATTATAACGGCTTTTGTTCATTTGATAGTTGCTATCATAAAATGAAATTTCATCTCCTGAAAGAGTATATTGTTTATCCAAATTATCAATATTATAGCTATTATATGCTTTTTCTTTGCCACACACAGTACATACGGCTTTATGGTCTTTTATAACACAATTGTGATAATCTTCACCATTACATTCTGTTGCGAATACGGTTACAGGAATGCAAGTAAATATCATTATTATTGATAATATTGCACTTAATATTTTTTTACATTTATTCATTTTAACCCCTTCTTTCTATGCTTTTGTACTTGATACCAAGTCACTTAACATTGCTATATCATCCAGAACATCAATTGTTTTTAATTCTTCATTTGTGAGTTCTTCAATTTCTGGAGAAGGAATTTCCTCACAATTATCAAAACCCAATTCTTTCATAATTCCAACAACACTATTTATTTCCTCTTCCTTATTTCCATTATGTGAATAATAATATTGTTTCTGTTTCGGATTCCAAGAATCATACATCAATGGATAATATGGATGCTTCTTAATATCGTAAAGTTTACTATAAAATGCTCCGATATTAGTAATGAATAATACGCAGTTACCAAAACCGAGATTTTTAAGTTCTTCGATTGTTGCAAGCTCACGCCCAACAACATCCCAGTTATGTGAGCTGCTCCCCTGCCGAGAAAATGTCCTTCCTGAACTTCTTTTATACCAAGTCTTTTTACCCAGCAAGGTAACAAAATACTCCAATGTTTCCTTTGAATTACTACCAAGAAGCATTGTTATGTCACAACAGTCCAAAATCGTTTCCCAAGTTTTTTCATAAAACTTCTTTAATTGTGATAATGATTGAAGGAATATAGCAATACCACAATTAAGACCACGAACATAGGCAAGTTCTTCAACAAATAGTGGGATTTCGCCAAGCTGTGCAAACTCATCCATATACATATCGAAAGGTGTTGCCAAGACTCCACCACATCTTTCAGCATTATCGTCTATAATCTGGAAAATCTGAGTGTACATTATAGTAGCAATAAAATTAAATGTATTATCAGATGGCTTTGTTCTTATGAAATATGCAACTTTACCGTTCTTACTCTTTTTTGGTGTTCTACTATTAACAATTTTCAATTCCTCTTCATCAATAGGCATACCAATTCGATCAAGTTCCATATTATCTGTTGAAACAAGATCTTCGATTTCCTTGATATTGAAACAACCAAGTCTTGCTGTTGCCGTCATTACAATTGTACTCATCATCTTTTGTGAAGCTGATGCTACTTTAAAATGTTTCCATTGTTTTACTGCAATATGTTCTGAACCATATTCGTCTTCAAATCTATTAAATAACATATCAAGCATTGATTCACCTTTTTGGTTAGGCACAGCCAATCTTAACAATCGCATAACCGTTTTGAAGTTTTGTTGTAATGGCTCATCCTTATATTCTTCAAGTATATAATAAAATATTGCTTGTAAAAACAAAATTTCGGCTTTCTCCCAGAATGGATCGCCTGTCTGATTTTGTATCTGCTCTGATTTTGTATTTGCCATTATAACATTTATAAGAATCATTACATCATCTTCTTTTAAATGTGACTCTTGTGCAGAGCTATCTCCTATTTTCTCAATATCATCATCTGATATTGTTTTATATACCTTACGAATATATAAAAACGGATTATAATGGTTCGACTTTTCCTTGTGTTCAAGATTAAGTACACGAATATCATAGCCTTTTTGTTTTAAGGCATAGCCACAATCACGCAACAACTCTCCTTTAGGGTCTGTTGCAACAAATGAACCTGTAGCATTTAAAATATTAGGCTCAAGGAAAAATTTAGACTTACCTGTTCCCGGTCTTCCCACTATGCAGATATGTCTATTCAAATGACTTACTTTCATATTTTTACTTATTTGTTCTGTAGAAGTAAGAATTATATTGTCTTCAATATTCTTTTCTTTTTTATTTTTTAAAGTGGAAGGAGATTGCCATTCAGCAGAACCGTATGTATTTTCTTGAATGTTTTTCTTGTATGAAGTTCTATATGTTTCATATACCATCAATGCAAAAAGCGCAGCTGCACCTGATATGCCTAAGTTTTTTTGAGTCAATGATAACGGTGTATTTATCTTATATATCGTGTCTAAAACATTATTGATTACTTCAAGTTCAAACCGTCCATCATTTAACTCTACTTGTGTCATTATTCTAATTGCTATATAAAATACAATAGCAAAAATAATTATAGGTATTAAAATCGAGCTTTTCTTTTCTCTCTTTATTTGCATCTACTCACATCCCTTCCCTAATCTGCATCAATATCCATTTCCATATCTTTGTCCTCGATTGTATCAGATACATCAGTAGAATCGTTTTTGTTATCAATTATCTTTTCTTCGCTATTTTCTTTTGTTTCAGGAAGAAGTATTCTTTTTTCTTGTTCATTAGAATAAATAAAATACTTTGACTCTTCATCAGCACTCTTTTCAGTAACAATTACACCTAAACGCCTATCATTTTTATCCGTACCTAATTCAATCTGACAATTATTATCAAAATAATCTTTTGCTTCACTATCATTATCGAATTTATATACTTCTTTTAGGTTGTCTTTTATCTCTCTTGATAAAGAATCATATTCGATTTTAGCTGGAACTTTCTCAATGTTATTAGCTTGAACAGTTTTGCTAATCTCCTCGCCGCTTTGAGATTTTTCTGCCTGTTCAATTTCATTGATTTTATTTTCAAGCTCATCCAATTCTTTCTCACGGCGAATTTCGTCTAACTTTTCTTGGACTGGATTTCTTTTTTTTTGATAAGCCAACACCTCTTTTGCTTCATCTAATGTCATTCTTGCTACAAAGTTCTTTTCATTGTTTCCATTAAGATTTATAACAAAATCTTTGCCTTTGAACATAGAAATATAATGTTCCATTGATGAACGAGGTAATATAATATCTTTTGTTTCTTTTTCCTCTTTTCTGGTAACATTATATATTTTGGTTTTGTTATCTCTTTTTCCATACGATTGCAGCACACCTTTATCAAGATGCCCTGCTTTTTGGTACTGTTCAAGGTCTTCTGAATGAATATAAACTCTTACCGTATCTGTCTTACCGTCAATGCTTTTATTTAATTCAACACCATAAGGAATAATATTATTATCTAAGTCTTTATATATATTTGTGTATTCTTCCATTGTTACCGTATGAATCAAATAATCATCTTTAAAGTTGGATATATCGGTATTTCCTTCATTTACAAACTCTTTAGCCCACTCGCCTAATTCTTCTGTGTTTAGATCTAAGCCTTTTTCAATAGCTTTTTCAACAGCTTCCTTAGCTTCTGGGTGTTCATTGTAAAACTCTTCTTTAGTAATACCAATTCTCTTGCTTTTAATATCGGCAATTCTGTCCGCCATATAGCCTACTTGTCGCTTATTAAAAATAAGGTTATATCTTGCACCTTCGTGTCTGTTGATTGCTTTGTCATACACTTCGTTCCATTTACTAATTTTTCTATTAGTAAATCCATTTAATATGTTATATTTTGACTGAAACTTAGTATATGATTGTATTTTCCTGTTAGCCTTTGTAATACTTTTCATCTTACTAACAGATTTTTTATTGCCTAATTCATCATCAACAATATAGTTGCCGTTTTCGTCCTTCTGATAACCTTTTTTGAATTCTGATGCAATAACGGCAACATCATCTTTTTGGCATTTTGCCATTGTTTCAACCATTTCTTCATAAGATAGGTTCGTTATTTTTTCAAGTTCTTTAGTCGGTCCATCATTCTGAACAGCTCTTATTCCTTCAAGGTGATTCTTGTAAAAGGAATTAAGTGCTGCTTTAACTCTTGGTGGAACAAACCTCATTATTATTCTTAATAACGCTTCAAGTGTATGCTGTAAATTCCTTGAATAAGAATCGAAGTCTTGTTTTATTTGTACCTCTGCCATATTTAAGCACTCCTTTCTTCATTAGTCAGCTCTGTTGTTTGTTTATTATAATACATTCCTCTATAAGTTTTCAGGAACTCGTTTCTTTCAAGCCTTTTAGCAAATTCTCTTGTCTGAAAATCTCCAGCAATGCTAAGTTTATATAAACTAATTGAATTTTTATGATTTACATTGTATTCAATAGTATCCTCACCAAATTTAAAGTGACCATTTTCCAAAAATATCGCTTGTTGCTTGTCATTTGGTGTTAGAATATATATTCCTTTGCCTGTTTTTAAAAACTCATTCTTTACCAAAGGAATATTTATTGAAATACTTTGCGGTTGTTTAGTATTTTTTTCAATAACAGTTGTCTTTTCCACCTGTTTGTTTTTTTCTTGTTTGATATTAGGTGGCTCAATAAAATTTTCTTTTGTTAGAGTGATTTTCTCTGCACCATTATAATTATTAAAGACAACTAACGATTTAAAATAATATACTGGTTTGCCATAGTTCTTACTTTCTATATCTTTAACTTTTGTAAGAGCAATATATTCTGGACTGATTTTCTTTTTTTCCTCAGTTGTAATACTATCTGAAAAGCAGTCATTATATGGAACAAGAGCCATATATCCTAAATTAAATTGTTCCATTTTCCATCTTTCTCTGAGAACGCTGGACATAGGCTTAGCCACTCTATCATAATCATCCTTTTCGTTTGCAATAAAGAGTTTAGTATATAACTCTGGATAATCCTCAAACTCTTTTCTTGCTTCTTTTTCTGGGAATGATTGCTCGTATTGTTTCAGCACTTGCTCTTTTTGTGATTCTGTTAGATACACTCTAATTGGCGTTTTCAGCTCATCATAAGTCCATACATTATTGAGCATTTCTTTAAATTTATTTAATAAGCTATTTTCCTCTTGAATCAAGTTTTTTTTATATGATTCTAAGTTTATAACATATTCGTTTATAAACGCTTCAAGATCTAAATTTCTTCCATCCTCACTACAATATTTTTCATTGTTCATCCCTTCTAATATATCTGCATCAGCTAAATTGCCTTTTTGAATGAAATTCACAAGCTCCTTATTATTGTTTGCCGTAGCAATACTAAGTATTTCTTTCTTAATAAGCCGTACAAACCTCATCCTCATTGCTTTTTCGATTCGATCATCCGTAATTTCAATCTTGACTTCCTGTGGATGAATAATACTCTCGTAATCCTCTCTTGCAATAGATGAATTAGTAAGCACATATTCCTTGTATTTCAGTTCATCCAGCGAACTTTTTATAAGTCCATCTCGTTTAATGCGTTTGTAATTATTAGCAACATTCTCAACACTTAAATCCTTACCATCAAAATAATGGTATTTCATTAGGAATTCAAATCCTGTAATTTTAGTTTCAAATATATCTTCTTTTGTTTTACCGTTTTCGTTAAAATCCCCAAAGTCTTTTAATTTTGTTCCGAGCCTTCCAGTATCATAAACACTTACATTTATTCCTTGTTCTAAAAGCTGCGGAACTATTTTCACCATAGCATTCTTACCAGCTTTATCAATGCTGGGATTATCAAGGCATATAACAACATCACAATTGAGTTTTTTTATAAGTTCAATATGCTGTTCTGATAATGCAACACCCATTAAAGCTGTAACATTCTTCATTCCCATTTCATAGGCAGATATAACATCAAAATATCCCTCTACAATTACCAGCTCATTATTTTTAGCAAAAGTTTTAGCTTGATGATAATTAAAAAGTATATCGCTTTTATGAAATATCTCATTTTCACTTGTATTCAAGTATTTTGGCTTTCTATCATCCAGAACTCTACCGCCAAAGCCTACCACTCTTCCATACTCATCACATATCGGAACAAGTACACGATTTCTAAAGGTATTTCTTACCTCACCTGTATTCACATCAAGTTTCAATAATCCATCATCAACGAGTTGCTCTGTAGCATATCTTTTCTCATTTGTTAAATAACGAATCATTCTGTTATTATATTCAACACCAATGTTAAAATTTCTAATTGTTGCTTCTGACAATTTTCTTGATTTTAAATATTTCCTGCTCTGAATTGCAAATGTATCATTTGATAGTAAAGAAGACTTTGCTGCATTAGCTGCATCTTGCATTATATTCTTTAATCTTGTGCTTCTTGCTTCTTCTCTACTTATCTTTTTTTCACCCAGACTAAAGTATTCTCTAAATGATAATAATTCAATATTCAATCCCTGAATATCAATCGCTTTTTGAATTCTGTCATAAAGACCTAAAGTTCTACCATTGTTTTTAGCTTCGTAGTCTTTAATAAAGTTGATTGTGTACCAAGTTTGATTGTCAACAAAGCAATGCACATACTTATCATTTCTTTCGGCAGACATAGACGGTTTTGAGTCTTGATGAAATGGACACAAACATTGTCTGCTATTATTAAATGATATTCCATAATAATTAAGTACCTGAGTAATTGAAGACTGTTGATCCACTTCTTGTGCTTTACTTCTTAGGTAGTCTGAATATTCTCTTTTTTTATGCTCATATTCCATTTGTCTTGTTTCTTGACTTGCCATAACATCAATCCTTTCATAAATATAAAAAAAGAAGCCCCTTAATGCTTATATTGGCTTCATTTACTTTTTTTCTAAATACTATATTAACTAATTAAAGTAGCATTGTCAAGTAAAAAAAAGACAAGCATATTTCAGCTTGTCATAGTTTTCATATTTTTGGCAAAATTGCCAACTGTTAATTTATATCTTCTTTAGTAACTTCATCATTTGTTAGATTCCGTGACAATACATCATTTATTTCGTCTTTTGACATCTCAGAAATATTCTTACTGTTTTCTGGATTATCTAACAATCTCGCAACATTTTCAAAATTATCTTGATTGTTAAGGCGTTCATATATGTAATATAAATCACTAATATCCTTTATATAACTTAATTTTGGCAATAATTCCTGTATTCTTTTGTTTTCAATTTCTATTTCTTCATTTTGTATTTGAATTTGAATAAAATCCTTATATTTTTCCTCTAACAAAGAAAAATCACAACACCTATTTGCAACTTTTGTTGGTAGTTCCTGATTTATTCTTTTATTGTATAGTGTTTGGGCTTTTTCCCTTAATGCTTGACCGTATCTATTAAGCCACCTTAATTGATCTTTCAATAATTCTTTATATTGTTTTTCTGTAGTAGTCAGACTTATTGCATTAGTATCTACATAAGTATATTCTTTTTCAGGAATCGGAATCATATTATTAAAATTTATTGCCCCTAATTTACCACCGTCTATTTTATAAAAGTCAATATTATTTTTCATTTTTAAATGTTTTTGTTTTGGAGAAGACAATGGTGCAAAATATTTTATGTCTTCTATTTCAAATAATACTCCAACAAAAGGTCTTAGTTCTTTTTCATTTGCATTATAACTAACTCTATAATCATACTGTCTTAAATAATCGCAATATCTACTATTTACTGTTACTAAATTATATGTATGTGGCATATCAATTACTCCTTCTATAAAATAATAAAGAGGACAATCTATCAAATAGAAAGTCCTCATCTTTTTCGACTCCCTCTTAATGGTGGGGAACACCGCTTTTTCGACTCCCTCTTAATGGTGGGGAACACCGCTTTTTCGACTCCCTCTTGTTGGTGGGGAACACCGCTTTTTCAGGTAGCATTAACCACCTCTTATTAGTATATTCATTGTAGCATAAAATATTTATTTTTTCAAGTATTTTAAAAAATATTTTTGTATTATAAACTTTACTTTGTCACTACTGATTTAACTTTAGACCAAGAAGAATATACTTTTTTATTATTTGAAGTTTTATATGTACGGATTCTTACATAATATTTTTTCTTTGATTTTAGGTGCTTTATTGTTGCTGTAGTTGTTTTTTGTTTTTTCACAACAACAGTTTTGGCATTTTTCTTAAACTTCTTATCTGTTGCTACCTGAATCTGATAGCCTTTTATACCACTTACCTTTTTCCAATTTACAACAATAGCTTTTTTGCTCTTTTTCAGCTTTTTTATTGAAGTATTTTTCGGTTTAGTATTAGCAACTTTTTTATAAGAAGTTTTCTCTATGCTTTCATAAGTTCTTTGCTTTTTTCTAGTAGAAGGCTTAGTGGTTGCTGCTGTAGTAATATTGTTTTTTGAAGAAGTTTGAGTTTCTTCCAACTTTTTTGTGTAATCGGTTATATACGAATAATGACAATTATTACATTCATATATTGTATATCCCTCGTTTGTAGATGTTGCAGGAATCACAATTTTATTATAATAATGCTCCGTTTTGTCAATATATTCCATTTTGGTTGCTCCGCAGCTCGTACAAGTATATATTTTTATTCCTGTAGTTGTACAAGTCGGAGTTGTTGTTACTTTTCCTTCATCCCAAGTATGTGTATGGACTGTTGTATTATTATCTTTTACCGTTGTTGTTTCTTTTTCATACCTTGCCTTGCAATATGTACATATATAATTTTCACCATTATACTGTAAGGAGCAATTTTCTGTATATTTAATTCCACAATTATTAGTACATATTACGGTATGTGTTTTATCATTGTTAGATGTATAGGAATAATTATGTCCAAGAGCTGATATAGTTGATGTCTTTGTTGCTTTACAACTCGTACAAGTATAAGTTTTTACTCCTGTAGATGTGCAGGTCGCTTGTTTTGTAATTTTCCCTGAATTCCAAATGTGTGTATGGATTGTTGTTTCTTTTTCATCATAAGTGAAATCTCCTGTCCATTTTCCACAATAACTGCAAGACCAACACTCATAGCCTTGCGGACAATTTTTAGTATATTCCTCCCAAGTTATTTCTTCATTCTTGTACTTTGTTCCCCATTTATTGCATACAGAAGAAAAATAAGTATCTACTTCACGCCTACTACCAAACCACATACCTATATTGCCACATTTTATACTATGATTGCTATTGTTAGTACAATGATTTTGTGTTGTAGTAGTTGTAGTTGTTGCACTAATAGGTGTTACTGATGTTGCTGTAATAAATATACTTACTATTATAGATAATATGATTTGATATATTTTCCTCATAAATATCACCTCTTAAAATCAAAACAAGGAAGAGCTTTATTAACCCTTCCTTGTTTCCTGTTCAGGGCTAATTACCCTTTATATTTCTTTTTAATGATAATCATTATTGCAATAAATACAACTGCAATAGCAGCCATTGTTAAATACATAAGAATTGACTTTGAATCGCCAGTAAACACAGACGGAAGCAATGAGTTTTGATATACAATAGAATAAACATCATTCTCTTCTGTAAGCTTTTCTCCATTTGCAAAAACGCCTTTGTCATTTATTTCAATCTTGACAACCTCGTCAGATAACATATATCCCTTCGGTGCTTTTGTTTCCTTAATGTAATATGTGCCATATCTTAAATCGCTGAATAAAGCAGTACCATCATCTGTGTTTGCGTTTATAGTTACGATTTCATTCTTACACTCTGCATCAGAATATAATGTAAATTCAAACTTCTTGCTAATGATATTTTCGCCAGTTATACTATCAACCTTGTTAACTAATACGGATGATAAAATTGGTGAATCATTCATCACAACTGTTTGAGTAGCTTTATCATTTGTAACAACAAAAACAATTGAGTTTGCTACCTCATAACCATAAGGTGCAGTCTTTTCAGTAAGAGTATACTTTTGACCTTCCACAAGTCCATTTGCATAATGAGCTGTATCTGTTGATGTCCAGCTATCTACAACATTGCCGCTTTCATCAGTAATTGTAAGTTCTGCTCCAACTACTTCCTTTTCTCCAGTAATGTCAGTCTTGCTTATTTGAACTTGTTTATCAGTCATTGTAATATTGATAACAACACCATCATCTGAAATATGAATATGATGTTGTGTAGCATCTACTACATATCCTGTAGGGGCTACTACTTCTTTTACAATCCATTCGCCGTAAGGAATATTACTAAATGAAAATGCTCCGTCCTTATCAGTTTTTGTAGTAACAATAGCATTCTTTTCTGAAAATTCTGTAGTGCCTACTTTAAAGATACCAATAATTGCACCTTCGAGCTTATCATTGTCTTTATTTATCTTAACACCTTCAACTTTGCCTCGTTTTAGTGTATTTTCGATTTTTTCATTACCATTAACATCTATTTCAATGACTTTTGTGTTCTGTCCTGCGTAATCGGTGTTAAATTGATAATGCTTATTTGATAAAATATAATGTTCATCAGTTGCAATTTCTTTAGCATACCACTTATAACCAATTGGCAAATCACAGTCAAATGTAAGTTTACCATTTTCATCACAATTAGCAAATGTGACTAAAGAATCTTTTGGAATACTTGTTCCATCAGCAGCCTTTACATCCTCATCTGCAAAAATACCAAATTGTACAGATGTAATTTCCTTGTTATTACCAATTCCATATGCTACATCTTGTTCCATTGCTTTATTCAATGATACTGAAACTTTCTGGCGCTCGTTATAAACTGAAAGAGCTGTACTTGTTACCTTAATATTCTGTCCTGCATAAGTAAGTTCAACATTGTGCTTATCCTTATTAAGAACAAATTTAAGTGGGGCTGTTTTTTCAACAATAGTATATTTGCCAAGATATAATTCTTTTGATTTCGCTATACCTTTATCGCCTGTAGTTATTGTATCTACAAGTTCTCCCTTTTCTGCTCTAACTGTACTGTCTGTTGTTGTGATGTCTTCGGCAGCATAAATTTCATATACTGCATCCTTTAAATTGCCTTTTTCATAAATAGGCATATATGTATTAAGGTTTAGTTTTTCATTCATTGATGAATTAACGGATGAAAATACTTCACCTGTTTTTGTAATTTCGATTACACCTTTTTGTGCTATATCCTTAGCCTTAACTTTAACAACTGTTACGCCTGTATCAGTTGAAGAGTTTTCTTGATTTATGCTAAATGCTATAGGGGTACTATCAAGCACATAACCATAAGGAGCTTGTACCTCAACAAGTTTATAATCACCATATTCTAACTTTTCTGGAGTAATTAAATATCCTTCTGAGTTCGTGTAGAATGTGTGAATAGTAGTAACTTGTGGATATGTATATTTCATTGAAATTCTATGACCGTTTGCATCATAAATTTCAAAAGCTGCACCAGCGTATGGAATCTGTTTATTTGTTTCTTTGTCAAGTTTTACAACCTTTAAATAAGAACTGAAATTAGCATTGTTGATTAAGAATTTATAAGTAACATTATCTGATTGAATAAAAACATCAAAATCAGTAATTTTCTCTCTGCCATCCCAGCCTTTAGTCTGATGCACCGTATAAACACCATACGGCAAGAGTTTTGAAGATGCAAAACCATCTTCATCACAAATAATTGTATCTCTTTCGTCTGGATCAGCATTTACAAAAGAACCTGATGATTTTAAGTAAAGTTGGAATTCTGCTCCCTTTTCTGGTGTTTCAATTTTCGTACTACCATCATCTGTGTGCTTAATAATAGAAACTTTACCCTTTTTTACTTGTTCCTTTACGGTATTTGAAGTCCAGTTATATTCAACTGTATAAAGCTGAGGGTCTGCTCCTACTGGATATACTGTTTCATCAAGAAGATAGCCTTCTGATGGTTGGATTTCTTTAAGAGTCCAATTGGTATCACAAACAAAATAATCAGTATTAAATGTGCCATCATTTTGTGTTGTATATTGAGCTACAAGTGTATCACCGTGATACAAGCCATAAATTGCTCCTCCGAGCTTTGCATCACCCTGAGAATGTGTTTTCTCAATATCTTGCTTGTTTACGCTTACTCTGAATTTCTTTAATTTATTTGAGAATGTTACTGTTGCTGTTTTGTTTCCGCCTTCAACTGTTACTGTCTGTGAATTTTGTGGAACATATTTATTTATACTCTCTTCCGTTACGGTGTATGTTCCGGGATTGATGCCTTCGATTTTCCATTCACCGTTACCATCTGTTGCAATTGTTCTATTAAATCCATTCGGTCCAGTAACAGTAAAATTGATTCCACCTACTTGACCATCTTCTGATGTTTTCTTTAGCTGGAGATTACCAATAGGTTGAATTGTTCCATTAAACGCAAAACTAATTGGGTCATAATATGCGGAATATAGTAACTTTTGAGTGCCACCTTCTTTAGGATTATATAATAAGCAGTTTTCGTCACTACCAGTAACTTTCTTTCTATATGTATTTTTTAATATTTCATATTTTTTTGCAGTACAAGATTTTGAAACAGAAATAGTAATACTATTAGAATTATTATTGTGTGTAATAGTTACTCCTTTTGTATCATTATTAGTAAAAGCAGGATAATCTTTTAACACTCCATTAGTGTCTGTAATAGTCATACTATTACCCGCTTTTATTGTATCAATTGTATTGTTGTTAAATGATGGCTTTTTCTTGATATTTTCCATATTTTGTTCGGCTTGCTTTATCCAGTTATTATATCCAGTATCGGAAAAAGACCAAGATGTATTACTTCCCATTACAGCCCATACCTTTTTTTGGCAATAAGCCATATCAAGCCAATCTATATCGTTTCCGTGTTCCATATAGTAGCCAGCAAATATCCATTTAGCAGCTGATAACACTTTTGAATCGCTTGGTTTTCCTTTTGAACCTAATGATGATTTACTCGGAGATGTTTTTCCGTACTCAATACAGAATAACGGATAATTAGTTCCACCAACTGGTGTATAATGTAATTCGTGTCCATAATGAGTTTCTTTTTTTACTTCAATTGTCGAATTGTTATCACGCTCACCTAAATTCATATCAGATGCTGCAAAGATACTTAAAGGTGTTGCTGTTACAATCATTAAAACCGTTAAAAAAAATGCTAAGATTTTCTTTAGCACTTCTTTGCAATTTTTTCTATAATTCATAATCTCAATCCTTTCATAAATAATTTGTTTTTTATGTTTGCTAAATATTTCTTTTCCTCCTTTTTTAATATGCAAAAAAGAAGTCAGGAACTTCTTGACTTCTTTTCACTTTTACAAATACTATATTAACTAACAACTTACCATTTGTCAAGTATTAGTTTATAGTAGTCACTCTTTAATAAAATTACCTGTCCATTTTCCACAATAACTGCAAGACC
>ERZ773138.1218-NODE-1218-length-25658-cov-36.939577_pt1 | contig 25658 bp, 20 predicted proteins | sample MGYA00511114_ERZ773138 | MGnify/ENA primary metagenome ERZ773138 (study PRJEB29015, sample SAMEA2737805) | human gut metagenome | biome: human gut; feature: human-associated habitat; material: faeces | place: China | collected 2012 ...
AACTCAAAACAAAAGCCCAAATCTGCTATTTTTTGCTTTTTTAGTCATTCTTTTTTAGGAAAAACATGGGATTATGAAAAAGCAGTTTATCAGTGAAGAATAATTTAAAGGTAAAAAGGTAAAAAAGTAAAAGGACCTTTAAAAGAAATACAGATAAAGAAAAAAGCTCAAGGCTGATGGCCCTGAGCTTTTTTAATATGATAATGTCTGTGTCATTACTTCTGGCATTCCTTGCAAGGAGTCCAAGGCTTCAACTGCTTGAAGAAGTCGTTGCCCTTGTCATCTACGAGGATGAATGCAGGGAAGTCCTCTACGGTAATCTTCCAGATAGCCTCCATACCGAGCTCAGGGTACTCTACGCACTCGATGCTCTTGATAGAACTCTGAGAGAGAACAGCAGCTACACCACCGATAGTACCGAGGTAGAAACCACCGTGCTTCTTGCAAGCCTCTGTAACAACATCACCACGGTTACCCTTGGCAATCATTACCAAGCTAGCACCGTGATCCTGGAACTCATCTACGTATGGGTCCATACGGTTAGCTGTGGTAGGTCCCATAGAGCCACATGGATAGCCCTCTGGAGTCTTGGCTGGTCCTGCATAGAGGATAGGGTGGTTCTTGAAGTACGCTGGCATCTCCTCACCTGCATCCAGACGAGCCTTGAGCTTGGCATGAGCGATGTCACGAGCCACGATGATGGTACCCTTCAGGTTTACACGGGTGCTTACAGGATACTTGCTCAACTCGGCACGTACTGCATCGATACCCTTGTCGAGGTCAATCTCGATACCCTTGGTACCCTCACCTGGGTTGCGGAGCTCCTCAGGAATCAGCTCTGTTGGGTTCTCATCCATCTTCTCCAACCAGATACCGTCCTTGTTGATCTTAGCCTTGATGTTACGGTCGGCAGAGCAGCTTACACCCATACCGATAGGGCAGCTTGCGCCGTGACGAGGCAGACGGATGACGCGGATATCGTGAGCCAGATACTTACCGCCGAACTGTGCACCCAGACCAATCTTGTGAGCCTCTTCGAGGAGCTTGTTCTCCAAGTCGATGTCACGGAAGGCACGGCCAGTCTCATCACCTGTTGTAGGCAACTCATCATAGTACTTGATGGAAGCCAACTTCACGGTAAGAAGGTTCTTCTCTGCAGAAGTACCACCGATAACGAATGCGATGTGGTAAGGAGGACATGCAGCTGTACCCAGACTCTTCATCTTTTCTACAAGGAATGGGAGCAGTGTACCCTCGTTCTGGATAGTAGCCTTGGTCATAGGGTAGAAGTAAGTCTTATTGGCAGAGCCACCACCCTTAGCTACCATTACGAAGCGGTACTCGTCGCCCTCTGTAGCCTCGATGTCAATCTGAGCAGGAAGGTTGCAACGGGTGTTCACCTCATCATACATGTTGAGAGGAGCGTTCTGAGAATAGCGGAGGTTGTCCTGTGTAAAGGTGTTATATACACCCAGGCTCAAAGCCTCTTCATCCTCGAAGTCGGTCCATACACGCTGACCCTTCTCACCGTGGATGATAGCTGTACCTGTATCCTGGCAGAATGGGAGGATGCCCTTAACGGCAGTCTCTGCATTACGGAGGAACTGGAGCGCTACGTACTTGTCGTTCTCTGAAGCCTCTGGGTCGCTGAGAATCTTAGCCACCTGGAGGTTGTGCTCACGACGGAGCTTGAACTCTACGTCGTGGAAACCCTGCTGTGCCAGCAAAGTCAAAGCTTCCTTTGAAACCTTGAGGATAGTCTTACCTTCGAACTCTGCTGTGCTTACGCCTTCCTTAGAGATAAGGCGATACTCTGTCTTGTCCTCTCCAAGCTGAAACATTGGAGCGTACTTGAAATCAGGAATGTTTGCCATAACTACTTTATTTGTATATTTATAAGTTATTTATAATGTTTATGTATATTTCTTGATGTATATTCTATCTTTGATGGATATTCTTTCATTGAAGAAGCGGCTGACGAGCCTTAGTTCTCATAATCCACCTCCTTGTCGAGGTTGTCCACGAAGTTTCTGAATACTTCTTCCTCCACATCTCCCATCGCATACTCCTTCTCCGCATCCTTCTTGATTTCTGCAATCCAGGAGCGGCGGGCACGGATATAGTCTTCGTGAATGCGGTTGGCATCTTCCAGCGTAATCTCAGAGATTCCGTAGTAATCGCAGATCACACTGTAGGTCCATGCCCACTGATATTCACGATAGTTGTTGTTGATCTCCTCGAAGCGATCCAGCAGCTGCTGTATCGTCTCGATGTTGCCTTCTCTCATATCCTTCACGATGCGATCTTCCTCGCTTACCGGAAGCAGGAGTCCTGAGAGATCATCCCAGTCGCCCACGCCTGTCTGGGTAGATGGAGGGGTGATGGCAGGATCCCTTTTCAGCACTCGCTTCAGCACGGCACCCATATAGATTCTCAGGGCGATGTCGTAGTATTTGATGCCCTTGTGGAGCGATGAAGCAGGAATGATGTACTCGTGATAGAGATACTGCGATACATTGTCGCCCGTTACCTCGCGAAGACTCTCCAGGATCTTCTTGCCCTTCAGAATTTCGCCCACGGAGAAAGGAGAGAGCCAGTCGAAGTTCACGATGCTCTTGCGGTTTTCAGGAGCACGGAGATCTCGCTTCGGCCACTTCTTGATGTCGCGGTACAGACCCACGGTGGTGATGTTTCTGCCTGGGATGAGGAACATCTTGTCGCCATCAGCTATCAGATAGGCGAATGGCAGGTTGCGGGTGTTAGGGTGGTGCATCAGCTTGCCGAAGCATACTGAGAACGAACCCAGGGTGGCTGGCATCAGCAGGTAGGCACCGCTGGCTGTCTTCGAACCACGCTCCAGGATGCCCCAGTGCATAGGACCCATCTTGTAGGCATGGTTGCTGAAGTTGGTGGCAGAACCTGCATTATAGAATGAGAACATTCCGCCGATAAGCAGACTGCTCTTGTGATGCGATGCTGTGAATGGACCACAGAAGGCGGCGCACGCCTCACCGTTGCTCATATAGCTGTTGGCAAAGAATACGGAGGCTGAGGCTGTGAAACCGTTGCTCAGCTGGCAGGCTTCGCCCACGAAGCAGTCCTGTATCTTCACGCTGTTGATGACACTGGAACCCTCGGCGATGATGGAGTTCTCGATGATGACTCCCGTGCCGACATATACGTTGCCGTGAACCGAACCGAGCAGTGTACAGTCGCTGAGTCGTGAAGCACCGTTTACCTCGCAGAGGTCGTTGATCACGCAGTTGGTAATCTCCTTGGTGTTCACAATCTTCACGTTGCTGCCAATCTGTCCTCTTTCCGGCGCCTTGTTTTCGATGTCGGTCTTGATGAGCTGTCGGATGTTCTCCTTCAGTTCCTTGTCGGAGAAATGCTTCACCATAAAGGCAGCCAGCTGACTGTTGAGATCGGAGAAGAGAATCACGTTTCCTTCGCCCACCTCGTTGAGTACGCTCACCAGGTTACCCTCGCCGAAGGTAGCTCCCTCGGTGGTTTCCATCGTAGAGATGTTGGAGATGTAGCAGTCATCACCAATGGTGTAGTTATTGATGAAGTTGCCCACGTTCTCGATGAGACAGTCGTCTCCGATGGTTACGTTTCTCAGGGTGGCATTGTTGATGCCGGAATGCTTTACGAAGCCTTGGCTCACCTCCACATTCTTGTTGAAGGCACCGATGTTTACCTCGCCATAGAGCATCACGCGATGCATGTAGTTGGGCTTGAAGTCTTCTGAAACATTGATTGAAGTCCAGTCTTCAGCCCAGCAGTCGTTGCTCTTGAGTACCTCGATTTCCTCGGAGGTCAGAGATCTGTAGTCATTCATTGTTGATATGTTTTTAGGGAATTATTCGTAATCCTGGTACAGGAAGTCGTTGTATGGATACTTCTGTACGTGCAGTTCTCTTACCTTTTTATATAGCACCTCTCGGAACTCGTCGATGTTCTCCTTGTTCTTTGCAGAGATGAAGAGACAGTCGTCGTTGAGCTTTGCCATCCAGGTTTTCTTGAGATCTTCCAGCGGAATGTTCTCCTTCTCCATCGGAGTGAGGTCGTCTTCCTCCTTCTCCACCCAGGAGTAGTTGTCTATCTTGTTGAAGATGATCATCGAAGGCTTGTCGGAGCAACCTATCTCCTCCAGGGTCTTTTCCACTACCTGGATCTGCTCCTCGAAGTCTGGGTGAGAGATATCCACCACGTGCAGCAGGAGGTCTGCCTCACGGGTCTCATCCAGGGTGCTCTTGAAGGAGTCCACCAGGTCGGTAGGCAGCTTGCGTATGAATCCTACGGTGTCGGCAAGGAGGAATGGCAGGTTATCTACCACCACCTTTCTCACGGTGGTGTCGAGGGTAGCAAAGAGCTTGTTCTCTGCAAACACCTCGCTCTTGCTGAGCAGGTTCATGATGGTGGATTTTCCCACGTTGGTATAGCCCACCAGCGCCACTCGGATCATTCTTCCGCGGTTCTTGCGCTGGGTAGTCTTCTGCTTGTCTATTTCTGCGAGTCGCTCCTTGAGCAGGCTCATTCTGCCGAGGATGATACGGCGGTCCATCTCGAGCTGGGTCTCACCCGGTCCACGCAGACCTACCGATCCCTTTCCGCCACCGGAACCTGAACCACCACCCTGGCGTTCCAGGTGAGTCCAGAGTCGCTGCAGTCTTGGCAGCATGTATCGGTATTGTGCCAGCTCTACCTGCGTCTTGGCAGCAGCAGTCTGGGCACGCATGGCGAAGATGTCGAGGATGAGCGAAGTACGGTCGAGAATCTTCACCTGCAATTCCTGCTCGATATTTCGGATTTGCTTGGCAGAGAGTTCATCATCGAAGATCACCATACCTACTTCTCTGTCTTCCTCTTCCTCGTCCTTGATGTATTGCTTGATTTCCTCCAGCTTACCCTTTCCCACATAGGTGGTCTGGTTTGGCGACACCACCTTCTGCGTGAATCGCTTCACGGTGACGGCGCCTGCGGTATCTGCAAGAAATTCCAACTCGTCGAGATATTCCTTGGTCTTGGCTTCGTCCTGTGTTTTGGTAATAAGACCCACCAGCACAGCGGTTTCCGCCTTGACTTCTGATATTACAAATTCTTTCATTCTTTACGTACGTATTATTATAGGTGCAAAGATAATAAAAAAAATGCTCTTATTATATATATAAGGTGAAAATTATGTTTTTTTTATGAAAGCGGCTGCAAGGCTACGGGGCGGAAATCGGTATTTGCGAACGCAGGAATCGGCATGTCTGAATGCTGAAACATTCAAAAACTCAAAAGCCTGGACGTGATGTCGGGGGGGTTGGCATTAAATCCCTTTAAATTAGCGAAAAATATCTATTTTTAAATGATTATTTCTCCTCTTTCTTCAAGATTTTGCTTATCTTTGCAGGCATTAAAATAAATCAAACCTAAGAAGAAAATAATATGAAGCAAAAAATGAGTATCGCTGGTATTTTGTTGCTTGCTGCTTTGGGTATGCAGGCTAACAACTATACAGTGAAGTCGCCAGACGGTAAATTGGTGGTGAATGTTGCTTGTGAGGGAGGCAAGGCTTCCTACACGGTAGATTACAATGGCAAGCAGATGCTGGGAACTTCGGCGCTCGGACTGGTTGCCAATTACGGTGATTTCTCAAAGGATCTCACCATGGGCATCCTGAAGGGTGGGGAAGTGAAGCCGCTTTCTTACAAGATGACCCGCATCAAGAAGAGTGACATCAAGAAGGATGTGGTGGATGCTACCATCGGTTTCCTCAACAGTAAGAAGGATTCCATGACCCTCCATCTTCATGTAAGCAACAACGACCTCGCCTACAAGTATGAGATGAGCCGTCCTAAGAAGGATAATCCTAAGTCGGTGATTATCTATAATGAGGTGAGTGGATTCAATTTCCCGGAGAAGACCACAACCTTCCTCTGTCCTCAGATTACTCCGATGACCGGTTGGGAGCGCACCAAGCCATCTTATGAGGAGGAATATACTCCGGATGCTCCGATGAACGTGAAGTCACAGTTCGGTGTAGGCTATACTTTCCCATGTCTCTTCAAGGTAGGAAACGATGGATGGGTACTGGTCAGCGAAACCGGTGTGTCGAGCGCTTATCCAGGCAGTCGTCTTTCTGATTACGAGCCAGGCAAGGGCTATACCGTAGCTTTCCCTCAGAAGGGCGAGAACAATGGCTTCGGTTCTGAATTTGCCGGCATCCCATTGCCGGGCGAGACTCCCTGGCGCACCATCACCGTGGGTTCTTCGCTGGCTCCTATCGTAGAGACCACCATCCCTTACGATGTGGTTGAGCCTTTGTATGAGGCATCCCAGACCTACAAGCCTTCCCGCTATACCTGGAGCTGGCTCATCTGGCAGGATAACTCTGTCAACTATGATGATCAGGTGAAGATGATAGATGTTGCTGCTGCTCAGGAGTATGAAGCCGTATTGGTGGATGCCTTGTGGGACAAGCAGATAGGCAGAAAGCGCATCGAAGAGTTGAGCAAGTATGCCAAGAGCAAGAAGGTAAGCCTGATGCTCTGGTACAATTCCAACGGTTTCGAGAATGATGCTCCTCAGACTCCTCGTCAGATCATGAATAATTCCATCGCCCGCAAGAAGGAGATGGCTTGGATGAAGAAGATAGGCGTGGTAGGCATCAAGGTGGATTTCTTCGGTGGCGACAAGCAGGAGACGATGAAGCTTTACGAGGATATCCTCAGCGATGCCAACGATTATGGCTTGGAGGTCATCTTCCATGGCTGCACCTTGCCTCGTGGCTGGGAGCGTATGTATCCTAACTATGTTTCCAGCGAGGCAGCCCTGGCTTCAGAGAATGTATATTTTACGGATTATCATGCCAAGAAGGAGGCTTTCGAGATGACGATGCATCCGTTCTCAAGAAATGCCGTAGCCAGCTTCGACTGGGGTGGTGTGATGATGAACAAGTATTTCTCTAAGGACAACAAGAGCCGCCACCAGCGTTATACCAGCGATGTGTTCGAGATGGCTACTGCCATCACCAACCAGAGCAGCGTAAACTGCATCTGTCTCTATCCTAACAATTTGCAGGATGTACCACAGTGGGAGTTGGATTGGCTCAAGAATGTACCAACTGCATGGGAGGATACCAAGTTTATTGCCGGTTATCCAACCAAGTATGCGGTAGTGGCTCGCAAGTCGAGTGTTGAGAATGGTTCCGGTGCTGCGCTTACAGCCGGCAGATGGTTCGTAGGCGGACTGAATGCTACAGACAAGCCTCTTGCCCTGACCTTGGATTTGCCGATGTTTGCGGGTAAGACCGTTACTTATATCACCGACCAGCCAAAGAAGAAGGGCGAGAAGTTCTTCACTTCTGTCAAGAAGACTTTGAAGGTTGGAAAGGATGGTAAGGCAAAGGTGGTAATTCAGCCTAATGGCGGTATCATCATCGAATAATCTTCATGTATTAGGCTTCGATTGCCTACGTGAAAATTTTACGGGCATCGATTGCCTACGTGAAAAAGTTTTTTTCTCGAAAAAAGTATCAAAGTCTCATTTTTGCTTGAAAAATGTGGTTTAAATACTTGATATATAATAAGATATTAGGAATGAGACTTCTCGGATTTTGAGCCGAGAAGTCTCATAGATGTATCATGGAAGTCTCATTGGCTTTTTTAACTCTATTTCACCTGTAGATGTTCTATGGTTATGTCAATATAATCAGGATAAGTCATGGTGATGTGTCTACTTTTTCAGTTCATCAGTTGGTCTCTTTATGCCCTCCGGTTGGTCTGTTTGTGCCCGTTACACGGGCATCCGTAGCCCACCAAGTGGGCATCGGCAGACCGTGTGCTGGGCAGCTATTGCCCATAGCGTGGGCAACGAGTGCCCAAATATAGGATTTGTTTTTGGGCAATATTCTTTTGAGTCTTTGCGATGTTTAAACTATCTTTTTGCGATGTTTAAACTGACTTTTCTTGATGTTTTAATAGTCTTTTCTCGTGCATCGTGTTGTCTTTAATGATACTTCTACAGTCTATAATGATACTTCCATGATACTTCTTTCTGCTTTTTTAGAGAAGTCTCATTGAATGTAAATACTTATGTATCAGTAATATATTATGATATTTCCGGCGAAAAATGAGACTATGATACTTTTCGAGAAAAAATATTCACGTGCGTAAAAGCGGATAGATGCTATTTCTTTGTTTTTTGCGTATCTTCGCGAAAGTTCAGAGTGAGTCGAAAAAATGCCGTATCTTTGCAGCGTCAATATTATGATGGCTACCATTTCAGTGAGTATTCGGAGGATGTGTTTAATCCGTTCAGTCTTATAAGAGCATTGTCTGGTCAGAAGATTGATGCCTACTGGTTTGGTTCCGGTACGCCAAGCTATCTTATCAAGGGTTTGCAGAAATATCATGTCAACGTGACTGATATCGAGCAGAAGAGCGTGAGTGTGGATGATTTCGATGTGTCGCCCGAGCAGATGACTTCAGTCCTGCCTCTGCTTTATCAGAGTGGTTATCTCACCATCAAGCAGTATAAGCCGTTCACCAAAAGTTATAGGCTAGGGTATCCTAACCAGGAGGTGAAGATCAGTATGGAGAAGCTTCTTGGTGTGATTTATGATAGCACCCAGCGTACTGTCAGTGAGTGGATAATTAAGGAGGGATGATAAACTTATCTGTGTCTATGCTTTGTTTCTGTTTTTAGAATCTAGCAGCAGCTTTATGCAATATATTTAACTTCTGATAAGCCGCATTATCCGTTTGAACTGCCGAAGGGGTGGGCTATCACAGATATTGGTGAGCTGCTTATTAATAGAGATGGTGAAAGAAAACCTGTATCGTCAGCAATTCGCTGTAAACAAAAAGATAAAGTTTATGATTATTATGGAGCTGCAGGTGTTATTGATAAGGTTGATGAGTATTTGTTTGATGAACGCCTGTTACTTATAGGGGAAGATGGAGCAAATTTACTTTCAAAAAGTAAAGACAATGCTTTCTTTGCCGATGGCAAATATTGGGTGAATAATCATGCTCATGTGTTAGATGCAACAGATAAATCAATTTTAGATTTTGTGGCAATTGTAATTAACTGCATGAAGTTGGATGATTTCATTACAGGCTCTGCACAGCCAAAATTATCACAAGATAATCTAAACAAGATTCCTGTTATGTTGCCTCCTATTAATGAACAATGTCGCATATTGAAAAAAGTCAAGCATTGGTTTTCATTGATAGCTATGATAGAGCGTTGTAAGGATAATTTCCTTGAAACAATTAAGCAGACCAAATTCAAAATCCTCGACCTCGCCATTCACGGCAAACTTGTACCGCAAGATCCCAATGACGAGCCTGCCAGCGAACTGCTCAAACGTATCAATCCAAAGGCAGAAATCACTTGTGATAACCCCCAATATGGCAAGCTGCCGTTTGTAATACCTTCAAGTTGGGAATGGGTCAAACTTTCTGGTATAGCAAAATCAAATATAGGATTGACATATAGACCAACGGATATTGTTTCAACTGGAGTTCCCGTTTATCGTTCTAACAATATTAGAAATGGGAAAATTGACACAACTGATTTGGTAAAAGTTTCTACAAAAATATTAGAAAAGCAACTTCTTCATGTAGGAGATTTGCTTATTTGTGCAAGAAATGGAAGTAGAAATCTCATAGGTAAAAATGCTATTATAAGCGAACTAAAAGAACCAACATCATTTGGCGCATTTATGGCGGTTTGTAGAAGTGCGTATAATCAGTGGATAAGGATTGTACTAAACTCTGAATATTTTGATAGATATTTAGATGATTCTAATTCTGCCACTATAAATCAAGTTACGCAAAAGATGCTTTTAGCTTTACCTATTCCTCTACCTCCTCACCAAGAGCAACATCGCATTGTGGCTAAGATTGAAGAGTTATTCGCTCAACTCGACAAGATAGAAGCATCTTTGTAAACATCATATTTAGCCATCGCAAGTCATATTCTTGCGGTGGCTAAATGCTATAGATACAGTTACCAAGTAACAACCTTGTCCACTATCTTCTGCTGTTCGCTTGCTGTGCGTCGCAGATAAATGCGTGTTGTTTCGATGCTCTCATGTCCCATGAGGTCGGCAAGGAGGGCGATGTCGTTGAAACGGTCAAGGAAGTTCTTGGCGAAACGGTGACGGAAGGAGTGTGGATAAACCACATTACGGTTAAGACCGTATTTTTCGGCAAAGTGCTTCAGTTGGATGGCTATGCCACGAGTGGAAAGGCGGTTGCCTAAACGATTGGTGAACAGATAACCAGAGGTGATGTTTTGTTCTGTTAGCCATCTTTGGGCTTCAGTGCATAGCTTCTTCGGAATGTAAAGGCGGCGCATCTTGCCTCCTTTGCTGTACAAGTCAAGATAGCCAACCGCTACATGCTCAGCTTTGATTTGAAGCAGCTCGCTGACACGTGCACCAGTGGCAGCCATAAACCAAACGATGAAATACCATTCATCATAACCGTCTGCCTTTAGCTTGGCTTTCAGGAACTTGTAATCGGCATCGCTGATTACGTTCTCCAAGAAGTTCTTTTGTTGCGCCTTTACAAACTTCATCTTTAGCTTCTCTTGTTTGCTAAACTCCAAATACTTATTCATTGCTTGCAAACGCAAGTTTACCGTCTGTGGTTTGAAGTTCTCCATAAGATAACCCTTATAAGCCAACAGATTCTTCTTGTTCACCTCCTTGTAATTATCAAGGAAATACTTCATCGTCCATAGGTACGATGTTACCGTGTTCTTTGCCAAGTTTGACTTGACCAAATACTTTTCAAATTGTGTTACCATATTGTTTTGTATTAAAATGAATGGTAACAATATAAGATGTGTGTCAAGAATGGGAAATCCCCATTGTAAGCCTTTATGCTTGCAATGAGGATTCAATCTTGTCAAGTTGAGCGAATAGTTCTTCAATCTTTGCAACTATTCGCTGTTGCTCTGCAAGAGGAGGAATAGGCAATATCAGATTTCCTATTGCGGTTTTTGTAAGACTTGGCAATGCAGAACTTTTATCAAGTTTACTAAAGTCAAAATACAAACAAAAACAATAGAAGTATTTATCTTCTAAAATTTGATTGTTTGCTTTCATGCCAAATGCAGTATCAACATTCCAGAAATTCTCTTCAACAAAAATAGGATGATTTATAGTACCTTTTCTTCCGATAATGGTAGAACCAGCCAAGCATGTATATTCCATAGCCTTTCCGATAATACCTCCACTACCATAAATTGGATATTTACCAGTTGGTGATTCTACATTTTTCTGAGATTTACCATTAACAATATCTACAACAGAAGAAATCTTACATAAGCACCATCCCTTCGGCAGCTTGCCATATTGGGGGTTATCACAAGTGATTTCTGCCTTTGGATTGATGCGTTTGAGCAATTCGCTGGCTGGCTCGTCATTCGGGTCTTGCGGTACAAGTTTGCCGTGAATGGCAAGGTCGAGGATTTTGCTCTTGGCTTGCTTTATTGCTGCTACTAATTTTCCTTTTCCTGCTTCCAAGAAGCTTATTTGTAAAAGTAGATGCTTTATTTTAGCAACAATCCTTTCCTGTTCTTCAATAGGAGCAATTGGAACATACAATGAACGTAAAGTATCTAATCCGACTGTTTTTTGCGCAGTTCCTGTTGCTAATTTATCGCACAAACTTTTAATGTAATTGCTCATCAAAACAAATGACAAGTATTCATTACTTATGGTAGGTTTTATCAAACCTATATGTCGTTGGAAGCAGAATAGTCGGTCAGTTTTAATGTTTACGACAATGCCGTATGAACCAGTTACAGAAAATAATATGTCACCACGTTTGGGTTTCCTTTCCATTTGTATTTTTTCATAATATTCTTCTGGCACATAACGTGTATTTGAAAAATCAAGACTTCCATCAGCTATGTTTGATATAACTAAAAATGGGATTCCTTTTGATACTTTTGGAGGTGCTTGATGGTCACCATCTGTAACAGAAAAAACATAGTCTTCCAACCTGCACCACTTCCACCCCTTCGGCAGCTCAAACGGATAATGCGGCTTATCAGAAGTCTTTGCAGACTTCTTTCCCTTCTTAATCTTTCCCTCTTTGATGAGTCTTTCCTTTTCAGCACGGATACGTTCGAGCAGCACCGATGCAGGCTCATCGTTGGGATCTTGTGGAACGAGCTTGCCGTGAATAGCAAGGTCGAGTATCTTTTGTCTTAATGCTTTTGTGTCCATTATTAATTCGTCTATTAATTTTAAGATTTATCTTCTTTTGAGAAGAACTGACAGAATTCCCTTAATTGTTGTTGCATTTTTTCTTGCGGAATTAAGATACGCTTATATTCCGCCACCATCGTAGGACTCATGCTGCGACTCATAGCATATTCAACAACAACCTTGTCCACATCAGGACATAAAATGATGCCAATAGAAGGGTTCTCGTTGGAACGTTTCACATCACGGTCAAGAGCTTCAAGGTAAAACTCTAATTGACCAAGATCTCGAGGATGGAATTTGGTTTTCTTCAATTCCACCGCAACAAGTGCCTGGAGACCGCGATGAAAAAACAGCAAGTCTGCCTTATAGGTAGATGCACCAACGGTGAGCGGATACTCTTGGTCCATAAAGATGAAATCTTTACCTAATTCGAGAATAAATTGCTTCATATGCTCTATTAATCCATTCTTCAATTTGCTTTCATTGTATTTCTTTGGCAACCCAAGAAAATCTAAAAACACAGTGTCTTTAAACATAATAGGAGCATCAGGATATTGCTCTAATAATCCCTTCGACATATTACTTTTATTTCCGAGAAGATTGGAAAAAGTATCATTGTCAACACAGCGCTGCATCTCTCTTTTTCCTAGTTTTTCTTTATGTGCATAAAGAATATAGAATAACCGCTGTTCATAACGCTTACAACGACATAGTATTTCTATATGGTTAGTGAACGTTGTCAACTCCAAAATTTTAGGCATTTGTGCAGCCACTGGCTGCACAAATGCAGCAGCACCATTTTTTGATTGTATTGCCTTACTTTTCGATACTAATTGTTTTACTTCAATTTGTGCAGCCAATGGCTGCACAAATTCAGCATCAAGATACTTATTTACTATCGTAGTGAAAGTTTCCGTAGAATATTCATCATAGAACATCACCATATTATATATGTTTCTTCTACTATATCCTTTTATCTCAGGATGTTGAGAACGGATATATTCAGATAGTTGGGAAATAACCTTGCTTCCCCATTCCTCACTTTTTAACTTCTTGGAAACATAGGCACCTACATGCCACGCTGTGAGCAGCATCTCCTTATTGACAGCCATAGACGCTTTACTTCGATGCTGAACTATCAGATTTACGACTTCAGTAAACTGCTGTTCGATGTTAGTGTTTATCAAACTTTTGTCCATTTTATACCTCCTTTATTCCACTTAATAATTTCTCCAACTCGCTTACGGCCTTGCTGATATTCATGCTCTGTTCCTTGATGTTTGACATCAATTGGCTCAATGGTAAATCTTCAGTATCATTACCCTGTTTTATCCAAGTGATATCAAGACTAGTCTTGTCACGAGCCATGATTTCATCAATGCTATACTTGCGCCATCTGCCAGATGGGTTCTTGTCTGCATCATATGTCTCTTTGCGGGCATTGATGTCCTCAGCATGATAGCAGGTTACAAAGTCATCGAGGTGGTGACGCTCTAACTTGTTCGTAGCCAAGGTGTGTTTTACACCAGTGCGATAGTCGTAGAACCAAATATTCTTAGTTGGCTGTCCCTTGGTAAAGAATAGTACGTTTGCCTTTACTCCCTGTGCATAGAAAATGCCTGTAGGTAAACGGAGAATGGTATGGAGATTGAAATCCGACAAGAGTTTCTTGCGGATGGTCTCTCCTGCGTTGCCTTCAAAAAGAACATTGTCTGGCAGGACTACTGCTGCACGTCCGCCAGTTTTGAGCATCAGCATCATATGCTGAAGGAAGTTGAGCTGGTTGTTCTTGGTTTCAACATAGAAGTCTGGACGATTGATTTCAACAGAACCGGCAGGGCGTGTGCCAAATGGAGGGTTGGCAAGGATGACATCCACTAAGGTGGAAGGTTCTTTCTCCAAAGAGTCCTCGCATACGATAGGGCTGTGGTCTGTGCCTATACCATGAAGATAAAGGTTCATGGAGGCAAGTGTAACCACAAGTGGGGTGATGTCATTGCCATGTAAAGCTTTGTTGTTCAAAAAGTCCAATTTATCACGATTCTGACTTTGTTCCTTCATGTAATCGTAGGCAGCAAGCAAGAAGCCACCAGTACCACAGGCAGGGTCGCATACAGTCTCACCAATTTGGGGTTGCAAGCAGTCAACCATAGCTTTAATCAGTGGACGTGGGGTAAAGTACTGACCAGCACCACTTTTTTTATCTTGACCATTTTTCTCCAAGATGCTTTCATATATAGCACCTTTTACATCACCATCCATGATGAGCCATTGCTCTTCATCTATCATAGTGATTACCTTCTTAAGATAGACAGGTTTGTCAATCTTGTTTTGTGCTTTGGTATAGATGGTGCCGATGAGGTCATCTTGTTGACTTAATAGTTTGAGTGTACTCTCATATTGCTTTACGAGATCATAGCCATCCAAGCCTGTCAAGTCTTTCCATCTATACCCAACAGGTATGGATGAATCCTCTCCAAAGAGTTCCATATTCTCGTCATCCATCTTTAAGAAAAGAAGATAGGTGAGTTGTGTGATGTAATCTGTAAATCCTACTCCGACTCCTGCTAATGTCGTAGCAAGATTCCATACCTTTTTTGTGAGCGTTTGCTCAGTTGTTATATTTTTAGCCATATCTATATACTATGCAGTTGTTCTTAATACTATAAATTTATATACGGAATCCAAAGCCTTGTCAGCTTTCTTCATGTTTCCGAAAGCTGCAATCAATTGGGCTGCATGGGTGACATCGTTCTTCCTTATCTCTCGCACGTTGCAGGCTCCATTGGCTGCGATGTATTCCACTATCTTGCCTATCAAATCTTTCTGCTTCGCTGTTATATCCATCTGTTTTCGACCATACCAAAGATTAAACATACTTCGAGCCGTAGGATAGGCACTTTCCAGTTTTTCTGTCTGATGGTAAGCGAAGCGTACCAGTTGGATGATGTTGGTAAGAGCCTCCGATTCTTCCTTTTTGGTCGTGCGGCGTACTTTATCACCATATACGATGGCGTATGAATTCCATAAGAGCTTTTGTGCAAAGCGGTTGTTCTCCATCTTCAACTTGTTTTCCAAGTCCTTCAACATGGAATAAGTGATAGGTTCGCCCTCGTTATTATATAGAATGCGTAAAGCTTCTATGTCATCACTGTGGTCGCAGCAATATTGCTCAAATGCATCTGTGGTACTTTGAGCCTCTTCTATAGAGAAACCTTTGGATATGAGCGTATCTTCTCCTGGCATCAGCGTGTTGACAAAACCAGCTGCAAGAATCAGTATGTACTTACGGACATTGGCATGATTAGCTATCGGAGATACCAAACCCTTACGTTCATTGTTAGGTTCATTGATATCTACGTATGGTGGCAATTGTGGCTGGTGCTCAGGATCGAGAGCATCATAGATGCGTTGAGCAATTTCCAGCATGTCATCATGAGCGATGCGGACAAATTCCTGTCGCTGTGCATTATCTGCCTTATTGTAAAGTCTGGATAATGTGGCAGCAAGTCGCTTGAGGTAATTGTCTGGCAGATTCCCATGAGCGATACGTTCCAATAGTTCTTTTAATGTGATGGTCTCTGTCTCTGGACCTTCATACTGACCTGGTATGATATGCTCATGTTCGGTTACTCCTACTGCATCAACAAGGAAGAAACAGTCTTTGCTGATAGCATTAGGTGTCACATTGCGCAGCTGTTCGTCACCTATTGTCCGGACTCCACGACCTTTCATCTGTGTATAGAGGGGAACTGAAGCCACATCACGCATAAACATCACGACTTCCAGAGGCTTTACATCTGTTCCTGTTGCCACAAGAGTACAGGTTACGGCAATGCGAAAGTCCTTGTCGTTACGAAACTGGCGTATCAGTTCATTGCTATCTCCTGCTGAATAGGTTATCTTCTGAACAAAGCGGTCATCCGTGCGTCCAAAAACTTCTTTAGCAATTTGAACGATATTTGTTGCATGATTCTCGTTGAGCGCAAAGATGAGGGTCTTTGGCAGATAGTCCATGTTAGGCTCTCTTTGAGGGTCATTGAACATTTCTGTATAGACAGCATCACGATAAGTGGAAAGAATAAGTTTTATCTGGGCAGGGTTGATGATGCTTCGATTTAACTCTTCTTTCGTATAAGTCTTCGTTTCTTTTGTGCTTACGGTTTTAACTTCACCAGTGTATCGAGTCTCAACTTTGGTTTTCTGACCTTGCATAATAGCTCCACCTTCTTCTGTTACCTTTGTTCTGATTCGATAGATGCGGCTATCGACGTTGACACCATCTATGACTGACTGCTCAAGCGTATAGTTTACAACACGGTTGTTGTTGAAGAATGCCATCGTTTCTGGAATTGGTGTCGCTGTAAGACCAATAAGGCGAGCTGTATCAAAGTATTCTAGCACCTTGCGCCAGTTGCCATAAATAGAACGGTGACACTCATCTATAATGATAAGGTCGAAGAAATCGTGTGGTAAGTTTGGGTTGTCTGGTAATGTTACTTCACCATCAGCTGTATCTTCATCGTCATCATCTGTATCCGTAATCTCTTCTCCTTTTAAGAGTGAGAATAATCTTTGTATGGTACAGATAACCACATTGCTGTCTGTTGGTACTTCTGCCGACTTCAACCTGTTGACTGCATAGATTGTATTGAAGGCATCACCAGTTTCCGTAAGGCGGAATGTTCCAAACTCTGTTTCTGCCTGTTTTCCGAGGTTATTGCGGTCAACAAGAAACAGAACACGACGCATAGGAGTATAGCTAAGCATGCGATAGGCCGTGAGACATGCCGTATATGTTTTGCCGGCACCAGTAGCTAGAACCATCAATGCACGATTTTGCCCTACACGGAAGCTCTTCTCCAATTCCGTGACTGCCTCATATTGACATTCTCGCAGACCTTTCTTATTCAATGTAGGAAGTCCGGCAAAAGGGTCGTCTATACCTAACATCTTTACTATTTCCTTAGGAGTAAGAATGCGGCTGATAGTTTCCCATTCTGAAGTTTCACGATGTCTATAATCAAAAAACTCTATTTCCTTGCCATTTGATTTAAAAAGGAAAGGCAAAGGTTTTTGCCAGGCTTGATAACAGTCAGGTACACTCTTTGCATATGTGATAGCCTGTTCACTCACAATATTGGAAGAAATATTAATTTCTTCTCGTTTAGCTTCGAGCACACCGACAGCTTTCCCATTGATAAACAGGAAATAATCTGCTTCAAGATTGCCTTTGAGCAATCCCTCACGAATAGCTACGGCTGAGATGGTAGGCTCGTATTCATCCCGATTGACAACCTTCCATCCTGCATCAGCAAACCATTGGTCTATTTTGACTCTTGCTTTTTCTTCTGGCGTCATAGTTTTGTTACCTATTATTTTAGTTACAAAGATAATGATAATATTTCACTTGACCATTTATATGATTCACTATTTATACTTTTTTGTCTTTTATGGATGGCTTCTCAACTTTTTTGAAAAAACTCTTGTTGGTTTCAAAAGAAAATCTTAACTTTGCTGCTAGAATAGAAACATTAATAGCATTGAGATTATGAAGCAGGTAGATTCTTCTAAGTTTACTCCGCGGGAACAACGTGAGTACGAAGCCAGCAATATGGCATATCGCGACATCAAGAATTCGATTGATACCGCCAAGAGAGAGGGAAAAGAAGAAGGACTAGCTGAAGGAATGGAGAAGGGTATAGAGAAAGGAATGAACCAGCGTAGCCTCGAGATTGCTAGGAAGATGCTGGCAAAAGGTATGGATGTTGCGACGGTGATGGAAATTACGGGATTGGCGGAGAGTCAGTTGCTGCAGCTTAAAGAATAAGGGGAAGATAGCGGCTCAGGGAAGATTGTCCGCGGATAGACAACCTTTCCTTACCAATATAAAATCTCATGAAATAAAAACTGTCATGAAACGCAAGAAGTCTGCTGGCATCACTGCCAACAGACTTCACTTTTCACTAAACCGAACCTAAAATTCTATCTTATATTTGAAAATCATGTAAATTCTATGGAAACCTGAATAAGTCTTATTACCTTTAAAAAACTAACCTAATCTATTCTTTCTTGTATAACGCCTGCAAAATGAATTGTTTTTTCCTATTTTATTATTCAGCAATAGTCTGCTGCTCTGTAGCAGTCTGCTCTGCTGTCTGCTGTTCTGTAGTCTCCTTCTGCTCAGTAGTTTCCTGCTGGGTAGAATCCTCTGTTGTTGCTGGAGTCTCCTCTGTGGCATTCTCCTGCTGGGTAGAATCCTCAACACCAGCCTGTGGTTGGATAGGAGTACCAACAGCCAATGTATCTGAAGGAGCATCTGGAGCTACTGTATCAACAGGAGCAACCTGAGCGTTACTTACCATTTTGCTTGATGCAAAAACGTTGCTTACTGAAACCATAACCAAAGCTGCGATAGCTGCAAACATAAACTTCTTCATAATCTTATCTTTTTAAAATTGTTACTAATTGATGTTACTTACTTGTTTGTGGATTCATTATCGAACCCGCTAATCATAGTCACAATCTGCGTGCCAAAAAGATGATAGAAATTAGTTTGTATTGATAATCAGAAGCTTATGTCCTTTGTGCCAAAAATGAATAGTGTGGAAAATGAGGAAAGAATGTGGAAACATTCCCCAAAAAGTTGGGGAATGCCTAAATGTGTCTTGCTTCAATGCGTGTCAGATAGCAATAGTGTTTCCTCCGAATTAAATACTCCATATCATTCTGGTGAGCATAGGCTTCTTTCTCAAATCTGATGTTGTAATATGCTTTCATCCAATTTCTATATTTCAGGACTAAGCAAGTAATGATAAAGCCAAACAGATTGATGGCATAAAATCGTCTCATGAATGATCTCTTCTTGATTTTGATAATTTTACTCATGATATGCCAGATTACAAAGTTCATCGAGGAAGTTCACCATCATGCTACCATTACCTCTAGAGACAGCACCCGCTTTTTCACCTGCAATGCCCATGGCTTTCATGGCATGAACAGATGCATCAAACGGATTAGGGTTTACTGAAAGGAAAGCTCCTAGGATACCAGTGGCTGCACAACCCATGGCCGTAACCTTGCCCATCATAGGATGCCCCTCATGAACATAAGCTACTTTTTTACCATCCGTGATGATGTCTGTAGCACCGGTAATAACGATGATGCATGCCTGTTTCCTGGCAAGAATTTGGGCCTGTTCCTCAACCTCAGAAGTTTCAAGATGGCTGTCCACTCCCTGCATTCCTATCTGATGCGAGTATAATGATCGTATTTCACTGGCATTACCCTTGATGACTGCTGGCTGGCATTGAAGGATGATCTTTGATGCAGTATCCATTCGAAATCTAGTGGCACCTACTCCAACCACATCAAATACAATTGGAATTCTGCTTTTAGAAGCAGCTTTACCTGCGAATAGCATTGAGTGTGCTGTCTCGCTTTCCAAAATGCCCAGATTAAGTGCTAAGGCATTGCTCTTGCTACAGATTTCCTCCACCTCTTCCTGGGCGCGTGCCATGATTGGGGATGCCCCAATTGCCAGTAGGCTATTTGCCACAAAGTTCATGGCAACATAATTGGTTATGTTATGTATGAGAGGATATTGCTCTTCTATCAAACGTAAATCTCTATCCATTTTCATATCTATTTTAATATACACTGTAACCATTATCCCTGCACCATTGCTTGGCATGCTCAAAGCCTTGGGCTGTAGATCAATAATTTGGTTGCAAAGATACAACTTTTAAGTAGAAAACTATCATAAATGAATATAAAAAGGAAAGGCAGCTGCAGACATCTTTCAAATGCCAACAACTGCCTTTCTTTATCTATTATATGGAACTACTGTTTAAATTCTCTCAAATTGAAAGAAGAACCGCTTGTTAAGCGAAGTCCTTCATGTTAGATCTTGCACCATACTCAGCGCATCCGGCAACGATCATTGCTAAAATCATACCTAAAACTAACATACTCTTATCCTTTCTCTATTTATCTGTTATCCTAATCTTTATCCATTTCAAATCAACTTCATTGAAGCATGCTTAGATGCCTCTCAAAGGTTGATTACTTGCCGAGGCTAATCTTCTTGTTGACATTTACAACCTCTGCAAAAAGAGCAGCTACAACTGCCAGTGTCATTCCTAATACCATCATAATTGTTACCCTTTCTTTCTTTAATTATTCGTTATTCAATCTTTTCGAGTGCAAAGGTAATGCCTTTTTGTGTGCGTACACATTTTTTTTAAGAGAAAACTTCAAAAACGGGCGTTTTCTTGATTTTCATCAAATTATGTCCTGCGGAAATGGTCAATTTGGCAGGAATTATGTTTTGTGAACCAGACTTCCTGTCACGATCATCTGCATCTGTTCGACATTTGCCTTGTTGAATTCGCGATCAAGGAAAAGTAACACGAAATGTTAAATCTTAAGAAAAAATGTGATGAGGATATCCAAGAACTGGCTACCTCTTCATTCCACAGTATCTTCGGCAACAGCGCCCAAGACTTCCACTGGGGAAGCAACTCTGAAAGCTGCCTGGGAAGAGGCATTGCCCAAATGTACGAGTATGCCCTGACAAAGGACAGCAAGTATAGGCAAGCCGCCCTTTCTACCTTAGATTATTTCTTTGGACGTAACGCCACAGGCTATTGCTACCTGACAGGCTTCGGCACCCAGAGGGTCATGAATATCCACCACCGTATCTCTGCAGCCGACAATATCAAGGAGCCAGTACCTGGTCTTGTGGCTGGAGGAGCCAACAAGGGACAGGAAGATGCCGAATTCGTACCAGCCTATGCTTCCAACATACCAGATGAATCCTACCAGGATAACGTCGGCAGCTATGCCTCAAACGAGATTGCCATCAACTGGAACGCCTATCTGGTGTCACTGCTTGGATGGATAAACTAAGAGCAGATTGCATTATGTAGATCTACATAATGCAATCTGCATAATTCATATACGAAATCGTATTATTTCACGATTATCTCATCAACAAACAGCCAGCCGCCGAAGCTGCTTGGCTTCGCCTGAACACGGATGTAGCGGGCTGTCTTGCTACCCTTCCAAGCAAGTGTCTTGAAGTCCAGAATCGGCTCCTTGCTCGACTCATACTTCTTGTCGAATACCTGGGTGAAGTTCTTGCCATCCTCACTAACTGATACCGTATATTGAGAAGGATAGAAAATCTCAGGACCGCTGCTCTGCATGAAATCGGTACCTACACTGCTGATCTTGGTAGAATTGCCGAGGTCGATGGTTACATCGAAGCAATCCTTGCCGATAAAGCCCTGCCAGCGACCGTCGCCATGAGCCCAACCGCCCATATTGCCATCCACCAGCGTCTTTTCGCCAGCCGCAGGATAGTAGCGGTTGTAATTATGGTTATAGGTAACCTTGGCACCCACAGCCTTGTGCTGCACCGGCTTCATCTTCTCCTTACGCTCACCAATCTCCTTCTTCAGTTCGAATGGATTCACGCCTTCAGCCTTCAGATGTTCCACCTGCGCCAAGGCACGGGTCTTGAACTCAGGATAGTTCTTGGTCTTGGTTCCATTCCATCCTATCTCAGCCAGAGCCAAGGCACGAGGATAAAGCATATACTCGGCATACTCTGGAGTAGGAATATGCTCGGTCCAGAGGTTCGCCTGAACACCCGTAATCATATTACGCTCTGCCTCAGGAAGATCGCTTCCCGGCACGTAGCTATACACCTTCTCGGTAGGAATGAAACCGCCATTTGCCACAGGCTGGGTACCCGGCGCATCCTGATACATATCGAAGTAGCAGTAAGCTCCCGGCGACATCACCACATCGTAGCCATGCTTGATAGCCTCGTGTGCCAGTTCGGTGCCACGCCAAACCATCACGGTGGTGTTCTTAGAGAGATTTCCGGCAATCACCTCATCCCAACCTACGAGCTGTCTGCCATGCTCGTTCAGGAACTTGCCCATATGGGAAATCAGATGAGCCTGCAATCCATCCACGTTGTTGATGCCCAGCTCCTTCATCTTCTTCTGACAGAGGGCACAACTGCCCCATGACTTCTTCGCAGCCTCATCGCCACCCACATGGATGTAATGAGAAGGGAAGATATCCATCACCTCCTTCAAGACATTCTCCAGGAAATCGTAGGTTCCGATGTTGCCCGGACAGAAATCTGCCTGCTTGTATGGCTCATGGGTACAGGATAACTCTGGATAGGCGGTAAGCACCTCCTCAGAATGACCCGGCATCTCGATTTCCGGAACGATGGTGATGCCGCGCTCGGCAGCATATTTCACCAGGTCGCGGAGTTCATCCTGGGTATAGTAACCACCCTCGGCACCCTCGCTGCCCTGCTCCAGATACTTGTTGCCATTGGCATTCCAGTCTTTCCATAACTTACCCGAACGCCAGGCTGCAAAGTTGTTGAGTCGAGGATAGCGCTTGATTTCAATGCGCCATCCGGCAGCATCGGTCAGATGGATATGGAGACGGTTGAACTTGTACTCCGACATCACATCAATCTGCTTCTTGAGGAAGGAGATAGGGAAATAATGACGCGAAACATCAAGCATCAAGCCACGCCACTTATAGGCAGGAGCATCCACGATGTCGCAACATGCGATGCCCTTCTTGGTGGTAAGCTGTTCCATGGTCTGCCAGGCACGGAGGAAACCCTCGCTGCTGGCGGCACTGATTTCAATGGCATCAGGTGCCACATGAAGCTTGTATGCTTCCGGCGAAGAGGCGTTAGCAAGCTTGGTGAACTTCACCACTCGTTTGGCAGCATCATTCACCTTGGCATTCCATGCCTTGGTATAGATATTCTCGGCGTCAGCGCCTACCTGGTTTTCTACTTTCACACCGTCGCTGGTTTTAAACACGCCCTTGCCCATCGTAACCTGCTGCGGTTTTGGCAACAGATTCTGAGCCTGAATCGGAGATGCAAGCAATAATGCCCCGAAAAGGGATAATAGATAGTTGGATTTTTTAGTCATACGGCTTATCTATAAATGATTAATATCAGTCCGCTAAGCTATCGACCTATTGTCTCTAACTTAGCGTACTATTTTAAAACTTATCGTTCTACTTTCTCAATGATTTTCATACCCTCTTCCACAGCCTTCATATTCAGTGGAATCAGGTTATGATGGCGCTCTGGCAACGACTTGAAGAGTGCCTTGTTCAAACCATCGGTGCTCACCACAGGGCAAACCTTCAGCAGTCCGCCCAAAACAATCATGTTAAACACCTTAGAGTTTTTCATCTCGGCAGCCTTGTCCATCGCATCGATGCGATAAACAGTAATGTCCTTGCGCTGAGGTGGATTCATGATGCCATAACCATCATAAATCAGGATGCCGCCTGGCTTGATTTTCGGCTCAAACTTATCGAGCGATGGCTGATTGAGCACAATGGCAACATCGTAATGGCTCAGGATAGGCGAAGAGATGCGGCTGTCGCTCACGATGACCGTTACATTGGCTGTACCACCACGCTGCTCCGGACCATAAGCAGGCATCCAGGTCACCTCCTTGTCCTCCATCAGTCCTGAGTAAGCCAGGATCTTTCCCATCGAAAGGACACCCTGACCACCAAAACCGGATATAATGATTTCTGTCTTCATTGTTCTTACAAATTTGTTGTATCCTTCAGGTCGCCCTTAGGATACTGCTTAAACATATTCTCTTCCATCCACTTGTTTGCCTCAACAGGTGAGAGCTTCCAGCCGCTGTTGCAGGTAGAAACAATTTCTACCAGGCTGGAACCCTTGCCCTGCATACTTGCCTCGAAAGCCTTGCGGATTGCCTTCTTCGCCTTGCGGATGCTTGCCACGGTCTCCACACTCTGGCGGGTTACGTAGCAGGTACCCTGCAGATGGCTGGCAAGTTCGGTGATGTTCAGTGGATAACCATGAAGATCAGCCTCTCGTCCGTAAGGACAGGTAGCGGTCTTCTGACCCAGCAAAGTAGTTGGAGCCATCTGTCCACCCGTCATACCATAGATGGCATTATTGATGAAGATAATGGCGATATGCTCGCCACGGTTCAGGGCGTGGATGGTCTCGCAGGTACCGATGCACGCCAAGTCGCCATCACCCTGATAGGTGAAGACGAGACGGTCTGGCCACATACGCTTGATACCCGTAGCTACAGCAGGTGCACGGCCATGGGCAGCCTCCTGCCAGTCGATATCCAAATAGCGGTAAGCGAAGACGGCACAGCCCACCGGACAAACGCCCACAGTCTTATCCTCCATGCCCATCTCCTCGATAACCTCGGCAACGAGCTTATGAACTACGCCATGCGAACAGCCCGGGCAGTAGTGCATCGGGGTATCGTTCATCAGCGTAGGCTTCTTATATACCAGATTCTCTGGTGAAATTATATCATTCATTTTATTAACTTCTTTAATGCTTCAACGATTTCCTCCGGCTCCGGCACAATGCCGCCCAGGCGACCGAAGTGCTCTACTGGAGCCTGTCCATTTACAGCCAGGCGTACATCCTGAACCATCTGACCGGCATTGATCTCAACAACCAGAATGCCCTTCTTGGTCTTTGCCAGCTCATGGAGTTCCTTCTCAGGGAAAGGCCAGAGGGTGATAGGACGGAAGAGCCCCACCTTGATGCCCTGCTCTCGGGCATTCTCGATGCTCTTCTCGGCGATACGTGCCGCACTACCGAAGGCTACGATTACATAGTCGGCATCCTCCATCTGCTCCATCTCATATCTTACTTCGTTGTCACGAATCTTCTGATACTTCGCCTGAAGGGCGAGATTGCGCTCCTCCATTACCTCTGGCTTGAGTTCGAGAGAGGTCATAATGTTGACTGGACGACTCTTCGGACGTCCGATGGTAGCCCAAGGACACTCCCTGGCAATCTCCTCCTCGGTACGACGAGGTTTCATAGGTGGCAAAACCACCTTCTCCATCATCTGTCCGATCACACCATCGCTCAGAATCATCGCCGGGTTACGGTACTTGAAGGCGAGGGTGAAGGCAAGATCCACAAAATCTGCCATCTCCTGAACAGAAGCAGGAGCCAGCACGATGACGTTGTAGTCGCCGTTACCACCGCCGCGGGTAGCCTGGAAATAATCACTCTGAGATGGCTGGATGGTACCCAGTCCCGGACCGCCACGCTGCACGTTGACGATGACACCCGGAATCTCTGCACCTGCCATATAGGAGATACCCTCCTGCATCAAAGCCACACCCGGACTGGATGAGGTAGTGATGACACGCTTACCGGCGCCGGCGCCACCATATACCATATTGATAGCCGCCACCTCACTCTCCGCCTGGAGAACCACCATACCCGATGTCTCCCAAGGCTTGAGCAGAGCCAGCGTCTCTATAATCTCACTCTGAGGTGTGATAGGATAGCCGAAGAAGCCATCCGCACCACATCTGATACAGGCATGGGCTATCGCCTCATTGCCTTTCATTA
>ERZ773138.1236-NODE-1236-length-25367-cov-5.753753_pt1 | contig 25367 bp, 20 predicted proteins | sample MGYA00511114_ERZ773138 | MGnify/ENA primary metagenome ERZ773138 (study PRJEB29015, sample SAMEA2737805) | human gut metagenome | biome: human gut; feature: human-associated habitat; material: faeces | place: China | collected 2012 ...
TGTAATAGGTAGCCTTGCCATCCTGAATCTGCTCGACCGGGGTGAAAGCGATCTGCGTATCGTTAATCTCGACAGATTTAACCTTTCCGTCTTCGAGCATCGAGAGAAATTCGGAATAATCAACCTGCTTGACGCTGTATCGCTCAATCTGCGGGAAAAGCAGCGCGTTGAGCAGCATCACCACGACGAGCGCAATGATGTAATAGACGATCAACGGCCTGTTGGGGTTTTTCTTCTCGTGCATAGCATAATCCTTTCAGGGACAAATGCGTCCCGATTTATGATGGCTTCATCATACAATGAAGATACCCAAAAGTCAATTCAAAACGGATGAACGATGCAAACAAGCCGTCCAAATGTCTTTTTTGGCTTTTAGCAAAAACGCCGCACGGGCAAACCCATGCGGCGTTTTGATGCGTCTTCGATCGGGATTACTCAGCGTCATCGGCCGGAGCGTCGCCCAGATCGTCAAAGTCCAGACCCTGCACCTCGGCGTTGTAATCAACTTCCTCGGTGAGCGCCTCGCGGATGGACAGGCTGATGCGCTTGGCTTCCTTGTCCACCTTGAGAACCTTCACGCGCACGGTCTGGCCGACCTGCACCGCGTCCTCAACCTTGGCGATACGCTTGAGCGCGCACTGGGAGATGTGCACCAGGCCGTCCAGACCCGGCTCCAGCTCCACAAACGCGCCGAAGGTGGTGATGCGGACAACCTTGCCCTCGACGAAGGAGCCTTCCGGATACTTCTCCTCGGCAACATCCCACGGCTGCGGCTGAAGCGCCTTCAGGCTCAGCTGGATGCGCTCCTTTTCCTTGTCCACACCAATGATCTTCACGGTCACTTCCTGACCCGGGGTCACGACCTCGGACGGATGCTTGATGCGGTTCCAGCTCAGCTCGCTGATGTGGCACAGACCGTCCACACCGCCGATATCGACGAATGCACCGTAAGAAGTCAGGCTCTTGACAACGCCGGTGTAGGTCTTGCCCACCTCAACGTTTGCCCAGAACTCCTCGCGCTTAGCCTTGTTCTGCTCAGCGGTCACCTTGTTGATGCTGCCCACGATCTTGCGGCCGGAGCACTCGGTGACGACCAGCTGAACGTGCTGGCCGACCAGAGCAGTGTAGTCCTCGTCGCGGCGCATAGTGGCCTGAGAACGGGGAACGAACACCTTGACGCCCTTGACGTTGACGACAACGCCGCCCTTATTGAACTCGGTAACATCGCCCTCGACGACTTCACCGGATTCTGCTGCCTTGGCGATCTCTTCCATGCCCTTGCGAGATGCGAGCTTCTTGCGGGAGAGCTGGATGACGCCATCCTGATCCATAACCTTCTCGACGATGAGGTCCAGCTCATCGCCAACCTTCACCAGGTCTTCGACCTTGGCGGAGGAATCATCGGTCAGCTCGCTCAGCTTGACAAAGCCGGTCTGCTTCGCACCGATATCCACCTGGATCTCGTTGGCAGAGATGCTGGTCACGATTCCTTTCACAATACTGCCTGCATGAACCCGCTTTTCTTCGGATGCGTTCAGCATCTCCTCAAAGCTCATGCTGTCATTGATTTCTGCGCTCATACTGTTAAGTACCTCCTCAATAATAGACGATGGCGTTGAAGCCCCGGCTGTCACGCCCGCCACTTTAACATCTGCAAACCATTCCGGCCGAAGTTCGCTCGCTGTCTCGACCGTTACGGCACGCGTGTGTTTTGCGGCGACCTGTACCAGCTTTTGGGTATTGGAAGAATGATGACCGCCAATGACAACAACAATGTCGCATTTTTGGCTGAGGTCTTCCGCTTCCTGTTGCCTCGCCCACGTCGCATTACATATTGTATCAAAAATTCGGGCGTTTGTATAGGCTTTTTTGAGAAACTCCGAACTTTCTTTCCATTTTGTAACCTGAAATGTGGTCTGTGCAACTGCAAAAAGGGGTTTTTGGGGGTCAGAAGGGCCGTTCCACGCCTCTAACTCGGCTAAATCGGCAAAAACGAACACCTCGCCCCGGGTGTGTCCCACAATGCCCTGCACCTCCGGGTGGGTCTTATCGCCCGCCACCAGCAGCACCGCACCCTCTTTTTCGGCCTCGGCGGCAATGCGCTGGATCTTCTGCACAAAGGGGCAGGTGGCGTCATGGTACGGGATGCCGCGCGCTTCCAGTTCATCGTAAACGCTGCGGGGCACCCCGTGGCTGCGGATGACCACCTCGCACCCGGCGGGCACATCCTGCACGGTGTCTACCACCTGTGCGCCCTTGCGCCGCATATCCTCCACTGCCTGCGGGTTGTGGATCAGCGGGCCCAGTGTTGCCACCTTATGCCCCTCGGCCAGCAGACCGTAGGTCAGTTCCACGGCACGGTTCACACCAAAGCAGAACCCCGCCGTTTTCGCCAAACGGATCTCCATCTCTTACGCCCCCATCTTTTCCCATGCTTCCAGCAGTGCCTGCTTGTTGGCACGGAGCTTTTTGGTGTCCCGGCGGCCCTCCATGGCAAACTGCACTGCGGGCATCGGCTCGCCGTAGATCACCCGCACCTTGCAGAACAGGTGCATTCTTCCGTCCGGGGTGTCGTACAGGATGCGGCAGGGCACAACATCCACCCCTGCCTCGGCGGCAATGACGAACAGACCGCTCTTGGGGGGCAGAAGCTTGCCCTCCTTTTCGCGGGTGCCCTCCGGGAAGATGAGCAGGGTCTTGCCCTGTTTGCAGGCCTCCACCGTCTGGGAAATGACCGCCATCTCGTCCTTGGTGCCGCGGACGCACACGCCGCCGCAGCAGCGGAAGAACCACGTCAGGAAGGCGTTGATCTCGAACAACTCCTTTTTGGCGAACACCACCATCCGCCTGCCCCACCGGGTGACAACGATGAACACCGGGTCGATGGCAGACACATGGGTGGGCGCAAGGATATAACCCTTCGTCTGCACCTTTTTCAGGTTTTCACGCCCCTCCACCCGGATGCGGAAACCGATGTGCCACACAAGCCACGCAAGGGGCACCAGAATATAATATAGTACCATTTTCTATTCCTGTCCTGTTTGTTTTATCCGCCGATCTTTTTGGCAATGATCTGCTTCATAGCGTCAAGGCTCTGCTCAAAATCCAGTTCCGAGGTATCCAGAAGCACGGCGTCCTCTGCCTGCTTCAGCGGAGCGGCGGCGCGGTGGGTGTCCTGATAGTCCCGCTGCTTCACATCTGCCAGCACTTCCTCGTAGGGGGTGTCGATGCCCTTGGCCTGATACTCCTTCCAGCGGCGGGTAGCGCGTGCCTCCGGGCTGGCGGTTAGGAAGATCTTCACCGTAGCGTCCGGCAGCACCACCGTGCCGATATCCCGGCCGTCCATCAGCACGTCCTGCTTTTTGGCCATGCTGCGCTGCAAGTCCAGCAGAAATGCCCGCACAGCGGGGTTTGCACCCACGGCAGAAGCTGCCATACCCGCCTGTTCGGTGCGGATGGCGGTGCTCACATCCTCGTCCTTTAAGTAGATGTGCTGCTCACCCGCAATGGATGCCAGCCGCAGCTCGATCTGGGGCAGCAGAGCATCCACCGCCGCGTTGTCCTTGGGGTCCTTGCCCGCGCGCAGGGCGTACAGGCCGATGGCGCGGTACATTGCACCGGTGTCCACATAGATATAGCCCAGCTCTGCCGCCAGACGGCGTGCCAGAGTGGATTTGCCTGCACCCGCAGGCCCATCAATTGCAACAGATACCATGATATGTTCTCCTTATTTATATATAGTACACAGGAAATTGACTGCGCTGTTTTTACAGGTTATTCGCAAAGCTTTGTGCGGTGCAGAAAGCGATCTGCAGATTGTAGCCGCCGGTATAGGCGTCCACGTCCAGCACCTCGCCCGCAAAGTACAGCCCCAGCGCCTTTTTGCTCTGCATAGTCTTGGGGTCCACCTCCCGCACCGATACGCCGCCGCTGGTGATGACTGCGTGGGCAAGGTCGCCCCGGGCGTCAATGGACACCTGCCAGTGCTTGACCAGCCGCACCAGCTCCCGCTTCTGCTCCCGGGTGATCTGGTTTGCCTTGGTGGCGGGGTCGATGCCCCAGCGCGCCACCATGACCGGCTGCATACTGGAGGGCAGCAGCTTGACCAGCGCACCCTGCGCCGCGTGGTTTGCCAGCAGCGCAAAGTCCCGGGTGATGCGGTCGTACAGCTGCTCCTCGCTCAGGGCGGGCTTCAGGTCGATCTCCGCGATGTACCTGTGCTTTTTCATGTCCCCCAGATGACTGGACGCGCTCAGGGTCAGCGGCCCGCTGATGCCAAAGTGGGTAAACAGCATCTCGCCCTGCTCGTCAAAGATGGCTTTGCCGTCCTCCAGCAGGGTCAGGGTGACGTTTTTCAGAGCCAGACCCATCATCTTTTTGCAGTCCGGGTCGCGGCTGACAAGGCTGACCAGACTGGGCACCGGCTCCACAAGGGTGTGCCCCGCCTGCTGCGCCAGCTTGTAGCCATCGCCGGTAGAGCCGGTGGTGGGGTAGCTTACGCCGCCGGTGGCCACCAGCACAGCGTCTGCCCGGTATTCCCGGCCGGAAGTGCCCCGCACGCCCACGCAGCGCAGCGCCGGACCCGCCTTTTTCTTTTTGGGGTGGCGCGGGTTTTCCGCTGCCGCCGGGGCAGGCTCTGCCTCCGGCACGATGTCCTCCAGCAGCAGCTTTTTTGCGCCGTCGTAGACGATATCGGCGTCCTGCGCATAGCGCAGCAATGCCTGCCGGATCTCCTCGGCCTTATCCGATACCGGGAACACCCGGCGGCCGCGCTCCACCTTCAGCTCCACGCCAAGGCCTTCGAACAGCTCCATGGTCTTTGCCGGGGGAAACGCTCCCAGCGAGGAGTACAAAAAGCGCGGGTTCGTGCGCACATGGCGCAAAAACTCCTCTGCCGGGCAGTCGTTGGTCACGTTGCAGCGCCCCTTGCCGGTGACAAGGATCTTCTGCCCGGGCTTCTCGGTATGCTCCAGCACCGTTACCTGATGTCCCTGCCGCACGGCAGCACCCGCCGCCATCAGTCCGGCTGCCCCGGCTCCCACGATCAAAACCCTTGCCATCTGTCATCCTCCCAAAATCGCCTGTTGATTCTATTGTATCATACCAGAAACAAAGCGCAAAAGCAATGCAGCGCCGCAGGAAATGAATGGATTTTCGGTTCTCCCCCTCTTGACAAAGCCGCCGGGCTGCTGTATTCTTTTTACAGACCGTTAGTTTGTAAAAAGGAGCATCCGCCATGCCGCGCAACAAATACCCGGAACAGACCGTTGAAAAGATCCTGGACGCCGCCGCCCTGCTCTTCCTCCAGAAGGGCTACCAGAATACCACCCTGCAGGACATCATCGATGCCACAAAGCTTTCCAAAGGGGCGGTGTACCATCACTTCCGCTCCAAGGAGGAGATCGCGCAGCGCGTCGGTGACCGTTTGGGCGACCAGATGTGGGAGCCGCTGCGCCATATCCGGGACGACCCGGCCCTGACCGGGCTGCAGAAGCTGCAGGCGGTGTTTGCAGCATCCTTTGCCGGGCAGCGGCAGCAGCAGATCGCGCAGACTTTGCCGCACCTGTGCAGCAACCCGCAGTTCCTTGCCATGGAGCTGACCAACATTGAAGCGCATTTAGCCCCGGAGTGTATTGCACCCATGATCCGGCAGGGCATGGCGGACGGCTCCATCCACACCACCGATGCCAATGCGCTGGCCGAAGCGCTGTTCGTGCTGGCAGACATCTGGCTTTCTCCCCAGACGCGCCCCACCACACCGACCGAGCAGCGGGCGCGGAACGTCGTGTTTCAGCAAATGACCCATGCACTTGGGCTGGATCTTTTGACGGATGCACAGGCCGAACAGCTGGTGCAGCTGTGCACACCGGTCAAAGACTGAATTTCCCGGGCGGAACGCTCCGCCTTTTTTTGTATGTAAATACAGACCAGCAGTCTGTAAATAAAAAAGCAGGAGGTTTCCATGAACACTTTTATCCTTATCGTCCTTGGACAGATCGTCTCCCTGTTCGGCAATGCCGCCCTGCGGTTTGCGTTGCCGCTGTATCTGCTGCGGCAGACTGGTTCTGCCGCGCTGTACGGCGGCATCACCGCTCTGGCCATGCTGCCCGCCCTTGCTGGAATGCTGACCGGCGGCGCACTGGCAGACCGCTGCCGTAAAGCCCGCCTGATGGCACTGCTGGATCTGGTGACCGCCGGTATTGCGGCTGCAGCCGCTGCCGGACTGCCGCATCTGCCCCTGCTTCCGCTGGTCCTGACAGTGCTGGGCAGTCTGTACGCCATTCAGGGGCTTTACCAGCCCGTGGTACGCGCCTGCCTGCCTCTGCTACTGAACGGCACCCAGCTGCTGCGCGGCAACGCAGTCATCCAACTGGTGGATACCGTGGACGAGCTTCTCGGTCCCTTGCTGGGTGCTGTTCTGTTGGAGCACCTCGGCATCCGGGGTCTGCTGGTGCTCTGCGGCTGCTGCTTTGCACTTTCTGCCGGGATGGAGCTCTGTCTGCGCATCCCACAGGATGTCCCATATGACACAAAGCTCTCCGTCCGTTCTCTGTGGGCCGACCTGCGGGAAAGTGCGCAGTTCCTCACCGGGCAGGCTGCGGTGCTGCGGTTAGCTGCCGCCATGGCGGCTGTAAACCTGCTGGAAGTCCCCGCCCTCACCGTAGGTGTTCCGGTGCTGGTGGTACAGACCCTGCAGAAAAGTGATGCCTCCCTCGGTCTTGTGCAGGCGGTGCTGAGCGCAGGCGGCATTCTGGGCGGCGTGCTGGCCGGAACCGTCTTTGTCCGTTATCCCATCCGCAGCGGCACACCTCTTTTGCCGGCGCTCAGCGGCGTGTGCGCCGCGCTGGGTCTTGCCCTCCGGGTGTCAGTGCTGCAGTTCGGCAGCATTCTGGTGCTGGGGGCCGTGTTTATGGCCGTGGCAGCGCTGTTCAATGTATGGTTCTTTGCGCAGCTGCAAGTGCTGGTGCCGCAGGCACAGCTGGGCAAAACTACCGCCTGTTGCACCGTGCTGGCCTGCCTGACCCAGCCCATCGGGCAGGCAGCCTATGGCATTGCCTTCCAGCACTGGGCCGCACACCCCGCAGATGTACTGCTGGCAGCCGGGGTGCTTTCGGCGCTGGTTCTCTGGCTGCTGCAAACGCGCCGTACCGTCTGACACAGCAAAAAAGGAGCCGCTGTTGCAGCCCCTTTTATGGTTTGCTTACTCCGGTAGCTTTGCCGGGTCAAGGTAGCTTTCGCCCCGCTTTACCTCCACATGGATGTGGCTCTCCTCGGCGCACTCGCAGCCGACAGTGCCCACCGTGCCAAGCTTCTGCCCGGCGGTCACGGTGTCCCCGGCCTTTACGGCAGGGTCTGCCACGCCGCACAGTCGCCAGCAGCGGCCAGCGGCATCTTCCAGCACCACCACGGTGCCCCAGTTGCCCTCTGCCCCGGCAGAGACCACCTTGCCCGCCACGGGTGCCGCCACCGCAGCACCCTGCGTGCAGGCATAGTCCACACCGTTGTGGGTGCGCCAGTCTCCAAGGGTCTTGTTATACACCAGCTCATCGCCGCTGAAGGCGTTGAGCACACGCCCCGGCATAGAGGGCGCGGCGGCAGGCTGCGCCGAACTGCTGGCAGGCGAGGATGCGCCTTGCAGTGCCGAGGGTTCGCGCAGCGAACCAGAGCCAGACTGCGCACCAGAGGATGCCCCAGAGGGCGTCTGCTGCGGCACATCGGTCTTGCTGTTTGCAACGTCGGTCACGGGCTGCTGCCATGTGGTATCCTCCTGTGCGTCCCAGTCCGGTTCTGTTTCCGGGGTGGTCTGTTGGGTGGTGCCGGGGGCGTTTAGTCCATCCAGACTTTTTTGCAGTTCTGCCCGCAGGGCACGCACCGCCCACACCCCTGCCGTAGCCGCAGCCAGCAGGCTTGCGGTCAGCAGCAGAGCAAAGCCCTTGCCGTGCAGAAATTTTTTGATCTGCTCCATGCTTGTTACTCCCATCTGTTCGTTTTGTATACGGGAACTTTTCTGGGCTTAGTGTGGGACAGCGGCGGGCAGTTTATGCAAGGGGGCAAAAAAGACACGCAAAAAGGCTGAGCAGCCACTTTTTGCAGCTGCTCAGCCTTGCTGTATCCCGTTTTTGGTTACTTGCGCGCGATCATTTCGGTATAGGCCAGCACCAGCGGGCCTACGCCCTTGGCGTCATTGCAGACCACCGGCTCGCTGAAGTAGTAGGCCAGAGAGCCGTCACGGTGATCCTTGCCGCCCAGACCCGCCACAAGGCAGATGCCGTCCAGCTGCAAGCTGCCGTCCGGGTTCTTGGACAGATACCGGTCGCAGGTGCCGTAGAAAGCCTTCTCCGCCCATGCAGCCATGCGTTTGGGCAGATAGCCCAGACGCACGCCCTTGAGTACGGCATAGGCAAACAGGGCGGTGCCGCTGGTCTCCAGATAGTTGCCCTCGGCCTCCGGGTGGTCGATGACCTGCCAGAACATCCCGGTCTGCTCGTCCTGGAACTTGTGCATGTCCTCCACAGCCTGTTTGAGCATGGCCATGATGCCGCGGTACTCGTTGTACAGCTGCTCGTCCATGCGCTCCAGCACATCCACCATTGCCACAAGGAACCAGCCCATGGCGCGCAGCCAGAAGTTGGGGCTGCAACCGGTCTCGGGGTCTGCCCAGTACATCTGGCGGCTCTCATCGTAGCCGTGGTAGTACAGGCCGGTCTTTTCGTCCCGCATGTGCTTTTTGATGTTCATGAACTGCTTGTAGCTGTCGATGCAGCCCTGCATCTTGTTGAAGCGGGTCTCGTACTCCATGTAGAAGGGCTGTGCCATATAGGTGCCGTCCAGCCACACCTGCCACGGATAGATGTCCTTGTGCCAGAAGTTGCCCTCCTTGGTGCGGGGCTGGGTGAGCAGCTGGCTGCGGATGGTGTCGATGGCCTTGCGGTACTTCTCGTCCCCGTAGATGTCATACAGAATGAACAGATTCTTGCCCTGATTCACGTTGTCCAGATTGTACTCCTTGGGGTCGTAGGTCTTGATGGAGCCGTCCGGCTGCACAAAGTAGTCGATAAACTCCTTGGAAAACTCCAGATACTTCTCGTCACCGGTGGTCTTGTACAGGCTCAGGCAGGCGGTAATCATGCAGCCGTCGATGTAGTTCCACTTGTTGGGCTTGCCGCTGCGCACCTTCTCGATGTTCCACATCGGTGCCTCGGCGCTGGAATTGGCGATCAGGTAGTCCACATAGTCGCCCAGCATGGACAGGATCTCTTCATGGGTCATGGGTCAGTCCTCCTCAAAATGTCCTACGTTGGCAAAGTGCAGCCGCTCGCCCTCGTAGCCCTCGATCTTCACGTTGTGCAGGTCGATCTCCTTGACGTTCTCGGCATAGATGGCCAGCTTTTTCACCAGCGGACGGTTGTCGGCCATGGCCGCCTGTCCCTCCTTGGCGTTGGGGTCAAAGGTGATACTCACATCCCGCATGGTTACCCGCTCAATGGGCTGCTCCGGCAGGCCATCGAAATAGCAGCCTGCAAACTGGGCATCGGTGGCCACGATATTCTCCATGGTCAGGCTGCCCAGCTTGGGGGTGTACTCGTCCACCGGCATCGGCTCGCGGCACTGTACATAGGGGCCGTGGCCGTCCGGGTCGCAGAAGTAGAACATATTGATGACAAAGGGTGCTTTGACGCCCCGCATCTCCACGTTACGGAACACCAGCCCGTCAATGACGGCGGTGTTGCCGCGGCCCCGGCGGGTCTTGACGCGCAGACCACGGTCGGTGTGGTCCATCAGGCACTGGGTCACTACCATGTCCTTCACGCCGCCGCTCATCTCGCTGCCGATGACGATGCCGCCATGGCCCTTGTCCAGCAGGCAGTTGCGGATGACGGTATGCTCACAGCTGCGCTTCAGTTTCATGCCCAGAAAGACCTTGCTGGCCTTCATGGCGATGCAGTCATCGCCCACATGGATGTTCATGCCGATGATGCGGATATACTCGCAGCTCTCGGGGTCGATGCCGTCCGTGTTGGGGGCGTTGTAGGGGTTGTTGATGTTGAAGTTGAGCAGGTCGAGGTGCTTGACAAAGATGGGGTGGATGGTCCACGAATAGCTGTTCTGCACCGTGATACCGTGCAGGCAGACGTTCTCGCTGTCCACCGCAGCCACGGCCCGGGGACGCCATGCGATGCGCTTGACCTTGGGGTTCACCCACCAGTCGCCGTTTTCGGCATCGCAGTCCAACGTGCCCTCGCCGGTCACCACCACGTCATGCACCTGCGTAATGTTCAAAAGACCTGCAAAGCTGTCCAGCGGGTTGCCCTCCCAGCCGGTCAGGTAGTACTCGTCCACCTCGTTCTCGCTGGGCAGCACACCGGGCAGGATGGGGTAATGGGTGCGGTCGTTGTCGCCCAGCAGCACCGCGCCCTTTTCCAGATACAGGGTGGTGTTGCTCTTCATGAACAGGCTGGCGGTGCGGTAACGGCCGGCAGGCACATACACTGTGCCGCCCTTGGGACAGGTGGACAGCGCCGCCTGCAGCCGCACGGTGTTGTCGGTCTCGCCGTCAGCCACCAGACCATAGCGGGCAGCATCCACAAAGAAGGTCTCGGCCTCGGTGGTGAAATCCAGCTTCAGGGTCTCGTCCTCGGCCTGCACCTCCACCGTATAGGTGGTGCCGGGCAGCAGGGAGAACAGGGAAAATACATTGGTGTTGCAGGCCTCGTACACCGTCTTGCCGTTCAGGGCAACGGTAAAGGGGTGTGCCGGACGGTAGCACTGCTCGTTTTCCAGCTCGAAAACGGCGCTGCGGGTCATGGAACGGATCAGGGTCAGATTCATGCGAAATAACCTCCTGTGAGTTTGTCTTGCCCCCACGGGGCAGACGTGGTATCATGAGGAAAAGCGCTCTCCCGGCACCGGGAGGGCTGTTTCCGGAAAGGATGCGCAAGATGAAAGCGGAACGGGAAAAGATCCATGCAAAGGTAAAAGCGGACACCGTGCGGCTGAACGGCAGCAAGCTGGAGCTGACGGCAGACGAGGAGACGTGCACCTTTCTGCTGGTAAGCGAGGGCAGCTGCACCCTGCAAATGGGAGAAAACGATCTGCTGCTGAACCCCGGCAGTGCGCTGCTGCTGGGCGCGGGGGACGCGGTGCTCTCTGCCGCCGGTGCAGCCGTCCCGGAACTGGTGGGCTGCCGCTTTCCGCTCAGCGCCCTGCACGAACTGCGCAGTGCCACCCAGCGGGATTTTGCCCGGCTGTTTTTGCCCGGCGAGGCAACGGTGCTGTACGGCCCGGTGCCGTGGGTTCGCCGCCTGCGCACCCTGCTGGAGATGATGCGCGCTGCCATGCCGGAGCAGGACTACCCCGGCGGGCTGTACCTGCTGCTCATCCTGCACTATGTCGAGCAGGAGTGCCTTGCCGAGAGCAGCGCCGCAGCGCGCCCCCGCAACGAGACCATTGAGCAGGTGTGTGCCTACCTTGCCGCCAACTACCGGCAAAAGTTCTCCCTTACCGAGGTGGCGGCGCGGTTCTACCTTTCCCCCTACTATCTCAGCCGCCTGTTCCGGCGGGTGACCGGGCAGTCCATCGTGGACTACCTGAACAACCGCCGCATCGAGGCTGCGCAGAAGCTGCTGGAGACCACCGAGCTTTCCATCAGCGCTATTGCCGAGCAGACCGGCTTTGCCAGCGCCGCCCACTTCCGCCGCGTGTTCCGCGAGGTAATGGATATCAGTCCTTTGCAGTACCGCAAGAAGCAGACAAAATGATGTATCAACCAAAACACCCCCTGTGCCATCCGTTGGGAGCAGCACAGGGGGTGTTGGTCTTGGTCAGATGTTCTTATGGCGCATTAGCCCTTGACGGCACCTGCGGAGATACCTTCAACGAACTGATCCTGTGCACAGAAGAATACGATCAGCTGCGGCAGGATGGAGATGAGGGACAGAGCAAGGATCTTGTTCCAAGCAAAGCCGGTATCACCGTCCATAGACAGCTTGACGAACAGGGACATGGGGTACTTGCCGGGGGTGCTGACGTAAAGCAGCGGGCCCATAAAGTCGTTGCAGCTCCACATGAACTGGAACAGTGCGCAGGACACCAGAGCGGGTCCCAGCATGGGCACGATGACCTTGTACAGAGTCTGGAAAGAGGAGCAGCCGTCAATGGCGGCAGCCTCGTCCAGATCACGCGGGACGTTGCGCATGAACTGCACCAGCTGATACACGAAGTAGGTCTCGGTAGCAAATGCGCAGTGCACCCAGATGGCCAGATAGAAGGGGCTGTCCACCCAGCCGAACTTGTTGTACAGCAGGTACTGGGGCACGTTCAGCACGACCTGCGGCAGGAACAGGGTAGCCAGCATGATGTTGAACAGCAGCTTGCGGCCGGGGAAGTCGAAACGGCCAAAGCCGTAAGCGGCAATACAGGCAGACACCACAGTGCAGATCACCTTGGGGATGACATAGCTGTAAGTGTTGAGCATGGCCTGCAGGATGTTGATGGAGCCGCCGAAGTTGTTCAGGGCGTTGCGGTAGCCATCTAGCGTAGGCTTTTTGATCCACAGGCTGATGCCTGCAAAGATCTCGCTGTTATCCTTGAAGGTAGCGCTGATCATCCACAGCAGAGGATAGATCATGATGACACCAACCAGGATCAGCACGAAGTACTTAAAGAAGGTTGCGATCTTATTCGATGCTTTCATTCCCATATTGGTCACCTTACCTTTCATCCGAGTAGTAGACCCACTTCTTCTGGCTGGTGAACGCAATGATCGTCAGGATGCAGACGATGATGAACATGATCCACGCCAGAGCAGAAGCCATGCCCATGTCGTAGGACTTGAATGCGTAGTTGTAAACCAGCAGGGAGATCAGGGTAGTGGAACCACGGGGACCACCGTTGGTGATGATGTAGGGGCCATTGAACTCCTGGAAAGCCTGGCAGATCTGAGTGACCAGATTGTAGAAGATGATGGGGGTGATCATCGGAACGGTGATGGAGAAGAACTGACGCCACTTGCCGGCGCCGTCGATGGTAGCAGCCTCGTACAGGTCTGCGGGCACGCCCTTCAGTGCAGCAAGGAACAGCACCATGGCGGAACCGAACTGCCATATACGCAAGAAGCAGATGATCCACAGCGCGTAGTTGGGGTCAGACAGCCATTCGGGGCCCTGCACCAGACCAAAGGTGACAGCGCGCAGCACGGTGTTGAGCAGGCCGTCCACGCTGAACACAGCCTTCCACAGAACGGCGATCGCAACAGAACCGCCCAGAATGGAGGGGATGTAGTACACGGTGCGGAACAGGTTGACGCAGGCGATCTTGAAGTTCAGGATGTAGGCGATGAACAGCGCGAAGATCAGCTTCAGGGGCACGGTGATAAAGGCGTACTTGAAGGTGATGATCAGCGCCTTGGTGATCTTTCTGGTGTGGAATGCGGTAATGTAGTTGGCCAGACCAACAAAGCTGGTGCCGTCCTTGAAGAAGTTCATATCGGTGAAGCTGTAGTACAGCGACTGACCGAAGGGGAACGCCTTAAAGACGAGAAAGCCGATGATCCAGGGAATCAGATAAAACAGGCCCTGATACTTATCGACCCATTTCTGGAACGGAGTTCGTGCGCCGGCGGGCGCATTACTTTTTTTCATCCGAAGTCCTCCTTTTACAGGATTTGAAGCAGACAGTGCAGCAGGTCACAGACCGGCAACAATTCATTCAAGGTTTGATAACCATTCTCCGAAAAAACAAGGGCATCTGTCGTACGGGCGGCAGATGCCCCTATTTCATTCAGAGTATAGGTGCCGGTTCAGGCTGCTGTCAGTGCAATAAACTTAGCCGATGGTGTAGCCGACAGACTCCATGCCGTCCAGCAGGGTCTCAACAGCCTCTTCGGGGGTCTGATCGCCGTAGTCGATGTTGTCGAACACTTCCTGATAGATGCCGGTGCCGGAAGCCTTCAGGTCGTTGTTCTCGAACAGGGGATCCAGCTTGTTGGTGGTGAAGGCCATGACCTTGGCGTTAGCCTCTGCAACCAGGCTCTTGACAGCGCCGGCGTCCTGCGCGAACTTCAGGCCAGCCTTGGAAGCGGGGATGCCGCACTCAGAACCCATGATGGAAGCGCCCTTCTCCTCGTTCAGCAGGAAGTTGATCAGGGTAGCAGCCTCGGCAACGTTCTTGCAGGTCTTGGTGATAGCCAGACCCATGGACACCTTGGAGAAGCCGCCGTTGTTATCGCCGAACTTGATCTCCTCGCCAACGGTGAAGCCGTCCTTGTTGCTGTCGTCCAGAGCGGAAGAGTACTTGCTTGCAGCGGAATCCCACTCGAAGATGCCTGCGATCTTACCGGTGATCCACTCGTTGGACTGGTGGGTAGCGGTATCGGAGTTTGCAGAGTAGTAGGTCTTCAGGTTCATCATGACGTGGTTGTCCACCAGGCTCTTGATGAAGGCCAGACCCTCAGCGATCTCGTCCTCGGTGTAGTTCAGGGTAGAGGTGACGGGGTCAGCCCAGTCCTTGCCGTACTTGGACTCGAGGTAGAAGACCATCAGGATCATACGGTCGTATGCGCCCAGGTGCATGGGGTAGTAATCGTCGCCCAGCTTCTCCTGGAAAGCCTTACCGGCAGCCATCAGATCGTCCAGAGACTTGGGGACCTCGGTGATGCCAGCCTTATTAAAGGTGGTCATGTTCCAGTAGAAGATACGGCCGGTCATGGAGACGGGCACGCACTGCTGGCTGTTGGCCACATAGCAAGCGTCCATAGCAGCAGCATCCCACTGGGTCAGGTCGATGAACTTGGAGGTGGTGTTCAGGTCCACGAACTTGCTGCCGTCGGCAGAGTAGTTGTACAGCCAGTTCCAGTTCACCTGGCAGACATCCTGAGCGTTGCCTGCGATGAAGGCAGCAGCCATCTTCTCTTCCCAGCCGGACCATGCGGCGAAGGTGGGCTCCACGGTAATGTTGGAGTGCTCAGCCTGGAAAGCCTCCAGAGCGCTCTGGTAAGCAGCGTGACGGCTGTCGCCGCCCCACCAGCTGATGCTCAGGCTGACAGGGCCGTCAGACAGGGCCAGGCTCTCGTCTGCGGAAGCAGCGGGGGCCTGAGAAGCAGCGGAAGAAGCGGTGGAAGAAGCAGCGGGCTTGCTGCCGCAGGCAGCCAGCAGACCTGCAGCACCGACAGCGCCGGTAGCCATCAGGAAGTTACGACGAGAAATTGCCTTGCTCATTTTTGTTCTCCTCCTAATAGAAAACATCTTCATGCAGGGGGTCTGCACATGCCCCCTTGTATACAATTATGATAACAAAAGCCACCGAAAAAAGAAAGATGCAATTTACAGTGATACATGATGAAAACGTACAAATATTGCTCTTGTTTTTGAAAGAGATTCGACGTCCTTGCCGAAATGAATAAACTTGCGCTGAAAAACTGTGCAACTTGTATACTTCAATGACTTGCATAAAAATCTGGGATGCAACATGGGAAGAACGGCAAAAATTTCAATAATTTCTGTTACATTTACCGTTCCGCCTGTAATTTTTTATGCTCTGCCGCCCCCGCTGCTCTCTTCTTCTCCCATTCCCGCTCCCCTCCGGCAAGTAACTGCCCGGTCTGAACTGATATATCAATAGCGCAAAAAACGTGCGAATTCTGTCCGGTTGATATATCAGTTTCTCTCACAAAATGCAACAAATTGATATATCAGTCTGTATACAGCCTGTTGGAGACTCTGGCGGGGGTACCCCTTCCGTCTGCTCACTGCGTTCGCAGCCACCTCCCCCAAGGGGACGGCTTTTTGGCGGTGGCGGCAAAGTTTCCGGCATAGCGTAAAGGCGTCCCCTTGAGGGCCGACTTCCCCCGCTCCGGGGGAAGATGTCACCGTAGGTGACAAAAGGGAGAATCTGGCACGGCGTAAGCCGTGACTGAGAGGGTTTAATCCACGCAAAAAAGCCGCTGCACCCGGCGCGGTACAGCGGCTTATATCCATATATAGAACGCTCTCAGTCTTTCCTTGCAGCGTAAAACGCCCGCCGCGCCTTGAAGTAGCACTGGGGGCACATGCTGACGTACTGCACATCGTTTTCAAGGTCGATGGCTACCTGTTCGCCCTCAAAGACGAACTGTCCGTTCACCTTGCGGCAGTTGCAGATGGCCTTGCGCCCGCAGGTGCAGATAGTCTTCATCTCCTCGATGGTGTGCGCCAGCTCCAGCAGACGGGTAGAGCCCGGGAAGCCCTTGAGGGAAAAATCTGCCCGCAGACCGTAGCAGATCACTGGGATGTTCAGATCTACCGTGATCATGAACAGCTGCTCGGCCTGCTCCGGGGTAAAGAACTGGCTCTCGTCGCACAGCACACAGGCCAGCGGCCCGGAGGCAGCGTTTGCCGCCTTCACGGCTTCAAACACGTCCAGCTCCGGCGGGATCAGCAGGTCTGCCTTGCGGCGCACGCCCAGACGGCTCACCAGTTCCCCGCCGCCCTTGGTATCCACCTGCGGCTTCAAAATGAGCACCTTCATGCCCTGCTCTTCGTAGTTGTGTGCCACCTGCATCAGCGCCGTGCTCTTGCCGCTGTTCATGGCACCGTAGCGGAAATATAATTTTGCCATGCCGTCACTCCTGATTGCGCAGACGGTAGCCCAAGCTCATCAGGCTGTCGCCCAGATGGACGTTTTCCACCACCACATTGGGGTACGACACCGACAGGTCATAGTGGGAGAAGTTCCAGAAGCCCTCGATGCCCAGATCCACCAGCCGTCCGCTCACCTGCTGTGCACCATCGCGGGGTACGCAGAGCACCGCCACCTTGGGCTTGTTTTCCTCACAGAAGGCTTCCAGCTCGTCAATGTGCCGGATGCGGATACCGCTGATCTCCTTGCCCACCTCGTTCTCGGCCACGTCAAAGGCCGCGATCAGCTTGTAACCGTTGGTATCGGTGGTGATAAAGCGGCTCACCGCCTTGCCCAGACGGCCGCAGCCGATCAGAATGGTGGGCAGACGGTCGCCGTTGCCGAACAGCAGACTTTCCAGAATGGAAAGCAGGTTCTCCACCGAGTAGCCGATGCCCTGCCGTCCGTTCACGTCACCGATGCAGTTAAAGTCCTGCCGCACCTGCGAGGCGGTGGTGCCCATCTGAGAGGCCAGTTCCCGGGAGGAGATGCTGGTAATGCCATCGGCCTGCAGGGAGCGCAGATACCGGTAATATTTGGGGAGACGCTTGATCACAGGGATCGATGCTTTCTGGGGGGTGTTCATAGCAAAATTCTCCTTTCTGCCCAACGCGCTGCAGCTTCTGCCGCCATGCAAGGGGCTTCTTTGCGCGCAGAGAGATGTTCCGTTTTATCCTGTTATATTATTTAAAGTATACAGCATGAAAGGCGAATGTCAAATACCTATTTGTAAAAAAGCAAAAAATTCACAAAGTTTTTTGTATTCGCGCTCCTGCATACTTCCCCGGCAGCCGGGGGATACTGACCCCACAAAGACCCCGCTACGGAAGGAGAACGCGCATGGATACGGCAAAAGACACCCCCGCAGAGCAGCACCGGATGGAAAAAGAGGATATTGAGGATCTGGGCACGGTCACCCTGAGCCGGGGCGGTCATGTCATCCACTGCCTGACCGTCATCGGCCAGATCGAAGGGCACACCGAAGCGCCGCAGGGGCAAAAGACCACCAAGTACGAGCACGTCATCCCCCAGCTGGTGGCGGTGCAGGAGGACCCCCGCATCGAGGGGCTGCTGGTGCTGCTGAACACGGTGGGCGGCGATGTGGAGGCCGGCCTTGCGCTGGCAGAGCTGATCGCCAGCATCTCCAAGCCCAGCGCCACGCTGGTGCTGGGCGGCGGGCACTCCATCGGCATCCCGCTGGCGGTCAGCGCGCGGCACAGCTTTATCGTGCCCACCGCCACCATGACGGTGCACCCGGTGCGGCACTCCGGGCTGATCTTAGGCGTGCCGCAGACCATGCACTGCTTTGAGCAGATGCAGCAGCGCATCACCGGCTTTGTGGCCGCCCACAGCGGCATGCCGGAAAAGCGCTACACCCAGCTGATGCTCCACACCGGGGAACTGGTCATGGACATGGGCACGGTGCTGGACGGACGCCGTGCCGTAAAGGAAAAGCTCATCGACGAGCTGGGCGGTCTTTCGGACGCGCTGGCGTGGCTGTACGGGGAGATCGAACGGGGGTAAGGCCTTGCGTCTCCCCGCCGGACGATTTGAACTGCGCTCCGCGTTCGCTTTGCGCAGGAACAGCGGAAAAATTATTTTTTATTTCGCGTTTGTCGCGCTTTGCGGAGCGCTCCAAACGCCTTTTCACGAGAGGGGCTGGGTTCGTTCCATTTTCCTCAAGAAAAACAACATTATGGTTTGCCATTTTTGCCCTTGCGTGGTACAATAATAGAATCAATTATTGTGTCTATGGGAAGTTGGGGAACAGAGTAGAATGGCAACGAAAAAACGAAAATCAACGAAACGGCGTACTGCTGCCCGCCGTAAAAAGGCAGAGCAGCGGCTTCCGGCAGGGCTTGGCACCCTGTTCGGCGGCCTGCTGCTGATGGTGCTGGCCTTTGTGCGGGGCGATTCCGTATGGCGGGTGCTCCATGATGTGCTGTTCGGGCTGTTCGGCTGCGGCAGCTTTGTGCTGGGTGCAGCCGTGTGCTGTCTGGCCGTTTTGTACACCCGGGGCGAGGAGCTGCTGTCCCGCATCCTCAAGCTGGTGCTGGGGCTTATCTTTGTCTGCGGCACGGTCATCGTGTTTTCCGATATCCAGCCGCAGGGGCTGTCGGCGCTGCAAATGCTTTCCGCCTGCTACGCCAACGGCGTCAATGCATGGCTCTCCGGCGGCGCAATGGGCTTTGTGTTGGGCGGCGTGCTGCTTTTGCTGTGCGGACGTCCGGCAGCAAATCTCATCATGGTCGTGCTCTTGCTGTGCGGCAGCCTGTACATTTTTGATATCACCCCCGCCGAGGTCTGGGTCTGGCTGTGTGCCGTCACCGGCGGTATCCACGCCCGCGGCGCTGCCTTTGCAGAGCAGCGCTCTGCCCGCCGCGCCGAGCGCGCCGCCATCCGGCAGGCAGAGCGGGAGATCGACGAGGAATACGACGAAATCGAGGACGAGCCGCTGGACGAGGAGGACGAGCCTGCCGGGCTGCATCTAGGGGTGCCGGACTGGATGTCCGGTGTGCTGCGCTGGGGACACAAGGTAACGCAGGAGATGGAGGCAGACGCTGCGGACACCGAAGCTGCGCCCGCCGCCCCTGCCCAGCCGGAGCCTGCCGCGCCGCCCATCACCCCGGTGCGGGTCAGCGTTGCCCATCCCCGCGCCGCCTTTGATGTAGACCTTGGCCCCGACCACACCGCCCTCTCCGAGGGCGGCAGCGAGCCCATTGAGCCGCTGATCGTCGGGCCGGGCGGCACCTTCGGGCAGGACCCGCTGCGCCCTGCATCCAAGCCCACGCCGCCGCCCATCGTGGCAGACCCGGTAGTCGCCTCTGCGGCAGATTTCTTTGCCAAAGATGCCCCCCAGCCGGAAGAGCCTGCCCCCGCTTTTGATACGCCCATCGTCCAGCCGGCAGCGCCGGTGGTGCAGCCGCAGATGCCCACGCAGCCGGAGGCTGCGCCTATCCAGCCCGCCGTGCCCCGGGTGAGCGCCGAGAACGCCGTGGCGTTCCGCTCTGCGCCGGACGAGGACGGCTGGATCAGCATCACCGCCGAGCCGGTGGAGGAAAAAGACATCAACTCGCTGGTGGCAGCGGCCATGGAAAAGCCCGCTGTCTCCGAGCAGGCAGCCGCCACCGCACCCGCCGAGGAGACCGAGCCGGTGGACCGCTACGAATACCAGTACCCGCCCATCGAGCTGTTTGAAAAAACGCAGGAGGAGAGCGACCCCGGCGCACAGGAGGAGCTGAAGGCCAACGCCCAAAAGCTGGTGGACACGCTGGAAAGCTTCGGCGTGCGCACCCGGGTGCTGGATATCTCCCGCGGGCCCTCTGTTACCCGATACGAACTGCAGCCCATGGCGGGTGTGAAGATCAGCCGCATCACCTCGCTGGCAGACGATATCGCCCTGAACCTTGCGGTGGCGGACGTGCGTATGGAAGCCCCCATCCCCGGCAAGCCCGCCGTGGGCATCGAGGTGCCCAACCACAAAAAGACCGCCGTTTCCATCCGCAGCATCTTTGAGAGCCAGAGCTTTCTGCGCATGACCTCGCCGCTGGGCATCGCCCTTGGCAAGGACATTGCCGGTGTAGCGCAGGTGACCGACCTGTGCAAGATGCCCCACCTGCTCATCGCGGGCAGCACCGGCAGCGGTAAATCCGTGTGCGTGAACAGCATCATCATGAGCCTGCTGTTCCGCTCCAGCCCGGAGGACGTGAAGCTGCTGCTCATCGACCCCAAGGTGGTGGAGCTGGCCGAGTATAACGGCATCCCCCACCTGCTGATGCCCGTTGTCACCGAGCCCCGCAAGGCCGCCGGTGCACTGGGCAGCGCGGTGCAGGAGATGGAGCGCCGCTACCGCCTGTTTGCGGAGAACAATGTGCGCGATATCAAGTCCTTCAACAAGCTGGCTGCCGAGCAGCCGGAGCTGGAAAAGATGCCCTACATCGCCATTATCATCGACGAGTTGGCCGATTTGATGATGGTGGTGGGCAAGGACGTAGAGGATTCCATCTGCCGCATCGCCCAGAAAGCCCGTGCCGCCGGTATGCACCTGATCGTTGCCACCCAGCGCCCCAGCGTGGACGTGATCACCGGCCTGATCAAGGCCAACATCCCCAGCCGCATCGCCTTTGCGGTGTCCAGTCAGGTGGACAGCCGCACCATTCTGGACGGTGCCGGCGCAGAAAAGCTGCTGGGTCAGGGCGATATGCTCTTTATGCCCGTGGGCGCACCCAAGCCCACCCGCATTCAGGGCACTTTTGTGCGGGATGAGGAGATCAGCCGTGTGCTGGACTTCATCAAATCCAGCGCCACCGTGCAGTACGACGAGGCCATGATCGAGGCCATGGAAAAGCACGCCATTCAGGACGGCAAAAAGGGCGGCGGCGGTGCCGACGCCGAGGAGGACGCAGGCTCCGACCCCATGTTCAAGCAGGCCGTGGACGTGGTCATCGACGCCGGTCAGGCCTCCACCAGCCTGTTGCAGCGCCGCTGCAAGCTGGGCTACGCCCGCGCCGCCCGCATCATGGACGAGATGGAGCAAAAGAGCATCATTGGCCCCTACGAGGGTGCAAAGCCCCGCGCCGTGCTCATCAGCCGCCAGCAGTGGCTGGAAATGCAGATGAACCAACCGGAGGAATAATAAAGGAGCATTATGGAACATTCTACTCCCCAGATCTACACCGAATTTCTTCCCATCAGCCGGGCAGACATGGAAGCCCGGGGCTGGGAGCAGCTGGACTTTGTGGTGGTGGGCGGTGACGCCTATGTGGACCACCCCAGCTTTGGCACCGCCATCATCAGCCGCCTGCTGGAGGCCGAGGGCTACAAGGTGGGCGTGCTGGCACAGCCCCGCTATACCGACTGCGAGGACTTCAAGCGGTTCGGCAAGCCCAAGTACGGCTTTTTCATCGGCGGCGGCAACGTGGACAGCATGGTCAGCCACTATTCCGTGGCAAAAATTCCCCGCGCCGAGGACGAATACTCCCCCGGCGGCAAGGCCGGTGCCCGCCCGGACCGCAGCGCCACCGTGTACACCAAGCTTGCCAAGCAGGCTTACCCCGACCTGCCGGTGATCTTAGGCGGTCTGGAAGCCAGCCTGCGCCGGTTTGCCCACTACGATTACTGGCTGGACACCGTGCTGCCCAGCATCGCCGAGGACTCCGGCGCGGATCTCATCAGCTTTGGCATGGGCGAGCACCAGACCGTGGAGATCGCCCGCCGTCTGGCCGCCGGGGAGCCGGTGGAGACCATCACGGACGTGAACGGCACCTGCTACCTGACCGATTTCGACCACCTGCCCCAGCGGTATGTGGAGTGTGCCGGTTTTAAAAAGGTGGCCAGCGATAAGACCGCCTACGCCAAGGCCTGCCGCATCCAGATGGACAATCAGGACGTGGTCAGCGGCCAGATCATCGTGCAGAAGCAGAGCGAAAAGTATCTGGTGCAGAACATCCCCGCAAAGCCGCTGGTGCGCGGAGAGCTGGACAAGGTGTACGCCCTGCCCTACACCCGCCGCTACCACCCCATCTACGAGAGCATGGGCGGCGTGCCCGCTATCCGCGAGGTGCAGTTCTCCATTATCCAGAACCGCGGCTGCTTCGGCGGCTGCAACTTCTGCGCCATCCAGCTGCATCAGGGGCGGCGGGTCACCAGCCGCAGCGCCGACAGCATCGTGGAGGAAGCCGAGCGCATGACCCACGAGCCGGATTTTAAGGGCTATATCCACGATGTGGGCGGCCCCACCGCAAACTTCCGCTTCCCCTCCTGCCGCGAGCAGATGCTGCGCGGCATGTGCACCGGCGGCAAGCACTGCCTTGCCCCCACCACCTGCTCCCACATGATCGTGGATCACAGCGACTACCTTAAAATTCTGCGCCGGGTGCGGGAGCTGCCGGGCGTGAAAAAGGTGTTCATCCGCAGCGGCATCCGGTTCGACTACCTGATGGCGGACCCGGACGATACCTTCTTCAAGGAGCTGGTGGAGTACCATGTGTCCGGCCAGTTAAAGGTTGCCCCGGAGCACTGCGCCCCTAACACCCTTGCCTACATGGGCAAGCCGCCCATCGAGACCTTCAACAAGTTCAAGGATAAGTTCTACGAGCTGAGCAAGAAGGCGGGCAAAAAACAGTATCTGGTGCCCTACCTCATGTCCAGCCACCCGGGCAGCACCCTGAAGGACGCGGTCTATCTGGCCGAGTACCTTTACAAGAACCACATGCGCCCGGAGCAGGTGCAGGACTTCTACCCCACCCCCGGCACCGTGAGCACCTGTATGTTCTATACTGGGCTTGACCCCTACACCCTCAAGCCGGTGTTTGTGGAAAAGACCCCCGAGGGCAAGGCATTGCAGCGCGCACTGCTGCAATACTACGAACCCCGCAACGCCGAAAAGGTGGTCAAGGCCTTGCAGCTGACCCACCGGGAGGACCTGATTCCCCTGCTGGTGCCCGCCGTCGGCCGCCGCGCCGTGCAGCGCACCGCCCGCCGGGCAGAGAGCGCCGAGGTGACCATCCACAACGACGGCACCTATACCGTACACCCCAGCCAGAAGGGACGCAGCACCGGAAAAAATGCCCGCGCCGCTGCCCCGGCAGGCCGTCAGCCCAGCCCGGGCGCACGCTTTGCGCCCAACTCTGCGCCCGGCCACAAACCCAAGAATAATCAACAGAAAGAGAACGCAACGTGGAAAACTGGAAAGAAGAAAAAATAACCCTGCTCCCCCGCCGCCTGTTCCTGCGGCTGGCTGCGCTGGCGCTGGCCGCTGTGCTGGCGCTGGGGCTTACCGCCTGTGACAGCCTGCCCGGCAGCGGCGGACACATCGTCAAGCCCTCCACCGGGTCAAGCCAGCCCTTTGAGATGCACTTCATTGACGTAGGGCAGGCGTTGAGCGTATTGGTAGAGTGTGACGGACAGTTCATGCTCTACGACGGCGGCAACGTAGACGACGGCAGTCTGGTGGTATCCTACCTGCAAAAGCAGGGGGTGGAGCAGCTGCAATATGTGTTCTGCTCTCACGCCCACGAGGACCATGTAGGCGGACTTGCCGCCGTAATGGCAAAGTTCCCGGCGGGGCACGCTTACAGCCCCGTAACCGAGGGCAGCACCAAATGCTTCAACGATTTTGTCAAGTATACGCAGCAGCAGGGCTTGCAGCTGGAAGTGCCCTCCGTGGGCACCGTCTGGCCGCTGGGCAGCGCCACCGTTACCCTGCTGGGCCCGGTAACGCAGTACAGCGAGACCAACAACACCTCTCTGGTGCTGCGCATCGACTACGGCAGCACCAGCTTTCTGCTGACCGGTGACATGGAAAAGACCGCCGAGACCGACCTTGTGAACAGCGGTGCCAACCTGAAGGCCGATGTTTTACAGGTAGGGCACCACGGCTCCAGCACCAGCACCGGATACCTGTTTCTGAACGCTGTTCTGCCGGAAATGGGCGTCATCTCCTGCGGCGCAGGCAACAAGTACGGCCACCCCCACGAGGAGACCCTGAGCATCCTGCGGGACGCCGGGGTGGATGTCTACCGCACCGACCTGCAGGGCACCATCACTATCGGCAGCGACGGCCAGAACTTCACCGTGGGCACCGAGCGCTTTGTGCCGGACAGCCAACTGAACCCCACCGACCCGTCGTCCTCCAGCACTGCGCAGCAGGCGTACATTGGCAACGTGAACAGCAAAAAGTTCCACCTGCCCACCTGTCCCAACCTGCCTGCGGAAAAGAACCAAGTCCTCTTTTCCAGCTACGATGAAGCCATTGCCGCAGGCTATACCCCCTGCGCAAGCTGCATCAAATAAAGCTTTGCTTTCAAAATACCGGAGTGTCTGCGGATGCTCCGGTGTTTCTTTTTACACCGGGCAGCCCCTTGGGGATGACTGAGGGAGTTCGTTCCCAAACTCCTCCCCGTGAAAAAGGGGTTCTGATAAGCCCGCAGGCTTTTCAGAACCCCAAATTTTCCGCTGAATATGCGCAAAGCACAGCGGCGCGCATTCCCAATCGTTTTCTAAAAGCTGTTACTTCCCTGCCGGGAACTCCTTCTCCCGCTCTTCCTTCAGGATAGCGGTGGCGCGCTGCATGGTGGCAGCGGCGCGGCGCAACTCTTCGTCTCCAAGCTCCGTGCGCATCCGGCGGTAGCAGCGCTGCAAAAGCGCCTGCTCCTCCGCCATCAGCTCCACCGCCTTGCTGGAAAGTTCCACATAGGTGCGCCCGGCCTCGCGGTCGGTTTTCCACGTCACAAAGCCGCTGTCCTGCAGCTTCTCGATGCCCTTGGAAAGCTCGGTCACCCGCAGCCCCATGGCGGCGGCAAGGTCGGCAAGATAGAGCTTTTCGCCGGGGTGTTCCTCCTGCTCTACCTTGATATAATACAGGATGAGATAATCTGCCCGCTGGATGGTGCTGAACACCTTATCCACGTTAAGCTCGTGGAGGAAGAACCATTCCCCCTGATGCTGCTGCATTTCTTCCATGCTGATGCCCTCCCTTTATGCCCGCTGGCTGCGCGGGATATAATCGTGGGTGCCGCCAAGGCTCTTGTAGGCCGGGCGGATGATCTTGTTGGCGCTGAGCAGCTCCTCGATGCGGTGGGCGCTCCAGCCCATGACGCGCGCCACGGCAAACAGCGGGGTGTACAGCTCCATGGGGATGCCCAGCATCTCGTACACAAAACCGCTGTAAAAGTCCACATTGGGGCTGACGCCCTTGAAGATCTTGCGCTCCT